>Ga0335071_10006490_pt1 | contig 12062 bp, 10 predicted proteins | sample Lox_Sample_15_FD_206724 | JGI IMG/M metagenome (GOLD analysis project Ga0335071, IMG submission 206724) | Soil microbial communities from Loxahatchee National Wildlife Refuge, Florida, United States - Lox_Sample_1.5 | ecosystem: Environmental > Terrestrial > Soil > Wetlands | place: USA...
CTGGTTTCCTCGCCGGACATCTACGTCCACGAGTGGGTGTCGTTCTCGACCCGGGGCTATCCGGAGAACCGGGCGGCCGCGAGCGGCGACGTCGTCCGCATCGTCAACACGGCGATCGCCGACCCGCGGCCGTGCGAGGACGTGCTCTGGCGCGACGCGGACTACGCGGCGACCTACGCGGCGGCGGGCCTCGACGTCGTGGAGCGCTACGCGCCGCTCGGCCGCGAGGGGGAGCCGTTCGACTGGGTGAGCGAGACGCGCGTGGCGCCGTGGGTCATCTGGGTGCTGCGATAGCGGGTTGCGGGTGGTAGGTGGCGGGTGGTGGTGGACGCTCGACGACCCGCCACTTACCCCGATTCCGCCAGCCACGCGCGGAGCCGCGCGCCGTAGGTGCGGCTCGAGATGAGCCGGGATCCGTCCCGCAGCACCACGGCGTAGCTCCCCTTGCCGTACGGCTCCAGCGCCGCGATGGCGCGCGCGTTCACCAGCAGCGAGCGGCGGACGCGCAGGAACGTCGGGCCCAGACGCCGTTCCAGCGACTCCATCGTCCGGCGGACGAGGTGCGTCCGCCTCCCGGCGTGGAGCCGCGCGTAGTTGCCCGCGGCCTCGATGTAGACGATGTCCGCGGCCTCGACGAACACGATCCGCTCCGCGTCGCGCACCGCCAGCCGCGCGAGCGGCGCCGCCGCGCCGGGCTCCTCCACGGCGCGCAGCAGGTGCTCGAGCCGGCGGGGTGCGGGCGCCGCGCGCTCCACCACGCGCGCCGCGCGGGCGAAGGCGTCGCGGAACCGGTCGGGGTCGATCGGCTTCAGGAGGTAGTCCAGCGCGTGGACTTCGAAGGCCCGCACCGCGTGCTGATCGTAGGCGGTGACGAACACGACCGGCGGCATCAGGTCGGGGCCCACCTGCTCGATCACGTCGAAGCCCGTACCGCCCGGCATCTGGACGTCGAGGAAGACCAGGTCCGGCGCGGCCGCGGCGATGGCCTGGACGGCCTCCGCGCCGCTGCCGCATTCGGCGGCGATCGCGACGCCGGGGAGCCCCTCCAGCAGGCGCCGCAGGCCCAGGCGGGCGAGCGGCTCGTCGTCCACGATCAGCACGCGCATCAGGACGCCGGCCGGCGCAACGGCAGCTCGACGACCACCGTGAGGCCGCCGCCGGCCGGCGACGCGAGGTCGAGCCGGAACGCCTCGCCGTAGAGCTGCCGCAGGCGGGCCCGGGTGTTGCCGAGCCCGATGCCGTCCGCGTTCGCCGGCACGGCGCCCAGCCCGGGACCCGAATCCCGCACCTCGAGCGCGAGGCGTTCGCCGTCCACGGCGGCCCGCACCGTGACGGTCCCCGGTCCCGCGGAAGCGGCCACGCCGTGGCGGACGGCGTTCTCCACCAGCGGCTGCAGCAGGAGGCTCGGCACCAGCGCCGCGCGCGCCGCCGGCTCGATCTCGAACCGGACCGCGAGCCGGTCGCCGAACCGCACCTGCTGGATGGCGACGTAGCGCTCCAGCATGGCCAGCTCCCGGTCCAGTGTGACCTCGTGCGCCTCGCCGGCCGCCAGCGTCGCGCGCAGCAGCTCGCTCAGGTCCAGCAGCATGCGGTTCGCGCCCGCGGGATCCGTGGCCGTGAGCACCGAGATCGAGTTGAGCGTGTTGAAGAGGAAGTGCGGCTGGAGCTGCGCCCGCAGGGCGTCCAGCCGCGCGCGGGCCAGCTGCTCCTCCAGCCCCGCGACGCGGGCTCGGTAGAGGACCGCCAGGTACACCGCGACGATGATCCAGTAGTAGAGGAAGCCGGCGAACGTGCCCCAGGTGACGCCCGGCAGCACGATGGCGCGCCAGTGCGCGGCTTCCTCGGCGGGCACGAGGCCGAGCGCGCCGCCGAGCAGGAAGTGCACCGCGTAGCTGGTGGCGATCTGGACCGGCGCGACCACCACCATCAGGCCGAGGTGCCGGGCCAGGGAGCGGAGCCGCACGCCCGCCTCGAGCGGATGGCGCCTCGCCGCCGCGAGGATCAGCGGCGTGAACGCCGCCCACACCAGCCAGTAGACGAGCTCGTGGAACACGTCCCACTGGAAGTCGACGACCACGCCGCGCGCGGCGCGCACGGCGACGTTCTGGACGATGAAGAAGAGGGCGACGGCGAGCCAGACGCCGACCAGCCTCGCCGCCCGCCCGAGGGGCGCGGTCACGGCGTCATTCTGGGCGCGACGCCCGCATTCGGCAATGGGGCGCGGCGCGCCGTCCCGTTCGTCACGCGCCGGGCCCCGTTCGTCACCTGGCCGAGGGTGCCGGCCCGCCGCCGGGCCGGCCGGCGCTCAGCGCGGCCGCAGCTCCCACAGCACGTTGACGATCTTCCACTCGCCGTTCCACTTCGCGAGCTGCAGGTAGTCGATCCAGCCGCCGGCGTCCACGCGGACCACGGCGGCGTTGCGGAAGACATCGAGGATCCGCACCTCGCTCCGCCGCTGCTCGGCCGGCGTCTGGCGCCCGCCGCCCCGCTCGACGTTCTGCACCAGCTCCATCGCGGTCATGTCGGAGAGCCGGCTGCGCTGCCCCGTCGAGTCGCTCATCACCATCCGCTTGGCGAGGTGCGAGTGCAGCGCCCGCGCCATCCGCGGGGCGTCGCCGGTCCACCAGCCGTCGATGTAGTCGTGCGACGTGGCCTGGATGGCCGCGGTGTCCGCCGCGGACTGGGCCCGGCCGGCGGAGGCGCCGGCGGCGAGAAGCAGGACGAGGATCGACGACGCGCGCATCAGGCGCTCCGGGTTGGGGTACGCTCCACGGTAGCGCGGAACGCCGGCGCGCCCAACGGATGCGGGACGGACGGCGACGGCGGCGGGACGAGCGGGGCTGGAGGAGGGATGAAGCGGTGGTGGGTCGTCGCGGGTGGGTGGTGGCGGGCGCGGGGGCCGCTGCGTCATCACCGCAACCGGCAACCCGCCACCCGCCAACCATCGGCGGCCGCCGCGCATCTCACCGTGATACGACCGACGAACGAGGAACCGGCCCCTCAATGCTCCAGCATGATGAGGCGCGGGTCGTCGCGGGAGATGGCGCGCAGGAACGCGATGAGGTCGGCGACCTTGTCGGGCGGCTGCACGCCGCGGGCGCCCTCGACGCGGCGCTCGACGTACAGCTCGCGGCCGTGCTGCGCGTACGTCGAGCGGTAGCGGCCGTACACGCTCGAGGCGGTCACGCCCGGCGGCAGCTGCGCGCGCCACCCCTCCGGCAGCGTGATGCGGTATGCCTGGACGGACACCTGCGGCCCGATCACGGCCGCGACGTCGATGGGATACGTGCGCGGCACGTGCGACTCGACCTCGGACACCAGCTCCGAGGAGAACAGCGGCCGCATCGGCAGCTTGAGGATGCTGCCGCTCCCGGCCGGGCTCGCCGCCCTGCCGTCGCGGATCGCGACGGCGATGCGCGGCGTCGCGCTCAGGTTGCGCCCGTCGAACAGCTCGAGGCTGTCGCCCGCCGCGCCCTCGAACAGGCCGTTGGCGAGCCCGCGCGCCAGCTCCGAGCGCTGCGCGGCCGTGATGGTGTGGCTGAGCATCTCGCGCAGCCCCTCCTCCGAGCGCCCGGCCAGCGTGGTGATCATCCGGCCGGAGAACACGCCGTCGGTCGTCAGCGTCCCCACGAGCGAATCGGTGGCCACGTTGGCGGCGGCGGAATCGAGCGGGAGCGTGACCGCCTCGCCGCGGCCGTCGGGATGCACGATGAGGGCGAACTCCCCGTACTCGGACGGCGGGAGCTGGCCGACGGGGACTTCGTCGGCGGTGAGGTCGAGGAACAGGTAGCGGCCGGGGCGCGACCCCGCGCCGGGGGCGGCCCGGCCGCCAGCCGAGTCGTTCGTCGCGCCGCCCGCAGGATCCCGCCGGGGACCGAGTGCCACCACGGCGATCATGTGGTCGAACTGGCGCGCCGAGGGCAGGAGCGTGTCGATGCCGCCGGACGCGCTCAGCAGCACGGGGTACGCGTCGAAGCCCATCCGGCGGGCCAGCGCGACGAACAGCGTCGCCTTGTCCTTGCAGTCGCCGTAGCGGGTGTCGAACACCTCGGCCGGCGTGCGCGGCTGGTAGCCGGCGAGCCCGAGCGTGACGGAGACGTAGCGGAAGTCCTGCGCGACCCAGCGGTGCACCGCGCGGAGCGAGTCGAGGCCGGTGGCCGCGCCCCGGACCAGCTCCGCGAGGCGCGCCTCGAGCGCCGGCGTCAGGGCGAAGCGGTCCTTCACGAGCCCCGCGTACCAGCGGGCCACGTCGCCCCACGTCAGGGGCGCCGCGACGGTGAGGCCGGCGTAGACGCTGTCGGAGTCGGACGCGAACGGCTCGCGCGCCGGCGGCTTGGGTACGTCGGCGGTCGCCCACTCCTCGACGCGCCGGCCGTGCGCCACCGTGATGCGCGGCGCGAAGCGGATGTTCCGCTCGCGGATGCGCGGCGTGAGCGACGCGGGCACGTCGAGGACGAGGCGCGAGCGGCGCGTCGGCCTTCCGGTGGTGACGCTCCAGGTGGAGAAGAAGTCCCCGGGCATCACGGCGCTCCGCGTCTCGACGGTGTAGCTGTAGTCCACGAGCATGCCCGGCGCGAGACCCCCGAGGGTCGCGCGGTGTACCTTCGTGTCGGAGTACACGGGGTACTCCAGCGCCGCGGGCACGTCGCTCTCCTGCTCGTGCGTCGGCCGAGCGCTCACCACCGTGCCGTCGGGCCTGAGGACCTTCACCCAATTGACCGTGAGCTTCTCGTGCGAGCCGCTGTAGTTGAACCGCAGCTCGCCCCAGGCCTCCACCCCGTCCTGGTTGAGAATCTGCACCACCTGGCGGTAGGTGCGGGTGCCGCGCCCGTCGGCCTCCAGGCGCACGACGCCGTCGTCGAGCAGGTAGACGTAGGGCTCGTCGGGGAAGTCGGCGGGGTTGACGGCGAGCGCGTAGATGGTGTCGGCGCGCACCGACGGATCGCCGGCGGGCGTGGTGACCGGGGCCTGGCCGACGGCGCGCGGCGCCGCCAGCAGGCCGAGCATGACGCCAATGATGGGGAGACGCATCGGCCTGCAAGATGGCTGGCGCGCCCGCGCCGGGCAACCGATAGTTTCTAGAGCCCATGCCCTACTGTCCGGAGTGTTCCGCCTACGTGCCCGATCGGGTCGAGATCTGCCCGACCTGCGGCGCGTCGCTGGTGCCGACGCCCGCGGGCGGCAAGGTCTCGCAGCCGGCCGCGCGGGCGCCGACGGACACCGAGCAGGTCGCCCGCGACCTGAGCCAGGCGCTCGGCGAGGGCTACCAGTACCTCCGGCTCGTGGGCGTGGGCGGCATGGGCGCCGTGTTCCTGTACCGCGAGGTGGCGCTGAAGCGGCTGGTGGCCGTGAAGGTGCTGGCGCCCGACCTCGCCGCCGACGCGGGCGCCCGGGCGCGGTTCACGCGCGAGGCGCGCTCGGCCGCCGCGCTGTCGCATCCCAACGTGGTGCGCGTCTACGCCGTGGGCGAGACGGACGGGCTCAAGCTCCCCTACATCGTGATGCAGTACGTCGAGGGCCCCTCGCTCGCCCAGTGGATGGAGGAGCACCAGCGGGCGACGGAGCGCGACGGCCGGCGCATCATCGGCGAGGTGGCCGCGGGGCTGGCGGCGGCGCACGCGCGCGGGCTGCTGCACCGCGACGTCAAGCCGGGCAACGTGCTGCTGGAGGCCGACTCCGGCCGCGCGTACGTCGCCGACTTCGGCGTCAGCGCCGCGGTCGCGACCGCGTCGCCCGAGACCACGGGCAGCCTCACCGCCACCGGCCACGTCGTCGGCACGCCGATCTACATGAGCCCGGAGCAGGCCGCCGGCGATCCGCTGACGCCGAAGAGCGACGTGTACAGCCTCGGCGTGATGGCCTACGAGCTGCTGGTCGGGCAGCTCCCGTTCAAGGCCACGACGGCGATGGGCTGGGCGGCGGCGCACCTCCGCGATACGCCCACGCCCGTGGCGCACCGCCGCGCCGACCTGTCGCCCGAGGTGAGCCGGCTGGTGGACCGCTGCGTCGCCAAGGACCCGATGGACCGGCCCACGGCCAGTGACGTCGAGCGCGGCATGATGCCGTCGCTCGCCTCCGAGATCGAGTGGCCGCCGCCCGGCATGCACTGGCTGCACGGCCGCGCGCGGGTGCTGAGCCGCCTGGCGCTGGCCACGTTCTTCGGCGCGGTGCTGACGCTCACGGCGCTCACGTTCACGCCGCAGGTGCTGCAGGCGCGCGCCAACTGGCTGTGGACCTTCCAGAATCCGTCGAGCCGGGACCCCGTGGCCGTCTCGCTGTTCGTGTGGCAGACGCAGCTGATCCTCGGCGTGAGCGTGCTCGCGTTGAGCCTGCTCGCCTTCCTCGTGCTGGGCACCGGCGCGGCGCGCCGGCTGGTGCGGCTCCGGGGCACGGGCTGGCGCTGGGGCACGCTGGTGGACATCGCGGCCGATCACGATCGCCGCAGCGGCCTCGTCCTGAGCGGCGCGCGCGAGTTCGCATCGCTCGAGCCGCGGCGGCGGCGCGGCATCCTCGTGGCGCGGCGCTGGCGCGCGGGGGCACAGCTGGGCGCGGCGCTGTGGACCCTGGCCGCGGTCGGCATCTGGGGCGTGCTGCTGTTCTCCGGGTCGCTCGAGGCGGAGCCCGTCGTGCCGGTGGTCGGACTGGGGCTCTGGCTGGTCGCCCTCGGGCCGCCGCTCCTGGGCATCGTCATCGTGGTGGCGGCGTGGATCGCGGAGCGCCGCCTCGTGGGCCCGCTGGCGCGGGTGCGGCGCGGAGGCCGCGACGTGGACACCGACGCCGCGGAGTGGTACGACGCCCTGCCGGGCGGCGGGCGCCCGGCCGCGCCGGCCGCGCACGGCCTCCGGCGGTACGCGTGGGGCGGCCAGCTGCTGGCCGTGCTGCTCGCGCTGGTGGTTGTGGTCGCCATCGGGGAGGCGGTGGCCGCCAGCGTGACGGCGGTGCTGTCCACCCAGCGGCTCGGCCCCAAGACGGCGGCCCTCGTCAACTACCAGAAGGACATTCTCTCCGACGACCCGGTGGGCCTGGCGCGCGGCGCCTGGGCGGCGCTCCTTCCGGCGCCCGACCGGGTCGCTGACACCACCGTGCGCGGCTGGATCCGCGCCCTGTCGGACGCCGGCGGCCAGGTGGCGGCGTATCCCACGCGGCCCTCGTCGTTGCTGCACGGCTCCGGCGCGCTGCTCGACGCGTTCAAGGGCGCCGCGGCGCTCCCCGCCGCGTTCAAGGACTCGCTCGCCGCGCTCGCCGGGCACCCGCGCACCGCGTTGTTCCAGCGCATCGCGCGCACGCCGCTCGCGAACACCCAGATGGCCGGGCTCAACAGCCCGTTCGCCGCGACGGGCACCTCGGGCGATCCGCTCCCGAGCACGATCCCCCTGCAGGAAGCGGCCATCGCGAACACGGCCGGCGCGATCCTGGCCGTGGCGCGGCACGACCTGGCGGGAGCGAGGGCGCGCATCGGCGAGACGGCGGCGTTCGCCGAGCAGCTGCTCAAGGCGCCCGACGTGCGAGCCAACGCGCTCGGCGAGAAGATGCTGCGCGAGCTGGTCGTGGCGCCGCTGCTCGAGCTGGCCAAGTCGGGGGCCCGCGGCCTCGACGCCGAGGTGCTGCGCGACGCCGAGCAGAGCCTCGACCAGCCGATGCCGGACGTGGCGGGCGCCGCGGGGCTCACGGTCAATCCGCGCGACGTCATCCAGTTCACGGCCGCCGTCCAGAACCCGCACATCCCGCCGGGCTACCGGATCCAGTACCTCATCGAGGGCTGGGCGGGCCTGTGCACCAGTCCGTGGGAGCTGCTGGTCGGCCCGAGCGCGGCGCGGAAACAGGCCATGCTGGCGGCGGCCGACGTCATGACCGACGTGCCGCACGCGCGCGGCGTGGTCGCCTACTTCGCGGGCCAGTGGGAGATGGGCACGAGCGAGATCGGCGCCACGGGGCTCCGGCACGCCTTCCTGGAGCGCGGGCCCTGGGGCGTCCTGTCGCGGATACGGATGTGCTCGAACATGCTCTAACTGATGAGTGGGCGGCGTACCTGCGAACTCGCTTCTCGTGCCTCCGCCACGAACCGCGCCAGCTTCTCCTCGTCCAGCATCCCCTTGGTGCGCACCCCGCTGCACACGTCCACCCCGAACGGTCGCGCCGTCGCGATCGCCTCGGCCACGTTCTCGGGCCCGAGGCCGCCCGCGAGCCACACGGGCACGCGGACCGACTCGCGGATCCTGCGACTGGTGGCCCAGTCGTGCGTGCGCCCGGTGCCGCCCAATTCCTTCACGGCCAGGGAGGGGTTTCCGGAATCGAGCAGCAGCGCGTCCACGGCTGGCGCGAACCCGAGCGCCTCGTCCACCGCCGCCGGTCCCGTCACGTGGACCACCTGGACGATGCGCAGCGCCGGCAGCGCGGCGCGCACGGCCGCGTGGCACCCGGGCTCGGGCCGATCCACGATCTGCACGGTCGTCGGGCCCAGCCGCCGCGCCTGCGCGATGATGTCGGCGGCCGTGACGTGGCTGGTGAGGAGAAACGAGGCGACGCCGGCGGGCACGCCGCGCACCAGCTCGGCGATGAGCGGCTCCGGGATGGGACCCGGCCCGCTCGGCATCGCCGACACGAAGCCCAGCGCGTCGGCGCCGTAGCGGGCCGCCAGCTCGACCTCCGCGATGCTCTGCATGCAACAGATCTTGATCTTCACCGGCCCCTCGTAGAGCGAACGGAAGGCAGTGGACCGACTTCAGATAAGTTGCCAGACGCCAAGTTGCGAGTGGTTACCGGTAGGGGGTCATGAGAGTGCAGACCAGTTGCCAGTACTGACAACTAGACTGGCCCCTCACGACTTGTGTCTTGGAACCACGGGCAACTTGGCGTCTGGCAACTGCACTGTCGTCTCCCCTCTCGAAACTATGCTCTTTTCTGCTGGGCGTGCTACTCTATGGGCATGCCTCAGGATCGTGAATTGACCGAGTGGGTCGACCACTGGAAGGACGAGGCCGACGCGGCGTTCCTGTACCGCGTCCTGGCCGAGGCCGAGCCGGATGCGGGCAAGCAGAACCTCTACCGGCGGCTCGCCGAGGTCGAGGACCGCCACACCGGCATGTGGCGCAAGCTGCTCGCCGACGCGGGCGTGGCGTGCGGCGAGCCGACGCCGAGCCGCCGGGCGCGCCTGCTGGCCTGGACGGCGCGCCGCTTCGGACCCGGGCTGCTGACGACGCTGCTGCTGAAGGAGGAGGGCCGCGAGGTGCGCGGCTACCTCGCCCTCTACCGCCACACCGAGGCCGGCGCGGCGAAGGACACGGCGCTGACGCTCGCCAAGGAGTCGGCCGAGCACGCGGAGGAGCTGGGCACGCTGGCGGGCAAGAGCGGCGAGCCGTGGCACCAGATGGAGTCGGGCGGCTTCCTCCGCAGCGTGGTGTACGGCTTCAACGACGGGCTCACCGCCAACTTCGGGCTCGTGGCGGGCGTGATCGGCGCCAGCGTGACGCCGCACGTGGTGCTGCTGTCGGGCGTGGCCGGCATGGTGGCCGACGCGCTCTCGATGGGCTCCTCGGGCTACCTCGCGGCGAAGAGCGAGCAGGAAGTGTACGAGCACGAGATCGCGATGGAGGCCGACGAGATCCGCCTCATGCCCGAAGTCGAAGAGGAAGAGATGGCCCTGGTCTACGAGGCCAAGGGCATCCCGAGGGACGAGGCGCGGCGCCGGGCGGCCGAGATGATGCAGGACCCCGAGCGCGCCCTGGCCGAGGCGGTGCGCGAGGAGCTGAAGATCGGCGCGCAGCACGCGACGCCGCTCCAGGAGGGCTGGATCACCGGCACCGCCACGGCCGTCGGCGCCCTGATTCCGGTCGCGCCGTTCCTGTTCCTGCATGGCGCCCCCGCGGTATGGACGGCCTTCGCCGTCGCGATGCTGTCCCACTTCGCGGTCGGCGCCGCGCGCAGCGTCTTCACGGGCCGCGGGATTTTCCGCAGCGGCATCGACATGTTCGTCGTCGGCCTGGGCGTGGCGGCGGTGGGTTACGTGGTAGGCGGCCTCATCGCGCGGGTGCTATGACCAGGACGATGTGGCTGGGGCTCGCGCTCCTGTGCGTGGCGGGGTTCCTGCTCATAGCACGCAGACTGAGTGAGACTCGGAGTTCAGGAGAATTGCCAGACGCCAGGTACCACAGTGGTTCACAGGACGGCAGTCTGAAGGACTCCATCGACTGGGACGAGCTGGAGAAGGCGGAGAACGAGATCAAGGACGTGGATCCGCTCGCGAAGCCGGAGGACGGCTTCGAGGGGGATGATTGGGGGCCCGGGACCACTCCCAAGCCACCGCTGATCTAGGAAGAGACGGGGAGGTGATGGTGGTGATGAAGTGATGAGGCGAGAAGGTGAGAAGGCGAGGCGCCGCACGGATCTCGCGATCACCTCCTCACATCATCACCTCATCACTGCATCACCTCCCCGTCGTCCTTACTTCGCCTCGAACATCCCCACCGCCCCCTTGGTGGCGTCCGCGAAGGCGTGAGTGACGAACGGGTAGGTGCCCGGCTCCGCCAGGTGCGTTTCGAAGATCAGCCCGCCGCCCACCGGCACGTCGGCCGTCTGCACGCCTTCCCACGCGTGGGCCGCGACCGCGTCCACGTACACCTTCGAGAAGATGGCGCCCACCACGTGGAACGCGGACACCCGGTTGGGCCCCGCGTCCACCACGTAGAGCCGGATGGGCTCGCCCGCGCTCACGCGGATGGGATGGTCCGCGTACTGATTCGCGATGCCGTTGAAGACGATGTGGTCCGGCGCCAGGCCGAGCAGTTTGTCCCAGTCGAGCTGCTGCACGCCCACGGTGTCGCTGGCTTTCCGGGTGTAGAACTCGCTCTGCACGAAGACGAACTCGCGCGCGGGCGGCAGCGGGTTCACGGGATCCACGATCAGCGCCCCGTACATGCCGTTCGCGATGTGCATGGCCACGGGCGCGGTGCCGCAGTGGTAGAGGAAGACGCCCGCCACCTGCGGTACCCACGTGTAGTGGATCGAGTCGCCCGGCATCACGTTGGTGTAGGCTCGGCTCGGCGCGATCTGCGCCGCGTGAAAGTCCATGCTGTGCGGCATCATCGCGCGGTTGACGAGCGTGAAGTCCACCGTGTCGCCGACGGTGACGCGCACCACGGGGCCGGGGACGCGGCCGTTGAACGTCCACGCCTCGTACAGCACGCCGGGCGCGATGGCCAGCTTCGCCTCGCGCGTCTCGAACCGGATCCGCACGGTGCGGCTCGCCGCGGGCGCGGGGGCGCGCGGATCCACCGGCGCGGGCGCGGCCGAGGTGCCCACGGGCGCCTCGCCGTGAGAGACGTCGGCCGGCGCGGCCGTCCAGGGCTCCTCGCGGCCCGCGGCCGGGGTGCGCGGATGGGAGGTGCACGCGGCGAGGGCCACCGCGAGCGCGGCGAAGGTCGTCGGGAATCGCATAAGCGTCCTCTTCGGGTTGGTCGGGTCGTTGAACGGAATGGTCACCTTCAGCGGTACCGCTGCGCCAGGCCGTCGAGCATGCGGTGGAAGCGCCGGTGGACGTCCGCCCCCATCTCCAGCTCCTCGTGGCGATCGAAGGCGGCGCTGATTTCGCGGTCCCGTTCCGCGCTCAGCATGCGGTCCGCGATCGCGAACAGGCCTTCGTTCTCCATCCGGATGTGCTGCTCCAGCATGGCGACGTATTCGCGGGCCGTCGCGGCGAAGCGCTGGCGCGCCGCGGCGTCGCCGTCCAGCGCGGGCAGCTCGCGGCGCAGGAAGCCGACGAGGCTCCGCCCCCGATCGTGCTGCTCCAGCAGCACCGGCACGGGGCCGGACGGCCGCCCCAGGCCCGTCGCCTGCAGCGCCGGGAACAGGATCTTCTCCTCCTTCACGTGATGGCAGCCGTCCGCGAAGACGGTGAAGAACTCGAGCAGGCCGTCGAGGTCCTCGGCGGGCGGAACGTCGCCGGCCGCGACGCGCGCGGCGAGCCGGTCCAGCAGCGCCAGCGCCTGGCGGATCACGTCGTGTTCGTGCTTCAGGGTCTGGGTCGCCTGCATGGTCTCGGCTCCGCAGCGCCCTCAGGGCGCCCG
>Ga0335071_10006492_pt1 | contig 12061 bp, 8 predicted proteins | sample Lox_Sample_15_FD_206724 | JGI IMG/M metagenome (GOLD analysis project Ga0335071, IMG submission 206724) | Soil microbial communities from Loxahatchee National Wildlife Refuge, Florida, United States - Lox_Sample_1.5 | ecosystem: Environmental > Terrestrial > Soil > Wetlands | place: USA: Florida...
ATTTGTCGTGCCATGCCCATCGACAAATCCGATCTTTGACCAATCGCTCACCGTCGATTGAGTCCCGCTCGCCGTTCCGCGTTCAACTTCGAAGCCGGAGTTGTTCGTCTCGGTGGCGGTATTCCATGCGATAAGGACTTTCCCATCAGAAGGGGTTACTGTGAAGGATGTTAGTTCAACGGGGAGGAGATCGGAGGCATCGCTAACAGTAAATTGCCCGAACTGTGTCACCGAGGCGCTCACTGTCCGGGAACTTGAGGCGTCGGTCGGAGCGCCAACTGCGCCCCACGTTGTCCCGCCGTTTGTGCTTCGCCACATCCCGGCCGTTGTCAGGTTCTTGCCATTGTCGTCGTCCGAGATCCATGAAAGGCTCAGCGTGCGTCCGGAAGTGGGCGGAGTGTCCGAGCTGATGATCCATTTTCGATTAATACCGGTCTTGCCGGCGGAAGTGACAGCGCCGCCGCTTCCGCTGATGCGTGTGACCGTGACATTCCCGAGGTTGTCGACTCCCGCATCGAGTGATACTCCGATTCCTCCTAGAGTTGAAGATCCGGAGCCTACCGACTGGGTCGTAATGAGAGTGCCGACGAGATAGTTCCCCGCGGTCTCACCGATGATTGTCTTGGTCGGGGCAAGAGTAACCGAGTGGGAGCTCGTGGCGAGCTTACCGCTCGTGAAAGTAAGCGCTCCGTTCACCGTAATGGAAGCGCTAAGGGTTACCGTGCCGCTGGTGTTAATCGTTAGATCGCCAAGGTCGAACGCATCGGTCGGCAACTCATTGGCGGTCGTGACGTTTCCGGTGTATGTCACGTTTATTCCGGCGACGAAGGTCGGCGCGGTGCCAAGCGTACCGGCTGAGCGCACGATGTTTTCGCTTGCATCGAAGATGAGGTGGGCACCGTTATTCAAGGTGCCGTTGAGAAGCGAGAGCGTTCCGCTGTAGATCTCAACATCGGAGTTCAGGGTCACTCCCGCAGAGTTGTTGACGCTGATGCCGTTTATCTGAAAGACCACCGGCGTACCGTTGACGGACTGGGCTGAGGAACCGAGGAAGCCAAGGGTAAGCGAACCTCCACCGCCACCGACCTGGATTGTCCCCGTGTTCGTGAGGTTGCCGCTGATGGCATAGACCCCGGCGGTGTTTTCGCCGGACTCACATCCGACGAGGGTCCCTGCATTGGAAAGATCCCCCGTCACCGTCAAGGTGTGACCTCCGGCGTCGAGCTCCGCGGTTGAGGACTGAACGGTGCAGTTCTGAATCTGCGCGTCCGCGGCGAGGTAGACGGTCCCCGTGCCGACTATTACAGCGTCGTCCGTTGGACCCGGCGCCACGCCCCCGACCCAGGTCGAGCCAATATCCCACCGGCCTCCGGAGTTGACGCTCGTAAACGTGCCGCCCGATGCGAACGAGCTCAACGTCGCAAGAAGAACGAACACTATGAATACGGCAGTAAAATTCTTCATCGGTATGTCCTTTCTCGATTGATAGGCATAAGTTGGGGCTTTCAAACTCTCAGGGATCGTATGGTCGGCAGGGCGGCAAGAACTTCTTCTCTGCGCAAATTAGACAATGGGGCGGGGAATGTCAAGCCTCTGCTCAGGACGTGTGACGGGGAACAGAAAGAAAGAATACAGAATTAAGGAGACCGTAGACAGTAAAGAGCTGCGGTTGCGTTGGGATTCCTCTTTCTTCTCTCTTATATCTTGTTTCTTACTTCTTACTCTTTGAGCCTCTTGCTCAGCATCGTATTCCTCTCCCGCACTTCGTCGTTGCGAACGGCGATGGCGAGCGCCTTCATTTCCCCTACGACGATGATTAGTTCACGGGCACGGGTGACAGCGGTATAGAGAAGGTTGCGCTGAAGCATAATATAGTGGGACATCGCCACCGGCACGATGACCGCCTTGAATTCGTTCCCCTGGCTTTTGTGAATCGTCATCGCATAGGCAAGTGTGAGTTCGTCGAGCTCTTCAAACGTATACTCGACTGCTTTGCCGTAAAAATTGACAAGAAGCAGTCCGTTCTCCTTCTCCACTCCCGAGACTCTTCCAAGATCCCCGTTGAAGACATCCTTGTCATAATTGTTCTTCACCTGCATCACCTTGTCCCCCATGAGAAACTTCCGCTCGCTCCCCTGCCAACAGACCCTCGAGTGTCCGTTAAGGGCTTTCTGCAGCTCTTTGTTGAGATCCCGCACTCCCGCCGCACCGTTGTGCATCGGGGCGAGAACCTGAACGTCGTCGAATGGATCATAACGATGGTTTTGCGGGAGGATCGTCGAAGAGAGCCGGACAATCGTCGACTGGATGGCCTCGGGAGTGGCCTCCTCGATCAATTTGAAATCGGATGAAAAGAGGGGCATCTCGCCAGCGTTGATCCGGTGCGAATTGGAGATGATCGTGCTCTCCTCGGATTGCCGGAAAATGGTGTCGAGACGCACGGTCCCTATTGTCCCCGCCTCGATGAGGTCCCTCAGCACCTGCCCGGGGCCGACGGAGGGAAGCTGGTCGACGTCGCCGACAAGGACGAGTTGCGACTCCGGCTTCACGGCGTCTAGAAGAAACGCGAAGAGCTCGATATCGACCATCGAGACTTCATCGACGATCACCATGTCGCAGTCGAGCGGCGTCTGAGCATCCCGGCGAAAGAGACCCGATTGGGGCTCAAATTCAAGAAGGCGATGGATGGTTTTGGCCTCACGGCTCGAAAGCTCCGAGAGTCGTTTTGCCGCCCTTCCGGTCGGCGCACAGAGGAGATACCGGATCCCGATCTCATCTGCCAGTTCGATAATGCCGTTGACGCAGAGGGTCTTGCCGGTCCCGGGTCCCCCCGTCAGGATCGTGATCGGCTTCTGGATCGAGTGGAGAATCGCATTCCGCTGTTTGGTATCGAATTCGAGACCGTGGCGACGCTCGATCCGGATAAGCGAATCGTAGAGTTTCCTCTCGGAGAAAGGCCTCGTCCCCTTCCGGAGCAACGATCCGATCCTCTCCGCCGCCTCCGTCTCGGCCCTGTGGAGTTGGAAGGGGAAAAGTTTGTCCCCCTCGGCAATGAGGTACCCCGTCCCCACGGTGGCGTCAATGGCCCGTTCGGCTTTCGCCTCATCGATGACGAGCAACTCCGCCGCCCGCCGTGCAAGCTCCTCGCGCGGAAGATAGCAGTGGCCGGCGGTCCGGCAGGCGTCATTAAGGACAAAGCGAATGCCGGCTTCGAGGCGATAAGGACTCTCCGGTTGCACCCCGACTTTTTGGGCGATCGAATCGGCAATCTGAAAACCGATCCCCTGGACGTCGTCGATCAATTGGTACGGGTTGTTCTTCACAACCCCGGGGGCACCCTTGCCGTACTGTTTGAAGATCTTGATCGCCTGGCTTGTCGTGATGTGGTACGATTTCAGAAAAGTCATCACTTCCTGCATGTCGCGGATCGAGGAGGCGGACTCGACGATTTTGGCGAGTTTCTTTTTCCCCACGCCTTCGACCTCGAGGAGCCGGTCCGGCGTCCGGTTGAGCACGTCGAGCGTTTTTGTCCCGAAGGTCTTCACGATCCTCGATGCAAGGGCGGGACCTACTCCGTGGATGAGACCGGAGGCGAGGTACTCCTCAACACCGTGGAGTGTGGTCGGCTCCTTGAGCGAATAGCTTTCCACCTTGAATTGTCTTCCGTACTTCGGGTGGGTTGTCCACGATCCCGTCACGACATAGTCGTCCCCCTCCCTCGGCTCGAGGATATGGCCGACGATGGAAACGGATCCTTTCTCCGTCTTCAACAGGCCGATGAGGTACCCGTTTTCATTGTTGGAGAAGATGATCTTGAGGAGCGTGCCGTGGAGGGATTCCGTCTGCGGTGATCGTGGGTCTGGCATGCGTGCGGTCCTAGAGACGCTCGCGGACGGCGGCAAAGACGTCCTCGACCGTGAGAAGTTTCATGCATTCCATGTTCTCGTCCCCGGGACGATTGCAGGCATTGAGGTGACAGGGATGACAGGCGACATCGCGGCGGAGGGCGACGTGCTTCTTCGATCCGCCGGGAAATCTTTCGGTGTACGGAAACCAGATCGATTCCTCGCCGGGACCGAACAGTCCGATCGTCGGCGTTCCCACCGCGACCGACAGATGCATGGGTCCGCAATCGTTCGTGACGAAGGCCGAGCATTGGGAGAGAATCCCCGCGAGCTGACGCAACGGAAGAACGGGAAGAGTCAGGAGGTGTCCGACAATGGAATGTTCGGTATCCTTCACCGTCTCCGCGTCGCCGGGTCCTTGAGTCAGAATCAGTTGCGCCCCGGTCTTTGCACGGAGAAGGTCGGCGAGCCCCGCAAATCGCTCCGCTCCCCAGAGCTTCGAAGGCCATGTTCCTCCGGGATGGAGCGCAACGACCGGCTTCGTGAAGTCCACATCCTGCCACTCCAGGTATCTCCGGGCCTCCCGCCTCTCATCGTCCGACAGGTAGACCTTTGTTTCAAACGATCGCGGCTCGATCCCGACGGCCCGCAGCGATTGGTAGTGAAATTCGATTGCGGTCTTCGGCGCTCCGTCATCCCTGATCCGGACGGTGTAGAGCTTTCCCCTGCCCTGAAAGTCGCCGCCGACTCTTACGCGAGCCCCCGTCGCAAACGTCAGGAGAGCGCTTCGGGGATTCGCAAAGAGGTCGATGACGAGGTCGAACTTGCGGCGCCGGAGCGTGTAGAAGAGCGACATCCTGCTGAAGAACCCTCCCCTCGAAAGATCAATCGGGATTATCTCGTTGAGGTCCGGGTTTCCCTCAAGAAGCCTCACCGCCTCCCGGTCTCCGAGGTACGCGATATACGCGTCGGGGAAGGTCTCGCGAAGCGTCCGGATATGCGGAGTTGTCAGAACAATATCGCCGATGAATTTCAGGCGAGTGAGAAGAATCCGATGATAGGCGTCGGTCATTCGTTGGCGAGAATTTTTTGTCTGCGGCGCAAAAGGATCCGGACCTGGGGCGTGATCGGGACTATTGTCTCCTCCACCGCTCAAGGAGCTGGCCCCAGATGATCCCGTTGACTGAAAAGGGAACCAGGTCAAAATACTTGTCGACATCGACCGCGAGATTCTGGCGGAAGGTAAACGTCAGGGGGACATTCTCCCCAAGATCATAGGCCCAGATCTCATCGGTTGTGTTGCGGCATTCGACGTAATCGGGCGGACCGCAGACGATGTAGACAATCCCCATCGGCGTCTTCCATCCCACCGAACAGGACGAAAAGAGTTCATTCGCCTCGGTGATCCGGTCGAGAAACTCCTTCCTCCGTATGCCGCCTCCATGTTGTTCCCAGAATCTCTCCAACTCGGCTGTTCGCAGAGCCGGCGTTGAATCGCGCGCGAAGAGGTCATACTCGTCGGGGCGCGCGATGAGCGATATCGCCGTGATCTCCTCGTCGATGCCGCGGAGCCGTGGAAACGAGCGGGAGTAGACTGGAAGTTTCTGAAGGGTGGTCACGCTGTCGACGAACCCGTTATGAAGCCTGTACACCTTCCGCACGAGCGCAGTGACTCCCTCCCGCGGTCGGGGGAGGTACTGGAAGATTTGAATGTTCCCTCCGGCCACGACAACGAATGCGGAATCGGACGAGTAGTACGTCGAATCGATTTCCCTCCTGCAATCGGGCAACTCGGGACTGTACGGCGGCGAGAAGGTCGGATGCATGACTCCGAAACCTTCCTTCCGGGCGTTGACGGCATACCGGGTCTGAAGGACCACGGTATCCCCCCGATCCACATGATAAAGCTCCTGAAACATCCCAATCGTATCCTGCGCAACGGAAAGATCTGCCGGGAAGAGAGGCGTGATGGAGATGACTCCGTTTTCGTGGCGCCCTCGTTCGAAGAGAAGATAGTCGCTCATCGCAATTCCCCCTTTCGTGAAATCCCGCGCCGTCAGCTTCAATCGCCGACGGGATTGAAGTTTCGATCGGTTGTCGGTAGCAACGATGGAAAGGCTGTAGACTCCGGGTGGAACCGGGAATTCTTCGAGGAACGCGTCGTGGTTCGCCGAAACCGACTCGGTGTAGGTCCGCGCGACAACCGTGCGGTCGATATCCCGCGTGCGCACGACAGATTCGTCGGCTCCCCGCAGGACGAACGAAACGCTGTACGACCCGGTGAAGAGTTCCTGTTCTTTCTCGAAGTGGATCCGGCGATAGGAGAGCTCAAGGTAGACGTCGAGCCGGCTCCCCTCCTTCGATTCGACGTTGATGGCATAGGCCTCGAATTTCGGGAGCGCCCGTTGTGAAGACTTCAGCGTGTAGTAGCACTGCCCGGTTCCTTCCTGGGTCGTCGCACAGCCACCCAGGAAGAGCACCGTCGAAAGGACAATGAGGCACCACGCCGTCGTTGAAGAGGTGCGCCCTAGTCCATCGCCGCGGAGACAAAATCGCATCGGTCGATCCATTCTTGAATCTTTCTCACTCGGGTGGAGGAGGCGGCAAAGTTCTGGGCCTCCCAGAACATCCCCTTTGCCCGCTCAAACTCCGCCGCGTGATAGAACGCCTCTCCTCCGTTCATGGAGCGCGCATAGTGGAGCACCGGGTCCCCAAAGCTCGTCGAGACCTCCTGGTACGCCTTTCCGGCCTCATCGTACTCTTTCTTCGCGAGGAGCCGCCCGGCAACGAGGTACATCGCCGCGTCTTTCGAATCCGGGTAGCTCCGGAGTTCCCTGAGGAGAGCAAGTTTCGCCGAGTCCCTCATCGAACCGTAGAAGTAAACCCCGAGCGCCGCGTCGAGCCTCGGTTCCTTCACGATCTCGCATCTCAGCGAAGCTCCTTCGGAATATCCTTCGCTATAATTCATCCCTTCGATCTCTCTGAAGATCTTCAGTGCCTGTGCGGGATCGCCATGAAGCCAGAGGGCGTCTCCGTAGAGGAACCGTGCACCCGGATCCAAACGAAGAAGAGAATGCCCGTCGATCTGTTCATAGAGCGCAATCCCCTCCGCGAATTTACCCTCGTTGAGGAGGGACTGGAGAAGTCCCCGGAGCGCAAACGGTGTACGGACATCTTCAAAGGAGGCGGCGAATTCTCCCTCCGCCTCGGCATAGTTCTTCACTCTCATCGCCCGAACGCCGCGGGCATTCCGTTCCGCGGTGACGCGTGCGCAGGTCTTCCGGAAAATTGACTGCTGGCCGAAAATCGCCCGCACGGTCTCGGGTGGAAGCGAGGAGACATCCACCGTCCTGAGGAAGCCCTTCCAATCATCAAGAAGAGTTCGTAACGGTGCGCCATATACCGCGAAGAACTGCCCCGAGGGAAACACCTCCTTGAAGCTGGCGATACCGTAACGGTCGATGAGATAACGGACGAATGATCCGGCGACGATATATGCGTACGAACCCTGCTGTGTCGCAAATCCGGTGTAGCCAAAAAGAGCCTCCGGCGAGCCGAGCATCGAATCCCTCAGAAGAGCGGCTGCGTACTCATGAGGAGAGAATCGTCCCCACTGCCAGTCGATCGCTTCCGCGCATCCTTCGTTGAGGGCCATCCGATCGCTCGCACCGACGATCGGCAACCCGATCCCCCGCGCAAGGACATGGACAACCTCGTGACGGAAAGTTTCATCGAAGGAATCGAGGGTGAGATGGATCTCTCTTCGCCACGGCTTGGCGATGTTTGTCGTCGACGTTCCGATGAATTGCCGCTTCGTCTCGGCGTCGGGATAAAGATAGACTGAAATCTTCTCTCCAGGTCTTAGCCCCTCCTTGAGCCGATCCGCATCGACCGCATAATGGAATTCCGCCTCCCCCTTCAGTATTTCGAGATCCCGCCCCTGAAGAGCCTCCCTGGGATAGAAGATGGTGAAATGAGCGGTTGTCGCCATTCCCCCCAGCTCCTCCTGGATGTCGCCCGCGGAATACTGGAACCCGAAGACGTTTCCAAAAAAATGACCGAAGAGGAGAACTGCAATGCAGAGAAATGCGCCGACGTAAAGTGCTGCATCTCCCCTCCTCAACCGGAACGCCTGAACGTTCTCATAGACCTTGTAGTCTGGCCAGACCATCCGGACGCAAAGGAAAAAGAGGATGAGGAAGAGGAGCGCGGCGACAAGGGTGAACTCCCTGTAGGCAACCAGGGTCGAGAACCCATTGAGCGTCTCATCGTACGTAATTCCCGGAAAATATCCGAGGATGAAGTTGTAGGCGAATAACTGCGGCTCCGTGTATGTGATAAAGAGGATCTGGCAAAGGATAAGGAGGACCAGCCCCACGAAAACGATTCGCGCCCTCCTGAAAAGAACCGCGAGCAACGCTCCGAGCGAGACGGAAAAAAGGACCGTGCAGACGGGGAGGAGCGCAAAATAGGCGAGTCCTCCCGGAAAGGAACAGTTCTTCACCACAAACGCGTTTGCCGAAATGACGACGAGGGGGATAAGAAGCAGGAGCAGGTGAACCACGAAGTATCCGCCGAGCCGCGGCATAAAGGCCCGCCGCGAGAGGGGCATATGGATATCATCGCGCACAAAGCCGATCGTCACAATCCCGGAGATCAGGGCCGCGGGAATCGTCATGGCGGCCGAGAACTCGTAGCCGAGGTAGTTGAAGAGCGGCGCCTGGGAGAGAGCCCCTGCGAGAAGAAAATAGACTAGCGCCGAGGTCCGGATAGAGCGATCGTGAACGTATTCCCGGAGAGGTTTCATTGAAGGGATCGACGCGTGAGGGGAGTTCGAAAGAGCGGGCGCGGGCTCTCCGAGCAAGAGCTACCCTCTGAATCGGTGGCGCCTAGATGATTTTGATCATGTCCAGAAAAATCGCGAGGAAGAAGGAGGCGAAGACGACAATGAATGCGGCCGAGATTCCGGACTTGACCATCATTTCCTTTGTCCGCCCGACGTCAAGGACGACGTTCGGGCGCGTCTTCACGGTAATATCGCCGGTGACAGAGGTCTGACATGCCAGCCGGACATTTTTCTCGATCTTCCGCGCATAGAACGGGGTGCTGCTCACGAGGGTCGACTCTTCGTCCTCCCTCCGCGGTGACGCTCCCTTTCCGTCCACAACCTCCACCCGGCAGGTGCCGCACAGCTCATGCCCGCGGCAGTTGATGAGTTTGGCGATGCCGATGTAGGGGGAGATACCGTTGTTGAGAAGTGCGCGCCTCAGGTTCGCGCCGACCGGCACTTCTATGGTCTTGCCTTCGTTCGAAAGCGTGATGCTTGGCATCGGGCCGTTGCTCCAAATAGATGAAGGGGGAGGTTGACAGAGTAAAGTATATCAAAATTGAAGGAAGGATGCAAGGAGACAGAAGAAAGTAGAAAGTAAAAAGTGGAAAGTGGAAGAAGAAAGCAGACAGCAGAGAGAAAAAGTCACAAGGAGGCCTTGCCCAGGGGAAGACGGGGGCGTAAGGCGAAGGATGGCGGCAAGGGACGCAGGGAGTCCAGACCAAAACATGCCACCCCCGATTGGACGGATGTCGATCGAGAGAAGGAAGCGAGAGCTATTCCGACTGCTCGGCGTGGTGCTTGACGATTTTCGCGTCGACGAGATAGACGACATCCTCGCCGATGTTCGTCGCGTGGTCGGCGAGCCGCTCGAGATGACGCGAGAGAACGATGATGTGCGCCGCCTGCTCGATGATCGCAGGATCCGATTTCATCTCCTGGACGAGGAAATTGAAGATATCCCGGTTGAGGTTGTCGACGAGGTCGTCTTTCGGAAGGATTTCCCGTGCGAGCTCGGGGTCGTTGTTGACGAACGAGTCGATCGCCCGCTTCACCATCTCGCGGGAAATGCTCGACATTTCGATCACCCGCGATTTCCGGAGCAGGTCGATATGATACTGAAGAGGGATCGCCCGCTCAGCAATGTTGACGGCGATGTCGCCCATCCGCTCGAGCTCATGGTTGATCTTCAACGCGGCCATGATAAGGCGCAGGTCCATCGCCACCGGCTGCGTGAGGACGAAAATCCGCTCGCACTGCTGGTCGATGAGGTTGTCGAACTCGTCGACTTTCTTGTCCCTCTCGATGACAAGGCGCGCCCGTTCCGGGTTCGACTCGATGAGCGCGGCGGTGGCGAGGTCGATCTGTTCGTCGACGAGACTCCCCATCTTGATGATGTTGGTGCGGAGCTGGTCGAGTTCTATTTCAAAATGACGGTGCATGAGGCGAGCTAAGAATTGATAATGAACGATCCTGAATTCCGGTGGATCAGCCGAAGCGGCCTGTGATGTAGTCCTCGGTCTGCTTCTTCTGCGGAGAGGTGAAAAGACGTTCGGTCTCGTCGAATTCGATAAGCTTGCCGAGATAGAAGAACGCCGTCAGGTTGCTCACCCTCGCCGCCTGCTGCATGTTATGGGTTACGATGACGATCGTGTAGTTCTTCTTCAATTCCTGGATGAGCTCCTCGATCTTCGCGGTAGCGATCGGATCGAGCGCGCTCGCCGGCTCATCCATAAGAATAACCTCCGGATCCACCGCCAGTGCCCGGGCAATGCAGAGCCGCTGTTGTTGACCCCCCGAGAGACTCACCCCGGACCTGTCAAGGATGTCCTTGACCTCGTCGAAGAGCGCCGCCTGGCGGAGGCTTCGCTCGACAATCTCCTCAAGAGCTTTCTTCTTTGTCGTCCCGTTGAGCCGGAGGCCCGCCGCGACGTTGTCGAAGATCGACATCGTCGGAAAGGGATTTGGCTTCTGGAACACCATGCCGACCCTGCGCCGGAGCACAACCGGGTCATATGAATCGACATCTTCGCCGTCGAGTATGATGGATCCTTTGCGGCTTCCGCCGGCGACTTCGTGCATTCTGTTGAGGCAGCGGAGGTACGTCGACTTGCCGCACCCCGAAGGACCGATGATGGCGACAACGCTGTTGGTCGGAATGTCGAGCGAAATGCCGAAGAGCGCCTGACTCTTGCCGAAGTACGCTTCGACATTTTTTGACGACATCTTGGTCTCGCTCATATGCTCAGGTGCCCGTGTTGAACCGATGACAAGAGGTCCCTTCTCGACCGTTTCGTCAATGGCCGTTGCCTGTTCCTGCATAGCGTCCTCTCGTTACGAATCTGAATGTAACATTAATGACCGTGATAAGAAATATCAGAACAAACGCGGCGGCCCATGCCTGCCGATTCCAGTCGGAAAACGGAGCCTTCGCGTAATCATAGACAAACACGCTCAGCGCAGCGATCGGCTGCCCGATATCGGTCGACCAGAAGCGATTTCCCAGCGCCGTGAAAAGGAGTGGAGCCGTTTCTCCTGCCGCGCGTGCAAGCGCAAGGAGAATTCCCGTCATGATCCCCCGAAGGGCCGTCGGGAGAATGACCCGCAGGGTCACTTTCCAGCGGGCAATGCCGAGGGCAAGCGCGGCCTCACGGATCGACTGCGGGACCAGGAGAAGCATCTCTTCAGTCGTGCGCGTTGCCGTCGGAATCATGAGGATCCCAAGCGCAACGCCCCCTGCGAGGGCGGAAAACCGCTTCATCGGAAGGACAACGATGATGTACGCCACGACGCCGACGACGATAGAGGGAACACCGCTGAGAACATCCGTGAGGAACCGCACGATGGTCGCGAACGTGCCGTGCTTGTGCTCCGCCAGATAGATTCCCGCCATGATGCTGACCGGAAGGCCGAAGAGGCTTCCGAGACCGAGAAGAATCGCAGTGCCGACGATCGCGTTCGCCATCCCTCCTCCGCTCTCCCCGACCGGTTTCGGCATCTTGATGAAGAAATCGAGGTTGAGCGCACCGATCCCCTGCGACAACGAATAGAAGAAGATGAGGAAGAGTGGGACGACGGCCACGAGCGCGCTGAAAACGCAGAGCGCCGTCGTGATCGCACTCTTCGATTTCCGCCAGTAATGGAGTTTTGAGTAGCCGGCTTTCATGCTGTCTTAAATTTCTTGGTGACGCTCCAGACGATGAGCCTGGCAGCCGCGTTGAGAAGGACGGTAACGACAAAAAGCAGTAAGGCGATTTCAATGAGCGAACTCACGTACATGTCGCTCGTCGCCTCGGTGAATTCGTTCGCGATGACGCTCGCCATCGTGTACCCGGGAGCCAGGAGCGAAGCGGAAATTTCGGGCCGGTTCCCGATCACCATCGTGACT
>Ga0335071_10006493_pt1 | contig 12061 bp, 10 predicted proteins | sample Lox_Sample_15_FD_206724 | JGI IMG/M metagenome (GOLD analysis project Ga0335071, IMG submission 206724) | Soil microbial communities from Loxahatchee National Wildlife Refuge, Florida, United States - Lox_Sample_1.5 | ecosystem: Environmental > Terrestrial > Soil > Wetlands | place: USA...
GTGGGCGCAGCCCACTGAAACGAGCGTAGGCGGGCTTCGCCTCGCCGTAGCTCGGCTTCGGTGGGCGCGGCCCACAAAGCCGAGCGAAGGCGGTAAATAAAAAACTTCAACGTCAAGTCGAAGTTTTTTTATATCTAAAACGTGATAAATAATTTCGGCCGAGAACAATGATCAAGGAACAAAGAACATTTTGCCGACCTGTTTTATACTCAATACTCCTTGCTCTTTGTTATTTTGCCGCTCGCGCGTTGAGGATATCGCCAAGAATGACATTGGCGGTCATGGCCAGCGGAATCGCCAGCACCACGCCGACCAATCCGGCCAAACGGAAACCGATAAGCATTACGGCGATAATGATAATCGGATTTAGGCCGATGATCCGGCCCATCACTTGCGGGACGATTAAATGGCTTTCCAGCCAATGCGTCAGATAATAAAGTATTGCGACGGCGATAATCAAGACAGGGGCCTGGATGAACGAAACAAGAATGGCGGGAATGGCTGAAATCAGCGGCCCAAGATAAGGGATAAATTCCGCCAATCCGGCGATCAGCGCCAAAACCAAAGCATAATGCACGCCGATGATCAGCAGACCGATATAAATTATGATAAAAACAATAAGCGACAGAAGCAACTGGCCTCTTAGCCAGCGACCTACGCCGCTTTCAATCCGGTTGGCCAAACTCAAGCCGTATGACTGATTGGCTTTGGGCACGACCGATAAAATCAATTTATTCAGCGCCCGATCCTCCATAATCATATAAAACGAAAGCACGATGATCAGGATAAAAGATAAGATTCCGCCGAAAAAGGAAACCAGCGAAGAGAAAATCTTCCCGGCGGCGCCCTGCCAATTAGCTCCTAAGGAATTTATTTCGTCAAGCAGCGTCGGACTGGACTGATTATCCGAATAATTGCTTAGGAACGACAAGCTATTGGTAACTTTGGAGATATATTCCGGAGAATTTTTGGAAAATTCCACGACTTCTTTGGCGATCGGCGGGACAAAAAGATAGACAAACAACCCGATCAGCGAGATGACCGCTAAATAAAGAACTATCGCCGACAATACCCGCGGAAATTTGCGCCGCTGCAGCCAATCAACCGCCGGTTCAATCGCGCTCGACAAGAGAAAAGCGACAAACAAGATAGCCAGAACGTTGCGGATCAGATATAAAAAATAAAATGCCGCCAAAATCGCGATGATCTTGACAATCCCCTGCCAGCTGATATTAATGGTGATCGCTCTATTTTCTTCCATAAAAATTATTTGCCGATCAAAATACCAAGAGCTCGATGTTCCCGCGATTCAAAAGCGCCAAATCGATTATTTAACGACAATTCTGATCCGATCCACCAAGTTCGGCGCCTTATCGATGAAAGGCGGGACGAAAATCAATTTGATGTCGGAAAATTTATCCAAGCTCGTCAAATATTGATTGATCTGCGCCGCGTTTAAGCCCGCTAACTTCGTTTTATCCACCGCGTTATCGATATCCGACAAAACCATCGACCCGGCAATCGGCACCTCCAAAGTTGCCGTGCCGCTCTTATAATCGCCGCTGATCAGATTGTATTGAATCTGGCCCTCATCAAGGCCGGCGAATTTTTCTCCGACCGGAACAACCGAAATCAGGCGGTCTTCGGCCAATTTTTTTACGTCAGCCGAATGAAACGCGACCACCTCGACATCGGCCGACAATTCCAAATTGAAAGAGTCCGCCTTATCTCCCGCTTTCACCGAACTGGACGCCGCCAGCGAATCTTTGTCGACTTGAACGATGACCTTGTCATATCCTCGGTAATTATCGGTAAATTGGGAGTTAACCTGGGAAACCAATGATTTATTGATGTCTTGGATGGCTTTTTCAATATCGATATTCTGCACGAATTTTTGAACGTCGGATTGGTAAACGAAAGCTGCCGCGGATTTGGCATAAATCTTATCCTGCAACCCCGCGCGCAAACCCGGAATAGTAAAAGTAGACGGGCCGATGGCCATATCCGGCGACGGCTGATCGGTATAAATATCCGCCTCGGCCGTGCCGCCCGATGGAACATTCACCTTATTTTTAATGCGGAATAATTTGCCGTCCGGAGTCAGCAGCCTGGTGGTCGCGACCAAAGTCTGATCCTGATTGTAATTATTGATCAAAGTCACCCGGCCGGTAACCTGCTCGCCCAGAATATTGGCGCCGGTAGCTTGATAAATTTTTTGCGCCCTCACCGGAATCCGTTCGACCGCGCCGAGGATATTGGCCGCGTCGGAAAGATTAGCCGCCGACGTACTGCTCGCGGCATTGGTTACCGTGATGTTGAGCATATCGCTGATCCGTTCGGTTTTAGGGGTCACTTCGACGGTTAGGCTGACCAGGAAAAAATAAAAAGCCGCCGCCAAAAGCGCCAAAGTGAGGATGATGAAAAAGATGGAAATTTTCCGATACATGCCCACCGGCCGGGACGTAATTTCGCGCCCGATTTTTTTCTTATCCTTGCCTTGCCGCCGGACCGCTTCGGCATCGGTCTCGCTGATTCGATGGCTGGCGCGATGAAAAAAATCCTTCCCTGATTTTTTATCCTTGTTCGCCTTTTTTTCCGGCTCGGAAATCTTCAGCGCCGTTTCTCCCTTATCTTCTCCGACTTCAGACATCGGCTCATCTTTCAGCTTGAATTCCCGACCGATAACGCGCACGGCTAACTTGCTTTTTTTCGGCGGCTTTTCCGCTTCTTTTTCCGGTTCGGCTTTTGATTGGGCAATCCGGCGTTTTACCGCCGCCGTCTTGATTTTAGCCAAAGCCATTGAATCGTTTTTTTCAGAAACCATAGGTATAAATTTTGAATGTTGAATTTTGAATGTTGAAATAATTATTCAATTCATCAATTTTTAAAATTTTAATATTGATGAATTATTTCAAAATTGAAAATTCAAAATTTCTCAAGTTGATTAACCTATGAATATTATACTATATTCGCTACTTGGCGTCTACAACCTCAATTGAGTCGGAAAATTCTTTTTTAATGGCGCTGACTAATTCCGCGTCGTTTTTTACCCGAAAGCCGGCCTGGAAAAAAACCGGTTCGTTATTGCGGATTATCTTGAAGTAGACTTTGCTCGTCCCCGCCGAATCGCGCATCATTTCCTTGAGCCGGATCGATTCGGCCGGATTCAAATCCCGCTTAAAGATCAATTTGAGCGGCTCGGGCTCGCGCCTGGCGGCGGATTCGGTCGGCAACGGCTGATGGCGTCGGTAAAATCCCTGGCCGTTGGCATAATTTCCATTGGACGGCTTGCCGCCGGGCATTTCGGCCTTTTTAAAACCGTCAATCGATTCGCCCAAATTTTCCAGAGATAAAATAGCCGCCTTATCCACCAATAATTTTATTTCCTGATCCTTATCGGAAATCTTGCCTTGCGCCAGCACGACTTTGCCCTCCTGCCAAAGGCCGGCGGTTGTTTCATAAAGATTGGGGAATACCAGCAGCTCCGTGGAGGCCACCGCGTCTTCGATCTTGACAAACAGCATCGGCTTATTGCTGCGGGTGATGATCTTTTTAATTAAAGTAATCACTCCGGCGGTGCGGACCGCGTCTTCGCCCAAATGCCCGGCCAAGCCGCTGATCGGCACGATCAAATCGCCCAATCCTTTCTTAAAATCATTGAATGGATGGGCGGAAAGATACAGTCCCAGCAATTCTTTTTCCCAGGCCAATTTTTCCTGCTGGCCGACGGTCGCGGCTTTATCCAGCTTGATCCGGCCGGGCAAAGCCGAACCGGAATCGCCGAACAGGCTGGATTGCTTGGAATCCCGATTCCGGCTGACTTCTTTGTTGTATTCCAGCAGCGCTTCCATATTGGCCAAAAAAATCCCGCGATCGCCGAACTGATCCAAAGCGCCGCACTTCGTCAAAGATTCCAAAGATTTTTTGTTCAAATCTTTGTCCACGATCCTTTCCAGCAGATCAAAAATATCTTTATATTTTCCATTATTTTTTCTTTCGGCGATAATCACTTCGACAATATGCTCGCCGACATTTTTGATCGCGTTCAGCCCGAAGCGGATGAATTCTTCGCCGGTTGCTTCATCTTTGACGACGGTGAAGGACGCGAATGATTCATTAATATCCGGCGACAGAACTTTCAATCCCATATTGCGGCATTCTTCGATCTCGATGGCGATGCGGTCGATATCCTGCTCGTCGGAAGATAACAGCGCGGCCATGAATTCCGCCGGATAATGCGCTTTCAAATAAGCGGTTTGAAAACTGGTCATCGCGTAGCAAGCGGCATGCGACCGGTTGAAGCCGTAACCGGCGAACGGTTCGATAAAAGAAAAAACTTCTTCGCCCAATTCTTTGGGCACGCCGTTCTTGACGCAGCCGTCGACGAATTTTTCCTTCTGTTCGGCCAGCAGCTTGGCGATTTTCTTACCCATCGCTTTGCGCAGCACATCGGCTTGGCCCATGGTAAAGCCGGCCAAGTCGCGGGCGATCTGCATCACTTGCTCCTGATAAACCGCCACGCCATAAGTCTTGTCCAAGATCGGTTTCAATTTCGGATGAAGATATTTTACTTTTTTTCGCCCGTGTTTGCCGGCGATATAATCGGGAATCCACTCCATCGGGCCCGGGCGGTAAAGCGCGCCCATGGCGATGATATCTTCGAAAACGGTCGGTTTCAATTCCTTCAAATATCTTTTCATGCCCGACGATTCGAATTGGAAGACGCCGGTGGTTTCGCCTTCTTGAAATAATTTATAAGTTGCTTTATCGTCCAGGGGAAATTCTTCCATTTTCAGCTCAATCCCTCTTGTCCGCTTGATAATCTTCAAGGCCTGTTCGATGATCGTTAAATTTTTCAAACCGAGAAAATCCATTTTCAGCAACCCCAGATCCTCGATCGGATGTAAGGAATATTGCGAAACCACGGTAAGATCCGAAGTTGAAGCGTATTGGATCGGCACATATTCGGTCAGCGGCTCTTTGGTGATCAAAACTCCGCAGGCGTGAGTTGAGGCGTGGCGCGCCACGCCTTCCAGCCGCAAAGCATAATCGATGATCTTCCGCGCCTCCGGCTCTTTATTGTATAAATCTTTGAACTCCTGGATATTTTCCAAAGCTTCGGGCAGATCGGTGAACATCGGAATGGTTTTGGCCAGCTTGTCGCAATAATCATAAGGCATATCCAAAACCCGGCCGACATCGCGCATTGAAGCGCGAGCGGCGATCGTTCCGAAAGTGATGATCTGCGAAACATGATCCTTGCCGTATTTTCCTTCCACATAACGGATCACCGCGTCGCGGCCGGTATCGGCAAAATCCGTATCAATATCCGGCATCGAGATGCGATCCGGATTTAAGAATCTTTCAAAGAGCAAATCGTATTTTAAAGGATCAATGTTGGTAATGCCGGTTAAATAACAAACTAACGAGCCGGCCGCCGAGCCGCGGCCCGGCCCGACAATTATTCCCGAGTCCTTCGCCCAGTTGATAAAATCAGCGACAATCAAAAAATACGACGGCCAGCCCATTTTTTTGATCACGGAAATTTCATAATCCAATCGATCTTTTTTTATTTTATCTATTTCCTCGTAAGTTTTGCCGTATCTCTTTTTCAATCCTTCGCGCGCCCAATGTTCCAGATAACCGATTTCGTCAAAGCCGGCCGGCACGGGAAAAAACGGCAGCTGGATTTGCCCGAGCGGAATTTCCACGTTGCACATTTCCGCAATTTTCAAAGTATTAGCAACGGCTTCAGGAATATCTTTGAAAGCGGCAATCATTTCTTCATTTGAGCGCAGAGAAAAATCCGTGCCCATCATATTCATCCGGTCTTCGTCCTCCACTTTCTTTTTATTCTGCAAACAAAGCAGAATATCCTGCGCTTCGGCGTCATCCTTGCGGAAATAATGGACGTCATTGGTGGCCACCAGCGGAATATTAAGTTCGCGGGAAAATTCGATCAATTTTTTATTCAATTCCGGCTGGCCGGCAAGATCGGGATGATCCTGCAATTCCAAATAAAAATTTCCTTGGCCGAAAAGTTCGTTGTATTCCAAAATTCTTTTCCGCGCTTTGTCGATTTGCCCGGCCTCGATCAAGTGCGGAATTTCTCCGCCCAGACAAGCCGTACAGGCAATCAAGCCCGTGTGATATTTTTCCAAAAGCTCCCAATCAATTCTCGGTTTGTAATAAAATCCTTCCAAGTGCGCGGCCGAAACCAATTTAATTAAATTTTTATAACCTTGATTATTTTTCGCCAACAACAAAAGATGATGATTTTCCCGATCCTCGATTGTTTCTTTGAGCAGGCGGCCGCGCGAAGCCAGATAAGTTTCCACGCCGATGATCGGCTTAATCCCCTCTTTCTTGCATTTTTCATACAACTCGATCACGCCGTACATCGTCCCGTGATCGGTAATCGCAATCGCCGGCGATCCCTGTTCTTTGGCATACTTAACCATCTCGTCGATCTTGGTCAGACCGTCGAGCAAGGAATAATGCGTATGGTTGTGGAGATGAACAAACGACATTAAAATTTGAAATTAGAAATTTGAAATTGAAAAATTTTGCCAATTGGAGATAATCCCCTCCTCGGGAGGGGTGGCTCGCGCCGCGCGAGACGGGGTGGGTCTATTCCCGACATTATTTAAAAAATCATAACAACAAATTAGCACCTTTGGGTTTTATTTTTTCAATATTTTCTTTGTTCAACTCAACCCAAACAGCGGTCATGCCGTTACTGCTATCCAAAATCGGAAAAGATTGTTTTTCGTAATTTGAGGCATCTTTAAAATCGGCTTCATAGACAAAACATATTTCATGGCCGTTATTACCGTCATAAATGAAGATATTTTCCAAAACTTTGACCAATTTATAATTGACCAATTCAACATCCAACTCTTCTTTGATTTCCCTCTTTAAAGCGTTAAGGGAATTTTCTCCAAAATCAATACCGCCGCCAATCAAACGGAAAAAATCCTGGTTTTTTATTTTGTCAAAACCAGGGCAAACTAAAACCTTATTGTCTTTTTTAATAACAACCAAAGCTAAAGCCCTGATTTGTCCGATTAGCATTCCCATATTTTATATTTAATTACAAAAAATAAGCATCATTAAAATGCCTCCTTGTCAGTTGGGATTATACCATTGCTTTTGAATAAAAAAAAGAGGGTAAAAACCCCGATTTTAAAACGTAGGAACGCAAAATCTTGCGTTCCTACCAAACTTTATTTCAATTGATTGACATCACTGCCGGTGATAGCGCCCACCCCGTTGCTCATAATATTGGGCAGGCTGTTGATCATTGGCCAAAGCAGGAAGAGAGCGATAACCGAAGGCACAACAATCAAAGCGACGACCGCCCACTGATAAATTTCGGCGCGGATAAAATGATTCTTGATCCCCTTGACCATCTGCTTCATTTCGGCCATATCAGCGCTATTCTGTTCTAAAATTTTCTTCAAATCTTCATCCATAGAATTAATTTTAAATTTTCAATTTTGAAATAATGAATAAATGTTTCAATTTTTAAAAATTTTAAAATTAATAAATTATTTCAAAATTCAAAATTTGAAATTAAAATCTATCCTCGTACTTCACACTTTTTCACATACTTTCGTCCGATATCCGCGAACTTTTTAATTTCTTGCGAACTAAAACCGGGTTTGCCTTTCAAAGACTTGTCGATCAAATCCGTGTCTGATTTGAAATTCTGCAAATACCATTTGTCCGCGCCGCGGATCAACTCACCCATTTTAGCAATTTTATCTTCAGCGATGAATCCCGGTACGCAAGTGGTCCGGAATTCATAGGGCACGGCCGCCTGCCTGCCGGCAGGCAGGCTCTGCATTATAATTTTAACACTTTGCCTAATTTTCTCAAAATCAAACTTCGTACCAGTAGCGCGCGAATAATCAGCGGGCGCCGCTTTAATATCCATGGCCAAATAATCAATCAATTTATCAGCTAATAATTCTTTTAGCATTTCCGGGTTGGTGCCGTTGGTATCCAATTTTATTTTATAACCCAAAGCTCGGAGGCGGCGGATGAATTCCGGCAAATCCGGCTGCAGGGTCGGTTCGCCGCCGGTGATCACCACGGCATCCAACTTATTGCTCCGATTTTTTAGGAAAAGAAAAAGATCATCCTCGTTGATTAGAGTATGACCTTTCTCAGATTCTTGGCCCAAGGGCAAAGAACTATTCCCATTCCTGTCAACCGACAGGACAAGCATAGGGTTATAGCAAAACGGGCAACGGAAAGTGCAACCGATAGTGAAAACCACTGCTGACAATTCGCCCGGGTAATCGATCAAACTTAATTTTTCTAAACCGCCGATTTTCATAGAGAGTAAAACCTGTTAGCGCGCCGGCCGAACCGGATTTTTAATGAAGATTACTCTCCTTTCTTAATTGCAAAGGTTTTTCGATCGGCAAATTCCGATTTTTTCGCCTTGTTCCAGTTTCTCACCGGCGCCAAATAGCCGACGACGCGGCTGTAGATAACGCACTCTTGTCTTTTGATTATCGTGGGACTCATACTCCTTGGTAAATTAAGAATTTGGAATTAGGAATTAAGAATCGTTCAAATCTATTTGAATAATTCTTAAAACATCGATCTAACTTCTTAATTTTTTAATTTTTATTTTTTAATTGATTCAGGCGATGGCATTAATAATATTCCTTTCGTTGCCGGCGGGAACAGCTCCGGCCATCTCGGGAATCGAATTTTCTCCAGCGCCGGCTTCATGATAGCCGATTTCCTCGTCGCACTTGGGACAATATTTATGTTCGCCGGCAAGATAGCCGTGTTTGGGACAAATCGAGAAAGTCGGCGTCAGGGTGATATAAGGCAGGCGGTAGTTGTAAAAAATTTTCTTGATCAATTGCTTGGCCATCTCCGGATCATTAATCTTTTGCCCCAAGAAACCGTGCAAAACAGTTCCGCCCGTATATTTAGTCTGCAATTCGTCCTGCAAATCCAGCGCCTCAAAAAAATCATTGGTATAATTGACCGGCAGGCTGGTGGAATTGCTGTAATAAGGGACCGCGCCTTTTTCCCTGACTTCTTTTTCGTTGGCGACAATGATATTGGGGTAAAGTTCCTTGTCTTTTTTGGGGAAACGATAAGTAATTCCTTCGCCGGGCGTCGCCTCCAAATTATAAAGGTTATTAGTTTCGTTCTGATAATTCTTCAATCGCTCGCGCATGAAATCGAGAATCTCCAAGGCAAAGGCCTTGCCCTCGGGTGAGGCGATATCGCGCTTCATGAAATTCAGCAATGATTCATTCATGCCATTGATGCCGATGGTGGAGAAATGATTCTGCCAATATTTTCCAAAACGCGCTTTGATGTCGGACAAATAGAAACGGGAATAAGGATATAATCCGTCATCAGTGAACTTTTCGATTACCTTTCTTTTAATTTCCAGGCTTTCTCTGGCCAAATCCATCACCCGCGCCAATCTTTTTTGATAATCCTCTTTGTCCCTCGCCAAGAATCCGATTCTGGCCAGATTAATGGTGACGACGCCGATCGAACCGGTCAAGGGATTGGCGCCGAACAATCCGCCGCCGCGCTTGCGCAATTCGCGGTTGTCCAGGCGCAAGCGGCAGCACATGCTCCGCGCGTCATCGACCTTCATATCGGAATTGATAAAATTGGAAAAATAAGGAATGCCGTATTTGGCGGTCATCTCCCAGACTTTAGCGAGCGACGGCCGGTCCCATTCAAATTCTTTATCAATATTGTAAGTCGGAATCGGGAAAGCGAACATCCGATGCTTGGAATCGCCCTCCAACATCACTTCGGCGAAAATATCATTGAACAGATCGATCTCTTCTTGAAAATCTTTATACTTTTCCGGCATAATCTTGCCGCCGATGATCACGCATTCTTCGGCTAACGTTCCGGTCGGTTTTACATCCAAAGTAATATTAGTGAAAGGAGTCTGAAAGCCGACGCGGGTCGGAACATTCATATTAAAAATAAATTCCTGCATGGCCTGCTTTACTTCTTTCTGGCCCAAACCGTCGTACCGGATAAAGGGCGCGAGTAAAGTATCAACATTGGCGACTGCCATGGCGCCGGCGCCTTCTCCCTGCATGGTATAAAGAAAATTAACCAGCTGGCCGAGCGCGCTGCGAAAATGTTTGGCCGGTCCGGACTGGGTTTTTTCTTCCACGCCGGTAAAACCTCTCATTAATAAATCTTTTAAATTCCAACCGCAGCAATAGGTCGCCAGAATTCCCAGATCATGAATATGGAAATCGGCATTAACATGCGCGTCTCTGATTTCCGCCGGATATAATTTATTCAGCCAATATTTGGCGGAGATCGAAGAAGCCAGATAATTGTTCAAACCCTGCACGGAAAAACTCATATTGCCGTTTTCTTTCAGGCGCCAATCAGCCTGGCCCAGATAATCTTCCATTATTTTTTCCTCGTTGGTTTTGGCGTTCAAGTCGCGCAATTGGCGGTGCTGGTCGCGGTAAAGGATGAAGGCTTTGGCCAGCGGGATCTGCTTGGATTCGATCAAGGTTTCTTCGACGATGTCCTGGATCTCTTCCACGGCCGGAATGCTGCGGGCATGAAATTTGCGCGATAGCTTGTCGACGACTTGATTGGTTAATTTTTCCGCCAAGTCGGGATTTTCCAAACCTACCGACTCTTGCGCCTTATTAATGGCTTTAGCGATTTTCTCCCGATTGAAATCAACGATCTCCCCCGAGCGTTTGCGGATTTGCGAAATGATGTTAGGCATAGGTCAAGCTGAATGATGAATAGTGAATGATGAATTATGAAAATCCTTGTTATTTTTCAAATCCTCGTTATTCTTTATTCATAATTCTTAATTCATTTTTTCTTACCTCCCTTTTTATCTTCGAGTATTTTATTTAGGGTTTCTTTAAAATCTTTGGCATTTTCAAAGGATTCATAAACCGAGGCAAAACGGATATAAGCGACCACATCGGTTTCTTTAAGATGCTTCATGACGATTTCGCCGATCTCGCTGGATGACACTTCATTCTTTTTCAATTGCTGGATATCCCGTTCAATATTATGAACCAATTTTTTAAAACCATCATCATCAATCGGCCGTTTCTCTAAAGCTTTTTTCAAACCGGAAATCAATTTATCGCGGCTATAGGCTTCCTTCTGGCCGTCGCGCTTGATAACCGTCAAATCCAAAATTTCCATTTCTTCAAAAGTGGAAAAACGGAAGCCGCATTTCTCGCATTCCCGTCTTCGCCGAATCGAAAGTCCGTCGGACGCCACCCGCGAATCAATCACTTTAGTATCTTCAAAATAACAGATGGGACAAATCATATAATCTGATGCGAATGACGCAAATAAATGCGAATAATCCCTCTTTAAGTTTGGCTTGCCCAGCGAAGCTAAACCGCTCGCGAGCGGTTTAGCGAAGTTGGGTGGGGAAATTGACTTAATCTATATTTTGTATTGTAATTATCATTCAAACCCAATATCTTGTGGTAACTGATTATATTATACACCTAAAAAAAATCGCGGTCAACTTCCCTTCCCCACCAAATTTTAGACAAAGATTAGCCCCTTTGTTGCTGAAAAACTTATCCACAACCGCTATTTTTTTGTCACCTGAAAAAAATTGTGGATAACCCCGCGCAAAAGAGCAAAGAGCACAAAACAAAGAACAAAAATAAAATGGCGTGGGATTTTGTCTTCCCACGCTTCTTAAAATTATCCGTCTTTGATCTTTTCAGGATTAAACCGGGTTAGCACTAAGATAATGAGGCCCCAATTCATATTCTACACAATATAGTTCGGCAACTGCTTCCCTAAAATCATTAAACATTTGATTTAAGGTTAAAAGAGTCGTTGTGCCTATTAGCATGTCGGTCGGCAAGCCATTTGCAGTCGAGCCTGACCAAAAAAGCGAATACGCTTTAAGTGCCAATTTTTTGGCAAGCTGATTCACAAAATCATCAGGCACTTTATTTTTAAAATCCCTGTTTTCAACGAGCGTCAAAGATAAAAAGAGCATCTTTCTCGCATTCTGCATAAACATCTCCTTTTTCAGTTA
>Ga0335071_10006494_pt1 | contig 12060 bp, 14 predicted proteins | sample Lox_Sample_15_FD_206724 | JGI IMG/M metagenome (GOLD analysis project Ga0335071, IMG submission 206724) | Soil microbial communities from Loxahatchee National Wildlife Refuge, Florida, United States - Lox_Sample_1.5 | ecosystem: Environmental > Terrestrial > Soil > Wetlands | place: USA...
CACGAATACCGTCCCATTTTATCTCGAACAGCCAGTCCTCGCCGTTAAATGGCGATCCTGCCGATCCTGCAAGCATGGGGTGGTATTTCGGTTTCATACCTGTCGCTCCCGGGGGCTATTTCTTTGCGAGGACGGCAATCGTTTCCTTGAGGGCGTCCATCAGTTCCTTTGCCTCTTCCGGGTGCGGCCTTTCATACACGATCTTTTCCCCGGCTATCTTCTTCTTCACCAGCGCCTCCACCGAATCCCGGTACGTATCGCGGTAGTCGCCGATGGTAAAATCCCCGGAAAGATCGGAGATAATCCTTTTCGCCAGGGCAAGCTCGGCATCTTTCGGCACCGGCAGGTCGAGGAGCTCACCAAATGCCCGGGGTAACGTCACCTCGTCTGCATACCGAAGCGTCGTGAGGACAAGTCCCCCCATATAGACGTGGACGACGACAGGGTACTCCTTGGTCCTGAGCGTGATGGTCCCGACAGCAGCCCGCCCGAGTTCCTGGAGGGCGGTTACGAGCAGGTTGTAGGCTTCCTCGCTCCGGTCGGGTGTCAGGATGTAGGGAGTTTCGAAATACACGGGATCGAGAGAGAGATAATAGACGAATTTCTCGATCCTGATCTTCCGGTCTGATTCGGGGAGAAATGCTTTCAGTTCTTCGGGCTCGATCACCACATATTCCCCCTTCCTGACTTCATAACCCCTCACCGTGTCCTGCCAGGGGATCACATTGCCATCCCTCGTGCAGACCCGTTCGTACCTCAACGGCTGACCGTCCTCCCGATGGAGGAGGCGGAACGAGAACGATCTGTCCCGTACCATGGTATGAAGTTTTATCGGGACGTTAACGAGGCCGATGGTAAGGTTTCCGCTCCAGATCGGTCTTCCTGCCTTCCCGGTGACCAGCGGGAAGGGTCTTTTGTCCTGCCCCGGGCTTCCCTCTTCCGAAGTATCGGGAAGGATCTCCTTCACAACCGTGACCGGCGTCGCATTGCCGGAACTCTTTCTGTCTTTACCAGTTGTTTTTCTCACAACTTCCCCGCTAGCTGAGTCTTCCGATTTTCTGCCGGTCATTAAGGATCCCCTCCCAGGGTTTTTCTTTTCTCGAAATCATCGTCCTGATATTAAAATCTTCGGGCCTGATTCCATGTTTCAGTTCGGTCCAGGAGAGCGGGGCAGATACGCTGGCCCCGGGAGTGGCACGAAGGCTGTAGGGGGCTGCCATCGTCTTTCCTTTCGCATTCTGCAGGTAATCGATAAATATCGTGCCGGGGTCCCTCGAATGAGGAAATTCCGATACCACACGGTCAGATTCTCTCGCAATAGCCTTCCCGATCGTGTGTGCATAATCCCTGATCTCGGCAAACCCGTAACCCCCGGTCAGTGGTACCGCAATGTGAAGACCTTTTTTCCCGGAAGTCTTCAGGTAGGGCTGCAATCCCTGTTCTACGAGTATTTCCCGGACCAGATGTGCAACATCGATCACATCGTCGAACGTCAGGGGGGGTTCCGGGTCGATATCGAACAGCATGAGATCAGGCGATTCGTACGAGTTGCTGGTCGAGAGCGTTGCGTGCAGTTCGATCGATGCAAGGTTTGCAAGCCAGAGCAGGGTATCAAGGTTATTGCAGAGGACGAAATGCACGTCCCGCTCTGAAGTATCTGAGTGAATCTTAAAAATATCGACAAAATCCGGCGTGCCTGCCGGGGCGTCCTTCTCGTAAAAATCTTCCCCGGTCAGCCCTTCAGGGAACCGGTGCATCGTGACGGGCCGGTCGTGAAGAAAAGGCAGCATTTCAGGGGCCGTCCGGATGTAATACCCGATCACCTCCTTCTTCGTTACGCCGATGCCGGGATATAATATCTTATCAAGATTGGTAAACCTGACCCGTGTCAGTTCTCCGGGTAACTGTGCCATCTCCCCATCCCCAAAGACAGTATTGCCGATGCCTTTCCAGGTGCAGGACTACAGGAAACAGACAAAAGACTGTTCATTTCCGTGATCGGTGGTCTGTCAGCCTCTCAGGTAATAGCCGATCAGGATCAGCAGGAGGCCGGTATAAAACATCATCGCCCAGGGCCACGAAAACCCGAGATTGATAGTCGAGAGGCCTTTGAGGTCCTGGAGCAGGACCAGGATAAACCCCGCTACGAAACAGACGAGGCTGATATCTTTTTTAACACTCTTATCCATTCATTACCTCCGGATCTGGATAATAGATATCGACAGAAGTCCGGTATATGTATTTCGCCCGGTTTATGCCCGGTCATCCTGGATGTCCGATATACAGGGACCAACGCACAAATAGCCTGACCTGAGACGCGATCGGGTGCACCCGCGATCACCGGTCCCGGATCAGAAGTCTCCGATCAGGAGAGAAAACAGTATTGAACCAGGGATCGGCGGTTCCCTGCACGACCCGATCCTGATCTGCTCGTCGGGGTAACCGAGATCTTCGCAGACTGCGATTTTTGTATCCCGGTAACCGTGAACCAGTGACTCTGCAAGCCCCGTTACTTCGAAACCAGGATCGGCAAGGAGGAATACAATTTTTCCCCGCAACAATTCCTTCATCGTCTCCGCACAAGCCGTCCCGTGGTCCCGTCCATGGGCGAGAACGACCGATATCCGGGCGAGCGGGACGCCGAGCCGGGCAGCCGTCACCTGGAGAGAAGAGATCCCGGGTATCACGTCTCCGCTAAGGTTTCCAAGGCCGGCGAGCATCGGGTCTCCCGTTGAGAGGACTACAGAGTCCCGGGGGAGACTCCCGAGGTTTTTGTAATCCCTGATCTCTTCGACCCTGCAATCGCTCCGGATGTACTCCTTCACCATTGCAATCGCCCGTTCCGACCCGTAGATTTTTTCTGCTCCCCTGATTGCAAGGATTGCTTCCCTCGTAAGCATCCCAGGCCCGCATCCTGTCCCCACTATTTTCATCCAGGACCCCTCCTGAAGTCGGCGGTGTCGTACTGCACTCTCCCGTCCCTGTCGAACAACACCACCCTGATCGCGGGGTACCGGGTGCGGTACATCTCGAGGGCATTGATGATTTTATCTTCATGATCGGGACGGTACATCAGTTCTTCCACCGTTGGGCACGATGTGCCTTCCAGGACACCCGGGCAGATGAAACGGATAATAAGCCCTGGAAGACCGGCAACGATTACCTCTCCGGTCGCACAGGCAAGAGCCGTCCCGATATTATTGCCGATGAGCACGGGTTCGTGATCCGGGAAGTGGATCCTTGCATATGAAAGACCCGTCCGTCCCGTTGTCAGTGCCACCTTCCTGGCACTCCTCACCCGGTCGAGCACGGAGGCCTCGAGATGATCGTCCCAGGGCTCGACAAGCCCGGTAGAACCGAGGATGGAAATTCCTCCTTCGATCCCCATCCTGGGGTTCAGTGTTTTCGCGGCGGTCGATTCGCCTTCCGGTGCCGATATCTCTACGTCAACGCCAGGCATGCCGGTACTGTCGAGCCCTTCCCGTATCGATCCGAGGATCTCGTTCATGGCGGGGTTACTGATGGCGGGATCACCTTTCTTATATCGCGGCGTATCCCGATTGAACCGGCCTATTCCGGCACCTGCACGAATACGGACACCTGGCCCGGAAACCGCTGCCTGGGCATGGATTGTTATTCCTGCCGTGACGTCGAGTGGATAGTCCCCGGCGTATTTTCTGCAGGAGGCCTTCCCCTGGGGACCAACCAAAACCGGAACGGTAACTGCAACCCCGGCCGGAGTCGTTATCGTCACCGTCGCAGGGCGGCCGGTGATGGAGAGGACCGCAGCTTTACATGCCGCTGCGGCGGTCGTTCCCGTAGTATAGCCACGCCTGAGCACCGAACCATCGGACGTCAGGACTGCGAGCCCTGCTGATACCATGGGCAGCAGTCCCGGTTCCCGGCAGGCAGCAACCCATTTTTCCGGATATTCAAACCCGCTGACAGGGTCTTTCATTATTCCTGGCTGAAGTCCGTTTAATTCCAGGGAACGGAAACCCTGTGGTAATGGGGTTACGGACGTACGTCCGCCAGTTCCGCATGGATCGTAATGATCTCGTTTATCGCCGCGACTGCCACCGGGGTCCCCCCTCTCGTACCCTCAGTGGAAATTGAGGGTACTGCGATCTCCCGGAGCAGTTCCTTGGATTCTTTTGCATTTACGAAACCGACCGGAGTTCCGACGACCAGTGCCGGGTGAAATCCTCCCCTGATGCCATGGCATACCGTGATCAGGGAAGAAGGAGCATTGCCGATCACAACTATCGCACCGTTAATCCTCGGTCCAAGGTTGATAAAACCCCGGGAGGTCCGGGTAATCCCTTGTTCCGCTGCACCCTGGTCGAAGTCGAGGGCACAAATGATTGCACTGTGATGCCCTTTCTTCTGAATACCGACCTGGACCATCCTGATGTCGGTGATTATCGGGGCTCCGTCCGAAAGGGCGCGCAGGCCCGCCACCACCGGGTCACTGTCGAACCTGATCAGGTCTGCCATCGCAAAATCGCCTACGGCAATGGAGCACCGTTGCCTGACCCGGTCTTCGTACCCTTCATTTCCTATCGTCTCCCTGGCAAGTGTCCTGCTCCTTGCCGAGATCTCGTATGCCTCTTTCGTCGTGGCCCCAAGGTCAGTATACGTATTTCCTGTGGTAGCCCCGTTGTGTAATGATTCCCTTGACATGATCTCCCATGCTCCATATTCTGCTCTCGGTCCCGCCGATGAATACCGTGGAATGCATATCCACGCGTTCCTCGACCGAGGCCGCTTCCCCAAGTGTTGTAACGATAATCTCTTCTTCACTCCGATAGGCGTTTTTGACGATTGCAAGAGGCGTCGCTGCAGGGAGGTGGTCTGAGGCGATCCTGACTGCCATTGCGAAGTTATGAGGCCTCCCCCTGCTCCGCGGATTGTACAGCACAACCGGGATGCCTATGGAGAATGCGGCTTTCAGTCTTTGCTCGATTACCTCGCGGGGGGTCAGGAGGTCAGACAGGCTGATGACACAGAAATCTCCCGAAAGAGGCGACCCGAGTCTCGACGCCCCGGCATTTGCCGCAGTAACCCCCGGGACGATCCGGACATCGATCCTTTCGCCGCTTTTCTCGAGGATCTCGAGCACGATTCCCGCCATTCCATATACGCCCGGGTCCCCGCCGCTGACCATCGCGACGACATGGTTGCGGGCGAGATCCACCGCCTGAGACGCACGGTCCACCTCTTTCCCCATGGCGCTCCTGATCACCTGTTTTCCTTCGATCAACGGTGCGATCGGCGTGAGATAAAAACTATTGCCGATGACGTACTCGGCATCCTTAAGTGCCTGAATGGCATCCATCGTCATCAGACCTGTTGAGCCGGGGCCGGTTCCGACGATATAGAGTTTCCCTGGGTCATCGTGCGATGGCAACGGTCACCTTCCCGAATACTTTTTTCTTCATAACGAGTTCCTTTTTATCAGATACGGCAAGTGCCGCTGGTTCTGCGACTGCAGGAAGACCTATCCGGCCTGCTCCGGATGGGCTTGCCTGTCCCTGCGCCCTGATTGTAACGTCGTCAAGGAAGATGAGATTACCGCCTATCGACTCGACGGCAGAGACAAGCCCTGTTTCACCAATTTTTTTTTCAGTCGTTGCGAATATCATCACTTCGTCGGACCCGATCCCGGCTTCTTTGAGGGCCTCTTCGATAGCCCGGATGGCTTCTTCCGGGGTGACACCCCTGCGGCATCCCAGTCCAACCGTATATGCCCCCTTTCTCGAGAGAAACGATACCCCGGGGTCTGCGAGGACCACTGCCGGTCCCCTGACACGGTACACCCGGGTTATTCCATCAAGGATGCCTGCATTCGATACCCGCGTCGAGGGCCTGTTAACGACCTGCATCTCCTCGTCCGCTGCTATTACTTCAACAGAACGGAGACCTCTCGTTTCAGTAGCCGTAGTGATGACAGGCCTGATGCCGAGGATGGAGAGTTCGCGTGCCAGTTCATTGGCCCCATGGTGCCCCCCGATGACAGGTATGGCAAATGCCATGTCCGGACTTACAACGACCACTGCAGGATCGGTCCACTTGTCGACAAGGAGCGGGGCGATCTTACGGACGACGATCCCCGTAGCCATGACGGCAATGATTCTCCGGTATTGCGAGAAGGCGATGGCGAAAGCATCGGGTTCGTAGCCGAGGAGGTCGGCATTGAGTTTCCATGCGATCTGTTCGGCAGCGGCTTCGAATCTCTCCGGTGCGATGACAACCGTATCGCTCATGAGTAGAGGACCGACCTCCTGTGCCCGATGTGGGCATTGCCGACCGCCTCGCCGATAAAGAGCAACGCCGTGCGTTCTATCCCTTCGGCACGGGTTTTCCGGGCGATGTCCTCCACGGTTCCCCTGACGATCTTCTGGTCGGGCCAGGTCGCATGGTAAACGACTGCGGCAGGGGTCTCTCCCGGGTATGCCACCTTGGCAAGCACTTCTTCGAGCTGGCCGGTCCCGAGGAAGACGACCATGGTGGTATTGTGAGCAGAAAGCTCCCTGATCTGGTCCGATTCGAGAGTTTTTCCAGCCGGACGGGTGATGATCACGCTTTCGGACACCCCTTTAAGGGTCAGTTGTGCCCCGAGAGCCGCAGCAGCCCCGAACATTGAAGAAACTCCCGGGACAACGACCGTTTCGATCCCCTGCGACCCGAGCAGTTCCATCTGTTCAACGATTGCCCCGTACAGCGAGGGGTCCCCTGAATGCAACCGTACGACCAGTTTTCCTTCCCGTGCCGGGACTGCCATCGCCGGCACCAGTTCCTCGAGCGACATCCCCCAGCTGTCGAGCTTCACCGGAGCCGGGGATTCGGCGATGAGAACCGGGTTGACGAGCGAGCCGGTATAGATCAGCACATCGGCCCTGCTGATCAGGTCATGTCCCTTCACCGTGATCAGCCCGGGGTCTCCGGGCCCGGCACCGACAAAAAAGACCTCAGGCATCGTCTCCCTTTCACATGCCCGCATAGAGGATGCTCATGTAGTCGCTGGTGTCCGGTATTTCTTCACCGCGGTATACCCGCATATCGGAGAAGAACATCCTCTCTACGAGTATAAACGTCCGGTATCCCTCGGAACGGAGGACATTTACCGTTTCACGTGGCTTTTTTACCTTCAGGACGATCCTGCAGCCGGGATCACCCCCGTCGGTAACATAAAATCCTCCGGAAAGCGAGACCCCCGACACCGCCGCAAACGCGGTGATCGCACTGACCCCGGGCTCCGAGGTGCACACGATATCGGGGTACCGTTCGCCCATTACCCCTGCAAGGCGCGAGAATGTCGAAAAAAAGTTCGGGTCGCCAAGTATTCCTAAAACAGCCAGTCCGGTCCCGGCTACCGTTGCGATGGCATCGGCATTTTTTTCCATGCACCGCTGGATTTCTTCTTCGTTATCGGTCATCGGGAAATCGAGGACTACCGCATCCCTGTAGGGAGCGACCAGTTCTTTCGCGATTGAGCCCGGGACGAATACTGAATCGGCCTCTTTAAGCAGTCTCACCGCCTTGAGGGTCAGGAGTTCAGGGTCGCCGGGGCCAAGTCCGAGCCCTACGAGCACGGAGGACACCCCCCGACGACGATATATACGGGGTCGAGAGGTTTGAACATGATACCGCCGGCCAGGGTGTGGGATTTCCCGACCTGGAGGTGCAGTGCCTCTTTAAAAATTCCCAGTTGCTCCATGGTATTTATCGCAAGATTTAAGGTATCTATCTTTACTGCGTTAACGACGATTGAACGGGTATGGAACGTATGAAGGATACGGAGCACCCGGTCGAGGTTGCCGGAGCCGCCGATGAAGGCGCAGTCTATCCGGTCGATGGTAGGGAGGATGTCTATCGCTTCACCGCAGAACAACTCGATATTTTCCGCACCTGCGGATTCAGCCTTCTCGCGGGCCAGAGCGATCGCTTCTTTTCTCCGATCTATAGCGTAGACCTTCATGGCGACTGAGGATACTTCCAGAGAGATCTTTCCGGTGCCGCACCCGATATCGGCAAAAACATCGCTTTCGTTTATTCCCAATTTGAAGAGCGAAAGTGCCATCACCTCGTCTTTTGTGGGTCCGCCCGAGAGTGCCATCTTCCCGTAAAACAAGGGCGTCGTAGGTAATAATGCTTGTTTAAAACAGGGAAACAGGAGAGAGTCCGGTGGGATCGGAGGCCTTTCCGGTGACGGATGGCGTAAACGTCCCGCCGGTCAGCCACGGGTGACGAACGACTGCCGGCCCTCGTTATAGAGCCTGACGACATCCCCGATGACAATGATCGCGGGGGGTTCTACGCCCCGGTCCCGGGCCTGCACGGCGATCGTTCGAAGCATTCCGCTCGTGACCCGCTGGTCTTCCCGGAGCCCCCGTTCGATAACGGCCACGGGCGTTTCCGGATCTTTTCCGTTCGAGACCAGCATCTCCACAATCTTTGGAAGGTTCTTCACCCCCATGAGGACGACGATGGTGCCCCTGCTCCGTGCAAGGAGTTGCCAGTCGAGGGCGCTTTCCCCTTTCGACGGGTCTTCGTGCCCGGTCAGGATAGTCACCATGGAGGCGTACTTCCGGTGGGTCAGGGGAATTCCAACGGCGGCAGGGACGGCGACCGCGCTCGATATACCCGGGACGATCTCGACAGGAATACCTTCGGCAAGCAGTACTTCGAGTTCTTCTCCGCCCCGTCCGAAGACGAACGGGTCTCCCCCCTTCAGCCTGACAACCTGCTTTCCCTCGTTCGCATGCCTGACCATGATATCCTCGATCTCGGCCTGTTCCAGGGTATGATTGCTCCCATATTTCCCGCAGTCGATCTTCTCGGCTGTGGCGGGAAGCGAATTGATTATTTCCTCGCCCGGAAGCTGGTCGTAGAGAATGACATCGGCTGTTCCGATGAGTTCTTTCGCCCTGACCGTGAGGAGAGCAGTCCCCCCGGGTCCCGAGCCGACAAGATACACTTTACCTTTCATGTTCCCGCTCCTTCCCGTGATTGTCCGGGGTTTGCAAAAAAAATGGACCTGGACCTGGTGAGAGATCGAAGATATACGCGATATCGGATGAAACAGACATCAATCCTTCACCCACCTGCCTCGTCTTTCAGGCCGAGGGCCGCATACGCCTCGCGGATCAGGTCCCGTGCCCGTACCCTCAGTTCGCGGCCACGTTCCCTTGCATGGTCCACAGACGCCAGGTCCTCTTCAATCCGTACCTCGCAGGTGCCGTCCAGGGACAATACTTCTGCGATGAGGTGCGCGTTCCTGCAATAGACCCCGAGAGGCGTGTAGCATCCGCCTCCCACCTGCTCCATCACCGCCCGTTCCATGGCCACGTCCTGCCGCGTCCCGGGGTCGTCGAGGAGGCTCATGATCTCTGAAAGGGAAGGATCAAGGCGGCTTACGACGGCAATGGTACCCTGGTTAGGGGACGGGACGAACTGTTCAGGGGGCAACCGCTGACCGGGGAGGGTAATCCCGAGTCTCTGGAGACCTGCTTCGGCGAGGACAATCGCATCGTATTCCCCTTCCGAGAGCTTCCTGATGCGGGTGTCCACGTTTCCCCGCAATGGCTTTACCGTTATTACCGGGTCGTGCCTCCTGATCTGGGCGCTCCTCCGCGTGCTCGAAGTCCCTATCACTGCAACTTCGGACAGGGGTCGCTGGAAGGCAAGGAAGTCGGCCGGTGAGTCCCTGGCAAGCACCGCACTTGTCACGAGGCCTGGAGGCCGCACCGCCGGGATATCTTTCATGGAATGGACTGCGGCATCGATCTCATCGTTTACGATCGCGTCGTCAAGCGCACGGACGAAAACACCCTGGCCCCCAACTTCGTGGAGCGGTACGCCCGTTACGGTGTCGCCCTCGGTAGTAATAATCTTCTGTTCTACTTCGAAGCCCTTCGTTTCGAGCATCGAGCAGACCCTGCCCGCCTGGGCAAGCGCGAGCTTGCTCCCCCTAGTACCGATCCGCAATACCATACATTACCCCAGCGCCTGCTTGTATGCCTCTGCGATCTGCATGATATCTTCCTCGGTGTGGACGGCAGAGAGGAAGTTGGTTTCAAACTGGGAAGGCGGGACGAAAATTCCCGAAGCCAGCATCTTTTTCCAGAACTCTCCGAATGCTTTCGTATCACATTCCTTCACTTCTGTATAATTGGTAGGCGGTTCCGGCCTGAAGAAGTACTTGAACATCGATCCGATCATGACAAAACTCCCGCCCGATCGCGGAGGAATTGCATCGCGGATCACTTCCCCCTGGAGCCTCATCACCGAATACACTTCGGGGTGTGCCCCGAGCCATTCGATCGTTGCGATACCGGCAGCAAGAGTAAGCGGGTTACCCGAAAAGGTACCTGCCTGGTACACGGGTCCCTGGGGCGATACGAGTTCCATGATCTCGCGTCTCCCACCCAGGATACCTATCGGCAGGCCTCCGCCTGCAATTTTTCCGAGTGTCGTGATATCGGGACGGATACCGAAATAAGCCTGGGCACCGCCAATACCGATCCGGTATCCGGTAATGACTTCGTCGAATATCAGGAGGACGTCGTGGGCTTTTGTAATCTCCCTGACTTCCCGTAAGTAGGTGATCCCGGGTGCGACAGGGCCGATATTTCCCATCACCGGCTCGATAATAAGGGCTGCGATATCGTTGTTTGCAGCCAGGAGATCTTCGAGCGCTTCTGCATCGTTATATGGCACCTGCCGCGTATGAGAAACGACGTCGGGCAGCACACCTGCCGAGTCCGGGATCCCAAGCGTCGTTGCACCGGATCCCGCCTTGACGAGGACACCGTCGTGGGCCCCGTGAAACCCCCCTTCGATCTTGACGATATCCTGTTTTTTCGTGTATCCGCGGGCCAGCCTTATCGCAGCCATTGTCGCCTCGGACCCCGTGGAAACAAACCGTACCATATCGATCGCAGGAAATCCTGCGACGATCTTTTCCGAAAGTCGGGGTTCCAGCGGGCTCGGCGTTCCATAGAGCCATCCTTTTTCGAGCTGCTCCCTGATCGCCTCCATGATCCCGGGATGTGCATGGCCGAGGATCAGGGGACCGTAGGCCATGCAGCAGTCGATCAGGTCGTCGCCATCGACGGTCGTTATGTGCGATCCGGATGCGGAATCCGTGTAAAAAGGGTACGGCTTTATCGCCCGTACCGGGCTGCTGACTCCTCCCGGCATCAGGTTTTTTGCCGTTTCAAAGAGGTTTTCACTCTGTTTCATGTTGTCCATCCCTGCCTTTCTTATGGTTATTGATCGCGTCTGGACGCAACTGCACCCTGCGTTGTCCGTGGGTTGTCTCTCAACCATCCGGCAACATCCTCGGCGAAATAGGTGATAATCAGATCGGCTCCTGCTCTCTTGATGCAGGTCAGTGTCTCCAGAACGACCGATCGCTCGTCGAGCCATCCCCGTTCAGCCGCAGCCTTGATCTGCGAGTACTCGCCACTGACCTGGTACCCGGCGACCGGCAGCCCGATCGAGGCAACGGCAGACAATATGTCCAGGTAATTCCCTGCGGGTTTTACCATCAGGATATCGGCACCTTCGTCCGCATCAAGCTGCGATTCAAGAAACGCCTCCCTTGCGTTGGCGGGGTTCATCTGGTATGTCGTCCGGTCCCCAAAGGAATATCCCGATCCGGCGGCATCGCGGAACGGCCCGTAGAGTGCACTCGCAAATTTTGTGGAATATGACATGATCGCCGTGCCTGAATAGCCTGCATCGTCGAGAGCTGCCCGTATCGATCTGACCATACCGTCGAGCATGCAGGACGGCGCAACGATATCGGCCCCGCTTGCGGCATGGCTGACCGCTATCCTGTCCATGAGGGCAAGCGATGCATCGTTATCGAGGTCGGGACCGCAGGGACTATCGCCGATAATGCCGCAGTGGCCGTGATCGGTATATTCGCAGGCACAGACATCGGTAATTACAACTGTCTCCGGTACCTGGTTCTTGATCTCCCTGACAGCCTTCTGGACCACCCCGTTATCGGCATACGCCTCCTTGGCCGAGCTGTCTTTCTGCGCCGGG
>Ga0335071_10006495_pt1 | contig 12060 bp, 9 predicted proteins | sample Lox_Sample_15_FD_206724 | JGI IMG/M metagenome (GOLD analysis project Ga0335071, IMG submission 206724) | Soil microbial communities from Loxahatchee National Wildlife Refuge, Florida, United States - Lox_Sample_1.5 | ecosystem: Environmental > Terrestrial > Soil > Wetlands | place: USA: Florida...
CACGAGCACGGCCTGCCGGAAGAAGCGTTCAAGTGGTATCTCGATTTGCGCAAATTCGGCAGCGTGCCGCACGGCGGCTTTGGCATGGGAATCGAACGCGCCGTGGCCTGGATCTGCGGTCTCGAACACGTCCGAGAAACCATCCCGTTCCCGAGAATGCTGTACCGGCTCTACCCGTAGCATTGAGTAATTGGGAAATTGAGTAATTGAGCAATTTGTTTTTTCAATTTCCCAATTACCAAATTACACAATTACTCAATTCTCTATGACCACAAACTCGCTCCCCTCCAACATCAGCCCCAGCAAAATTCGCGTCATTGGTGTCCCTCTCGATCTCGGACAATCCCGTCGCGGCGTCGATATGGGACCTTCCGCCGTCCGTGTCGCCGGACTCGAAGCGCGCCTTGAGGCCCTCGGCCACGAAGTGGAAGACGGCGGCAACGTGTCCGTCGCCATCCCCGAGCAGAAAAAAGAAGGCGCCGCCAATGCGAAATACCTGAAAGAAATTACCGCCACCTGCACCAAGCACGCCGAATTGGTCCTCAAGACTCTGGAGGCAGGCAAGGTCCCCCTTTCTCTGGGCGGCGATCACTCGATGGCCGCCGGAACCGTTTCTGGTGTGGCCGAGTTTTATCGCAGGCAGAACCAGCGCATCGGCCTCATCTGGATCGACGCTCACACCGATATCAACACTCCCGAATCTTCCCCCAGCGGCAACGTGCACGGCATGCCCCTCGCCGCGCTCATGGGACTTTGGCCCGGCGACCTCGCCAACATCTACGACTTCTCTCCCAAAGTCAAACCGGAAAACTGCGTGCTCGTAGGGGTGCGTGATATCGATGCCGTCGAAAAAGAGAACGTCCGCAAGGCCGGCATCGGCGTCTTCACCATGCGCGACATCGACGAGCGCGGCATGCGTACCGTCATGGAAGAGGCCCTCCGCATGGCCGGACGCGGTACCGCTGGCTACCACATCTCGCTCGACATGGATTGGGTCGATCCCGAAGATGCCCCCGGTGTCGGCACCCCGGTCCGCGGCGGCGCAACCTACCGCGAAGCGCACCTAGCCATGGAGATCATTGCCGACCACGGTCGCATGTTGAGCTTCGAAATCGTAGAAGTGAATCCGGTCATCGACGAACACAATCAAACCGCAGACTTGGCGGTAGAACTAGCACTCTCCGCCTTTGGCAAGAAGATCATATGAACCAAGCCACGAACCCACGCGGATCTCCTCGATAACTAAAGAAAGAAATTGATCCGTGAAAATCCGCGCAAATCCGTGGCAAAAGATTTTGAATTGAATGCCGGTACCACCCCAGCGATTGACGCCGCCCTTCCACCGCGTCCACACTAATAAGTCATCTTTAGGTCAACCATGAAAAAGCTCCGTGTCGGCATCTTGTTTGGCGGGCGCAGCGGCGAACATGAAGTCTCGCTGCTTTCGGCCGCGTCCGTTCTTAACGCTATTGATAGAGAGAAGTATGAAGTCGTTCCCATCGGCATCACCAAAGAAGGCCGCTGGCTCACCTCCGAGCACGCCGAGAATCTCCTGACCGGCAAGCTGGTGCTTGAGCCCCGCAACCTCCGGGCCGGCGATCCTGACCTCACCGAAGCCGCTGCCGTTCTCGCGCGGGGCGAAGCCGTCGTCGTTCCACCAGAGCCCGTTCACCGCGACACCGGCCTGGTCCCTTTTCAGACCGACTCCCAATTCCTCCGGCGCGCCAGCGATCGCGCCATCAACGTCGACGTCATCTTCCCCGTGCTCCACGGCACCTTCGGCGAAGATGGCACCATCCAGGGCCTGCTCGAACTCGCCGATATTCCCTACGTCGGCGCGGGCGTTCTCGGCTCTGCTGCCGGCATGGACAAAGACGTCATGAAGTCTCTGTTCATTGCTACCGGACTGCCGATCGTCAAGCACGTCACCCTCCTGCGCAGCGCCTGGGAGAAGAGGCCGAAAGAAATCGAGAAGCTTGTCTCCCGCAAGCTGAAGTATCCCGTCTTCGTGAAGCCCGCCAATCTCGGCTCGTCCGTCGGCATCAGCAAAGCACACGACCGCAAGGAACTCGGCCCCGCCATCGACGAGGCGGCGAAGTTCGATCGCAAGATCGTCATCGAAGAGGGCGTTGGCGGAAACAAGAATAAGGCCCGCGAGATCGAGTGCTCCGTGCTCGGCAACGACGAGCCCCAAGCCTCCGTCCCCGGCGAGATTGTTCCGGTGAAAGAGTTCTACGACTACAACGCCAAGTATCTCGAAGAAGGTTCCGAGCTGATCATCCCTGCGAAGCTCACGAAAGCGCAAACCAAGAAAGTTCAGGAACTCGCAGTCAAAGCATTTCAGGCCGTCGATTGCACCGGCCTGGCGCGCGTCGACTTTCTGATGGATCCTAAGACCGGCAAGATTTATTTGAACGAAATCAACACCATGCCCGGCTTCACCGCCATCAGCATGTATCCCAAACTGTGGGCCGCTTCCGGCCTCGAATACGCCGATCTAATTGATCGCCTCATCCAACTCGGCATCGAGCGCCACGAAGATAAGAAGAAAAATCAGTACAGCCGCTAGAAATTGCCCATTGGCAATTGCCAATGGCAGATTGAACAATCAAAGTCGGTGCCAGGGATGAGCTGGTTAAGAATTGCGTCTTCGTTGTTGATGGCCGCGACGGCTTGCGCAGCGCAAACAGCATCCCCGGCCCGCTGTCTTTCCTATGAACCCGCGGTAGTGAAGTTGGAAGGCGCCCTCACCTCGAAGACGTATTCCGAGCCTTCAACGAACGAAGGCGGTGCACAAGGGAACAAAGCCGAGACTTACTGGCTGCTCAAGCTGCCTCACCCCATTTGTGTCGACGAAGATCCAAAGGCTCCGGACCTGAACAGCGCGCACAAAGACCTCGGTCTGATCCAGTTGGTAGTGGATCCGGCAACCTACAAGAGTCATTCCAAGCTTGTCGGGAAACGTGTGATTGCAACCGGTACCTTATTCGGCGGAAGCACCGCACATCATCACACGCTGGTTTTGCTGACCGTGACCACGCTCGAGCAACCGTAGCCCTCGGTAAAAATCTGCCCTACAGCCCTCCGCCATTTCTGCCGATAGTACCCACGTGGCTCACAATCGCCTGCAGCATCTGACCCCCAACGACTGGGCTCTTCTCGCTCCCAGGTGTCACCGCCGTACGTTCAGGCTGGGCGAAGTGCTGATTCGTGAGGGAAGTCTTAGCCACAAGCTCTACATCATTCGCTCCGGCGAAGCTGCCGTGGAACTTGCGGGAACCAGGGCCCGCGCCGTCGTGGCCATGCTCGGCCCTGAAGATATTTGCGGAGATATGTCGTTCGTGGAGCAGGGGAAGACCACTGCCGCGGTCGTTACCAAGAGCGTCGAGCTCGAAGCCGACGAAATTACCTGGGAAGATTTGCGCGATATCTTCAACGCTTTTCCCCGCCTTGCCTCGCGCTTCTACCAATCTTTGGCAGTAGTGCTCGCCCGCCGTCTGCGCGATACGTCTCGCCAACTCGCTCACGAAATGGCGGCCGGCGACCGTTGCCGCGAGGGCCGGCAACCCTAGCTCTTACTTTTTACCCGCCTCGCACACAAAGTTCGCCGCATCGTTCGTATCGCCCTGACCTTTGTACCTCGCCACTAGCGGATACACGCACAGAGGCCGTGTCATCTTGGTATGTTCGCGATCGTTACCTTCGAACTTCGACGCGATAATCGTCTCAGGCGCGGTCCCTTTTTCCACCCACTCTTCCAACGCCAAATTTGCACTGTGCGCAGCATCGTGGAATTTCAAGTCGCCCACCCACCCGAACGAGTCTGCACCCGGACCGCCGCCGCAATGCTGCATCCCCGGAACCATGTACAGCCGTACAAACGAATCGGCGTCCCCCCGGCCCATCTTGGCAACCGCTGCATCGTAGTAGTTCACCGTACTCAGTGCCGGAATCGCGGGATCATTCCATCCGTGATACAGAATCAGCTTTCCGCCGTGCTTCTTGAACGGTCTCAGGTCTGGATCGTTCGCGTCGAGGGCGCTCGCCGTTTTTTCCGTCGCAATCTTCAGCCCCGCGTCCACAGCAAAGGTCTTGTAGTCCCAATCGGGTTTCTCATACACCATGTTCGAGAAGTACCCGATGCCGAAAAATGCCATCAGGCTTTTTGCCGGGGCCGGTCCAGTAATCCAGAGACCCCAGCCGCCCTCTCCCGTTTCTGCGCCCGGCAAGTATCCGGGAAACAGCAACTGACCCTTGGCATCACGAACACCGTCGTAAAGTTGCTTGAGAGTTTTCACCTGCGCCGAAGTCAGGCACTGGTCCGAATCTTCGTTCTTGCACTCGATCGTCGCCGGATCGAAGTGGCATTGCCGCGGATCGTTTAACACTCCGTCCTTGACGCCATCGGCCGCGTCACACGCCGCATTCACCGCCTCGGCAATCGTCCCAATCTTTTTCGGCGGAATGAAACTCGCCGCATCGAGCGTCAACGCCTGCGTGTCAGTCGCAGCCAGCGTCAGCAAGTGCGTCCAGTTGTTCGCGGGAGCGCCCGCCAATATTCCGTCGTAGTCCTCCGGATAGCGCTGCGCCTCCATCAGCGCCTCGCGCCCACCGTCCGAGCAGCCGGCAAAATACGAACGCTGTTGCGGCTTCCCGTAATACGCGTGGATCAATTCCTTGGCTACCCGCGTCATCTCGTGAATCCCGCGATGTCCGAAGTCGACAACTTTCTCCGGATGCCCGATCGCCCAATGCGCATCGATCGGCGATCCCGCGTGCCCGGTGTCTGTAGCAGTCGAGACATAGCCCGCCTTCAATGCCATCGCCATCTGCATGTCATCGATGATGCCCGCAAAACCTCCATTGCCAATGCCCTGCAGCTTGCCGTTCCATCCCGACGCAGGAAGAAACACTTCGATCTTGATATCGGAATCGGCGGTCGGTGTCGCGTCCACGGCAACGCGGCAGAATTCCGGCAGCGCTTTGTACAGAGCAGATACATCCATCTGGGAAAAAGGCGCGGGTCGGCCAACATACGCTCCCGCCGCGACCGTCTGTGCCGAGGTGATTTTCGCGTTGCTGATTTTCAGTTCCGCCAACTTCTCGCAGTTCTCCGCGGAGACGAGCGGAAAGTAAGCCAGCAATAAGCATCCAAGGAATATCAGCCGTAAAAAGTGTCTCGGTCGCATCTCTGTGAACCTCAGTGACCTCTGTCGTGAAAAGGTGTTGGTTAGTGCGCCCCAGCCTTCTCCATAAACGCAGCCTGGTCCGCCTTCATCTTCTTCAATCCGTCCATCGGCAAATACACCATGTGCCCCGCGTCGTAAGTCGCATACGAAATATTGTCGCGATATTTCTGCGGCAGGTTTAGATGATCGATGGTGTAGTTCGCCGCGTAATACGGCGTCGCCAGATCGTAATAGCCTTCCATCACCAGAATCTTGAGATACGGATTCTTCACGATCGCCTGCCGCATCGCCGTCGCGGTATCCGGAAAGCCTTCGATCGCCGATCCCCAGTCCCACCGGTCATTAGGACCACGCGGCGCGCTCACGTTGTACGGCATATCGACTCTGTAGTTGAGTTCCGTCCGCAGATAGTTGTTGAACACCGACGTAAACGGAGGCATGGTCGCTGACCCCGTTGGATCGTAGAACTGCGTATCGAGCAGCCCATTCGGATCAGGTCCGGTATAACGCGCATCGAGCCGCCCCACCCGCACTCTCTGGTCGATCAGCAGATAATGCGTAAACTTCCGTACGTTGATGCGCAGGTTCGCCTCGTCCACGATCTCCTTGCTCAGTCCCGTAAAACGCGACAACTGATCGATGATCTTCTGCCGCTCTTCCGCCGTGAGCGAATCGCCCTTGTCCAGCGCCCGCGCGTACTCGTTCGACGCCCACTGCTCCGACTGCTGCCGCGCCTTCGTCATATCCTGCGCTAGATCGGGCGCCAATTTGTGGTGATACCCCGCGATCATGGTGAACGACGGAATCAAGAAGACGTACGGTTGGTCGTTGGTGAAGTTGTCTTCCAGCGTCTCGAAGTTCAGCACCGTCGAAAGCAGCGTGATCCCGTTGAACGAAATCCCCTTGTCCGCGAGATATCCGGCAATGCCCGCCGCGCGCGTGGTTCCATAGCTTTCTCCCAGAATGAATAGCGGCGATCCCCAGCGCTCATTGCGGCTAATGTACAGCCGAATGAATTCGCTGAACGCTTCAATGTCGCCCTTCACACCCCAGAATTTCTTCATCATCTCCGCGTCGGCAGCGCGGCTGAATCCCGTGCCGATCGCGTCGATCATCACGATGTCGCTTTTGTCGAGCAGTGTGTACGGATTGTCTTCCATCCGGTATGGCGACGGAGGCATGAAGCCATCCTGCTGCAGCACCACGCGCCGCGGTCCTAAGGCGCCCATGTGCAACCATATTGACGCCGATCCCGGCCCGCCGTTAAACGCAAACGTCACCGGACGCTTCGCCGCATCCGCTCCATCGAGTGTGTACGCGACATAAAACATCTCCGCCTCGATGTGCCCATCACCGCGCTTGATCGGCAGGCGTCCGGCAGTCGCCGTGTACCTCAGCGTCTTTCCGTCGACGGTGATCTGGTGATGCGTCACCGACGGCGCCGCCTCGGCCATGTCATAGCGCTCTTCCTTATTGTCCTTATCTTTGTCGCCGCTCTGCGCCTCCCGAATCGCCGGGTTCTGTTCCGCCGAAGTGTCCGGCCTGATGGCGGCCTCTACCGGCTTTTCGGCTATCTGGCTGGATGTTTGTTTCTTGGGTGATACAGGTTTGGGTGTATCAGCCTGTTGCGCCCATAGCGAATTGCCGATCAGAACCGACAAACCAACCGCGAAGCAAGCGAACCTTGTCATCCTAAGACCCTCGAAGATACGAGATTGCCCCAGAGACCTGTCATCTCCACCGAGTGCGACAGATTGTACACCCGCGCGAAATGCGTCAGATTCCTAAGGTGGCGGCTCGCGGGGATGCCAGGATCTCCCTCGATTTCGAGTGCCTTCAATCACTCGGAGAAGTGAGTGACCGCACAGCAAACTTCCGAACTTAGGGATAAAGTTACTCGGCAGTCTCTCCGCAGAAGCACTTCCCAAAAAAGAGTGCGTGAGCCCAGAGGGTGCAGAACCTTGACGGGGATTTTTTTCTTCAACCAGAAAGAAGGGAGGATTGATATGAACAAATACCTCGTCGAACGTTACAAAATCGCGATCACCAAGACACCACCCTGGTGGATTATCGCTTACCTGCTGATCCCCGACTGGGACCGGTTTGATCAGGGATTAGTCGAAGGCTTCCAGAAGGTCGCTTTAGGCCAGGACAAAGCCTTCAACAGCTTGGTCGAAACTCACGTCTCAGCTTACATCGAAAAGGGCGTCATGCCGCCGGCAGCTATCCATGGAGCGATTCTGAATATTGCCGAAGACATGATCGCCGGTCGCACTCCTACACTTCGCGCGGGCGATTACATCGCTCTGCGGACTTTCAGTCGCGCAGCTAAGTAACCACCAACAACGGACGCGAGTCCGTCTCGCGGAGTCGCGTCCGCATCTGCGAGGACACTATGACCTTCGAAGGTTTTCCGCACCTGATCGGTTGGGAACTGACGTTGGCGTGCAATCTCCGCTGCCGCCATTGCGCCTCGTCCGCGGGCGCCCCTCGTTCCAGTGAACTTACTTTGGCGGAATCGATGGCAATCTGCGATCAGTTCCCGGAGTTACTGGTCTGCGAAGTGATCTTTACTGGCGGCGAACCATTTCTGAATTCCAATTGGTCTGCCATCGCCACCCGGTTGCGCGACCTTGAAATCAAGACCGGCATCGTGACCAACGGCCTCTTCATCACCGACGACGTTATCTCACACATGCGCAAAAGCGGACTGAAGTCGGCTGGCATAAGCATCGATGGTTTAGAAGAGACGCATGATCGAATCCGCTGCCGCCCCGGAGCATTCCACCATTCAATCTCCGGTGCTCGCCGCCTGGCGGAAGCTGGCATTCAACTGACGGTCATTACTTCCGTGACGGCGCTTAATCTCGATCAATTGGATCAGATCCTCGAACTCGTCCGCTCTCTCGGTGCGTGGCAGTGGCAACTGCAGCCGCTGTTCCCCACCGGGCGCAGCAATGGCAGTCCCGAATTCCGTTTGTCTGCACAGGACTACCTGCAATTAGGCCGCTTTGTCCGCCATCAAAACTCGAATGGTGGGACCCGTTTGCCTCGCATCGTGCCCGCCGACAGTTGCGGGTATTTCTCCGAATTCGATGTGCAGAAGTATGGATGGTCTGGATGTAGCGCCGGTCGGTCCAGCCTCGGCATCATGAGCGATGGACGCGTCAAAGGATGCCTCTCGTGGCCTGACTCGACCGTAGAGGGCGATCTCCGTAAGGACGATCTGTGGACGATATGGTTTCGTCCTAGCGCCTTTGCGCATCTCAGGGAGTTCTCCGACACTGATATGGGCGGTCTATGTCACGGATGTGAGCGCGCCCTTGATTGCGGCGGAGGCTGCGAGGCCATGTCGCTTGCTGCCACGGGAACTTGGCACAATGACCCTTACTGCTTCCGGAGGTTGCTCCAGGCTCCGAATCCAGAGGTGGAACTGTTCTCGCTTGCACAGTGAACGGATGTCTCCTCGTCCGCTTTCATAACAGGGAAAGAGTCACAGCACGCTGCGCGGTTGCTGCGTTTGTACCGTGCTATCCTTCCGCTCATGCGCCGGCTCTTCATCGCTGTTCTGATCGTCCTGCTCACAATCACTGCACTCCAAGGCCGCGTCGTTCGCGTCGACGTCGCCTCTCGCACCGATGTTCTCGGAGGCAAAACCTTCGGGGAAGTCGGCGCCTACGAACGCATCGCCGGCAAGGTGTATTTCTCCGTGGCGATCGGGAACGTTCACAACCACCGCATCGTCGACCTCGACAAAGCCGTCAACCTTAAGAACGGCGAAGTCGAATTCTCCGCCGACTTCGTCGCCATTCTTCCGAAGGACCCCACCAAGAGCAACGGTTCCATGCTTCTTGAAAATCCCAACCGTGGACGCCCGCGCATCCTTGCTCTCATCGACGGTGGCGACTGGAACGCTGCTAACGACGCAGGCGACGCCTGGTTTTTCCGCAACGGATTCACCTACGTCAGCCTCGGATGGCAGTGGGACGCCGCTGGCGCCGACGCTCTCAAACTCTACGCGCCCATCGCGAAAGAGATAGACGGCAGGACCATCACCGGACTGTTACGCGGCGATCTCATGCCATCGACAGTAATGGGCGAAATTCCTCTCGGCCACTTGATTATTGGAAACATCGGTGGCTCCGAGTATCCCCCAGCCGCACCCGACGATCCCCGAAACACTCTTACAGTCCGCGATTTGCGCGACGCCCCGCGCACCGTCATTGCACGTAGCCAGTGGCAATTTGTGAATCATCCGTCGTCATCCCGAGAGCCGGCGCCTTCGCCAGCGGGCCCAGGGACCTCCCCTGCAACGAAAGCCGTCGCTACCTCAACTGCGGATTGGCACATCCATCTCAACGGCGGCTTCCAGCCCGGCAAGATTTACGAGTATGTTTATGTCGTGCAGGATCCCGTCGTCGCCGGCTTGGCCTTCGCCGCGGTCCGCGACTTCGCCTCGTACGCCAAGCACACTCGCGATGCCATCACTCCCGCCGCCCGCGTCTACAGCGAAGGCATCTCGCAGAACGGACGCTTCCTGCGCAACTTCCTCTACGACGGATTCAACGCCGATGAAAACGGCCGCGTCGCACTCGACGGCGTCCTCGCCCACGTCGCCGGAGCAGGGCGGGGAAGCTTCAACTATCGTTTCGCCCAACCATCACGCGACGCCCAGCCGACTTCTTCTGTTTTCTTTCCTACAGATATTTTCCCCTTGACCGATCTTCCTGAAAAAGATCCGCCGACCGGGAACAAAGCCGGCCTCCTCGACCGCGCCGCCGCCGACAAAGTTGTCCCTAAGGTTTTCTTCTCCAATACCTCCTACGAATATTGGGGACGCGTCTGTGCCCTGATTCACGTCACCCCCAACGGAAAGAACGACGCACCGATCTCAGAGAATGTCCGCATCTACCACTTCACCGGCCTGCAGCATTTCTCCGGCCCGTTCCCGCCGAAGAAAGGCGAAGGTGATCTCCTCGGCCAGCAGCCGCAGTCGCCGCTGCCCATCCATTATTTCTGGCGCTCCATGCTCGCCAACATGGACGCGTGGGTGCGCAACGGCACCCTGCCGCCGCCCAGCAGCTATCCGAAAATTGCAGACGCTAATCTGGTATCGCTCGCCGATTATGCGTTTCCGAAAATCCCCGGCGTGAACGTCGCGCACGAAGCCAATGCCGCTTATCGCATCGACTTCGGCCCTCACTGGCAGGATGGAATTCTCACCGTGCAGCCCCCGAAAGTGGGCGAACCCTTCCCGATCCTCGTCCCGCAAGTCGACGCCGACGGCAACGAGCGCGACGGCGTGCGCCTCCCCGAGATCTCGGTCCCGTTAGCAACATACGCGAGCTGGAATCTCCGCGATCCATCGATCGGTGCGCCCGATCAGCGCGTAGCCTTCGAAGTGTCGTATATCCCCTTCGCGAAAACCGCTGCCGACCGCCAGAAATCCGGAGACCCGCGCAAGTCCATCGCAGAGCGCTATTCAAACCGTGAAGACTACATGGCCCACTACACCAAGGCAGTCGATGACTTGGTCAAGCAGCGCTGGATTCTCCCCGAAGACCGCGAATCGCTGCTCCAGCAGGGCGAAAAGGAATGGGACCTCAATCAGTAGCGCCAGGGACGCGCCACCCAGTCATCGTTGAACTCACTCCAGACCCAATAAAAAAGCCGGGCATCATTCCGATGCCCGGCGCCAAACGGCCTTCTTCCTACTTCTCCTGCGCGATCTTCGCAATCTCATCGTCGGACAACACGCGGTTGTAAACCCGCATGTCGTCCAGATGTCCCTTGAAGCCGTACGGGCCTCCCGGGAATGAGCCGATCCAGAACGGCCCGGCGGTGTTGAAGTCGTAATGGAATTGATTCTGCTGCCATCCCTCGTCCGAAACAAACGTCAGAGGTGCCTGCGCACCGTTGTAGTAGATCTTCAGCACCTGATTCGGTTCGTCGATGACAAAGACCAAGTGGTACCACGCTCCCGGCTGAATCAGCCCAGGCGCGGTCGTCCACTTCCCGCCGGTCGATCCGTCTCCCACCTCGATCACCACCGACTCGTCACTCGTGTCCCAGCGATTGATTCCAAGTTTGAATCCGTTGGTCGACTCCCCGGTATCCGCATTCGCCATCACCGTGTTGATGCTGTCTTGCATGGGATTGTCGACGTTCACCCAGACCGCCACCGACAATTGTGTCCCAAGGTTGATGCCCGACATGGCATTGCTGCTACCGTCCAGATACAGGCTGGCGCTGCCTTCGTGCACCACCGCCGTATCGAACTCGCCGGTAATGTCTGTCAGGTCGTTTCCGTGGCCCGATGCATCGGTCCCATCCCCATTCATCTTCCACTGCGAGAGGATGTCCGCATAACTGAGCGTCGTGAAGCTGAATCCCATCGTGCTGGGCAAGCTGTCTTCGTCCGCATCGCGCAGCCCGGTGGTCACCACGGTGGAGTATTGCGTTTCCTGCGCCAGGGGAGCTTCCGGCGTCAGGCTTACCGTTTGCGAAGGCCCGTCGTAAGTCACGATGATGGGCACGTTCTGCGAGTTGCTGGTCTGCAGGATCTGGAACGTCGTATCGTTCACCGTGCTCGGATCGAGCGCCACCTGGAACGGAATCCGTACCACAATTCCCGGATCCACTTCGATGGCGCCATTCCCCGGCGCAATCGCCACCGGATTGACCCATGCGCTCAGCAACAGAGCCTTCACCGTCAAAGAGAAGTCGGCGGTGTCGCTTGCCGCACCCTTGGTGAGCGTCGCCGTCATGGTCACGTTTGCGTCTGTGTCGGACGGAACCGTCACCCCGCCCGAAATCGAGATCACCGCCGGCGCACTCGATGACCATGTGATGGTGCTGCCGTTCACGCCCG
>Ga0335071_10006496_pt1 | contig 12059 bp, 14 predicted proteins | sample Lox_Sample_15_FD_206724 | JGI IMG/M metagenome (GOLD analysis project Ga0335071, IMG submission 206724) | Soil microbial communities from Loxahatchee National Wildlife Refuge, Florida, United States - Lox_Sample_1.5 | ecosystem: Environmental > Terrestrial > Soil > Wetlands | place: USA...
GCAAGCCGTATTCCCCGCAGGGTAAGGTTTTGCATACTCCTGATCAGGGGTGGATAGACACGAATCCCGCGCTTCCGGAGGACCCTCTCGCACTCCCGCATGATCCCGTACTTCCTGCACTCACAGGTGTCCTCAGCGCAGCACCTCCCGGCCGGAAGGCTGAGGGAAGAGTCGATGGAGACCAGGCCAATACCCGCTGCATCGACAGCTCTGAATATCTCGTCATCGGTCCGGGCCAGCGAGAGGAGGGCATCCCGGTTCCGGAGCACGCAGATACCCGATGCCCGGCATTCGGATCCGGTGAGATCGATACCGGTACAGGCCGGCTCCCTGCGTACGGATCGGATCCCGTTAAGGAGCGTATCGATCAGGAAATCCCGGGTACCTGATGACATAAAAAAAAGTGACGGATTTTAGTGTCAGCCGCGGCGGACACAGTCCGCGATATAACTGCCGGCCTTCTTTGTCCCTGCAGTCCCGCCAAGGTCTTTGGTGACAACGCCGTCGCGGATGCTCTGCTCGATGGCAGAAACAACTGCTGCCGCTGCCTTGTGCTCGCCCAGGTGATCGAGCAGGAGAGAACCGGCCCAGATGGTCGCGATCGGGTTTGCCACGTCCATGCCCTTGTATTTCGGTGCCGACCCATGAATCGGCTCGAACATGGACGTACCCTTCGGGTTGATGTTCCCTCCCGGGGCAAGGCCGAGACCGCCCTGGACCATGGCGCCGAGATCGGTGATGATATCACCGAACATGTTGGGCGTGACCACGACATCGAACCATTCCGGGTTCTTGACAAACCACATCGTGACCGCGTCAACGAAGTTGAAGTCTGTCGCAACCTCGGGATACTTCTTTGCCGTTTCATTGAACACGTCCCGCCAGAGCCCGTATATATCCGAGAGGACGTTTGCCTTGTCCACCGAGGTGAGCTTTTTGCGGCGCTGCATGGCCAAGTCAAAGGCATAGGTCTGGACCCGGCGGGCCCCTTCCCGGGTCACAACGCCGATCTGGTAGGCCAGTTCCTCGGCATCGGTCTCAACATCCAGACCGAACTTCACGTTATAGATCTCGCGGGCAACATCCAGCTGGATCTTCTGGTGTTTTTTGAACCGGGAGCCGATCCCGACATAGAAGTCCTCGGTGTTCTCACGGACAACGACAAAGTCGATGTCTTTGGAGGTCTTCCCGGCAAGCGGCGTCTCAACACCCTCCAGCAGCCGGATCGGCCGGAGGTTCACGTACTGGTCAAACGAGAACCGGAGGGCAAGGAGAATCCCTTTTTCAAGGATCCCCGGAGGGACCCGGGGGTCGCCGATGGCGCCAAAGTAGATTGCCTTGAACTTTTTGAGCTCCTTTAGATCCTCCTCAGTAAGGAGCTTTTTTGTGGCAAGGTACCGGTCCGCACCGATATCGAAGTCAGTCCACGCGATATCGAAGCTGAACCGCTCCCCGGCAGCTTCGAGCACCTTCTTTCCTTCGGCAACGATTTCCGGGCCGATCCCGTCTCCGCCTATCGCCGCGACTTTGTACATACCGGCACCTCCCTGAGGTTCTTCGCGTACTCCACAAGGCCCCCGGCATCGATGATGCCCTGCATGAAGGGGGGCACGGGCTCAATGGGGAACCTCTTCCCATCAGCTTCCACGTATCCCTTTTTGAGGTCGAGCGTAATCTTTGCCCCGTCCGCAATTTTATCCGTGTCAGGACAGACCACCGGCAGCACCCCGACATTGATGGCATTCCGGAAGAAGATCCGGGCAAACGACTGGGCAAGCACCACGGTTACACCTCCTCCAAGGAGGGCAAGCGGAGCGTGCTCACGCGATGACCCGCACCCGAAGTTCTTCCCTCCTACAACGATGTCACCCTCTTTTACTTTCCTTGCGTACTCGTCCCGGGTGCCCTCGAAGGCGTGCTTTGCCAGTTCATCGGGGTTGTTGATAGTCAAAAACCGGCCCGGGATAATGGCATCGGTATCGATATTATCCCCGAATTTCCAGACCCGCACTGCCTGGGTCCGGGAGGTCAGGCCGGTCTCCGTGGTTTTGCCTGTTGACATGGTCTTTTGCGACATCTTCACACCTCGCGCGGATCGGTGATCACACCTTTAATCGCACTTGCTGCAGCCGTTGCCGGGGAACAGAGGTACACCTTCCCTTCGGTGCTTCCCTGGCGACCCTTGAAGTTGCGGTTCGACGTGGAGAGCGAGACTTCGCCGGGGGCTATCAGGCCAAACGACCCGCCCATGCAGGGCCCGCAGCAGGGCGCCTCGACCAGGGCCCCGGCTTTGACGAACCGCCCGACAAGACCGTTTTCGAGGGCCTTGAGGTACTCATCGCGGGATGCAGGGATGACAAGGACCCGTACCTTCGGGTTGAACTTTTTCTTCCCCAGCACTTCTGCGGCCTCGGCAAGATCTTCATACCTGCCGTTTGTGCAGGAGCCGATGAAGACCTGATCAATATGCGTCCCTTCGACTTTGCCCACCGGCACACCCGTGTCTACATTATGGGGGACAGCGACCTGGGGTTCAAGATCGGAGACGTCATACGCCCGCTTCTCTGCGAACTTCGCGTCCTCATCGCTTGCCAGATCGAACGGCTTTACCTTCCGCCGTCCTTTCATGTAGTCCCACGTAATTTTATCGGGGGGGACGATCCCTGCCTTTGCCCCCATTTCAATGGCCATGTTGCAGCAGGTCATCCGCCCGGCCATGTCCATCCTTGACATGGTCTTACCTGTAAACTCGATTGCCCGGTAGGTCGCCCCGTCCGCCCCGATATCCGCGGCGATCGCAAGTATCAGGTCTTTTGCTCCGACACGTTTTGGGAACTTCCCGGACACCTCGGCCCGGATCGTCTCCGGCACCTTGAAGTAGAGGGCGCCGAACTTGAGCGCAAATCCCATATCGGTGGATCCAATCCCGGTGGCAAATGCCCCGACCGCACCGTACATGCAGGTATGGGAATCAGCCCCCACCACGATCTCGCCGGGTGCTGCCCGCCCTTTCTCCAGGACTACCTGGTGACAGACTCCCTCGTTGATATCGTAGTTGTGGATACCCTGCTCGGCCGCAAAATTCCGCATGTACTGGTGGATCTTGGCCGCTTCAAGAGAATCCGCCGGGATCTGGTGGTCGAAAAGCATGATGATACGTTTTGGATCGAAGACGTGCTTTCCCCCCATCTCAAAGAACTTCTGGATGGCAAGCGGGCCGGTAATATCGTGGATCATGGCCCCGTCAATGGGGGTCATGACCACTTCGCCTGCCCGGATATCGCTGCCACATTTCCGTGAGAAGATCTTCTCAACGATTGTTGATCCCATGGACTATCGCCTGTACCATGTGCTCTGCCGGCACTTCTATTTTGGGGCCAGATAATCCGGGCCGTTTAGAGCGATATTTCCGGATAATTACGAATAATTTCGCAGTTAAAGGAATCTTTAATCATCCGCATCACCAAGTATTGGCCTGATAACCATGCAAACTCCACGATTGGCAGTAATTGCCCTGGTACTTTTTACCCTGGCGATGATCGGTTGTGTGACCGCTGCGGACACCGGAGCATCTCATGTGATCTCGGTAAGCGGCAGCGGCACAGTCACGGGAACCCCGGACAGAGTACAGATCAGTTTCGCGGTCCAGAACCAGAATGCGGATGTCAAGATTGCACAGGCAAACAATGCTCTCACGATGAACAACGTGATGGACGCCCTTGCGGCAGCGGGCATTCCCCGTGCCCAGATGAAAACCACCGGGTATACGATCACCCAGATCAACCAGCAGGACAACAATGGCATCCTTTCCGGCCCGGCCACGAGTTACCAGGTGACAAACACCCTCCAGGTCACGCTCAATGACACGAGTACTGCCGGCCAAATTATCGATACGGCGGTCAATGCCGGAGCAAACCAGGTTAACTCCATCCAGTTCATGCTCTCTGATGAGCAGGCACAGGCGCTCCGGAGCCAGGCGCTTGCAAAGGCTGTTGCAAACGCGAGGTCCGATGCCAATGCCGTTGCGGCAGCCCTCAACGTCTCCATCACCGGGACGCAGTCTGCAGACATCAGCCAGGGATACACCCCTGTCGTCTACAGCAATTACGATTCAACGGCGCTTGCCGCAGGAAAGGCAGCAGTCCCGACACCGGTCCAGGCCGGGGATATCACGGTCACGGCACAGGTAACCGTGGTCTATACGATAGGCTGATCCCGGGGCGGGATCCCGCAGCTCTTTTTCCAAACTTTTTTACCTGTGCAGCGTGTGATCATTTCATATCCCGCAAACATAGTGCCGGGCCTTACGGCCCGGCAGATATCCAAACATCGAATACCGGAAAAACTGCGGATACAATAGGATTGATTTTCATATGGAGCGCAATATCGGCTTTAAGGAAAGAAGGTATATTGAAGAGCTGAGGATCCTTACCCGGGCGACTGCGCTCGATTGTGTCATCGATGACCGGTTCGACCGGGTGATCTACGTGATCCGGCAGGGCGATATGGGACTTGCGATCGGAAAGAAGGGAGACAACATCAAGAGGCTCCAGAACGTGCTGGGCCGGCGTATCGAGATGGTCGAGTATGCCGAAGACCCGGGGCTCTTCATTGCCAATATCTTCAAGCCTGCCGAAGTCGTCGGGATCGAGCGCGGCGCGGATGACAGCCCGGTCAACGTGCTCGTGAACAAGAAGAGCGATCTCGGGATAGCGATCGGGAAGGCCGGCTGCAACATTGAGAAGGCCCGTATCCTCTGCCGGCGCTTCAGCGGGCTGGAGATCGGGGAAGTCCTTCTCCCGCAGGAGGAGGATGCCTGATGGGAGAAAAAGAAGGATCTGTGGACCCGCAGGTGATCCGGGAGCTCTGGAATATCATCTGCGAGCGGGCAGCGCATCCTGACGAGAAGTCCTACACGAGCCGGCTGCTCCTTGACGTAAAAGGGATTGACAAGGTGCTTGAGAAGGTGGGCGAGGAGTCCACCGAATTTATCCTTGCCGTAAAAAACGGGGTGCCGGAGCGCACCACGGAGGAGGCAGCCGATCTCCTCTTCCATATCCTTGTCGCCCTCAAAGCGGCAGATGTGGACCTAAAGGACGTCATCCGCGAACTGGAACGCCGGAGAAAGTAAGGCGCTTTCCCGTCACACGCGGGGAAGTCCCCCTATTTCTGGAGAAATTCCGAGAGGTCTACCATAGAGGCCATACTGTCGTTCTGCCCTGATGCAGCAAGCAGTCCTTCCTCCACGAGGATCGGAGCGCCGGCACGCAGGGCAACCGCGATCCCGTCGCTCGGCCGGCAGTCCAGGGATTCGGTGCGACCGTCCAATGCCAGCACCAGGTGCGCGTAATACACCCCGTCTTCAACGCTGTCGATCTCGAGCCGGTCGACCGAGATGGCAAACTTTCCCATCAGGTCCAGGAACAGGTCATGGGTGAACGGGCGGGGCGGCACTTCCCCGTTCTGGGCGCTGCTGATGGAGACTGCCTCCCAGAGGCCCACATAGATCGGCATCAGGCGGCCGGAATCATCAGCCAGTACCACCGCCGGCACGGTCGCCGTATCGTTCATGGCCACAAAAACCCCCCTGATCCCGCACCTGACCTGCTGCATGTCTGGTGAAGAGATCGCCCCGGTGTATGATAAGAGTTGAGGTCGTGGTATCCCGTTGATTATGGGTTATCAGGTGTCTGGGACTCGCGCCGGACAATGATGAGGCTGGAGACAATCCCCAGGGCGATATTGAAGTAATACAGCACGATCCGCCAGATGACCACAAAGACCCCCACGATTGGGCCGGGGATGAAGAGCGCATACATGGTGCCGGCGCCCACTTCGGCGATGCCGGAGCTGCCCGGGGTCAGGGGGAGCATCATGAGGATCGCAAGGATGAGCTGGATCACAAATGATTCAAAGAAGAGGGGGGGCTGACCAAGGCCCATGAGGATCAGCGAGGCGGTGACGATCTCCGAGACCCAGTAGAGGAGGGTAAAGAGCATCCCCCATGCCAGGCCGGACTTTGCCGTCCGTACAAATTTGAGGACTGCCGCGTGGAAATTTGCAATCTCGGCATCGATCCGTTCAAGGACAGAGGAGACCCGGGCCGGTTCCCATTTCCGGGTAAAAAACCGTGCGGCCCGGTCTGCCACCCGTTTCATCACATCGGGCCTGCGGATGGCGAGGTAGAAGAGGAAGAGACACCCGGCAACAAAGATCCACGTGATATAGACCATGATATCCGAGATCGCTCCAAGGCTCTTCCACTGCTCGGAGAGGGCAAACATCGCAAACGCTGCGAGGCATGCCAGGGCCACGCCATCCAGTACCCGCTCCATGATCACGATCGCCGTTGCATCCCCCAGGGGTACCTTGGCTTTGTAGAGCTCATGCACCCGGACCGGCTCGCCCCCGGCCTGCGCCGGGGTGACAGCGGCAGCAAGGAGGTTGGCGAAGACCAGGTTGAGAGAATAGAAAAATCTGATGGGATATCCAAGCGATCCGGACATCTTCTTGACCCGCATTGCCCAGAAACACATGGTCAGGATGTGGGTGAGGAAAGCAAGCAGCAGGAACCAGGGGTTGATCCCCCTGAGGTACTGAATGGTGTTCTTGTTGATGGTCAGGAACAGGAGGATGACCAGGACCACTAAGGAGAACGTAATGGAGATAAACAGCCACTTTTTCTGCGATCGATCCATGGTTCCCTCTTTCTCTGTGCCGGTGCTGCCCTGCCGGTTTTATCTTAAAAGGTTATGATGCATAGTATAAACATCTTTTATCTGCGGGAATTGTACCGGCAGGCCGGCTTTTTTCAGATAGTAAAGATCTCCCGGTTGCCCGTGATCGCGAGAAGCCCTGCCCGGACTCCGGCATCCAGCCACCCGTGCCCATAGCTGAAACGGGCAAGCGCCTCTTCCTCCGCTCCCGTGGCAAGAGCTGCCCTTCCCCCACGTGCATAGCACGTGCCGATCAGGATGAGGCGCCGGGCAAACCTGCCTCCGGATGTCTCCGGTTCCGGGGCGGGGGTGACCGAGGCACACGCAGTATCGAGCAGGCGGGCATACCGGCGCGTCTTTTCATCAAGCCGGGCTGTATGGACCGGCGGGAGCTTTTCTGCCGGCCCCCTAAAGGGACAGGCCGGCACCTTTCCCGGTATGGCGAGCAGTCCGTACGCAAGGCCGAAGTGCAGCCAGCCGGATCCGTAGGAGAAGGCTGCAAGGGCATTGACCAGGTCGCCCCCGCTCAGAAAAGCGGCACCGTCATCCGCATACGCCCGTGCCATTCCCTGTGTAGCATCAGCAAGCGCGGCAAGCGGCGTACATTCGGGAGAGACAACCGTGACATCATCCAGGTCGCGGGCAAGCAGCGCCCCGCATTCTGCGATCAGCATAGGCCGGCAAACCTCTCGAGGTACTGCCGCTCCATGTCATGGAGCTCCCCGGGGACTATGAGGATATGGAGCGGGGGACCAAAATCAGCGGAGCGGAGGGCCCCGGCGCTCCCGGCCCGCACCACCGGTGCATCGGAACCGGCGCGGGCGATCCCGACATAGAGCGGGATAGTCACCTGTTTTTTTCGTGCCATCCCTTCGAGAAGCGCGATCCCTTCGTTCACGGTCATGTACCGCCCGTCCTGGATATCGAGGTAGACAAGCGTATGGAGCCGTTGTGCCAGGTTCCCGGTGATGACGTCGAGGGGGGATGTCGGCGACCAGGCCCCTTGCGGGAACGGGACCGAGCAGGACTTCCCGAACCGGTAGTTCTGGAGCCCGGCAAGTCCGCAGGCAGCGCTTACAATAGACGCCCCGTGGATGATGGCCGTAGGAATGCTCCGTTCAGCTGCCCGGATCCGGAGATCCGCATGGGTGGTTGAGACCATGGGGTCCCCGGCGCAGAGAAAGACGGTGTTGCCCTTCTCCGCACAATCGAGGAGTTCGTCCGGGTGCTGTTCCACATCGGCACGCATGAGCAGCCGGACCGGTTTTTTATAGAATTCCTCGAGCTCCTCACGGCTTGTCCCCATGAGCCGGGACGTGTAGCCTTCGAGAAAGACATGGTCTGCACTCCTGATAAGGTGCAGTCCCTTCTCCGAGACATCGTGTTTGTCATAGAGGCCAAGGCCGATGAACGTGAGCATAGCCGTGTTTCTCCCCGGAGAGTTATTGCCCTGCCCCGGTATCAGGAGATGTACCGGGTGATCGAGTCCACGAGCGATTCAAGGACCGCCCGCACGTCTTCTTTCTGGTTTGCGGAGATCAAAAAGACCGGGACATTCTTTGCCGCGCCGACCCCTTTCCGGATCTCATCCTCGCTCATCAGCCCCGGCAGATCCTTCTTGTTTGCCGCAACCACGATGGGCACGTGCAGCCGGGTGATGATCTTGTAGAGGTGGCGGGCCCGGGAGAGCTGGTCACGGTTCGTGGCATCCACGAGAAGGACGACACCCATCGCATTATTCAGGATCACCGGCAGCATCGGGTCGAAGCGGGGCTGGCCGGGAGTGCCATACAGCGTGATGTCGAAATCCTGCCAGTGCAGCCAGCCGAAATCCATGGCCACGGTCGTCGGTTCACCAGCGGGCCCGGTCCGGTCCACCGAAACCCCCAGTTCTGTTGCGCCTGACACGAACCGGGACTTCCCGGCTTCCGGTGGGCCGGTCACAACGATCTTGGGGATATAGGGGACGATATGGCCGCTCCTGACAAGGAAAGGCACGGACCGGCGCGGCTGGCGGGACCACGATGTGTACAGGATGGTGAAGTAGTTGAAATGAGGAAGGGGCCGGAACGAGGACCTTATTGCAAGGAGGAGGTCGAAGGATTTCTTTACGGCAAGCGACTCAAGGAATGTTTCGCCCTCCAGGTTCAGGTGCTCGATAACGATGGTGGAGCTGGGAGTACTGCAGGATTTCGAGAGGAGGTTGAGGGCCCCTTCCAGTCCAAAATCTTCGAAAATGATGTCGAAATAGCCGAAGATGACCTCCACATTGTTCTCGACGCAGAGCTTGGTGATCCGGGCCTGCCATTCCCGTCCTGCTGCTTCCCGGTTCGCGGTGCTGCGCTGGATCCGCTCCCTGTCCACGCTGTCGAGAAAAACGATCGCGTGTTCCCCCGCACTGACCGTCTTTCCCCGGATCTGGCTGACATCGTGCAGGAACGCATCGACTGTGGTATGAGGGATGATGACAAGGCACGGCTGCCCCTTTTCGAGCACCGAACAAAGGGTCGAGATCATGAAGAGCTGCCCGTCCACCCCGGGATCAAGGCTGTAGAGTACCCGGCTGCCCTCCGGGATCCCCCCGCCCAGCATATCATCGATCCCGGACATACCGGTCGAGATCATAAGGCCATCACGACTTCTCCCTTGCTGATGGTGAACTTGTGCCAGTCGGCGTTGATGCCCCGCAGGCCCATCACCCGGAAGTAGTTGTCATTGCGCTCCACCTTGATCTCGATCACGATCGTCATCAGCTGCTTGATCAGCGAGACCGTCTTTTCGTCAAAGGCCTCGCTGTTGAGGATGTAGACCCCGAACCCTTCCGCCTTCTTGAGCTTTGCCGTCATGACGTGGAGGAACTGGTACAGCACCTCCAGCTTGCGGTACATCAGGAGGGTCGAGACCGAGTTGATACAGAACCGGATCGGGGGAGGGAAAAGACCGGTCTCCTTGCCGGAGAACGTACCGTCGAATATTGCCTCGATCATCTGGGAGAACTTGATCCCGATGCCGGTGAGATCGGTGGGGTTGGTGACAAACATGAACCGCCCGCTGTCAGCGACTGCCGGTGTCGAACTCTTCGTGATCGCGTCGATCACTCCGACGAAATGCTTGTCGGCCCCGATGGCCTTGAACTGGTCGATCACTTCCGAGGCCCGCTCATTGGTGGAGAGCATGATCGCGTACTCACCGGGCTGGGGCCGCGTCAGGCTGTACGCCAGCCGTTCCGCTAAGCTGAGCGAGGGTGCCAGGATGAGCAGGTTGGTTCCTGCGTCAAACCCGCCGATCGCGTGATCGATCTGGGGGATGCCGGACTTATAAGAGTACATCTCTTGCTGGATCATTTCACAGGGAGGCTTATAAGTGCTTGCGCCGGCAGCAGGTAACACCGGGAAATCATCCCCAAAAGTGCAGAAGTAAAACCTGATAACCTCCGCTGCCCTAAAGTTAGGCCAGATGTTCTACTGGCTCTACGAGCGGATGCTTCTCTCGCAGATACAGGTCCTCCCCCGCCACGTCTGTTTTATGATCAGCGGTGAGGACCTTGTGGCAGAGCCGGAGAAATGCTGGGAGGTGACCGGCTGGTGCTCGGGACTGAATGTCCTTCTCGCTTCCCAGCCAAAGGCTCCTGGTGCAGATGCCGCTCCGGCAATCCAGAGCCTGACCTTTCACATCAACCGCCTCTCCTCCGAAGAACTCTCCCGCACCCTTCCGGCGCTCCGGAAGATCTCCTCTATTGCCCGGCTTAGCCTGCACCATGGTACGACGGAGGAAGTTGCCGGCACCGGCCTTGACGTTGTCGTAGCGATCGGGAAAAGCGGGAGGGAAGAGATCACGGACTGCATCCGCAAGCTGGCGAAAAACGGGATTGATCCCACCGGGATCGATGAAAATGTGCTTGAGTCCTGCCTGACCTTCCGGTACGATCCGGATATCGTGATCAAGACCGGCGGGGACCACCTGACCGATTTCCTGATCTGGCAGTCGGTGTACTCGGAGCTCTTCTTCTCCGATGTCAACTGGACCTCGTTTCGGCGCGTGGATTTCCTGAGGGTACTGCGCGACTACCAGTCCCGTATCCGCCGGTTCGGGAAGTAAATAAAAAAGAGTCTTCTTATTTTACGCGGATGCTGACCCAGCTTGCGGTGCCCCCTACGGTCCGCTCGGCAAACGCGTACTTGTTTTTGAGGGCCACGGAAAAGACCCGGCGTTCCGGGACTGCTGCATACTCCTGGTCCCTGCACCAGCGTTCGAACCTCTGGTAGAGTTCGTCCTTTGCAATGATCGCATCCGGGCCTTCCTCTGCCTCCCGCACGAGATGCGTGCTCACGAACCGCTGGATGGGATCGCCTTTCCTGCCCTTTGCCCGGGCCTTTGGTGCGGGTTTTGCACCAGCCGCTGCCGCAGGTGCGGGGGCGGGAGCCGTCACCTTTGCCGGTGCCGGTTCCGGGGGTTTACGGGCTGCTGCGGTCTTCTTCTCCTTTTTTTCCCGGAGCACCTTTGCCGGTACCGTGGGATCCTCGGCATTGATCACCGGGGCTGATGCGACCGCGCCGCCCGACCGGGCCGGTGCTGCATCCGGGGCAATGATCACCCGGGGGGTCTGCGGGGAGGGAGTCTTGGGGAGGGAAGGATACGCGATCCCCAGGCGCACCGCAAGCACCCGGTTGCATTCATCATTGATGTCCAGCCGTTTTTTTTCTGCAGCAGCCACGATATCGGACCGTAGCTGGACGGTTACCTGCTGCCAGCCGGGCCCTGTCATCTTTCCCGCACCCATGGTTCACCATAGTTCCGATGGTATCTTCCGGGAAATATAGTTCGCGAAAGCTGATGCCCAAAAAGAGGCGGGGGTATCAGTGCGCCCGCGCACTCAGCCGCTGGTCATAGGTACGGATGGCGCGGAGCAGGTCGATCTTCCGGAAGAGCGGCCAGTACGGTGCGCAGAAGTAGACCGCGGACTCATGGCCGTTTGCCAGCCAGGGCAGGAAATTGGAGGTGCGGAACTCGTTCCCGGTACGGATGATGAGATCGACCGGCGGGATCTCCTTTCCTTCGTGGAGATGGGATTCGACCATCGCCAGATCGATCGCTTCGGGTGCGATCTTCCCTTCGCGGACCGCAGAAACGATCTCGCGGGCGGCAAGCACGATCTCGTTCCTGCCCCCGTACGCAAGCGCCACGCTCAGGGTAAAGCCATCGTAGTTTTTCGTGGCCTCTTCTGCTGCTTCCACCGCGGCCTTCAGGTCATCGGGAATCAGGGCGCGGTCACCGACCATCTGGACCCGGATGCGGTACCGGTGAACCCGTTCATCGGAGATTGTCCGGAGGAACTTTTCCTTA
>Ga0335071_10006497_pt1 | contig 12059 bp, 6 predicted proteins | sample Lox_Sample_15_FD_206724 | JGI IMG/M metagenome (GOLD analysis project Ga0335071, IMG submission 206724) | Soil microbial communities from Loxahatchee National Wildlife Refuge, Florida, United States - Lox_Sample_1.5 | ecosystem: Environmental > Terrestrial > Soil > Wetlands | place: USA: Florida...
TCGGGCGTGATCCTTGAGAACGTCACTCTCTTTGACTACTTCGGCTCTACGCACGGCGATAGTCCCCTCATGTTGGTGAACGATTCGCGTCGTCACCTTCAGAGTGCCTGCCCGCTGGCAGGCGGGCTACTGGGCATGTCTTTTCGCACTGAAGTTCAACGAAGATTGGAACATCTCTCTACGTGTGCTCCGACCAGCGAAACAGTCGAGCGCCGACAAGAAATGACACGGACCCAAAAGCAGCGAGAATCAGGTACGGCGGCAAGAGTTCCTGAAAGGAAAAGTCCCGCCAGATCGCGCCTTCCAGAGCAAGAATGCCCCACTTTATGGGGCTGATGTTGCTCAATGCCTTGAGCCAATCGGGCATGAAAAATAGCGGAAGCATGCCGCCGCCGATCATTGCCAATACCATCAACACCCCCCAACCGATGCCGCTGGTTGCACGTTCCGTTTTCCCAAGCACGGAAAGCAGCATCATCACACCGACAAAGGAGCCCGCTACAACTACCAATCCAAGCGCAAGTTTGAAATACGATGCGACCCGGATGCCAAACACAAGGATCCCCACCAGCATGACAATGAAGGAGACGGAAATGGTGGTGAGAAAACAGGCCAGGGCTTTGCTGCCAAGAAGGTGATAGCTGCTTAACGGTGCAGCCAGGAGGCGCATGAGAGTGCCTTCCCTTCTCTCTGTCACCAGCGAGACCGCAAAGGTCGTGGTGCATGCGATAATCCCCCACATGACGCCCTGCGGGAAAGTCACGGCGAACGAGCTTGGCGGACCGATTCGCTGCCGGCTGATTTCTTTCTCTTCGATTTTGAGCGGTTCAAATCCCGACCAATGCCCGTTCCTTTCGCTTGCGGAGCTGGTTGTGTCGGCCAGGTAGCTGTCCAGGCTGGACAGGAAACTTTCCAGGTTCGCTGATACTCCGACGGGATGCTCCCGCGCAGATTGTAATGAAGCCTGCACTTGCTTGCGCATCTGTTTGCGGTCGGAAAATACCTGTTGCATATCCTGGGCACCATATTTCAGCAGCAAGCCGGTTAACAGGCTGGCTTCTGGGCGGCGGGAAGGGTCGATCCCGATTTCGACAACGGGGGCCGCACTGGTAAACATATTCTCCCTGGCTTTGCTGTATCCCTTCTTTATCAAAACATATGCGGCCTTTTTCCCCAAACGGACATCTTCCTGTGCTTGCTCCAAACGCGTCGGGGTGATTTGCAACTCTTCGGAATGCGCCAGGGTATCTACAAACCTTTGTGATATCTCAGTGCTGTCCTGGTCAACGACGTAGATAGATAGAGCGCTTGCGTGTGAACCGGAATCGCCACCGGCGCCGGAGAATATGACCCCCATAAAAACGGCGACCAACATTGGGTAGAAGAACGTAAAGAAGAAGCCGGCCTTGTCGCGCAGCAGAATGCGCAAATCTTTCATTGCAAGCGTCCAAATGATGTTCATGCTAATCCCTCAATGTTCGTCCGGTCAAACTCAAAAACACTGTTTCCAGACTTGGGCGCAAAACCCGGAACCCAAGAAGTCCTGGTTCATTTTGCAGTCTGAGAATATCCTCGATGGGATTTTGGGTTTCGACTGTCTGTTCTCCATCCGCTTTTTCCATGACGATGGTGCTATTCCCACCATGCTGTTTGATCAGAGCATCCACCGAGTCAAGCGCCAGGAGTTTTCCGCGATCCACGATGCCGACACGGTCACAAAGTCGCTCCGCTTCTTCAATGTAATGCGTCGTGTAAATCACTGTGCAGCCTTCTTTTTTGAGTTGTTCGATATTCTCAAAAATAGCGTTCCTCGACTGTGTATCAACGCCGACCGTGGGTTCATCCAGAATCAAGAATTCGGGATTGTGAACCAGCGCCACCGCCAGATTCAGGCGGCGTTTCATCCCTCCGGAAAACTTTTTGACGCGATCGTTTTTTCGTTCACGAAGCTCCACAAAATCCAGTGACCAGGCCACACGTTCCTGCAATTGTGCGCCGCGTAATCCGTAAATCCTACCAAAGCACTCCAGGTTTTCCTCTGCTGAGAGATCGTTGTAGAGAGAAAGCGTCTGCGGCGCAACACCGATGTTCAGGCGTACGGTTGGATTTCTCGGGGAGCCGAGGCCGGAGATATTCACCGAGCCGGAATCCGGTTTTGCCAACCCCACGGCCATATTGACAAGTGTCGTTTTGCCGGCGCCGTTGGGGCCGAGAAGGCCAAAGACCTGATGTGGTGTTATAGTCAATGAGATTCCATCCACCGCGATAGTCTTCCCGTATGTCTTTCGGATATTCTCGAATGCTATCATAAATCGTCACTTCCTCACGTTGTTTACCTGCAACGGAAGCAGGCGTAAACCGACTTTCTCCTCCGCGACGATGCGGTCATTTCAGCAAGGCATCGCATAGAGAGTGTGGGAGTATTTTGCCTTTGCGTAGAAGGAACATCGAGTGTTCTCCCAGCGTATTGTGTTGCCGGCAACAACATTCGAGGAGGGAGCACCCGATGAAAAAGAAGACTGAACACACCAAACGGATCGATGAAAAGATAGTTGATTCGATTGCCGGTTTCGTCAAGCCCTATGGCCATTGATCGATCGAACATATGGTGTTCATGCTGCTGAACGTGATGCTTGAGCTTCTGCCGGATCGGGCCGTCAACAGACAGATTGGGGTCACCTCGCCTGCACGCGGACCAGCGACGGCAAGAACCGTCGAAACGGCGCCCCTCAGTGGCTTTTAAGACCACCTTCGGGACCATTGAGGATCTGTTCGTCCCGCTCTTTCGCGAGAGGGCCTTGGAGCGTGGCGTGTTCGCGTGGTATCAGCCGCGAACCGATGATGGAAATAGAGCGCGGGGGACATTGTTCTTAAACGGGGCAAGCACCTACATGTTGCGGGCATGGCCGGACAGACGAACGGTGAGCGCTAAGAGGGCAACTGGCGGGACGTTGTGTTTTGATGAATGGAGTCTATTCCATTCCACCGACACAATCTCGTTTCAGAATTTGAATCGGAATCCTGCAGGGGAATGCTTTGAAATGCTAGAATTATTTCGAGTTTGCTTAGATCCCATGCGTTCTCCTGTTTTTCTGCAGTCGATATATCCCGCTACCGCCTCAACTAAATGGTCTTGCAGTGGGACTCTTCAACTCAATTCCCCCTCAGCGTTTGGCGCGGTCTTGAATGCTCCCCAAAATATAATCGGACAACATCCTCGATTGGCGAAGCAAGCACGTCTTCCGAACTGCGACGCTGCTTCCGGCGGTCAGACGATAGAAATGGACCCCGGTGGAGAGATTGCTGCCATCGAAGCTGAATGAGTACTTGCCTGCCGGGTACCTGCCGTCTACTGTCCGCTGTCCGCACCCGTGAGCTTGCAGAAGGCAAGCGTCGCGGAAGTAGGAAGTACGCAGTAATCAGTAAGAGGAAGGCGGCGCTCATGCGGCTTATTTTATGATTGTCATCTTTCGAACCGCTGAGTTGTTTCCCGCCGTCAGGCGATAGAAATACATCCCGCTCGCGAGGCTCCTCCCGTCGACTCGCACCTCATGTTCGCCCGGCGTTTGTCGCTCGTCCACAACAACCGCTACCTCCCGTCCCAGGAGGTCGTACACGGAGAGACGTACGTTACTGACCCCCGACGCCTGACCCCTGACTCCTCCCACAGTGTATCGAATGGTCGTCGTTGGATTAAACGGGTTCGGGTAGTTCTGGAAGAGCTCGAATTTCAGCGGCGCGCCGCTCTCGTGCTTTGATGCTGCGAAAATGGGGATGGAAACGATATACCTTTCATAAACAAGACTCCAGTCCATGACGGGGTTGAATGCAGTGTTCAAAGCGTCGTCCCAGATCAGCGCGCCCTCAGGCAGCCCATCAATGGCGGAGATCATGTAATGCTGGGAAAAATTCTCCGTGAGGTCCGTGAACTTCGAAATCCCTGCATTGGCGACCGTTGCCTTGTCCGTCTTTATGCCGCCGACTACTCCCGGAAAGGTGTTCGGATCGTAGTCCCCACAGGTGAAGCTGGTACCCACAAGATCGGGCGGCGAGGGAAACCTCGGATCCTTCCACTGGTACTGATTCCATGCCGCCATCGAATCGACAACATCGGCACTTGCTATGGCGCTCGTCGCAAGATTCGGATCCGAGGTCGACGTCCTCTTCTCGACTATGCCACCGTTGCCCGGCCCATACGCCTCAAAGAGCCGAACCGTACGTGGATTCATCCAGGCGCACGGGAGATTCCCAATTCTCCACGGTCCGGATCCGGCTCCTGCCCAATTCAGATAGGATGGGAGTGCATCAAGGCTTGTCAGTCGGTATTTGGACGAAAGGTAATAGCCATTGATCAGCGCTGGATCGCAAAAGTTGACATTGTCAGAGGCGAAGATCATCAGCTTGTTGAGATCTAGGGAGGGGGAAAACCGCGTCGTGTCAGTGGGATTGACATATCGATCTGACACGATTTCACCATTGGTCCGGTTGTTCGTGTCGACGTTAATCGTGCTCTCAAAGATCTTGTCTGGATCCTGTCCGCTGTTCGCGACGTTCGTGTCCTCGCCGGTCCAGTTCTGGTTCACAAAGATATTGCTCGTAATCCACAGGCTGTGGTGATAGGGGGAGATCACCCAGTTCTTCATCGTGTTGATGAAGGTATTGTGATTCACATACATGAAATCGGTCAATTGATTTCGCTGGAGGAACACGGTCCCGCTGTTCACGACAGTGCAGTTCTCGATCCTGAGTGTGTCGATGGGGTGAGTACATTGCGCGATCCTTGAACCATTCCACCCCGCCGGGTTGAACATATTCCGGAAATAGGAGTTGGTGATGGAGAACTTCGCGCCATACGACCAACCGCCGATTGCTCCGGGTTCATCGGAGCAATCAAAGAGATCCAAGCCGCAAAATTCAAAGAGACAGTTGTCGATGACCAGACTTTGTGCCTTGCCTTTCGCCGTTCCACAGACAAACAACTCGTTCGCGAGTCGTCCATCCAACTGCATTGCCTGGTAGTGGACGTTCCGAAGTGTCAGACTCCCCCAGACGGCATTCACGGCGTTGTCGCCGACCGGCCTCCCGGGTTGGGGGTCGATCAGGATCATCGGCTTGGTGGTCCCATAAGGCGAGGGAACGCCGCACATAGTCAGGCATCCGTAGGGGTCATGGAAGACAATGGGTGCGCGCTGCAAATAGCGCTGGCCTTCATTCAAGGCATATACTCTGCGAGGGTTGTTTCTCTGACCGGTGGCATCGGTGTCGGCGTTTATGGTTGTCTCCAGGATCCCTCCGGAGTCCGCAGCAATCCAGATCGTGTCCTTTGATACGAGAGTGGTCACCCCGATCACATTGGAATTCGCGCTCATCGAGCCGATCTTTCCGGCCCTGATCCGGTAGGAATAACGGTATCCGCCATTGAGGCCCACCACGATCAGCGAATCAACATGGCCGCCGACAACAAGAAGATCATTGTAGCCGACGGAGAGGACGGCAAAGAGCGAGTCTCTCGCCACGTCGATACGATACTCAGTTGCCCCTGCACTGGTGTCCCATCGCGCGGTAAATGAAGTAGACGTGACGCGTGTCGCTGCCAATGCTACAGGTGTGGGGGGCGGCGGCGGCCCAACCGACGTCGTGACCTGTATGACATTCGAGGGACCGCTCACTGATTGATCCCGGGCCGCGCGAACCCGGTAGTAGTAAGGCGTGGCTGCTTCAAGCCCCGTAACGTTGTAGAGCAGAGCCGGGCCGACATTGAGGCTCTGAAGGCCCGGGAGAAACGCTGCAAACGCCGAGTCGGCGGCCACGTCGAGTCGATACCCCGTGGCTCCCGCGGAGCTGTCCCAGTTGGCTGTGAAGGAAGCCGATGCCACCGTTGTGGCCGGCGTTGCGACCGGCGCAGGAGGAGGTGGAAACGGGTTGGTCGTTGTGACGGCAATGACATTTGAAGGTCTGCTCGTCCCTATCGCATTCGTTGCCATCACATGATAGTAGTACGTGGAATTGTAGATGAGCCCGGAGACGCTTGCTGAGAGCATATTGCCAACATTGACGTAATGGTACATCGGCAGAAATTGAACAAAGCCGGAGTCGATGGCCACATCGAGAATATATCCGGTCGCACTTGCAGAAGAGTCCCAGTTTGCCGTGAACGATGTTGAGGTCACACCTGAGGCAGCTTTCGCCGCGGGGACGCGGGGCACGCCGACACTTGTTGTCACCGCCACAGAGTTGGAGAGTCCGCTTGTCCCCCCGTCGTTCGATGCCCGCACTCGATAATAATAGGTTGTCGTCCCATAGAGCCCTGTGACATCTGCCGCAATGACATTCCCGACCTTCAAGCCATTGTAGTTCGTCAGCATTGCGTTGAAGCCGCTGTCGAGGGCCACATCGAGCAGATACGAAGTTGACCGCGCGGAGGCGGACCAATTCGCCCTGAACGAATTTCCCGAAATATTCGTTGCGGGCATAGCAGTGGGCGCAGGTGGGGGAGAAGGCGGAGGCGGTGGGGTATACCCCGTTGCGGAGACGAACGCCGCCAGCACTCCATCGTAGGCATTTGCAGACACCGTCCCGTCGCTCCATTGCAGCGAACCAATCGGCTTGTTGTCGATGGTCGAAAGGACGGGAACTCCAGCCTGACCGTAGTTCTCGATGAAATCGGACACCTTCGCGACGCGCGTCGATTGGGCATTCTCAGACTTCACGCCGTTCGTGTAGCCGGGGAATGTGTTCGCGTCCTTGTCTCCAGGGACGTATGAGGAGTTCGCGAGATCGGGCGAAAGAGGCCATTTCGGGTCGCCCCACTGGCTCTGATTCCACTGCCCCATGAGCGTGGCAATCCCCGCATCGGCTATCCCGGGGGTCTCCGTGTTGACGCGCGTGAAGATATTCTGCGTCATTGCCATGTTGTGGGGGAATGCGGAGAAGAGCTGTTGGGTCCGGCGGTTCGTCCAGATGCTGGGGACATTCTTCACTTGCCAAGGGCCGGTGGTGTTTCCAAGGTAATTGAGGTACGACAGGGGATACGGCCCGACAGAATTCCACGCATTGTTTCTATTGGTGTAATATGCGTTGAGTAGAGTATCTGTCCAGAAAATATTGTTCGATGCAAAGATCCTCATCCGCTCGGGGCCGAGAAGTGCAAGGTTCACCGAGCCGTCGAGATTGCGATACTCCGGTTGTACAAGCACGGATGACTTGAGCGTGTCGATATTGATTGTTCCGAACAGCAGTGAGTCGGGATCAAAACCCTGCGGGGTGATGTTGACCGTGTCTTCGCCCACCCAATTATTGTTCTCGAAGAGGTTGTTGGTGATAAAAAGGCTCAGGTAGAAGCAGTTGAAGAGCCAGTACTTGGTCCCGTTGATAAAGGTATTGTGATTGATATACGCGAACCTGCAGAGCGCGCCTGCCTGGATAAACGCCAATCCCGGATCGGAGAATGTGCAGTTCTCCACCCAAAGCGTGTCGGTCGGCTCTTTGCAGAAGAACACGCGCGCTACCCACCACTGTTGTCCCGTGAACATGGCCCGGAAATAGCAGTTGGTGATCCTGCACGTTGCGCCGTGGTTCCAGTCCTGGGCGGTAACGAAATCAAAACCGAGAAGTTCCACGACGCAGTCGTTCACCAGAAGCGACTGGGCCTGGTTGTTGACCGTGGAGCAGAAGAAGATGCTCGAATACTGTGTGCCTTCAGTTCCTTTCCCCAGCCAGTAGACGTGGTCGAGATGAAGGCTTCCCTCGATCTTGTTTGCGGCGGAATTGTTTCCCCCATACTCGGTGGTGAATCCCACGACATGTTGCATCTGCACAACGGGAAAGGCGCCGCCTTTTTCGCCGACGATGGACAACGTGCCGCCGCCGGTGAAAACGATGCCGGCATTCTGGATGTACACGGCATCTTTGTGGAGGGCATAGACACGGTTGGGATTGTTCCGTGATCCGTCAGGGGCGACATCACCATTGATGGTGGACTCGAGTGCTCCGGGCACACTCGGATCGATCCAGAGGGTATCTTGTGCAATAGCGTTTATGGGGAAGAGAATCAACGATGTCAGGACACATATGAGGCGAGAGGGCTTCATGAGCGAAGACCTGACTCAGGGTCCGGTGCGGAGAGAAAGAGCGGCGAGTGCCAAGCCGTCTATATCACTCAATATAAACCGGGGATTTGCGCATGTCAAGGTGAGGATGTCGGCGCGTGATGGGCGTCAGGTGCAGAGGATGGACAATCCTGATCTCTGAATCGCCGGAAGGGAAGTCTGGGGGATGATGAGTCCTGTACCGTGATCAGCGGAATTGGATGGTATTTCTTCGCTTCGGTTTCCTCGGAAACAGCATGGGTGTCCGGGATTTGTTTTCCATATATGAACCGCCGAAGCGTATCTCCAGCTCGCGCTCTTCAAACATTATCACGACGAAAAGCAAAGCGGGCACAACAAGGAAGAGTACCCCAAGCAGGAAGAAACCTGATTGGATCCAAATCCCCAGGGACACAAACAACAGAAGAGTCGCCAACACCATCGGATTGCGTGTCCATGCATACATCCAATCGGTGGTCAGTCTCCGGGAAAGGGCTATCGCAAAAGGCGCGCCGAACCCTTTCAGGGCTAGGTTTGCCACTGCAAACAATGAGGCTGCCCCCGTGACAATGACCAGCCCCAATCCAAGTTCCGTCGGTATCGGTATTGCCCAGCCGGGCCATTCCTTGTGGGTGACCATCGCACGAGCGACGGACACGCCGGAAAGACAAATGACGGGACAGTGAACGAACATTGTCGCGGAGACGATGCGACCCGATGTGGGATTCTTGTCAAGCATCCTTCTCCCAATCCAAACGAGCGGAAAGACAAGGAGCATCCCTCCTACAATGATGGACAGATTCACACGGCTCGAGAACCGCTGATCGATCACCCAAATCCAAAGAAGAAGGATGAGAGCAAAAAGAACAACTCGGGAAAATGCCTCGAGGAGGTGTTTCATTGCGGATGTGAATCCTATGGTGTGTCTGCGAATGCGGTTGATTGCTGAACTTGCACCAGGGTAGCAGTGATACTGCAGCACATCAAATCGGTCGTGCCTATACCTCCTTGCCGTCCTGGATGATCTGGTCGAGCTTCTCTCCTTCGATGTCGGTCTTGACCTGCACCCACACAGGAAGGTGATCCGAGATCTGATAGCTGAATTGTTCTCGTGTATATCCTTCCGTCGGGAAAAGCTCCTTGATCCTGCTGTCGTCCACAAAGAAGTCGAGCGTCCCGCCGGAATTTGTGAATCTCCCCGGCACCGTCGGCAGGTGAAGGATCTGATCATAGCGCGCGGTCTTTTCAAGATTCGTTCCGCCGATCACCTGTTGTCCGACTTTGATATTCTTGAGAACGTCAGGCACGAGCAAGCCGTGACTCGTCAATGCAGAGAACAAGGCGCTTCCCATGTCCGGCGTATTGAAGTCACCCATCACGATCAGATCATGGTCGTCAAACGTTTTGTCGTTGCTTCGATTGTCAATCCAATCGGCGAGTCTCGTGATCTCCTGTTTTCGCCCCTCGATGTTGTCTCCCCATCTGATATGGGTGGCGAGAGCAATGAAGTCGAAATTGCCGGAGCGGAAGGAACAGAGGTACGGAGCACGCCAGAAGGACCCTGAGGGGAGGTATTCGGTCCCCCGCTTTTTGCGGGGTGGATCGGCCTCGGCAGCAAGGCCATTAAACGTCACCGCCCGGCGATCGTACAGGAAAGCGATGCGCTCGTCGTTGCCGCCCCCGTCGTCGATCCAATCGGAATACACGACATCCCAGCTCGGGCCCAGAATCGGCAACACTCTTCCGAGATCGGTGAGATCGTTTCGAAGTTCGACGATGGCGATGAGGTCGAATTGGCCGAGGATCTCGGCGATATAGTGTACCGCCGGCTGTGATCGATGTTTTTTCCCAAACTCCCTGATGTTCCACACGGCAACATTTATTGTCTCATCGATTTTGGAAGAAGGAATCTGGGCGGCGTCGATGCGCTTGCGGAGCGCAACAAGACCCCGAGCAATTTCCGGACTGATGGTTCCGTGATGCATGGGATTGTCCTTTCTCTGGCCCCCACGATGCAGGATTGCATACCTGCCCTCGTGAAGGGTTCAACGCGCTTTGATGGAGCGAAGGAACTGCTCAAACCTCTCCCTGGAAAAGCCTGGAGGATTGGTCGCGCTCGTCTGCGACTGCAGAAGCGTGAGATATTGGTAGGAAACGACATCCTTAAGAATGCGTCGTATGGCAGAGAAGTGATAGCCGGACCCGTCTTTGGCGAAGTACACTTTCTCGGTCTCGGCATGCGAAAGAATTTCGGCGTTGGCGGAGGGGTTGACAAACAGGTTCGCAACACGTTGTTGCGATTCTGCGCTGAGCCGTTGGGCAGAAAGCTCCTGCTCGATGGAAATCGTGAGCTGGGCGATGAGCTTCTGATTCGCATCCTGGATGGCAGCCGATTTTGCACGTTGCAAGTCAGCGGGATCCACCGCCGCACCGATAGCATACACGTAATGAGCGGTGTCTGCAGCTCGCCAGACTTTTGGGTCTTGGGCGTTGGCGGTCGGAATGATCGAGGGGAGGTTCGGGCTCTTTCCCTCGAGGAGGTTGGTTCTGATGCCGTAGAGGTCCTGAATCAAATCCGCCTTGGCATGGGAATATTCCTGTGCAATTTGTGGATCAGCGATGTCGAGTGCCTCGTTCAGGGTGCGGAAGGTCAGGATCGCAGAATCGTACTTCACGGCAGCCTGCTCGTAGGTGCGAGAATCCGCATAGAAGAACACGAGCCCTGCATTCAGGACCGCGATGAGCAGAGAGAGGACAGCGGACACTGTTCCCTTCCATGCCACCTGAATATTCTTGATTTGCAGGAAGGCAACGAAGGTACCCAGAACGCTCACCAAGAATGCCAAGATTTTCAGAATTGTCGCGGATCGGTGCCAACTGCCTGCGAGGTCTTCAAACTCTTTGAGAAAGGAAAAATCCACGGTCGCTGCAAATGATAGAAGCGCCGCTGCTGTTGAGGCACACAGAGCGCACAAGACGACGGCTCGGAATTTCATGGTCCCTCCTGTTTTGTGTCTGCGACAGGACTTCCCTTGATGGAAACGGGCTCGCACACTCGCGTGGGCACTGGATTGCGGATATCATAGTGTGCGATCGCGGAACGGCATTTATGATCTCGTGGAATGAATGGTGCAGCGATGGAATGCTGATGTGCTCGGGTCGTCGATGTGGGCTCTATGGCGGAGGAACTGGATCAGGGTCCGGTCAACGCAAGATGGCTGAGGAAGCCATTGGGGTGGTACTATGCGCAAATATATACTGCAACTTCGCGCTTGTCAAGATGAGGATATCAACACATGTGTTTTGTTTTCGTGTGGGGATGAGCTTTGATCAGTCCTGTCCCCCAAGACGTGAATCCTGAGACCAACGAGACACAGTCCTGATACCAAGGTGAGGTATAAGGCAATCCCCCATCGATGGCGTAGACATTCCGCATGAGAGGGGATAGTAGAGGGAACGGGCCCTCGTTGTAGGCGTGCCCTAATCAACGGTCAGAGCACTCAATGTGAAGTACGGCCAAAGAGTGTCTCACACGACGCCCATGTTATGCCACCTAGCGAATGAGCATCAGCTTCTTGGTTTGCATAAAGGTTCCTGCCTGCATTCTGTAGAAGTACACGCCGCTGGCCAATCCGCTGGCATCGAATCCGACCTCATAGATTCCCGGGGCTTTCCTCTCATCGACCAAGACAAGTACTTTTCTTCCCAGCAGATCGTATACGACGAGCTTCACATCGCTGACATCTGACACCTGAAACCTGATCCCTGTTTTCGGATTGAACGGGTTCGGATAATTCTGGTACAGACGGAATGATGCAGGCGTCTCTCTTTGCGTGACGCCCACCACCGCTCCCCTGAACTCGTACGTGTCGTTGTTCTTGATCGGTTTGTGTGTCTTGAATACAAAAACGTCGCCAGGGACCGGGGGCGCATCGGCAGGGGAGAACGATTTTACCTCCATACCCCACGTGA
>Ga0335071_10006498_pt1 | contig 12058 bp, 9 predicted proteins | sample Lox_Sample_15_FD_206724 | JGI IMG/M metagenome (GOLD analysis project Ga0335071, IMG submission 206724) | Soil microbial communities from Loxahatchee National Wildlife Refuge, Florida, United States - Lox_Sample_1.5 | ecosystem: Environmental > Terrestrial > Soil > Wetlands | place: USA: Florida...
GGGAATGGTCGCACTCAATCCGGTTGCGTACTCGGGATACTTGCCCGAAAAGCTCTGCCCAAAAGCATCCCACATGTTGGATTCGCTGTCGCTGCTTTTTCCCTGCAATCCCGATCCCGCATAGAAGCCAAAAACGGACACGATCGGCTTCAGGGAGTCATCCGTGTAGCGATCGGAAATATCCTGGTTTTTCAGATTGATGTCGGTCTGCCGCAGTTCGGAGCGGTTTTCCATTGCGGCTGCCAGAGCCTTTTCCAAATCCGGAATGTCCGCTTGCCGCGGTTCAGGCATCGAGTCCCTGAGAACGATGCGCGCGGCGTCCAATTGCGGGCTCACCCTTCGGACCAGCATATTTTTGAGCGTGGTTTCCTGCAACTCAAGATTCGTTGTGGCAATCGTCAAATCCATGGTGCGCGCAGCCATTTCCGATTCTGCCGATGTTACGTCCAGCGGCGACATGGTGCCCACCTCCAGACGCACCTGGTTGTCCTTATATAGCTGCTGCGCAACGCTCAGCGCCTGCTCCGCAACGCGCACACTCTCCTGCAGAGCGGCCAGATCCCAGTAGGCGTTTTCAACTGCGACGACAACCGTGATCACCTGCAACCGGAACACGTGTTCGGCGACCGTGGTGTTGTTTCGGGCAACCATGATGTAGCGCTCGTTGGACATGCGGCCGAAGCCATTCAGCAGGGGCTGGTTCACACCGAAGGCAAAGCGTGTAACGGATGCAGGGTTAAACAGGAGAAAATCCTGCGTCGAGCTCTGCCGCTGCCCGTTAAGCGTCAAAGAAATGCTTGTGCCCGGGGCGAAAAGCTGGGCATAACTCGTAGTGAAGGCAGTCGTTTCACCGACGACATTATAAATGCCGGATACGACATTCGTGTTCAAAGGAGAAGTAACGTGGTCATAGCTGAAATTCACGCTCAATGCCGGATCGAAGTTGCCCGAGGAGCCGACCTGAACCGCGCCACCGCCGCCGGTGATGCCGCCGGCGCTGCCAACACCGGAGCCCGTGCTGGATCCGCTGATGCCGGCTCCCAACGCACCCGAGGTTAATCCTCCGGGCGTCGTTCCGCCTGTAAACCCGCGGGGCGATTGTCCTGCCTGGCTTCGCAGCAGATCCGTCTGTGAAAACTCCGGAATATAGCGCTGCACTGCCACATCCAGGTTATTTTCCAGTGCCAGAGCCAGAGCGTCCGACAGGCTGAGCTCGAGTTTCCCGTCGTGTATCAGACTTTCAATTCTTGGCGAGTTTTCTAATGTCGGCGGCGGAACGGCCTTTGCCTGGAATATGCTGAAAATGCCCGAAAATTTTCCGGAGCTTTCCGTTTTATACTGCCCTATCTGGGGGAAATCCCCGTTCGCTGACTGGGCAAGTAGGAACGTCTGAGGAATCAGCCAATGAATGCACAATACGACGCATAGGGCTGATTTGCATAGTTGCTGCTTCATCCGGACCTCCTGGTGCCGAAGATCATGCCTAAACCGCGGGGATTGTATATCAAAAGGGGGCTCTCGCCGCAATGAAGATTGGGAGCCTCGTTGTCCACGCGGAAAATGCCGCGCACTCCGCCGCATCGTGCCTAGGAGCCTGTCCGAGTAATAGAAGGGGCCGCGTTCCTGGCCTGGCAGGGGCAGATGCGAGGCGGCGCGACGCAGGCGATGTCGTTGCACATCGTCGAGGAGCGCCAACAAAGCAGATGTCCCTGCCAGGCCGGAACCCGAAGGGCGCGTGGGGGTTACACGGCGATCGCTTCGTTGCTCGTCGTCAACGATGTGCATCGACATCGCCTCCTCCTCGCGCCTTGCGCTCGCCGTGTAAGCCCCATGCGTGCGACCCCTCCTATTACTCGGACAGGCTCCTAGCTGTCGACTGCGGCGGCGGATCCTTCAGCCATGCTGAAATACGACTGCAACAAACAAATGTTTCGGCGGGAGAGGCCGGCCAACGGCCCATTATTGGCTTGCGTATCTCTTGGCGGTTTCGTAAACGGGGTCGTCCACCTTCAAACCGACGATCACTTCGTTCCCATGAGGCTTGCAGTAAACCACTTCGCCCATAAACGTAACGGTTCCCCACTCCACTTTCGCGAGAGAACCCACGTGTAGTTTTTTGCCCATAATAAGGCTGAGTCCGTGGACCGAAAGATTCGCCAGTCTTGCTTTGACGCTGCTGTCCGGCAGATCGGAACACGTCACGCTTACGGTCAGGTCGGTCCTGAATCGTGTTCGGCTTCGCCTGTTCATTCTCGTTCAATCGGTCGCTGGCTGCCGTTTCCTTAGAGGAAAAATGTGCGCCAGAGCAGCTTTGGTTGAATTTGACAAAGAAGCCCAATCCCACTATGCTCGGCTCCTTGAACGCAGATTTTATATCATCAAACGATCTGGAGATAAACCACCAAGAGCAGGAAGGATGAAACGATGGGATTGATCACAATTGACGCCAATAAATGCAATCGCGACGGATTCTGTGTGAGGGATTGTCCAACCACTATTATCACGCTGCCGGAGAAGGGCTTTCCCGAAATCGCGCCGGAGATGGAGATCTCATGCCTCGAATGCGGCCACTGTGTTGCTGTGTGCCCATTCGGAGCTCTCAGTCACATAAGGATCCCGATCGAGGAATCTCCCGCGATCGAAGACCGGCTAAAGGTGAGCGAGGAACAGGCGACCCAGTTCCTGCGTTCCCGTCGTTCCGTGCGCCGCTTCCTGGATCGGCCCGTAGAAAAGCAAAAGATTCGCAGACTCATTGAAGTAGCCCGATATGCCCCTACGGGCGGCAACGGCCAGATGGTTGACTGGCTCGTCATCGATGACAAGTCCCGGATAAAGGAGATCGCAGGACTCACGGTGGACTGGTTGCGCGAAATTGTGAAAAACCCTGAGGTGATTGCCGCAAGCCCGTACTTGAGCCTGGTCGTCGCCGCGTGGGATGCGGGATACGATTCGGTGCTCCGAGGCGCACCGGTTGTGATCACCGCGATGGCTCCCAGAGAAGCAATGAACGGGTTGGTGGATTTGACTTTGGCGCTTTCGTATCTGGATCTATATGCCACACCCATGAAATTGGGAACCTGCTGGGCGGGGCTGCTCCAGGGCGCGCTGCTGAACTCGCCGGCCATTAAGTCCGCTGTCGGCATACCGGAGACTCATCCGCATCATTACCCGATCATGGTCGGATATCCGGAGCCAAAGTACTTCCGACTCCCGGAGCGCAGAGTGCCAAAAATTATTTTCAGATAGATCGGGCATTCCAGGAGAACAAGCATGTTCAGGAATCCACGACGCAGCTGGATTCTGTTTCGTTTTACGATCGCGACATTTATCCTCTGCCTCGCCGTACTGGGAAGTGCCCAGTTCCGGACCGGGCCGGTGCAGGTTCTTGTGACTCCGGATCATGCCGACTGGAAGTATGCTCCGGGAGAATCGGCCGTGTTCTCCGTGAAAGCTCTGAAAAATGGAAATCCACTTGCCGCGGCCGGCGCTTCGTGGGCGGTTGGTCCTGAGTTGCTGCCGCCGATTCGAACGGGGTCAATCGACCTTTCAGCGGACGGGGCTGCTACTGTTAATGCAGGCACAAGGAGAGATGCCGGATTCCTCCGGTTTGTGGTGACCGTGGCCGATGAGGGACGCTCGTATCGCGGGATGTGCACCGTTGGTTTCGCCCCCGAGCAAATCAGGCCCGTGGTGCAGGATCCGGAAGGTTTCGACAGTTTCTGGCAGGAAGGGAAGGATGCGCTGGCTAAAATTCCTATCGCGGAGCAGCGCACGCCCTATCCGGAAAAATCCACTGCCACTCTCGACGCGTACCAGGTGAGTTTTCAGAATGTTGCCGGACCCAGCAACCGCGGAGCAAGCCGCATCTACGGAATCCTTACTGAACCCAAAGCCCCGGGGAAATATCCAGCGTTGCTGCGCCTGCCGGGAGCGGGAGTATACGGCGTCAGCGGAATCGTCAAAGAAGCCCTCGAAGACACGATCGTTCTCAGCATCGGCATCCACGGCATCCCTCTGACGCTGGATGCTTCGGTATATAACTCCATTTCCCGGGGAGCCATCGATACTTACTATATCTACAATATCGAATCCAGGGACATGTATTACTATCGTCGCGTATACCTGGGCTGCGTCCGTGCAGTGGACTACCTGGCCGCGCTTCCGAACTGGGATGGTAAAACCCTTGCCGTGATTGGGAGCAGCCAGGGCGGCGCTCTGGCAATCGTGACGGCAGCGCTGCATCCGCGCGTGGGAGCGCTGGCATCGATTCATCCGGCTCTATCGGATTCAGGAGGATATGTCCAGGATGGACGAGCGGGCGGCTGGCCCCCGGAGCTGTTTCAGGATCCCGCGAATCGCACTAAAGAAAGACTGGATAATTTTGCCTTCTACGATGTCGTCAATTTCGCAAGAAGGGTCAAAGTCCCGGGAATTTATTCGTGGGGCTACAACGATGAAACCTGTCCGCCCGTCTCGACCTATTCGTCCTATAATGTGATCACTGCTCCCAAAGTACTCACGCTCCAATTGGAGACAGGACACTGGATTGCGCCGGAGCAGAATGCACGTATCATGCGATGGGTCGGCGAATACCTGAAAACCGGGATCACCCCATTCACCCTGATCGCCCCATAATGAATTTCGGTGGCAGGCTACTCAACCTCGAAATTGCCGCCAAATGAAAGCCGGTTCCGCCTGTGCATAATTTCGAGGTTGAGTAGCCTGCCACCGAAATTCATATTGCGGCTGCCTCCTGAAACGTTGAGGCAACGGTCTGGAACCGGGACCGAAGAGCGGACAGCTTCTGAGCATCAATCGTTGAATTTTCATTCTCCGCAGCAGCGAGCCTTCGATTGAATACTCTGATCGCGGCGTCTATCTGCTGCTTATGATAGTGTATCCAGAAATCGTTTCCACCCCGGCGTTCACCCACGGAGCGTAAAATCCGGTCTGCCTGGTCCAGGCAATGCGAGACTTCGTCAAGTCTGGCGCCGTCCGCATGAAGCGCTGCCGCTCCCGCGCAATCCATCATAGCCAGCGCAAGATTCAAGCTGGTGCCTGTGTCATCCGGATTGGAATCGAAGATCATTTGTGCCAGCGGCACTCGGAACGCGACTGCTTCGGTCGTGGTTTCGACATCCCCGCGTTCCAGCGCACAGCAATAACGTATTTGAATGGCCGTATTCAACGGGGGGAGCAACAGAGTTTCACGAGCTTTCTGTATGGCGTCTCGCTGCTGCTCCTCATCCGTAATCCCCTGCTCGAGGAGATGCGCCACGATGTCCTGAGGAATTTCCTGGTTGCGATTTTGCCGCAGGAAGACAATGAGGGAGAGAATGTCGTCGACGGCCTCCCCCGCTACGCTTCGAGCGATCTCAAAATCGCCGAGTTCGAACGCCTTGGCAGCCGCACCAGCGGAACGAAAGCCGCGCTCCCGCAGAGACAGGATCGACGCCATCTCTTCGTTGCATTCAGGCTCAGATTGCTCGAGGAGCTCGGACCAGATGTTCTTGAGCGTATCGGAAATCTGCCTGCCGAGTTCCTGCACCCAATCCCCGTCTGATTTGACAGCCTCCAGAGAATGTTGTGTCCGGCGCAGAATGAAGTCGGCATCGCGCACCAGGGATGGATCTCCAGTGAACTGGCCGAGATGCATGATAGCCTGGGCTACGCGTACAGCCGCGTTGATCTCCAGTGCCCGGTCGGGCATCGCCATGCTGCGCAGCCACGCAGATGTTCCCAAGTCTATGGACTGCCTGAGCGCAGCCTCGATTGCGGCATGATCGTCCTTTTCGAAAGCCTGATTTACCGTCTGGACCGACTTGTTGAATTCCTCGGTGCCGCCACCCTCGAGTGGTTCCAGGTTTGCTCCTGATACGGCGGTCCGAACGGCTCTTTCCAGCGGTTCCCATGTATTTTGCGCGGGCGGCAGCGCACTTCTCTGCTCAACCACCAGCTCGACGTACGCTCCCCGCACGAACGCCACGCGCTGCACCCAGCCCCGATTCGACTTGAATTCGGCGACGACCGCGCGCCCGTGATCGGAAGCCAAATCTGTCAACGCAGCATTTCCCCGGGTCTCGGACTGAATTTTCCCGATCCAGTCCTCGTCGGGCTGGCTGGAGTGAATGGAGGCGCGGCGCGCGTGGATTGCGAGCGTTTCCTGCGGCTGGTCCCAGCGGGAAAACACGATGTCTGTGAGCGTGGAATAAAATGGGTCGTATGCCCAGCCCACGGGAATTTCACCCTGAATCGTTCGAATCGGATCCTTAAAAATCATTGCGTCTCCATTCCACAAATAGAAAAACCGGGGACGTTCCACTCTCTCCGCCTGATCTTTTCGGAAATCTGGTGGATGAGTGGGGCGTTCCCGGTTTTGGTTTTGGCACTGTTTATTTCAAAAACCCCGGAGGTACGCTCGGGATGATTTTCCCATCCATCTTCAATTTGGTTTCGCTTCGCGCCCGGTGGATCATGAGCTCGGCTGTCCTGTACAGCTGATCACGGGTCAGAGTCTTGCGGGCCACGCCCTGCTCGATAGCCTTCAATCCGACGGCGACCGCTTCGCGAATAAAAACTTCCGGATCGTCCATTTTAGGAATGATATAGTCGGGGTTAAGGCCTTTGTCCTCGGCGCATTTCGCCAGCTCTGTCGCAGCCGCGATGCACATCCCATCGGTGATCGTCGTCGCCGCCACGTCGAGCGTCCCGCGGAAGATGCCAGGGAATCCGAGCGAATTGTTGATCTGGTTGGGGAAGTCCGACCGCCCGGTGCCTACGACCACGGCCCCTGCTTCTTTGGCATCCCAAGGCCACATCTCCGGGATCGGGTTGGCCGTAATGAAGACGATCGGATTCTTCGCCATTCCGGCCACCCACTCTTTTTTGAGAGTATCCGGCCCGGGGGTGGACGCAGCGGAGACCACATCTGCTCCGCGCATCGCTTCCTCAACCCCGCCGACCAGATTGTCCCTGTTCGTGATCTGGCACATTTCCCACTTATCTTTGTGAGTTTTCTGAAGCTCCGTGCGCCCTTTGTGTAGGGTGCCCTTTGTATCCACGAAAATAAGATTGCCCGGCTTTGCACCGTAGGCCATGTAAACCGCGCCGATGCGGATGTTCGCCGCGCCCGATCCGACCAGGGTGATCTTGACGTCCTGAATTCGCTTGCCGACGATCTTCAAAGCGTTGATCAATCCGGCAAGACAGACCGTCGCCGTTCCCTGCTGGTCATCGTGCCAGACCGGGATTTTGCAGCGCCTGCGGAGCTCGGCGAGAATGTGGAAGCACTTCGGTTGAGCGATGTCCTCGAGGTTGATGCCTCCAAAAGATGGTTGAATCAGCTCCACCGTTCGAATAATTTCTTCTGGATCCTTCGTATTGAGACATATGGGAAACGCATCCACGCCGCCTAGATATTTAAATAAAATGCCTTTTCCTTCCATAACCGGCAGACCGGCCTCGGGCCCGATATCGCCAAGGCCCAGGACGCGAGTACCATCCGAAACTACCGCGACGGTATTTCCCTTGTTTGTATGTTGGTACACCTTTTCTGGATTCTTAAAAATGTCCTTGCAGACTTCTGCCACACCGGGCGTGTACCAAATCGCGAAGTCGTCAAAGTCGCGAATGCAGCATTTGGGGGAAGTCTCCAGCTTTCCCGTGAAAAACGGGTGCAATTTCATCGCATCTTCCGCGGGCTTGTAGGCTTTCGCCAGCAATTCCTCCTTGGTCATTCTATTCGGCTCTGATGTTTTTCCTGATTTGGCAACCGGATCACTATCATTAGCCATTCTGTCCTCCGTCTGTTTTCAAATCGAAAAGCAATGCGCAAACGCCCCCCCGTGTATGCCGCACACGCCTGGGGACTTGGGATTTCAAATACGCATAACCCCGCCCACGATACTCTCCTGTAATACGCGAATTCAAGAAATAATCCTGGCACCGGGCTATCTTAAAAGAACACGGCTTTGATAAATTTCGTTGAATAGAAAAATGCAGGAGCTGCGGATCTCCGGGCTTGCCGGTTCTTAGGATTTTGCTTGCAGCGGAATGGCGCCCGTTTTCGATAGTTTTTCGATATCTGCCCTGCTGTAACCGAGCTCCGCGAGGATTGTGTCCGTGTGTTCGCCGGGCAGGGGCGGCGGCCCGGATTTTTCCACGGACAGACCTTCGTAGCGCACGGGGCCCCCGACGAACTTCGCCTTGCCCGTCTTCGGGTGCTCCACTTCTTCTGTTACCCCGAGATGAAGGACTTGCGGATCCTCCAGAACTTCTTTCATGTTATATAACGGGCTCGCCGGGACATCGTTTTCGTCCAGAAGACGCAGCCATTGCTCCCGATCCCTGGTCGCGAAAGTCGGCGCCAGCTCCTTTTCGAGCTGCTCGAAATTCCGGCGCCGGTCGTCACGCGTCTTGAACCTCGCATCCTCCGCGATATCCATTCGATCTGAGGCTTTCAGGAGCGCGAGCCAGAATTTTTCCGGTACCGAGCAATGGATTGCCAGGGGCAGATTATCTTTCGTAACGAACGCGAACGCGTGGCCGTTCTTGACTCTGGCAATACGATTAGGAATTGTGCCGGTGCTAAAATAACCGGCAGCAGTTTCGCCGATGAACGATAAGGTCGCCTGCAACAACGATGTTTCTACTCTTAACCCCTGACCCGAGGTCTGCCGCGCCATCAGTCCGCCGAGAATCCCGTAAGCGGCCGAAAACCCCGTTATGTAATCCGACAGGGCAACGCCCATGATCTTCGGATCTTCGGGATCGGCGAGCAAACCCAAGAGGCCGCTCATTGCCTGACCAAGGGTATCGAATCCCGGTTTGGACGCGTAGGGGCCTGATTTGCCGAAAGCCGAAATGGAGCAATAGACAAGTCTGGAGTTCAGTGCCCGCAAGGTTTCATAACCGAGTCCGAGACGGTCAGCGGCGCCAGGACGAAAATTCTCGACAAAGACATCGGCCTTTCGGGCCAAATCGAGGCATATGTTCTTGCCTTCAGGCGTTTTCAGATCCAACAAGATGCTTTGTTTGTTGCGATGCAGGTGCGCAAAGTTCGGGCTAAAGTACTCGCCGGGCGCAAAGTAACGGTAAGGATCGCCGTTCGGCGGCGACTCGATCTTTATGACTCGCGCGCCCAGGTCGGCCAGCAGAGCCGTTGCGTAGGGGCCAGTGACGTAGGTGGCACATTCGACGACCGTGATATCCTTCAGTACAGAGACAGGCATCCTCACTCCTTAATGCAATTGCGTTGGACGGGTAATTATAGCTGCGCCTCCAGCACTGTCAAGCTGCCGGGAGTACGGTTCTAATGGCAATACCTCCCCACACTATCCCATGTACATCCGTTCGGGATCGATCACTTCACGAATCAACCGAAGCTGCTCGGATGTGGGTGGTTCAGTAAATGGAACCAGAGATGGAACAACAGGCTGAAGACCAAGTGTCGAGGTAACATCTTTCAGGGTGTTCCCTGGATGTATAGAAATCAGCATCATTTTTCTGGTTTGCGGATGGAACCCATAAATGGCCTTGTCGGTTATGACGCGGCTCGGGCCGCCGCGCAATCCGGCTTTTTCCCGGCTATTGCCCCCCTTCACGAATCCGGGGCTGGTTACAAAAGAAATCGTTTCCCGGAACTTGTGTTCCTCCTGGCGCATAATCAGGATCGTCTTTTTTGCGCAGGAAGCGATGTCATTTGCGCCGCCGCTTCCGATCATGTGATGAAATTTTCCTTTAGGATCCCCGACCAGCGTCGTATTCAAATTGCCAAACTGATCTGCTTCTAGCCCTCCCAGGAAACCGACATCGACGCGTCCGCGATGGAGGATAGCTCCCAGAATATCGACAAAGCTGTTTAGAGTTGTAGCCCGATACCAGACCCTGGGGTCGGCGATTCCAACGCCGGTGTGAATCGGCTCGGGATTGATCACTCCGAGCTCAAACAAGATAGTCATGTTGGGGGCGTGGCTCTTTTTCGCGAGGAACGAAGCCACCATCGGGAGGCCTATTCCCACAGCCACAACCTGGCGATCCTCCAATTCACGGGCGCCCGAAACTGCCATTAGTTCGGATGGAGTAAAATCCATACTTACCTCTTAATATCCCAGAGTCGGATCGGCTCGAAGCTTGGTGAGGCGAGGCGAGCCTCCGATGAGTTCGAGGTATTCCTGGTGGTTTTTCACGCCATATACATATGTGTCGAGGTACGCCTTCCATAAACCCGGTTTCTTAGTGGCCTCGACATATTTCTTGATCTCGTCGGCATCGTAATCGTACTCCCGGTACAGGGAAGTTGGATGCGCACCAAAAGGAAGCTCCACGACGTGGGAAACCAGCAGATTCGGGATGACACATCGTTCCGGTTCCCGACGGATTACGTCCGTCGACACTACATGCTCGGCGATGACGATTGTTCGGGCGCTTGCCTTTGCCTGCTCCGGGGAGTCCCACTTCGGGCCCATGATCCAGGCGTTTCCATCCTCGTCGCAGGTTTGTACCTGAACGACGGCAACGTCGGGCAACAGAGGTTTCAGCGTGAGCCAGCGCTCGCCTGAGAAGGGATCGTTGACAAAAGCAATATCCGACCCCGATCGCTCCTGGAGTTGGCTCAGAAGGCTCGAACCGGAAAGAGATCTGATGGGAATAAACGGAAGGCCCAGCGAACCAGCCAGGTAACGGAAAGCAATCGACAGGCTACTGTATTCTTCGGCGCGGAGCGACCCGGTTTCGATCCCGGCATTTATGCAAGCGAGCCTCCCGAAACGGTCGAGAGCGCCGCCCCCGTAAATCAGGCGCTCGACAGCACCACCCCCTACCAAAAGATCCGTATCCATAGCGCCGAGGCACTGCGATATCGTCAGCTTTTTGATGCCTTGGCGGATGACTTCGCGCGCGAAGGCCATGGCACACCGGGTAATAGCAAAACCCGATACCGCCACGTGGGAACCGGAGGGAATAGAGGCGACGGCATCGCTCAGACTGGACAGCTTGTTCACCGGCAGACTCCTATGCGCCGCCTCGCTACAAACCTTCACAAACAATGCGGGCTAGATAATGAAGAGATCGAGGCCGCCCATGAGGTCGACGATGCTGCCTGTCATGTACTTCGCTTTCTCGGAGACGACGTAAGCGATAGTGTCGGCCACTTCCTGGGGAGATGCTGCCCTGCGGAAGGCGATCTTCCGCTCGATGGTTTTCCGGACATCTTCACCGATCGTTTCGTCATACGCTTCGGTCTGGGCCATGCCAACGAGGACGCAGTTGGCCGTGATGTTGAACCGTGCGCCTTCCAGTGCCACGCACTTCGCGAGACCGACGAGGCCCGCCTTGGCGGAGCCATAGCTCGACTGTCCATATCCGCCCATGACTCCCGCAACGGAAGTCATGTTGACGATGCGCCCCCACTTATTGGCGCACATGTCTTCCCAGGCCTCCTTGATGCAGTAGAAGGCGGAATTGAGGCAGAGCTTCAACTCGTTTTCCCAGTCGTCCATGGTCGTCTTGGCGATCGTAACCATCCGGCGCATCTGGGCGACGTTGTTGACAAGAACATCGACTGGCCCAAGCTCCTGCTTGATGGTGGCGAAGGTCTTCTGCACATCGCTGTAATCTCTTCCGTTCATCTTGAGGGCGAGGGATTTGCGGCCCATTGCCTTTATCTCATCCGAAACCGCCTTGGCCCCGTCCATGTTGTTAAAGCCCGTAACGACCACATCGCACCCTTCCCGCGCGAGAGTGAGGGCCGTCGCTTTTCCGATGCCCCTGGGCATGGTGGCGCCCGTTACCAGTGCAAGCCTTCTTTCTGCCGACATAGCTCCTCCTTTATTGTATGATTATGGGCTCGATGGCTTATGTATCTTCCGTCTTCGCCGAACGCGCGGACTCGCCTTCTTTGCCCCTTCCGGGGCAAACCCATGTGTCCCGTACTATATCACAAATGTTGCCTGCGGATAGAAAGGTGCGCTTTATCGGCAAGGCCAGAAGTGAAACGTATCAAAGGGAACATGGAGGGAATATGGACACCCACTGCTCTACTAGGGAAGAACATGGGGAC
>Ga0335071_10006499_pt1 | contig 12057 bp, 9 predicted proteins | sample Lox_Sample_15_FD_206724 | JGI IMG/M metagenome (GOLD analysis project Ga0335071, IMG submission 206724) | Soil microbial communities from Loxahatchee National Wildlife Refuge, Florida, United States - Lox_Sample_1.5 | ecosystem: Environmental > Terrestrial > Soil > Wetlands | place: USA: Florida...
GGCCCGATAAATCACCCTGGGAATGTACTACCGGCCAGCTGGAAGCGGACAAGCCCGGAGATACCGGCGATAAAAGCCCTGGAGCAGTCCCTCCCGGTAGGATGGACCGACGATCCGGCGGTGATGATGGTTCATCTGTTCGAGACCTCACGGAATACCGGGAAAAAAGAAATTTTTCCGTCACGAACGAACCTGCCGGACACGGTCCTGTGCAGGGTCCAGGGACCTATTTTGTTGTCCACGAGCACCATGCAAGGAACCTCCATTTCGACCTCAGGCTTGAACGCGGAGGCGTGCTCAAGAGCTGGGCAATCCCGAAAGGGGTCCCCCTTGTGCCGGGCGAAAAACACCTTGCCGTCGGAGTGGAGGACCATCCGTTCGAATACGGGCACTTCGAAGGGGAGATCCCGGAGGGACAGTACGGTGCAGGGACCGTTTCGATCTGGGACAATGGCACCTACGATACGAAACACTGGGACGATGAAAAAATTGAAATATTCTTTCATGGAAAAAGGCTCAACGGCCCGTACGTCCTGGTGAAATTCAAAAGGGCCGGGAAAAATGAGTGGCTGCTCTTCAGGGCCGGTAATTGAGTATTATTCTGGCGACGATCCCAGCATCTCCTCCCCGAATTTAACCGAGAATTAAAATTAACACTCCGAATTTCCGCCAAAATTTACCAAAAGACCGGCACTCCCTTACAGGACATTCAGCGATATGTCCTCAGATTCGGTCTGTCCGTTTCCGGTGGCGGTGATGACGCCATTGACCGTTACCCCGGACGGCAGGTTCCCTGGCACCGTGAAATCGTATCTGATGTTCTTCGGAAACGGAGGGTCTATGGTCCCAAGGTCGTAGGTCTGGCTGAAAAACAGGACTTTGGCGGCCAGGGAGAAATGTATCGGCCCGGTGAGTCCCTCCCCGTGCAGGACATCGAGCGAATAGGTAAGGGTGTCGCCGGGCTTTGCCGATGCAGATTGCGGTGTCACCGAGAGCGAGAACGGGACCGGTGCGATCGCCGTCGTCAGTACAGGCGATATTGTCGTCCGGGACTGGGGTAATGACGTAGGCACAGGTGTGACAGGCCCGGGGACTGTTCCTGAGGTGGCAGGCACTGTTCTGGGGGCTCCGGGGGTGTTCCGGATCGTAAGCGGTGTGCCGGTCACTGTCGGATAAAGGACAGGCCGGTTGCCGCCAGCTGCCGGTGTTACCTGGTGTGAAAGCATTGGATATCCGATAACGATCAGGAGTACTATCGCCACTATTAACGGAATGCCAATGACTATATATAATTTCCAGCCCGTAGTATCGAGGAATCCAGCCATAGAAATTATCTCTATTTCTTTTGTAGCAAATCGTCAAAAAACATAGTGGTGTTTTCTTAAAGGCGGCACCTTGAGCATCCGGGCTCTGCATCGCGGCCGCGCCGATCCGGTTGCGACAGGGACCTGACAGTCGGAATAAGGTCTCTTTGGTTCAACTCTGCGCGTGGCTATTCTGCCCGGGACGGGAAGGTGTATACCCCTTGTCCCTTAAGGACTTTTTATAATTATTTGAGGAATTCGACAGAGCCGGTAAGGGAAAAAGAATCCGATCCAATTGTTACTGGACCGCGATGTCCTTTTTACCTGTCCAGAGGCCGTGCATATTACAATATTCTGATGCATGGAGCGTGCCACCCTTCTGGAGCTGGACCCTGAACACCACTTCAGGAGATGCAAACCCGGGTGCGAACGATGATTTCGCAAGCATGATCGGGTTGAATGCCCGGCCTTCTTCTTCGAGAAACAGAGTGACCCACCTGATCGAATGTTCATTTGTATTGGGATGGGGGCCGACCATTACCCTGACCTCGAATGCTTCCCCGGCCTTCACCGATGAGGGGGCATCAATTTTCGGTATATGGCTCTCTCTTTTTCCTCCCGCTTCTCCAGGAGCGTTATCAGCGCTGTACATCAGCTGGGCGAGGTTTTTTCCTGACATGGTTTTCACTACCTCCAGAAGGCTATAGTGATATTAATAAGTTTTGTCAGGTTTCACCGGGTGGAAACTGGGAATCGGGGAAAATCTGCTTTCATTGACGATATCGTTCTATACGGATTATCGTATCCGGACCGAATGGCCTTCGGTCACGAGGAATCCCTCTTTTTGGAGTGCCAGGATGAGTGAATGTACTATTTCCGGGTCCTCTCCTGTCATTCGGGCAATATCCCCGAATGTCAGGGTCACGGAAGCGGTAAGCAGCGCCAGGATTTTTCCCCTGACCTGCCTTCTGGAACCTTCAAACCTGGTCTGAACATGATAATGGGCGCTTCTTCGGTTGGGGTTCCGGATTTTTTTACCCAGGGCGGCCCCAAGGTCCATCAGGGCGTAATACCATTCGCGGGGTTTCTCATGGTCCAGTGTCGCAGAAACGAGGGGCAGGATCTCCCGATCGGGTACGCAAAGTTCACCGGGAAAAAAGCAATGGATGAATACCCTCCTGATGTTTGTTTCAATAAAAACTACCGGCAGGTTGAATGCGAATGCAGCGATGGAAGCGGCAGTGGCCTTTCCGATACCGGGGAGGCTCCTGAGTTCCGCATCTTCCCCGGGCAGGTCCCCGTTGTAACAGGTCATGATCATTTCAGCCGTCTTTTTGAGGGCGATCGCCCTGCGATTATAACCCATTCCCTGCCATACCCGTAGAAGGTCTGCAAGCGGGGCGCCGGCAAGCGAGGAAAAATCAGGATATGCTCCGATAAATTCCGGATATTTTACCAGGCATCGGGATACCTGCGTCTGCTGCAGCATCACTTCCGAGACAAGGATGCGGTAGGGATTTGTCGTTGACCTCCAGGGAAGATCGTGTCTCCCCTTTTCCCGGTAAAAAGCCCAGACCTTTTTACGGAACCGATCAATCTCTTCCTGGTCGGGAGATGTCATGGTGTCCTCATAATGGATTCATATCCGGGGTGCATGATAATCAGGTCGGCATCAGAGGTTACCGATTGCATCACAGGGATCCTTGATCGGCATCTGTTCCCGCCCGGAAATAACCATTCATTGCGGAATCGATCCGGAACAATCATTCAGTCAGCTGCCCGGCCCGGGAGCATGCATTGAAATATCCACATGCCCGACTTTGTCGGGGAACAGCCGTTCGACCTCCGAATAGCTGATCGTTCCCCTGACCGAATCAGTCATACGTTCCCATTTGCCGCCTGACCTGGCGATGCCGTCTATTTCGTACGAGCCATCCCCTGTGTCCCGGACAATTACCACCGCCAGATCGGGATCGAATACCGGCGAGCTCTGCTCGGGTGCGAGAATATCACCTGGCAAAAATTTTCCCGGGCCTCCGCTTACCGGGACAGAAGATGCGTCCTTAGGAAAACTGTACATTGGAGGGAACGCGTACGCTGACGGCTGTACCCCGTTATCACAAGCGTCGGGCATGCCTCCGCCACCAAGTGCGCTACTCACACATCCGGTTGCGAAAACACACCCCGCAACAACGATTATAAGAGAAATGATCGGTAAAAACAGACCGTAATTGGCTCGTTTCATGGATATTCACCCGGGCTTTTCGGCTATAACAGTCGCACGGGTTATCATTTTAACGTATCGGTTATGACGAAGTCCGCCACGCCCAAATCTGCTATCTGCGTAAAAACATCTGATCGAGCCGGTCCCGCGACAGCGAGACCATCACCGGTCTCCCATGAGGACATGTCCAGGGTGAAGCAGTGCGGGAGAGCTGGTCAAGAAGCCTGCGGCACTGGTCAGGGGTCATGACGGTCCCAGCCTTCACGGCCCCGTGGCATGCCATGGACCTGGTCAGCATTTCTTCAGCATCCGGCCCTGTGCACCGGCGGTTACTGCTGAATTCGAGGATGACGTCCCTGACGGCTTCATACCGGGCAGTGCTGCCGAGAGCTGCAGGGACGGCACGTACTGCATAGCTGTCTCTTCCAAACTCCTCAATAACAAACCCCTTCCCGGTGAGCAGGGGTATGGCGACCCTGATGAACTGGTATTCAGCCGGTGTCACCGTGAGTATCACCGGGACTAACAGTTCCTGGGATTCATCCGACATCCCGCGGGTCGCACTCAACTGATCATAGAGCACCCGTTCATGTGCGGCATGCTGGTCTATGAGCAGCAGGTCCCCTTCTGCACCCCTGGCAAGGATGTAGATCCCGTTGTACTGACCAAGAAATTCGATGTCAGGCTGGTTTTCCTGTGCTTCCATTAATCCTGGAACCAGCGCGGTCTGTCGCAGCCTGCGGTCTGTCAGGATATATTCTGTATGAGCCGGTTCATGCACTTCACACGCGGGCCTTCCCGATTGGTTATACGGTAACGGGCTTTTTTTGCTCCCGGCGTGTAAAGTGTGATCAAGGGGGGCTTCCGGGACAAGGTTTGCCCCGCGGAGCACCCGGACAACAGCCTGCGTAACCAGGGAACAGATGTCCCGCTCCCGCGACAGGCGTACAAATCGTTTCGCCGGATGGACATTGACGTCGATGAGGGCTGGATCGATGGACAATTCGAGGAATGCGAGGGGGTAACGTTTGTCTGGGAGGAGCGTCCCGTACCCCGACCTGACTGCATCGGCGACGGGCCGTGCGAGCACCTGCCTCCTGTTGATGCTGATGAGGATTCCGCTGGAATTCTGGCGGGAAAACGACGGTTTCGTAATATACCCAAAAATTTTTACCGGCCCTTCGCATGCCTCGACAGGGATGAGTTCTGTGGCGATTCCCGCACCATAAAGCGATACCAGGACCCCGAACAGGTCGCCTTCCTCTTCCGTCGATAACCTGACAGAACCGTTATGGACAAAGCGGAAAGCGATTTCCGGGTGAGCGATGGCAAACGACTCAACCTGGCGCGTTATAAACGCGATCTCCGACGATACGGGTTTCTGGAATTTTTTACGGGCAGGGGTGTTGAAGAAAAGGTCCTTTACCGTGACTGTCGTGCCGGGCGGTGTTCCGATCTCCTCTGACCTGGTCATGGAACCTGCTTTGACGATGATTTCGGTCCCGGTCCGGTCTGTCCCACGTTCAGCCGTAGCGAGGGACACTTCCGAGACCGCGGCGATACTGGCAAGGGCTTCACCACGGAAACCCAAAGTCATGCTCTTTGAAAGGTCGGCAATATGCCTGATCTTGCTCGTTGCATGGGGGACAAACGCCATGCGTGCATCTTCCCGGGCCATGCCCGACCCGTTATCAACCACCCGGATCCTACCGATCCCCCGGCGATCTGAGGTAAGATCGATAATGACCCTGGTGGCCCCTGCATCGATCGAGTTCTCGACGAGCTCTTTCACAACGGATGCCGGCCTCTCCACGACCTCTCCTGCAGCTATCTGGTTCACGGTGTCGGCGTCGAGCAGCCGGATGATGCAATGACCGTCAGCGTTCATGATCGGACCGTTCCTTTGCCTCGCCTGGAATATGCCCGGCCTCATCGTGCCCTGAACCCTGGCCCCCGGGATCATGATTGCCTGCCCCTGCTATTTCCACCTTTCCGGCGGGCTTGTGGAATTTTTGTGTCTTCTCCTGGAGTGCATGGAGGGTATTGAGCGCCTCTATCGGCGTCATCAGGTCAAGACTGAGATTTTGCAGTTCAGACACGATCGGATCGGGCCCCTGCGGCGGGGCGTCGAAGAGGAGGACCTGGGTATACTTCCGCACTTTTCCCGCTGGATGCGTCCCGGTCGTCTCCACCTCGTCCATCAGCGCCGATGCCCGGTCGACGACTTTTCTGGGGACTCCTGCGATGCGGGCCACGTGAATCCCATAACTCCGGTCGGTTGCCCCGGGTATGAGCTTCCTGAGAAAGATCACTTCTTTTCCCGTATCCCTGACGGCAAAATGATAATTTTTCACCCTTTTCAATTCTGACTCGATACCTACGATCTCATGGAAATGTGTCGCGAAAAGGGTGCGTGGCCCGCAGTTCCCCTTCCCATGGAGAAATTCGAGTACTGCTTTCGCGATACAGAACCCGTCGAGCGTGGAAGTTCCCCGTCCGATCTCGTCGAGGATGACGAGGCTTCGTTTCGTCACATTGTTCAGGATATTTGCGAGTTCGAGCATCTCCACCATGAACGTGGACTGGCCTGATGCGAGGTCGTCAAATGCACCTACCCTCGTAAAGATCCGGTCGACAACCCCAAGTTGCGCAAACGATGCGGGAACATAACCCCCCATCTGTGCAAGGATCGTTATCTGGGCGACGGAACGCATGTACGTCGATTTCCCTGCCATATTTGCACCGGTGATGACGAGGATCTGTTCCCCTCCTGCGTCAAGCACAACGTCGTTTGGGACAAATCCTCCGCTCATCCGCTGCTCGACAACGGGGTGCCTGCCGTCCCTCACCAGGTGTTGCGTTGTCCCGTCGACTTTCGGACGGACGTAGTTGTTAATCCTTGCGGCTTCTGCAAGTGCCCGGTAGAAATCGAGGAAGGCGATTCCCTCAGCCGTCGTCTTCAGGGCCGTGACATCATCGGCGAGAATCCGGATGAGGTCAGAATACAGGGTGGATTCCCGGACGAGAAGGCGTTCGTCTGCACGCGTAATGGCGGCCTCTTTTTCGCGGAGTGCCGGGACAGTAAACCGTTCACCGGTAGACGTCGTCTGCTTTCGTTCGTATTCGGGCGGGACGAGGTGAAGGTTCGGCTTTGTAACTTCGATGTAATAACCAAATACTGATGTATAGCCTACTTTCAGCGATTTAATCCCGGTCCTGTCACGTTCTGCCTGCTGGAACCGCACAATCCAGTCCTTGCCCGATCCCGATACATTACGGAGCTCGTCGAGTTCCCTGTCGTACCCGGTCCTGATCACTCCTCCATGTTTTACGACAGGGGGCGGGTCGTCGACGATCGCGCGGGAAATAAGATCAATTGTCTCGCGATGATCGGTTAAATACCCTAGTGCAGCCTGCACAGCCCGCGGAATTTGTGTCGAGCCCTTGATGAACAAATTTCTCATTTCCGGGACGGTCTTCAGGGACAATGCAAGTGCCGCCAGATCCCTTGGGTTTGCATTCCCGTACGATATCCGGCCAGCGATTCGGGCGATATCCATGCAACGTGTGAGTAACCCGGAAAGAACAGCCCTTTCATGTTCCCTGTCTGCAAAAAATTCCACGGCGTCGAGCCGTTCGTTTATGAGGCCGGGATCTGCCAGGGGATTGGTAAGGCAACGGACGAGCAACCTGCTCCCCATCGGGGTTTTTGTGAAGTCTATGGTCTTTTTCAGGGTGCCGTCGTCCCCGCCGTCCCGGATATTGGCAAGCACCTCCAGGTTCCTGAGCGTAACGGCATCGAGCATCAGCAGCCCTTCACCCGACCGGTCGGAGAGATTGGTAATGTGGGCTAATTCTCTTCCCTGGGTCTCTCTGACATACCCAAGTGCTGCTCCCGCAGCCTGTACCGCGGAAGGAGCAGACGTAAGACCGAACCCTTCGAGAGAAACCACACCGAAATGCGAAACCAGTGCAGCCTTAGCATTCTCCGGAAAAAACGCCTCTTCCTTCCAGGGCGTGACCGTAATGCCACGTTCACGAACGAGCGTGACAATTGCCGGGGTCAATTCCGCGGGGACAATACATTCTCCGGGATGATATTTTGCAATTTCTGCATCGAGCGCGTGATAGCCGTTTTCTGCCGGGCATACCGAGTAGAAAAATTCGCCTGTCGTGATATCGAGGAATGCAGCAGAGATTACCCTGCTGTTCCGGTCTTCCGCTATTGCCATCAGATAGGTCGCGTCCGGCGTCGATACCATGGCGGGATCGATAACAGTCCCCGGGGTGATTACACGGGTGAGCTGTCGGTTGACAATTCCTTTGTTCTCCTTTGCATCCCCCACCTGGTCGCATACGGCTACGCGATACCCCTTCTTTACGAGACGGGCAATGTAACTGTCGGCTGCATGACACGGTACCCCCGCAAGCGGGACCCGTTCGCCGTCCGAACCCTTCGACCGGGAAGTCAGGACGATGTCCAGCTCTCGGGATACCGTCTCCGCATCCGACCCGAATGTCTCATAAAAATCGCCGATATGAAAAAAAAGAATCGAGTCACCGCATCGTTCCTTGAGCACCCGGTACTGTTCCATCGCGGGCGTCAGGCGCTTTCCCAGTTGTTCGTTCACTGCTCCGTCTCCCGCAGTATCAGGAGTACCATAACCTCTGAAGAGAGAAATATCTCCCGGTTTCATGTCGCCCGGATTGATGATTGACAGGAAATTTTTCGGAGCGGGATACATCGGTCCCTACAACAGGTATCAAGGCATCCCGAATTCAATCGCGATACCTGAAAAAATCAGGCATCCGGGTTTGTAACCCGGCCCATGAAAAGGATATTACCTGTGTCGTCGTCAGTGATGAAAAACACGAACGGGTGGTCGGCATTAAAGACCGGGATCGGGGGTGGTGTGTCAAATCCCTGGCAGTAAGAAATGACCGCTCCGGTTGCCGCCGCGGCCTCGGTACCCTCCTCGTTCACATCGATATATGCCTTGTGGAATACTTCTGAAATCAACAGGTCTCTTTTCCCATCCATTCCTGAGAAATCAGCATCTCCTGAGAATGCCACAGGCATTCCCATCGACTCGAGATTTTCGGTGAGACCGTACTGGGTTTCGAGCTTGAATTTCGGGAAAAATACCATCACACGCTCCTGGGTAAGTTTATTTCTCAGGTCTGCCAGCACGGTCCCGGCAAGAGATGCCTCTGTCGTATCAACTGATTCACTTTTGGGGAGGACAACGAGCATCGACAGTGATTTCCCGCCTTTCGAAGTATAGGGCATATCAAGCACCTGCATGCTGTCAGTTTCGGTGTAGTTGTACACCGCATCCTCATCGGTCCGCTGCATCATGCTGACGGTTACCGTCTGGCCCGGTGCCACGGTGAACGGTGCGTCCTGTGTCTGGTCCTTGTCGAATTGTTTGACCCATGTGCCCTTGAAGTAAATCGCATTCGTAATCACGAGTCTCGTCGAGGGATCGATCGATCCGGCAGGGAGCAGGTCCTTTATCTTATCGTGGGTCCTGCCTGCGACCCAGTTGTTGATGGTGGTCCGCGACTGTTCGGGCTGGTGGATGAAGTCGAGGGTTCTTGTGTCAGCATCGTAACAGGATTTTGCGACGCTGGTATAAGCAGGGAGGAAAGAACTGGTCTTTTCGGCCCACAGCGCATTCGCGGTGTTCAGGGTATATCCGGTATTACCGTTGTTCAGGCCGTCGATTACTGCAGAATATTCAGATCGCCGGGTTGTGTTATCGGTCGGAAAATGGAATACCTCCTGGATCTGATCGGCCGTGTTACCCCGTGCACCCTCATAGACGAGTGCGAGCACCGTGGATATGCTGAAGGGGGAATAGAAGATATTTTTTCCGGCACTGTCGGGGTTTTTGTCGATGTTCGAATACAGTTCAAATGCGAAACGGTTATTTGCTTCGACAACGTCTTTCCCGGTATTTCCTCCCGTGGCTGGTTTTTTCGTTCCACCCGGGACAACGGGCCGGATGGTAGCAGTCTGATAACTGGCATCAAGGAATTTTCCCGGCAACCCAAAACCCTCACCGACAAATGATGGCAGCGTCAGAGGTCTTACCACGATCGGTCCAGGAGTGAAATTAATAACCATGGGTGCCATTGCTTTCACGCGACCCTGCACCTGGCTTTGGGACCCCATAAAGCCCTGCGACAGTCCTGAACCGTTCGTTGAAACACTGCTCCACCCGGTCCCAGGCAACCCGGTGCTTCCCTGCTTATTCAGTATGAGGTGCCGGGAGTCGGTGACCTGGTTTGAAAAATTTATTGCACCATGCAGGTTTTCACCGGCCACAAGACCGGCACCGGCCAGGATCATCGATCCGACTAGTATCAATAATGAGATCTTTACCACGACATGTTTCTGCTTCATAGCATCCCCCGTAAAAATCCAACCGATTCCTGACAATCTGTTCAGCTGCGTCATTGATAAAGGGAACCAATCAGCCAGCAGTGGCTCCGTAGTTCAGGAACATTCAACTGAAATAGCTCGCTTTTAATTCCTGCCTGTAAGATTGCCTCAAAATAAGTGCAGTCCCATGCCCTGAGCTCCACCGGTGAAAAATCATCTGTTTCCAGGGATCCCCATATTCTTCGTAAAACAAAGCCGGGATGGCGGCCGTCCCCGGCATCGCGGGGTTGACGTCGATCGCGAACGGTCCTCTCAAATACCCTGGTCTTTATCGTCTAAATGGTCAGGCTGCCGATACGTTGTCCCTGCGGGTTGTACAACGACGCAGTGTCGCCCTGGGCATTCCAGAAACTGCCGCCGCCTGGATAATAGAGTTCGTTATCTGACATTACACCGTCTTTCCCGAAATACACGGTCAGCGTGGCCCCCGGGTAGAGGACGTAGGTGAACGTCGATCCGTTCCCGAGCGGGTAGTCGATAAAGGTCAGGGCGTTCCCCTGGCGGTCGGTGATTTTCCAGCCTGTCATAATGACGGGCGTTGATCCGGTATTGGAGATCTTCACGAAACGGCCCTGCAGGCTGAATGCGGAGAGTGAGATCCCTGTCCCCGGATCTGCAGCGCTTCCCGTAGGGGTCTGAACGGGCACCAGGGTAACAACCGGGGTCACGAGGCCCGCGACCGGCTGACTGGGATTCGCACGGTACGAGTCCATTGCCCGGTCCATGAGCAGGCTGACTGAGGTCCCGTCGGCCGTATAAAGGTCGTTTCCGGCGGGAACCGGTGACGGTGCCGTTGTTCTCGTGGGGACCGGTGTTCCTGAATTGACGGGTGTATTGCCGTTCGGCCCTGATTTATAGTTCCCGAGAAGCCGGTCCAGGTCAGCCCGGCTGAGCGTATACGGTACAAGAGTTACCGCGGGCGCACCCTGAGTTCCGCCCGGCTGGATGACCGCCTTGTTTTCTTCAGCATTTTTCGCGCCCCATGCAAGGATCTGGTCCTCGGTTCCCGGAGTTAACCAGGATTCGTTGCCAGGGTCATACGAACCCGGTGAATAGGGCGTGATGAACGGTGTCAGGGTGCCAAACAGTCCCATCGCCTGATCCAGCGAAGGAGGGGTTAACCAGGAGTCGTCATTTGCAGATGCTATTCCAATAAAAAACCCGGTTACAATGAGAAATCCAAGGACAAGCCGCGGAAAGGACGCTGAATTAAATCTCATATGTCAGTCTCCAATTCATGTTTTGCCCCTTATAACAGGGGCTGAACACGATCGCTTTGTATATTGCGGCCGTGTTATGCGAAAATTGATTTTCCATCTATTTACAAGGTTGCGATTCGACAGTGTCTCGAAAATGGGTAAGCCCCGGCCGGGTGCCGGGATTTCGCATTCACCGATCCGCCCTCTGACCCGGGCTATACTTTCAAATACTAGTCCCCAAAAACTAACGAATATTATGAAACATGCAGCGTGTGGAATTGCTATCCTTCTTATCTGCACACTCCTCACCGGGTGCACAGGAATTCCCCAGGCCCCGAATGCTCCCAATCAGCCCTCAACAAATGGCAATGTCGTCTTCGGACCGGTCGACACCATGCCTGCCGGGAGCAATGTAACAATCCAGGTGGCACAGAAAGATGCAATCCATAATACGATCGACGTCACCTTCGCGGGTGGCGAAGGGCAGAACCAGGTCAAAAGCATCGACGTGATCTACAAGGGCCATGACGGCATTACGCAGACTCAGTCCTTAAATCCGTTAAAAGGCGCAACGGTGACATTCCAGGGAACAACCCAGACTGACAACATACAGGTATACGTTACACTCTATAACGGCAACCGGTATAAAGTCGTGGACCAGTCCTCTCCCGTGGTCGGACCTGCCCGGGGAGGCATCTGAATTTTTTATCGTCCTTGTCTGTCAGGTCTTAACCGGATCGACGAAAATTGAATTTATCGAAATTCTGCATTCAAAAGTTTTTTTGGTTGATTTCGACTCTGTTGAAAACCTATATTTTTCAATAGTATTTTTCATTGCACATGATCCTGATGATTTGTAATTTGAGACGACCTGACGCTCCT
>Ga0335071_10006500_pt1 | contig 12056 bp, 10 predicted proteins | sample Lox_Sample_15_FD_206724 | JGI IMG/M metagenome (GOLD analysis project Ga0335071, IMG submission 206724) | Soil microbial communities from Loxahatchee National Wildlife Refuge, Florida, United States - Lox_Sample_1.5 | ecosystem: Environmental > Terrestrial > Soil > Wetlands | place: USA...
CAAGCTGGTGGAAAAGCAAAAGGTCCAAGGTTCCTTGCAAGCGATAATGGATCGCATCACTTCCACCGAAAATTTGGCTGACGCGGCGGAAGTAGATCTCTGCATCGAAGCGGTTTTTGAAAACTTGACCTTGAAGCAGGAAGTGTTTAAGAAATTGTCAGCGGTCGTGAAACCAGAGACTTTGCTGGCCAGCAATACCAGCGCTATTCCCCTCAGTACCCTGGCCGCGGCTGTCCCACATCCGGAAAGAGTTCTGGGTCTCCACTTCTTCAGTCCTGTTCCGATGATGGAGGCTGTGGAGGTGGTGCGGAGCCAATTCACCAGCGACGAAGTCTTCGCTTTAGGTAGATCCTTTGTGAAATCCATCGGTAAAGAACCGATTATGGTCCACAAAGACGTACCGGGTTTCCTCATCAATCGCATCAACTTTCCGGCCTCTGTCGAAGCTATGAGATTAGTAGAAGCGGGCGTAGGAACGGTCGAAGATATTGACAAGGGACTCCGTCTGGCCTCGGGCCGCAGGATGGGAATATTCGAGACTGGTGACATGGTGGGTCTGGATGTGACTTGTGGAGCCCTCACCGCGATTTACGAGGAGACCAAAGACCCCCGATGGTTCCCGCCTGCAATACTCCGGCGGAAGGTTATGGCCGGACAACTCGGTCGGAAAACCGGTAAAGGTTGGTACGAGTACAATCCTGACGGCACCCGGAAACCGCCTACGGATTGATTTGTAGTGGGACATCGGTCCCCGTTTCTCGCCAAATCGACCTACGAGCAATTGGGAGGCAGTATTGCTCAGCAGGCTTTTCGCGCCCATTTCTTTCGGTCCTGTCTCTCTGTGCAACAGGGTCGCTGTGAGAGCGATCAAACTTGATTACTCCTCGACGCAGAGGACTACGATATGACCCCTCTCATGGAGGTTCGCAACGTTTCCAAACACTTTGGTGGCTTACGGGCCGTTTCTGCGGTTTCTTTCGCGGTGCAGACAGGGGAAATCATAGGCTTGATCGGGCCCAATGGTGCCGGAAAGACAACACTATTTGCGTTACTAAGCGGCTTCCTTCCGCTTACCACCGGGCAAATCCGGTTTCAAGGGAATTCGATTACGGGTTTTCCTCCTCGCAGGCTCTGCCATGTAGGCATAGCGCGAACTTTCCAGGTGGTGCAGCCCTTTCGCGAGATGACTGTCTTTGAAAACGTCAAAGTTGCTTCCGTATTCGGAGACCCTATGAAACATCCGAAGGATGTAACCGAGCAGGAAGTCAACGACATTTTGAAAGGCACCGGCTTGGTTACTTTAGCAAACCATTATCCTTCATCCCTGAGTTTGCCCCAACTCAAGAGGCTGGAGGTTGCCCGTGCCATGGCCACCCGGCCGCGACTACTTCTCTTGGATGAGGTTCTCGCAGGGCTCAATCCTATGGAAGTCAAGAAGTCTCTGCCGTTTATACAATCGCTGAACGCGGACCATGGAATCACGATCCTGATGATTGAGCACAACCTGCGGGCAATCATGGAGGTGTGTAATCGAATCCTCGTGCTGAACTTCGGCCTGCTTATCTTCGATGGGACTCCGGAAGCCGCTGTCCGGGATGCCGACGTGATCCAGGCCTACTTAGGGAGAAATGCGAGTGCTTAGGGTCGAAGACCTGACCGTAAAATATGGAGATGCGCAGATCCTGACCGGCATCACGTTTGAAGCTCTTCCGGGGAAGGTCACGTGCATCCTCGGGCCAAACGGCTCAGGCAAGACCACGCTCCTGAGGTCCTTGACCGGCCTTGTGTCGGCTGCCGCAGGACGAATCTTGTTTGGTGGTGATGAGGTTGGAGGCAAGAAGACCTACGATCTCGTTCGTCTCGGCCTCATCATGGTGCCCGAAGGGCGGCGACTGTGGCCGTCGCTCTCGGTGGAAGAAAACTTAAGGATGGGTGCTTACTTGGTTAACGACGCGGCAAAGCTGGTACGGACCATGTCGTACGTCTTTACCCTGTTTCCACACCTGATCACACGAAAATCTCAGCTCTGCGGGACGCTTTCCGGAGGGGAACAGCAGATGGTAGCTATCGGCCGAGGGTTGATGGGTTGCCCGAAGCTCCTCCTGCTGGACGAACCCTCATTGGGTTTGGCTCCGTTGATTGTTAAAGAAGTCTTCGAAGCAATCGAGAGGATCGTGGATTCAGGCACAACAATTCTTCTTGTCGAGCAAAATACTCAGGTCGCCTTATCCGTAGCATCCTATGGTTACGTATTGGAGACAGGCTCCGTTGTCCTGGAGGGCGAAGCAAGGGCTCTCCGCGAGGACCCGCACGTTAAAGAGGCTTACATGGGATTGTGAGAGTCCAGAGGCAGGAAGCTGAAGCTTTCCCAAAATAAAGCGGAAGGAGTGATCGAGCGATGAAGATGACAAGAGCTATCGTTGGATGTGTGATTGTTTTCATCTTGATCGTGTGGCTGGTAGCGGCTCATGCTGCTGCACCCATCAAATTGGGAGCACACGCTCCGCAAACGGGGGCTTTAGCGAAGCACGGCATCGAGCAGATCAAAGGCATCCGGCTGGGTGCGGAGCAATTCGAGAAGGATTCCGGGATCAAGGTGGAGCTTAAGGTCTATGATGATGAGAGCGATCCCCAAAAAGCGATCTCAGCCGTAGAAAAGCTGGCTGGTGTAGACCACGTGAACGCCATAGTCGGCGGGTATGGTTCGAATCTCGTTGGTCCGGCCTCAGAGGCGGCGGAGCGTTACGATACGCCGTACTTGATCACCGGGGCCGTGGATACGAAGCTCTCGGTAAAGAAATTCAAGAACTTCTTTCGGTTGAACTATATGCCAGGGTATGCCGCTGCTCAATCCGGGGCCATTAAAGACCTTCTGGGCGCCAAAAAGGTCGGCATACTCTACAACAGTCTATCGGCCACCGCGGAGATAGCAGAGGCTGTGAAAAGCCAACTGACCGCCGCAGGATTGGCTGTGCCCGTATTCGAGAAATTCGAAAAGGGTACGACGAATTTCAAACCCATCCTGCTCAAACTGAGAGACGCCGGGTGCGAGGTCCTCCTCGTAGAAGGGTATTTTCCCGACTACGTGGGCACCCTCAAGGACGCCAAGATACTTAACTTGCCGATAAAAGCTTACATCGGCGCTTGGGGCATCGGCACTCCGGATTTCATCCGGGAACTCGGCCCACTGAGCGAATTCACATACGGCACATCCGTTTGGGAAATCGGCACGGCTCCAAAGGAGGCCAAAGAACAAGAGGCAGCCGTGGTTGCCGGCTATAAGACCAAGTACAATGAGGAACCATCGTACATTGGGATGCTGGGTTACCTATCCGCTAAAGTCATGCTGGACGCCATCAAAGAGGGTGGTGGCGAGTCCGGCGCCTATGGTCCCGAGAAAACCCGAAAGGCCTTGCGAGAACTGGACGTAATGAGCCCAATGGGTCGTATTGCTTTCGATGAGAAGGGCGATCCGAAATATTTCGTGGCAATACTGTTTCAAACTCAAAAAGGGAATCAGGTTGTAGTCTACCCTAAAGATCGATCCACCGGACAAGCGCAATATCCAGGTGTGCCGTGGATGAAAGGCGATGAGAAAGCGGGGGTGTCGCGTTGATCTCCCTGGCATCAATCGCGCAATCATTCCTATCGGGGCTGGCTGAGGGAGTGGACTACTCACTTTATTGCCTTGGACTGGCCTTTGTCTTCGGGATAATGCGCATTATCAACTTGGCCCACGGCGAGTTTCTCGTGCTTGGCGGATATGTGGCCTATTGGCTCTTGGTGATATGGGGAGTCAATCCAATCCTTGCCATGCCGGTTGCGGCCGCGACCGCAGGAGGGACAGCCTTTCTGAGCTACCGAATATTTCTCCAGAGGATCCGCACGACCTCGGATCTCAACACCCTCATTTTGACCTTTGGATTGAGCGTCTTCCTGGCGAACCTCTTCATAGAATGTTGGACCGCGGATATCAGAAATATCGGGGTGGATTGGCTCGAACATCCGGTGGCCCTTTACGGCATATACATGAGTGTCGGCGAGATCTTCACGCTGGTCATTTCGCTTGTAGCCGTCTTTAGTCTGCACTTTTTCTTGACACGAAGCAAAACCGGCTTGGCCATCCGAGTTACGGCAATCGATCGCGATGCAGCGGGGTTGGCCGGCATTAATGTGAACCGAGTTGATTTGATGGCCTTCAGTATTGGTGGCGTCCTGGCCGGTTTGAGCGGGCCACTGCTGGGCATGGTCTCGCACATAAGCCCCGGAGCGGGGTTGGCCGTCACAATCAAAGCCTTCATCCTGACCGTACTGGCGGGAGTCGGCTCATTGCTCGGGCTCGTGGTTGCAGGAATGATTTTGGGGGTTGGCGAGGCCTTGACCGTTACGTTTACCAATGCCTCCTATCGAGAGCTGTTCGGCTTCACTCTTTTTCTCATGATTCTTCTGATTCGTCCCAGGGGTCTTTTCGGCAAGGGGTTGTAGGTGAACCTATTTGGGCAACGTCTTTGGACGGAAAAACAGGCAGGTATCGTGATCATGGGAATTGTGCTCGCGATTCCATTTATGCTGTCGTTTGATCCGTACTATATCAGCATATTCATTCCCGCTATCATTCTGGGGGCTGTGTCCATAGCCTGGAACCTCCTGGCGGGAATATGCGGCCAGGTGTCCTTCGGACACGCAGCTTTCTTCGGAATCGGGGCATATGCGTCGGCTATCCTGGTCATGAAGGCAGATTGGAGCCCATATTTTGCCATTCTGGCTGCGGGACTGTGCGGCGCCCTTAGTTCGCTGATCATCGGGCTACCTGCCTTCCGACTGAGAGGAGCATATTTTGCGTTGCTCATCCTCGGATTTGCCGAAGTGATGAAACTGCTTGCTATGAATTTGACCTGGCTGACCGAAGGATCTCAGGGGATCTTTAATATACCCTCGTTGCCACCCATTCAGTTAGGTGGCTTGAACCTCGAGTTCTTCATTTCCAGGACCACGAACTATTACGTGGCATCGTTTCTCATGTTTGTCATCTACCTGGCAGTATATTTTCTTCGCTGGTCCAATACCGGCCTGGCTATGGCGGCCGTTCACGGCAACGAGGACACTGCGGCGGGTATCGGGGTGCCCGTAGTACGGACTAAAGCCATAGCTCTGGCTGTTTCCGCCCTTTGCACTTCCATGATGGGGGCCTTTTACGCCCATTATATTCGATTTCTCTCACCGGATTCTGCATTCGACGCATACTGGTCCGTAATGCCCATTGTGGGTTCGCTTTTTGGGGGTATGACTACCATTATCGGCCCTATGGCAGGGGCATTGGTCATAACCAGCGTGGACGAGTTCCTGTTTAAGAGGCTGTTTGAGACAGGCCATAAGATGTTTTTTGGTCTGCTTTTGGTCCTCGTGATTGTCTGGGCACCGTCCGGTCTCTTGGGAAATCGAATCCGAAAAACCGCTCACGGAGCAGAGGAATGAAATCACGTCGTCCTCCGGTCCAGGTTCCTTCAGAGCCTTTGACATTTGCTCTTCGGCAAGCTGCTCAACGTTTTCCGAAAAAGGTGGCCGTGATCGAACCCGAATCAGGATGTCGGCAATGGACTTATGCGGAGCTGGACGATCTCTCGTCCGCTTTGGCTGCTTCTCTGGCGGCACGAGGTGTTGAAGTCGGCGACCGGGTGGCTCTATGGACGAAGAATAGCGTCGAATATATCCTTTCTTTTTACGGAATAATGAAGGCAGGCGCCATCGTGGTTCCGGTAAGCACTCATTTTGGAGAGAAGGAACTTACTCACCAGCTCCAAATAACGGAGGCCGTAGGACTCATTGCCTCGGAAGACCGCCTCAGCCAGACGGGAAACGTTGGTGATCGCCTGGCCCTGAAAATTGTCATTTCCGAAAGTCCTGATCGGGTCAGCGACCGAGGATTTGTCGCTTTTTCTTCGCTTTTAGAGGGGTCAGACCGCCTGGATCGGTCCGCAGGCCTGGACCCCCAGGAGGCCTTTGCGGTGCTGCCGTTCTCCAGCGGCACAACGGGACTCCCCAAAGGAGTAATGCTGACTCACTTCAATCTCTTGTCCAATCTTTATCAGATAGTTCAGGCGCACGAAGTGGGCCCTGAAGACATCATGATCAATCAACTCCCGTTCTTTCATATATACGGCATGACTGTCCTCCTGGGCGCTGCGATCATGGCAGGAGCCAAGCAGGTTGTAGCCAGCCGCTTCAGGCCTGTGGACGAGTTTCTCTCGCTCTTTGAAAAATACCGTCCAACCCTGTTTTTTACTGTGCCTCTCATTCTTCAGGAGTTCTGCCACAACCCGAAGGTTCGAGAGATGGATTGGAGCGCACTGAGGTACGTAAACACGGGCGGCGCTCCGCTATCCCCAGAGCTACAGGAGCGTTTCACAACACTCACGGGCGTTCCCGTCATCCAGGGATACGGACTGACGGAATCGTCTCCCACCACACACACAGTTCCATTGGACACAATAAAGGTCGGCTCAATTGGAACTCCTCTATCGTTGACCGACCACAAGATCGTGGACCCCGCGACCGGTCGGGAGCTTCCACCTGGAGAAACGGGCGAGCTATGGATTCGGGGACCGCAAGTGATGCGAGGCTATTATCGGGATTCTCAAGCTACTGCGCTTGCATTGGTGGATGGCTGGCTTCGCACCGGCGACCTCGCCCGCCAGGACGAAGACGGGTACGTGTTCATCGTAGATCGGCTCAAAGAATTGATTAAGTGCAAAGGATTTCAGGTAGCTCCCGCGGAACTTGAACACGCTCTGCACGGACATCCGGACATCTTGGACGCAGCCGTGATCGGTGAAGCGCATCCGGAAAAGGGTGAAGTGCCCGTAGCCTATGTTGTGGTCCGCGAGGGATCGATGCTGTCCCCTGAAGCGATCATTGATTACGCAGCTTCCGGGATGGCCAAGTACAAAAGACTTTCCCGGGCGGTGCTGATTAAAGAAATTCCCCGCAGCCCCTCCGGGAAGATTCTGCGACGCGTCTTGAAGGACATGCATTGTGAAGTTCGGGAACCGGCCGCGTCCGGGAAATGAGCCCTCTAACGATGACCGATTGAGTGATCTTTCCAGTCCATGGCTGGACCAAGATTAGGAGGAAACATTTGAGCAAACCGCTGGCCTATTATGAAATCAAGGAACAGGCTGCCATTGTCACCATTGATCATCCTCCGATGAATGCGCTGGATACTGCGACCAAAGAAACGCTGGGAGAGGTATTCACGGAACTGGATCAAGTCCGAAACGACATAAGAGCAGTGATTCTTACGGGAGCGGGTGAAAAGGCCTTTGCGGCCGGCGCGGACGTAAAAGCCTTTCTCGAACTGAACCCACCTCTAGCAAAGCGCAGGCTGATGCGGAGCCACGCCATCTATTCGCTCGTCGAAAATTTCGAATGGCCTGTCATTGCAGCTTTACACGGCTTTTGTCTCGGCGGAGGTCTGGAGCTGGCGTTGTGTTGTGATGTCCGCTACGCCTCGGAGACCACCAAACTGGGTTTCCCTGAAGTAAACCTCTCTGTGTTCCCGGGAAACGGCGGAAGCTACCGAGGTCGGTACTTCTTGCCTTTCGGGCGTCTCAAAGAGCTGGTTTTCACAGGTGAGATGATAAGTGCGAGCGAAGCCCTTAACTACGGTCTCATCGAGAAGGTTGTACCTGATGGTCAGGTTTTGGACGCGGCTCTGGATTTGGCTCGACGCATTGCCCAACGAGGACCGCTCGGGGTCGCAGCGGCCAAAAAAGTCATGAATCGTTGTCGCTCTTTATCATTGAACGAAGGACTGGAACTTGAATCCGATTTTTGGGCTTGGCTCACCGATACGGAAGACATGAAAGAAGGGGCAAGGGCCTTCATCGAAAAACGAGAACCCTCTTATCGCTATCGGTAGCCTCTAGACCAGGAAATGTGTCTCCCTGGTGAACCGAAATGGAGAAGCGGATGAAACAAGTGGTTATTGTCGCAGGCGTACGAACTCCTGTGGGCCGATACATGGGTGCGCTCAAAGACGTGCAACCTTACGATCTGGCGGCCCTTGTGCTCAACGAAACTGTGGGGCGAGCTGGAATCGCGCCTGACGTGGTGGACCAGGTTATCATGGGGCAGGCCTATCAGAGCGGGGAATATGTAAATATTGCTCGCATGGCATTGCTCAAGGCCGGTTGGCCCGAGAGAATTCCCGGCATTACGCTGGATAGCCGTTGCTGTACGGGCCTTGATGTTGTTCGACATGCCGCGGCCATGATTGCCTCTGAACAAGCAGAGATAATAGTAGCAGGCGGGGCGGAGAGCATGAGCAATGCGGAATTCTTCCTCCCCGGCAGCATCAAATGGGGAATCGGCGGGACTAAGGGTATGCCGAGAGGTCACGGCGACCTCTCGATGTGGGGCGTGCCTCTGTATGATCGCATCCAGAGGGCGAGAGTCATGTCCCAGCCGGAGGAGCGATACGGCATTTTGCCCGCAATGATGTCGTGGGCTGAGACAGGCGCGGAAGAGCATTCGATCACGCGCGAGCAGTGTGATCAATGGTCAGTTGAAAGCCATCACAAGGCGTGTGCGGCTATCGAGGCCGGTAAGTTTGCGGAAGAAATCATTCCCGTGCGGATCCCACAACGCAAGGGTGAGCCGATAATTGTCGACCGGGACGAGAATCCGCGTCCTGATACGACCCTGGAAGCATTGGCCCGGCTCAAGCCGGTGCTTGGTGGTGTCTGCACCGCCGGCAATTCGTCCACCGAGAATGACGGGGCCGCTGCCGTCGTTGTGACCTCTGCTTCCAATGCCTCGGAGTTGGGTATAGAACCGCTTGCTTCGTTCAAAGCATGCGCAACGGTTGGTGACGATCCGAGAAGGACCTATCGGACGGTGGCCCGCGCCGTAAACAAAGCCCTGCAGTCGGCAGGTCTTACGCTGAAAGACATGGACCTGATCGAGATACAAGAGGCTTTTGCAGCCCAAGTTTTGGCCGATCTGGTGGAGATGGGAATTGGTCCGACAGAATACGGAAGAATAAACGTCAATGGTTCCGGCATTTCGCTTGGACACCCCATTGCCTGCACCGGGACCCGTGTGTTGGTGACTCTGCTGCACGAGATGAAAAGGCGTGGCGCAAGGCATGGACTTGAGTGCATCTGCGGCGGTGGTGGGCTCGGAATTGCAGCGATTTTGGAACGAAACAAGACTCAGGAGTAAAACAATGTGTGCGGAATTACATGATGCCGTAGTGATCGACGCGGTCCGGACCGCGTTTGGACGAGCAGGCGAAAAAGGGATCTTCTGGAGAACGAGGGCAGACGACCTTTGCTGGCCGCTGGCTAAAGCTCTTGTCGATCGCAATCCTCCTTTCAAACCCGAAATGATTGAAGACAGCATCTGGGGAGTCACCAACCAGATGAAGGAACAGGGCGGGACGCTGGGGAAGATTGTCCCAATGCTGGCCGACTTCGGATGGGAAATTCCGGGATGTTCCATCGACCGCATGTGCGCAAGTGGACTGACCGGAATAGGGTTTGCCGTAACTTACATCGCGAGCGGTATGGCTGATTGTCTAGTCGCGGGCGGCGTTGAACACATGGGACATCTACCGATGGGATATATGCGAGACCCACACCCAAGGGCCGAAGAGGTGATGGGTGACGCATCCGCGTTCAATATGGGTATGACTGCGGAGAACATTCACGACAGATTCCCCGAATTCACAAAGGAGATGTGCGACGCATATGCCGTCGCGTGTCAGCAGAAAGCGCTCAGGGCGGCCAAAGCCGGCAAGATCCAGGACATGATCGTTCCCATTGAAATTGAATTGGAAGACGGCACAAAGATGATTGTTGATAAGGACCAGCAGCCGAGGCCTGAAACAACGATGGAATCGTTGGCCAACCTAAAAACTCCGTTCAGAGAGAACGGGAGGGTCACTGCGGGAAACGCGGCGGGCCTCAATGACGGCGCGGCCGCGGTTCTTCTCGTGTCGCGAGAAAAAGCTGAGGAGCTGAAGCTTGCGCCCAAAATGAGATGGATTTCGACAGGGGTTGCATCGGTTGACCCGAGACTAATGGGCACCGCTCCGGTGCCGGCCACTGAGAAGGCACTGGCAAGAGCGGGGCTAACCATGGCGGATATAGACATTATCGAGATGAACGAAGCATTTGCTGTTCAATCTCTTTATTGTCTCGACAGATGGGGACTGAATGCGAACGACCCAAGAGTCAATATCTGGGGTGGTTCCCTAGCCTATGGACATCCACTGGCTGCTTCCGGTCCGCGACTCGTTGGATTTCTCGCGGCCCTGTTCAATGAGAACCCCCAAGCGCGATACGGATTGACCACCATGTGTGTGGGGCGAGGACAGGGCTATTCGATGATCTGGGAAAATATGCAGACTGCGTAGTCATGTCTCGCTTGCGAATTACTCAGAGAAGAGATCTGAAACCATGAACTTGACACAAACTCGGTTTGAAGTGAGCAACGGGATCGGTACCGTGATCCTTAACCGCCCGGAGAAGATGAACGCTTTCTCGCCGACTATGGCGCTGGAACTGTTGGAGATTTTCGCTGAGGCTGATCGAGACGACGCAGTCCGAGTCGTCGTGGTCACAGGTGAGGGCAAAGTCTTCTGTGCAGGCGCCGACCTTTTCTTCGCTCCCACCTTCGATATGTCCAAGAGAGAGGGAAGAGAAGTCCACATCCGGGAACATCGAGACCGTGGAGGAAAAGTGTCCTTGGCAATCTTCAATTGCCGGAAGCCCGTCATCGCGGCAATCAACGGCGACGCCGTCGGAGTGGGGATCACGATGACACTCGCCATGGACATTCGAATCGCGGCGGCGGACGCCAAAATCGGCTTTGTCTTCACACGTCGCGGGGTGGTGCCGGAAGCCTGTTCTTCCTGGTTTTTGCCCCGCATCGTCGGTGTTTCCAAGGCAGCGGAACTCATTTACACCGGCCGGGTGTTTCGGGCGGAGGCAGAAGCCGCGTCGGGATTGTTCAACTATGTGCTTCCGCGTGAGGAGGTGTTGCCAAAGGCAATGACCATCGCACAGGAAATTGCGGAACAAACATCAGCGGTCTCGGTGGCGCTCAGCAAAGCCCTTTTGTGGCATGGACTCTCTGAGGAGGACCCTCAGTCCGTGCATCTCATAGACTCACGATGTTTCCATTGGTGCGGTAGCCAGAAGGATGCTCAAGAAGGGGTTCAGAGCTTCCTGGAAAAACGTGCCCCAAATTTCACCATGAGCCCCACTGCTGATTTGCCTGATTTTTACCCGTGGTGGAAGGAACCCAAGGTGTGACTGCCGGGCGACAAGATGTGCGTGCTGTCAGGCATCACGTTCGGTTGTAGCAAGTTACGCACAACATGTGTCGAGCCCCCTCTCCATGGGCGTTGGGGATGGAGAGGGCAGAGAAAATAACTTGACTCATGAAAAACACGTAGGCTAACATGAACGAACGTTCATTCATTACCACTTATATTCGATCTCTAAATAAGTTTTCTGAGCTTCACATCCGAAGAGGGGAATGTTCACGCTGGGGAGCCCACACTCTGGATCCCTCTGTGGTCAGAGCTGAAAAAAGCTTGGATTCCCTCATGCCGAAGCAATACAACGCGAGAGAAACCGAGTCAGTCGGAAGAAAGAAGATATTGGCACTGGCCAGAAATCTGTTCTGGCAGAACGGTTACAATACGGTCAGTATGAGAGATTTGGCCCGTGCGTACGGGTGTCAGCCCGCGAATCTCTACAATTACTTCAAAACCAAAGAAGCGATCCTGTTTGAAGTGCTCCAAGAAGAGATGGAGCAAATAATTCGTCCCATTCGTCATCTTGAAGAGGCGGAAGACGGCGATCCGGTCGAGCAACTGCGTCTCATCATCTCCAGCCACCTTGAAGTCACCTTGAGTCATCGCAGATCCGCCAAGTTGCTGTTTGACGTGGCCTTGGACAGTCTGCCGTTCGCTGACAGGAAGGTCATTGTTTCCATGCGCGACACTTATGATCGCATAATTCGCGAGGTGATTCGGAGAGGACAGG
>Ga0335071_10006503_pt1 | contig 12054 bp, 6 predicted proteins | sample Lox_Sample_15_FD_206724 | JGI IMG/M metagenome (GOLD analysis project Ga0335071, IMG submission 206724) | Soil microbial communities from Loxahatchee National Wildlife Refuge, Florida, United States - Lox_Sample_1.5 | ecosystem: Environmental > Terrestrial > Soil > Wetlands | place: USA: Florida...
AACGGGGGGGAAGCGATGGGAGTGATTCCCGAAAACCTCATGGCGCGAGAAGTCGGTCACAAAAAGCTAACCAAACTCCACGTCGTCGGGTCGATGCACGAGCGTAAAGCTCTCATGGCGGATCTCTCGGATGCGTTTGTCGCTTTGCCGGGAGGGTTTGGCACTTTCGAGGAGTTCTGCGAGATCGTAACCTGGTCACAACTCGGGCTGCATGCTAAACCTTGCGGCATCCTCAACGTGCTCGGATATTATTCGCCATTGCTGGCGATGTTCGACCACGCAGTTCGGGAGAGATTTCTGAAGCCGGAGAACCGGGCGCTGGTTCTGGAGCGAGATACGGTGTCGGAGCTGTTGCGCGCCCTGGAGGAGTGGCGTCCGAGCCCTGTTGAGAAGTGGCTGGATCGCAAGCGCTTGTGAACCGTTGCATTTGAGCGGAGCCTGGCTTAGGTGCGCATATAGTCACAAACAAGTACCGTAAGGTCGTCGTCCTGTTTTGCGGACCATTGGCGGACGGAAGAAATGATCGAATCCGCGGCAACGGAGGGCAAAAGTTCATTCGTCTTGATGAGCACATTGAATAGTGCTTCGTGCCCAAAGAGATCCCCCGCGGCATTCGACGCTTCCAATACCCCGTCCGTATACATCACGACTCGATCGCCGTCTTTCAGTTGGTGGACAGCGGTCGAGTAAGATGCGAAATCGAATGCCGCCAGCATCAGGCCATTTTCCTCAATCCGTGTAACGGCCCCGTTTCTTACCAGCAACAGCGGCGGATGGGCCGCGGCCGAGTAGCGCAGCTCTCCTGATTCCGCGTTCAGATGAACGTACGCGGCCGTGACGAACTGGTTCTGCGTATTTCCCAGCAGGGCAGAGTTCATGCCAGACAGGAACTTAGAAGGATCCGAAGCGACCGTCCGTTGCGATGCGGCCGCCAGCTTTACCATTGATGCAATCAGGGCCGCGGGAACTCCATGCCCTGATACATCGGCGATCAAAAGCCCTAATTGGTGCTCATCCGCAATGACGTAGTCGTAGAGGTCTCCTGCGACTGCCGTCATGGGCACATAGCGGGCGGCTACTCGAAAGTTCGAGGTGCTGGGGAATTCCTTGGGCAGAATGGATTCCTGGATGCGTCGGGCAATCTCAAGCTCATTTTGGATTTCAAAGAGCTGTTGATCGCGGCGCAAACTCCGGCGCGCTGCCACATAACCAAGCGTCCCGAGAAATGCGGCGAAGCCAAAGGGTTCCAGCAGGGGCAAGGAGATCGGGGAAAACTCCGCCATATTTTGCCACACTACGAACACCACGAAAATCAGCAAGCCCCAGCGGATCACAGCGTAATCGGCGGCCTCAGGGCTGTTGCGATCCGCGGAACCCTTTAGCATGAATTTTATTAGGAAAAACCCCGAAGCTCCGATTACCGCCAGGCTGTTGGTTCGCTCGTACCAGGTGGAGTCGCCGAAAACGAAGGCGGCGGTAGCGAGAATCGCTCCAAGACCGACCATTCCATAGCCGACCATCCGCTCGACCCGGCTCGGCAGACCTAAGGCAATGAAGAACAAGAAGGATGGAATGAGTATGACGTAGTTGATACCTGCACGAAGGTGTGCATAGAAAATCGAGCCCTGCGCGATCATTCCGACCAGGGCGGACCAGATCCAGAGGCGAATCCCGTAAATACCCGCAAATCCGGCAAAGGCGATGATCAGGGAATCGCGCCTGCCGTGCAGAATCGCAAAAGCGGCGGACATCAGGCCGACAGCAACGAATGCGGCGCCCAAAAACAGATACGGCGTGTCGGTAACAAATGCGTCCAGAACCTGGTTTGCACCGACTGGTGGGACAACCATGCACATGCGAGGGATATTAAACGAAAACGGGCCCACGAATGAGAGCAGGCTTGTGGAACTTGCGCCCCCGGGTGGGCCTTGGTGTCCACGGTGCATCAGGCAATCGTTCGTAACATCGTGAGCGGCGAATCGCTGAAGTTTGCGGCCGGAAACACCGATGCAGGCTCGGCGAACCATATATGCCCGTCACGCAAGCTGTAGCGGCTGAGAAACCCGTTCCCTATCTCGCGCGGCAACCGATTCTCACCAAGGATGAGAAGGTGACGGGCTATGTGATCCTGTTCCACGAAACGCCTGACACCCGGTCCTCCGCGTCTCATCCGCAGTCGCCGAATTCCAGTGTCGTCAACATCTTGGCGAACCTCGATCTGGAGATGGTCTGCGATGGCCGCCTTGCATTCATCCAGTCAAGTCATCAGATGCTCCTGCAAGATGCGTTTCTTACGCTCCCTCCGGAGCGGGTTGTGGTCGAAATTCCAGTGGACATCACGGTTGACCCTCCGGTGATGGAAGCCTGTAAGCGGCTCAAAAAGCGCGGCTACAAGATCGCCATCGACCGTTTTCGAAAAGTCGATCACAGGGAATACCTCGTTCCGTTTGCCGATTTCTTGAAAGCGGATATGAGCCATACAGAGGCGGAGCACTTCCACCAGTTCCCCGGCGGGCGCCCGGGCAAGAATTGCCAGCTGCTGGCTCAAAACGTCGATTCCCGGGCCCAATTCAGAGATGCTGTCAAAGCCGGGTTCACGTTGGTTCAGGGATATTTCTATCAGCACCCGGAAAGCATGCGGATCCGGCAAATTCCAGTCGGCCAGGTGGCCAGAATGCGCCTTCTGCAGGCCGTTTCTTCGGCCGAAATTGATTTCAAAGCGGTGGATGAACTGATCCGCCAAGACGCGTCGTTGTGCTACCGGTTGCTGCGATACCTGAATTCACCTCTGCTGGGTTTCAGGGTCCCGGTACAAAATGTGCGTCATGCCATTAATCTTTTAGGCGAGCGCCCGCTCGTCCAATGGATTCGTACGGCAACAGCTATGAGCATGGGACAGCCGAAGTGCTCGGACCTGACGCTTGCGTCCCTGGTGCGGGCCCGCTTTTGTGAGCTTATTGCACCGCACGTGGATCATGGCAACGCGGACCTCTTCCTGCTCGGAATGTTCTCCCTGATGGACGTTATCCTGGAAACTCCCATGGAAGTTCTGGTAGAGGGCTTAGCCTTTGACACCAGCACAAAAGCAGCGCTGTTGGCGATAAAAAACGGCGGCGGGACCCGCCTTTCGCCCGTTCTCGACCTTGTCGTCTCCAGGGAAAAAGGGGACTGGGAGCGGGTTACAACGGATGCCGGAAAGCTAAACATCTCGCTCCCTGTGATCAACCATGCTTACCTCGAAGCGATGGAATGGGCTCACGCGCTGACCAAAGCGAGTGCGAGGCGCTAGTTTCCATCAGTTGGTCATCAGAAGCGGGATCATTGTGGGGCCCTAATCCCTTCCGAGGGGCCGGGTCCCGATGTACTCAGTGGTGAAATCCCGAATACCCATTTAGGCCTCCATTCACAGCTGCGGCTTCTGGCTGTGCGGCGGTTTCGAACAAATAGAGGTGGCGCAGGTTGGGCATGGACTTTAACGGAGCCACTGCGCCAGGCGTAACTTTCGTGGCGCTCAGGTTCACGTAGGTGAGTTGCGATAAATTCGAAAGTTTTGCCAGGCCTTGTCCCGTAACCGCGGTGCCTTCCAAATGAAGCGCACGCAAATTCGTGAACTTGCTTAGTGTGTCGAAGCAGGCGTCGGTCACGGCCGTACGCGCTAGCTCGGCCTCGACGATATAGGGCGCGAATCGTTGGAACTGGGCGAGCTGGGCATCATCGAAGTTGGAGGCCACATCAAGGGTTCTGAGAATCAAGCCATCGGAGGGTTTTGCAGAAACGGCAACTAGCTTTGCGCCTTCCGACCGTTGCATCTGGCGAATCTCATTCATTAAGGGGCTGTAGTCTCCTACTGGCTGGATCGGCAACTCCGCAATTTCGGACACCTTGCTGATTCCTGGAATGCCGGTCGCAGTTGGCGATGCGCCAGAAAGGATCCATGCCCGCAGCGTCGCGATTTCGTCTGGGGATAAAGGTGGCTTCCCATCAGTGGGCATAAAGTGCCGGTCAGTCGGTGCAAGTGTGACTCTCTGCAGCAGCAGGCTGCCATCCGGATTTCGAGGCACGATGACAGCTCCGTCCTTGCCTCCTTTTATGATCAGGTCATAGAAATCGAGGCGAAGCCGGGCTTGCTCTTTGCTTGCTCCATGGCACCCAACGCACTTCGCATCAAGAATCGGGTGAACGTAGCGGGCGTATGCTGAGCCAACGTAGGGAGCATCCGACGCTCCGACTGCAGATGGAAAAAATTCCTTCAAAGGCCCCGGCATATAGCGCGTCAGATAGTCGCTGCCGTGGGTAAGCGATCCTCCCTGGTGTGCCGTCCATATGAGGGTAAGGAAGCTTACGGCAAGCAGCGCCGGATATTTTCGGGGCGATTTGCGCGAGATCCACGTGGGCCGGACGCTGATACATACGAGCAACTCAATCAGCAGGACGACCCCGCCCCACATATGACGAGTCAAAATGACACCCGTGACGCCGCTGCCGTAAGCCAGCAGGATTCCAAAGAGAACCGCTAAAAAAGCGGTGACGAATCCGAGCTGCAGCACAAAGCTGCCGGCATCCCGCAAACCGGTTCGGTTTCTCCCAGTGAACTCGAGAAACACCAGCAACACCAGCATTCCAATCGGCAAATGTACGAGGGAAGGATGGAAGCGGCCGAGAAATTGAAGCCAGTCGGCGTGGATCTCCCCATTCAACGGAATGGCGAGCGGCAGGGTCAGGAGGAATGCGCTAAGAGCCAGAATAGGAAGCCACGGCGCTTGGACACTCCGGATGCGCAGAGTTCGGATGGCCGCGGACCACTTCTCGGCAGCGATCACGCCAGCAGTTCCTGAACTACGTGAGCCGGAACGGGACTGGTCAGTTTCTGATCGAGCCCCTGGAATTTGTAAGTGAACTTGGTATGGTCAATTCCCAGGCAATGGAGAATCGTGGCGTTGAAGTCGCGCACGTGCACTGGATCTTTCACGACGTTGTAACTGTAATCGTCAGTTTCGCCATGGGTAATTCCTGCGCGCACGCCTCCGCCAGCCATCCACGTTGTAAAGCATCGAGGATGGTGATCGCGGCCATAGTTATCCTGAGTCAGTCCACCTTGGCTGTAGACGGTACGTCCGAACTCGCCCGCCCAGATCACCAGCGTGTCATCCAGCAACCCGCGCCGTTTCAGATCCGTGACCAGCGCGTAAGCTCCCTGGTCGGTCTCTTTGCAAAGGATCGGCAAAGTACCGACAACATCCCCGTGAACATCCCATCCTCGCTTATAGATCTGGGTAAAGCGCACGCCGCGTTCGGCCATGCGGCGCGCCAGCAGGCAGTTGTAAGCGAACGTCCCGGGTTGCCTGGCGTCGGGACCATACAGATCCCAGGTGGACTGCGGTTCCTTGCTTAGATCAACCAGCTCCGGAACCGAAGATTGCATTCGGAACGCCATCTCGTATTCTGCGATGCGAGCGTTGGTTTCAGGATCGCCGACGTCTGCGAGTGTCTGGCGGTTGATCTGTTCGACAGTGTCGAGCATGTTACGGCGAACCTGGCGGTCCACTCCGGCGGGGTCGGAGAGGTAGAGTACCGGATCCGGCCCCGACCTCAGGCCTACGCCAGCGTATTCAGAAGATAGGAACCCGCTGCTCCACAGGCGGGATGAAACAGGCTGGTTATTCTCCTTGGGATTGGTTTTGGTCTGGAGGACGATGAAGGTCGGCAGATTGTCATTCATGCTGCCCAATCCATACGCCAGCCACGCGCCCAGGCACGGCTTGCCGGCATTCATGTTGCCGGTATTCATGAGCATGATCGCGGGCTCATGATTGATCGCATCTGTGTTCGTGGTCTTGATGATCGTAAGGTCGTCCACCATGCGCGCGGTGTAGGGCAAGAGGTCACTCACCCATGTTCCGGTTTGCCCATGTTGAGCGAAAGGCCAATGCGCGGGAGCAATCGGGAAGTGTGCCTGGCCCGCGGTCATGCCAGTCAGTTGCTGGCTGCCGCGAACGGAATCGGGCATGTCTTTGTTGAACTGCGCGGCCAAATTTGGCTTGTAATCAAGAAGATCGATTTGTGGCGGGCCGCCTGACATGAAGAGATAAATCGCGCGCTTTGCCTTCGGTGCGAAATGCGGCAGGTCGAATCTGTTATCCGCATTCGCTACTGGTGATTTGGCGTCTCTTCCATTCGCATAGCCTCGCAGGCCCGTTCGACCGAAGAGACCGGCTAATGCTGCCCACCCCAGCACCTTGCCCGAGCGTCCGAGGAAGCGCCGGCGCGTTTCGAGCGCAGCCCACTGCTGTTTCACAGGCGCAGGAACCGGGAAGTCCAATGGTGTTACGGGATTTTCGCAATCAGTGCAATCTGGATGCTGCTTCATACGGTTCCTGCTATTTGTTCAGGGTCTCATCGACATTCAGCATTTCACTAGCGATCATGGTCCAAGCCGCCAACTCCGGTTCCGGAATCGACGCATCATGCTTGTTCTCGCCCACCGACACAAGAGACTGCGCAGCTCTGCGGTCCTTTGCATAGTGCTGCTGCATCTGCTGCAAGGAGTTCTCAAGAGCCTCTGCCATCGGCGCTGACGCATCGTGCGAAAGCAGAATTTCGCTCATGCGGTTGATGCGCTGTTGCGGATCGCGACCCGCCTCGTGGATCACACGTTCGGCCAAGGCGCGGGACGCCTCCACCCACTGCACATCGTTCATGGTTACCAGCGCTTGAAGCGGCGTATCGGTGCGCTGTCGACGGGTGCATACCGCATCTCGCATGGGTGCATCGAACGTGTCCATGTTCGGCGGTGACGCCATGCGTTTCACATAGGTGTACATGCTCCGCCGGTACAAAGCGTTTCCATGTTCTTGCACGTAGTGCAGCGTGTCGCTTGTCGGATAGCTCACCTGCTCCCAGATATTCGGAGGCTGATAAGGCTTCACGCTGGGCCCGCCGACCCTATCGACAAGCAGCCCGCTCGCCTGAAGAGCGATGTCGCGAAGCATCTCGGCATCCATACGAAAACGTGGACCGTGTGACAAAAGCAGATTTCTTGGATCTTTGGCGAGCTGCTCTCGCGTCGACTTCGCACTCTGCCGGTACACCGCCGACATCACCATGAGCTTGTACATGTGCTTGACGTTCCATCCGCTCTCACGGAATTCGACAGCGAGCCAGTCCAGCAGTTCGGGATGAGTCGGCCTTTGCCCCATAATTCCAAAATCTTCTGTAGTTTCGACGATGCCAGTTCCGAGGAGCTCGTACCACATCCGGTTCACGGTGACACGCGCGGTGAGCGGATTCTTGGAGCTGACAGTCCACTTAGCCAGTGCCAAGCGGTTGCGTGATTCACCGGGCTCCAATGGTGGAAGAAAATGCGGTGTGTCGGCCTGGACACGCTCGGTGCGAGCCGTGTAGACGCCGCGCGTAAGCACATCCGCGTAAGCGAGCGAAGGCTTCTCCCACGAGACTTGCGTCAGATCACCGCCTCGGGAGAGCCGGTCAAGCTGCATATCAAGCGGTTCTATTTCACGTTGAAGTGCCTGATACGAAGGATCGACGTGATGGAGGTAGAACTCGCTCATCACGTGCCACTGGTCCTCAGACCACTGAGCAGGAGGATGCGATGCTATCTCGGAGGCATAATCCTCGAATGGAAGCCGCTCGACTTCATCTTGGCTAAGAGCACGTGCGTACAGCCGGACGTCCTGGTAGCGTGCGTCTTTGGCGGGATGCTCCTTCGGATCCCGCCACCCAAGTTGCATGGGCGCTTGCGTTCGGATGGTTGCACGACCGAGGTTATCCGTGACAACTCGACTCGGGATCGCATGCCCATTGAGGAATAACTTCACTCCCGAGGCACGACTGGAACCGTCGTAAGTAAAGAAGATGTGCTTCCAAGTGTTATCCAGCGGCAAAGGCGTAAGCGAAACAACGCGTATCGCGACTTCCGGAGTGTTGTCCTTTGGTTGGCTCTTTTCCTTCGGCTTTTTGGATTTCTCTTCTGCTTTGGCCTTCTTGGACGCCTCTTCTTCCGCCCTTTTCTGTTGGGGTGGTTTGTTAGGGGCCAGATCTTTCTTGCTCAAATCCTGCGGAGACGGATAGTTGAAGGGTTCTTTGGCCTCAATCTTCTTTTCTGCTTTCTTCTTTGATTTATCCGGTTCCTCCTCGGAGTTCGTATCTTTCGGCATCTGGTTCACGAGTGCCACACTGAGGAAACCTTCGTCCGTTGAAAGCTCCCATCCCCGCTCGTGCTGAGTGGAGTCCATCTTCGAGATCAACGTGCCAAAACTTCCCGGATGAGACGGCGCGGAACGGAACATAAACCAACCGCCGGAAGAGAAAGCTTGTTTGGCCTCGAAATCACCGGTCTGTCCCAGCAGTACCCGGGTGCTGGACTGCATACGGAAATCCGGCCATAGCCAGGTAGTTTCGCCCCATTCTCCCTTCAACGTGCTCGTATGGAAGCTGGCCGGGTTCGGCTTTGGGGCGCTGTTTTTCAGCTCTTCTCCGCTGCCTTCATCCAGGCGCAGCCGTAGCAGAAGTCCATTCGTGTCTACCGCGCGGGGAGAACTCTTGCCCGACGCAATCCATTGAGCCACTAATTCATGACTGTCGCGCCGCAGTTCGCGCATCTTGCTTTGAAGAACGGAGCGCTCCGAGAGCACGCGGTTGTAGGCTTCCAGGTTTTCATCCTTCGGAACACGCACAACCGGCGCCCAGACCGGCCTATCGTCATTAAATGGCTTTTCGTCGATGTTATTGAAGAAGGCGCTGAGCGCGTAGAAATCGTGCTGGGTGGTCGGATCGAACTTGTGGTCGTGACACACCGCGCAACCGACAGTCAGCCCCATGAAGGTCGCGCCGAACGCCTCCGTACGCTCACGCGCGATGTTCACACGCAACTCCTCGGGGATGGTGCCGCCTTCGTTGCTGCTTAAACCCAACCTCACATACCCACTGCCGATCAGCGGATCAAGGTTCTTCATCGGCAATAGATCGCCGGCGATCTGCTCCATCGCGAATTGGTCAAAAGGCTTGTTGGAATTGAACGAGCGAATCACGTAGTCGCGATAGGGCCAGATATCGCGACTGTTATCGAAGTGCAAACCGTATGTGTCTGCGTAGCGCGCGTAGTCCAGCCAGTAACGCGCTCGCTGCTCGCCGAAGCTAGGGCGCGCGAGCAAGCTGTCGACCACCTTTTCATAGGCATTGGGCGAAGTGTCGTTTACGAACGCGTGCACTTCCTCAGGAGTCGGCAGCAATCCTGTGAGATCCAGCGTGACGCGGCGGATGAGAGCTGCCCTGTCCGCTTCCGGAGAAGGGCTCAAGCCCACCTTCTCCAGTTTCGCCACTATGAAGTTGTCGATTGGCGTCTTCGCCCATGCTCCGTTCTGGTGTGAACTCGGAACAACAGGACGCACCGGGACCTCAAAAGCCCAGTGTGGGCGATACCCTGCTCCTTCTTTGATCCACTCCTTCAGTGTCGCAATCTCTGCCGAGGACATCGGCTTCGCCTCGCCCTCAGGCGCTTGCGGCATTAGATAATGTAAATCCTTGGATTCAATCCGCTTTACAAGTTCGCTTTTTTCCGGATGCCCAGGGACAATCGCGTCGGGATGATTCGGGCGCTTCCGCAGTGCAGATTCGCCGAGGTCCAGTCGGAGACCCGCTTTGCGCATCTCCGGGTCCGGGCCATGACAGCTAAAACAGCGACTCGCAAGGATGGGCTGCACATCCTGATTGAAATCCAGGCGCCGAGTACTTGTGCGATTGCAGCCGACCAGAGCGCTAAAAAGGAACGCAGCCAGAAACGAAAAGGAAATCAGCTCTGCGTAGCGACGCAACTTAGCGCATCCCTGAGTGATAGGCGTGACCCACATTGACCGGGAGCCCCAGTCCCCAGCCGTCTATTGTATTGCTGATTTTTCTAAAGGCTCGTAGAAAAAACCCGCCTTCACTCTCATTCTTGATTCAGCGAGGTGTCAGCTTCCCCGATGGGATGCCAGGGCAGATTCGACCCTTCTCTTTAGTTCGTTTTTGGCAAACGGTTTCTCCAGGATTGAGACTGAGGCCTGGCAATCCCCGGGAGCGGCCGACATAAACAATATTGTTGTTGGATGGTTCAGCTTTTCAATCTCTCGGGCAAGAGCCAAACCCCCACCGCCTGGCATTTGGATGTCCGTCAGAACCAGATCGATGGTTTCTCGCTGTTGCTGGAAAATCGAGAGCGCAGCATGCGCATCTGCCGCCTCGATGGTGAGATATCCATCCATAGTCAGGAAGTCCACTACCAGCCGTCGAAAGTCGTCATCATCATCGACCACCAAGATCGTCTTGCTCGCATGCGATTGAGTTGAGGACGCGCTGATAAAGGGCAGCAGTCGCGAGTTTTGCCGCCGCCGACACGATTCCCATCTCTTCCGAATTCGGGGACCGCGACTCGCGATAATATGATGCGAAGGTTCCTACCACCTCGTTTTCGAAAAGCAAAGGAATGGACCAGCAGGCTTTAAGGCCGTGAGGGAGCGCAAACTCTTTGTAGTTCTCCCATAACGGATCGCGGGCGATGTCGTGCACGACCACCAATTCTTTGCGGTGCGCCGCAGTCCCACAACTCCCCACTCCTTCGCCGACCATGACATCCTGAAACAATGCGTTGTAGGCTGCCGGAAGGCTCGGGGCAGCACCGACCCGAAAGTGTCGCGACTGCGAGTCTATTATGAGAATGGAGCACAGCATTCCACAGCATTGTCCCTCAACAAAGTGAACGATTTCAGTCAGGATGTCGGTGATTGAAGCGCCGGCTGAAACCATCTCGGATACGCGCAGCCTGGCCGAGTTGATCGGACTCCGATCTTCTGAATCGCAGGGCGTGAAATTCATCGTGCTCTATCCTGTAAGAAGGTTGCTTGGAAAGCTTGGCCAGGTGTGTCGCAGGCCCCGTGGCCTGCTAGTTGCAAACTTCGACTCGATCCGATGAGCAGCATACTGCGACGGCGCCAGAATTCTGTCAAGCTAAGGATTGTATCGAGGGGTTAGAAGCAGTTGGTAACCCGGCTACGGTGACGATCAAGATCATGCATTAGAAAGGGTGCTGGTTCGACTGAGTGGCGTCTGTGGAGAAAGCCATCCCGATAGGGGGATTGTTTACGCGATTGTATTGCGGTTGCTTATGCATGTGGCCACACACTCCCGCCGGAAGGCGATTGTGCCCATGCAGGAGCTGCCATCGCGAAGAAAACATTGTGACGTTTCCTCATGAAGACACAGCTAGGGGATACGCTTGCCTTGATGCGTCCGCAGCCCGCCGCGTTCCAGCCGCACGACACTCGCAATGTACGGCACAATTCAAAGTCTGGGTATGAGCCGTGCGCTGCTTGTATGCCGACTCCGTAGCCTCAGCACGCGTCTTTGATTTCTTGATACCCTCGAAAGTGCTGGGGGAATCTCCGTTGCCGCCGATCATCAACGCACAAAATATCGCGAAAGCATTTGGAGCAAGGCCGCTTTTCGAGGATGTCTCATTTACAGTTTCGGAGACCGACCGAATTGGGTTGATCGGTCCCAACGGGTCCGGAAAATCAACGTTGCTGCGGACTTTGGCCGGCAGGGAACAACCGGATACCGGCGCTGTCGCTCTCAGAAAGAACTTGAGAATCAGTTACGTGGAGCAGGACTCTAGGTTTGACGCCGAAGTGAGCGTCCGGGCCATTGCCGAGAAGGCGATACAGCGCTCCCTGCCGGACCAGGCAGAACACGGGCCCCACTTTTCCGAGACGCTTGGTCGGGCAGGCTTTGAGGATCTAGAGCAGCAAGCGGGCTCACTTTCTGGAGGCTGGCAGAAACGGCTGGCGATCGTTGAATCTCTGGTTCAATCGCCCGACGTTTTGCTGCTGGATGAGCCTACCAATCATCTGGACCTGGCCGGGATTCAATGGCTTGAAGATCTTTTGCAGCAGGCTCCGTTTGCTTGCGTGATCGTGAGCCATGACCGGTATTTTCTAGAAAATGTTGTGACCGATATGGCGGAGCTCAGCCGCGTGTACCCCAAAGGCTTGCTGCGCGTTA
>Ga0335071_10006504_pt1 | contig 12053 bp, 8 predicted proteins | sample Lox_Sample_15_FD_206724 | JGI IMG/M metagenome (GOLD analysis project Ga0335071, IMG submission 206724) | Soil microbial communities from Loxahatchee National Wildlife Refuge, Florida, United States - Lox_Sample_1.5 | ecosystem: Environmental > Terrestrial > Soil > Wetlands | place: USA: Florida...
GATTCCGGCGTCGGCACCGAGCCGAGGCTGTGCACCGTCACGAGCAGCGCATCCATGCCGATGGCGACGTCGTCGCGGGAGATGCCGAGGTCGGGCCGCTGCCAGTAGGGCACGCCCGGCGTCTTCAGCGCGAACGTCAGCACGGTCGTCGCCCGCGGGGCGAGGGTGAGTTCCAGGGACCGGGAACGCTCGAACGGCACGGTGCGCGACTCCAGCGCCTGGTCCGCCGTGTCGTCGTTGTTGGTGTCGATGCCCTGGGTGACGGTCCAGACGCCGGGGTCGACATTCCAGCCGGTCAGCGTCGCGTGCACCGGCACCGTCTCGAGGTTGTACGCGATGACCTTGAACCCGGTTGGCGTGGCGTTCGGGATCAGGATCGCCACGCTCCCGTCGTCGGCCGGCGCGGCGAAGCGCCAGCTCACGGTGTGGCCGGGATAGAGCTCGTTGCGCACCAGCGCCACGCCGCCGAGGCGGGCGCGCTGCAGCTCGGCGTAGGGCACGCCGACGCGGTCGATCCACAGGCTGCCCTCGGTGTTGATGTAGTCGAGCAGGTCGCACTGCTCGATCTGGGCGGCGTAGAGGCGCTCGAGGTAGCCCTTGTCGCCGGTGAGCTGCCAGAGGAATTGCTCGTCGGCGGTGTAGCGGTAGGCGTTGGAGCGGGCGCTGCCGCGGCCGTCGTTCGGGCGGGTGTCGAGCGCCCGGCCCTGCTCGCCCTCTAGCATGCGCCGGCCGAGGGTGTCGCGCTCGCCGAGCCAGTCGAGCGCGTTGGCGTTGACGGCCATGAGCCCGCTCACGCCTTCGTCGAGGATTGGCGCGAGGTACTTGCGGTCGCCGGTCCACCGCCAGGCGCCCCAGAACACGTGCCAGGGGAAATAGCCGCGCGTGGCCCGGGCGTCCTGGTCGTCCACGAAATGGATCGCGGTCGGCAGGCTGTAGTGCCCGTGGCCGTCGGATTCGCGGTGGGCCAGGAGGCCGTCGGCCATCTGGAGCAGCACCTGCTTGGCCTCGGGGTTCCCGTCGAAGTCGACCAGCAGCTGCCCCGGCTGGAGCACGAGGTAGGAGTAGGCCTTGGCGTAGCCCCACGGATCCTCGGTGGCCATCTTGTTGCCGTTGTAGTACGAGGTGCGGAAGTGGCGGTGGCCGGCGGCGTTGATGCCGGTGATGCGTTCGATGCCGCGCTCGGTGACCATGGCGCGCTCGAGCTGCGTCGGGTTGCCGTAGTCGAGGATCAGGTTCGCGCTCAGGCAGTCGATACCCTCCTCGTAGCCGTGCAGCTCGTCAGCCTGGATCGTGGCCAGGCCGTTCGTGAACATGCCGTTGGTGATCGCGGCCTCGAGCAGGCGGTGGAGCGAGCGCTTGAGCTTGTCCGGATCGCAGCCCATCAGCGCCACGCCCGGCCAGGTGTTGAGCAGGTCGACGTCGTCGGAGATGCCGCCGCCGAAGTCGCCGTAGGCCACCTGGCGGTGGTCGATGTACCACTCGACGAAATGCTTCACGCGGGCGAGCAGCTGCACTTGGCGGAACGCCCACAGCGGCACGCCGGCGGGCGGCACCGGCTGCACGTAGGGCGGCCGCGGCCAGCCGAGGTCGACCGCCGCGTACTGGCGGCCCAGGCGGTTGTCCGGATCGACCCGCAGCAGGTCCTCCAGGTCGCCCTTGAAGCGGTTCCAAAGGTTGAACTTCTCGCTGTGCGGATGCTCTTCGACGAGCATCGCGTAGCTGTCGCGCGCCTGGGTGAAGCGGTCGAGCACGTGCTCGGCGAGCGCGGCGGCGCGCGGCTTGAAGACCAGCCGGACCTGGGCGCCGGCGAGCGACGCGGCGCCGAAGTCGCCACCGGCGCCGGCGATCGCGAGCCACAGGCCCCGGTCCGGGGGCAGGAGGCGGTCGCGCAGGTCGAGCCACACGGTCTTGGCCTCGCCCGGCTTCACGCTGAACGTGAAGTCGCACATGTTCCGCATCGGCCAGAGCGGGTCCTTGACCTGGATGTTGAGCGGGAAGCGGTCGCCGTGGGTCGGGTGCACGGCCAGCGCCGGCAGGTCGATCGCGATGCCGTCCAGGCCGTCGGTGATCTGGTCCCACGTGTCCGGGATGAGGATGTGGATCAGCGGGAGCGCCGCGGCCGGCGGGGCGGCGGGCGCCGCGACTCCGGACGGGGCGGGGCCGGAGCGCGCGAACAGGGTCGCGCGCTCGTCGGGTTCGAACCGCCCGCGGATGAACGTCTGGAGCGGCGCCAGGCCGGCGGTGGCGGCGGCGTCCGGTTCCGGGGCGAGCCAGTAGGTGAGCTGGCGGCTGCCCGCCGGCTCGGCGCCGGCGGTGACGTTGTAGGCCGTCAGTTCGCCGATCGGCTCCTCCTGCTCGACGTTGGTGAAGCGGATCATGCGCCCCGTGATCGGGGCCGCGAGGTCATGCACGGTCTTCTCCTGCCCCTCGGGACGCTCGAACAGCAGCCGTTCGGCCGGGGCCAAATAAGCGTTCTCGGCCTCGGTGCCGGCGGGCAGCAGCTCCATCTTTCCCCACGCGGCGCCGGAGATCTCGAGGTGGTTCCACGCCTCGTCCGGCATCACGAACGTGATCGCCTTCCCGGATTCCACGTAGCAGTCCCAGTCGGGCAGTTGGAAGTAGTCGTTGCGTCCGGGCAGGCGGGAACGGTTGAAGACGCCGGGCCAGGTGGTCTCGCGGATGCCGTCGCACGCCTTCCACCACCAGCGCTTCAGGTCGTAGGCGTCGTGGATCTCGACCTTGCGCACGCTGATCGCCGGGCCGGCGTAATAGGGCGGGGGGTCGTCGGGCCGGTTCCAGCCGTAGCGCCACCACCATTCGTCGCGCCAGCGGGCGTCGGCGAGGGCGCGCGTCGGGAGCGCCGGCAGGCCGGTGACCGTCGCGCCGCGGGCCAGCGCGGCGACGGCGTCGTCGTCGAGCATGCGGTCATAGATGCGGACCTCGTCGATGTCGCCGCCGCGGACGAAGTTGTAGTCGCTCTGGACGTTGTACGGGCTGATGATGCGCGAGAACGGGCCGAACTGGTCGAGCGCGGCGTTGTAGACCGCAGTGGTGTCGACCTTCGCCGCGAGGCGGCCGTTCACGTAGAAGCGGATCCCGCGCGTCTCGTCCCACGCCAGGGCGAGGTGGGTCCACTGGTCCGGCGCGGGGAACGGCGCGACGGAAACGGAGACGCGGGTGCGGGCCAGGCTGGCGTCGGTGACGAAGGCGTCGTAACCGTGGCCGTTGTAGTCGATCCGGAGCCAGACCATGTCCCAGCTCGAGTGATCGCCGTAGCCGACGCGGAAGAGCGGGAACGGGGTCGGTCCGACCGGGTAGCGTGAGCGCCAGTAGAACGCGAGGGTGCCGCGCTGGGCGTAGATATTGCCCGGGGCGGACCAGGCGAGCCGCTGGGTGTCGCTGCACTGGAGCCCCGGCCCGTGCGCGCCGTCGGGGATCACCTTGATTTGATAGTCGAAGGTCGGCGCCGGGGTGCCGGCGGCGGAAAAGTCGGCGGTGGTGCCGTGGTCGGCGGAGAGGTGGAAGAGCAGGCCGGGTTCCGCCGGCGCCGCGGCGGCGGCCGCGAGGCCGACGAGCAGGAACAGACCGCCGAAGCGTGAGGGGGTGGAGGGGAGGGGCAGGAGGCTCATAGAGGCTTGGCCCGCTGGCAGAGCTGCAAAGGTATGCCCCACGGGTCACGCATCATGACGAGCATCGAGCCGTCGGGTTGCGGTTCCTCGAGGAAAAGCCGGGCGCCGGCCTTCGTCAGGCGCTGGCACTCGGCACGCGCGTCACCCGCCACGACGGCGAAGTGGAAAACCAGGGGGTGCTGCGCGGCATAGTCGGGCACCGCCGCCTTCGGGTTGGAGTACAACTCCACCGTCACGCGGCCGGTGTCGTCGGCGAGGAAATGGGTGTACGGCGCATCGTCGCGCCGGCGCGCGACCTTGAACCCGAGGTGTTCGACGTACCAGCGGGCCATCGCGCGCGGGTCCGGCACATTCAGGGCAAAATGCTCGAATTTCATGGCGGCGGTTTGGGGCGCGGGGATCGTGGCGAACCCGCCGGCGCGGCGCGAGCCCGCATTCGCGGCGCCACCGCTCAGCGATTGTCCCGCCCCGCGGCGGGCGGGGCCGCCGCCGGTTTGCCGGGCTTCTGGCTGAACAGCGCGTCGACGGTAACGCGCACCATGAAGGCCGGGGTCTTGAGGAAGGCGGTGGGACGGAGATAGACCGCGGAGGCCAGGGGCTTGTCGGAGCGCGCGTCGCGCAGGGTGAGACCGAGGGACATGAGATAGTTGAAGTCCGGATCCCACTGGTCTTGGTAGGTGAGGTAGGCCGTGGCGGCGTCCGGCATCAGGGTGAGCGGCCCGCGCTCCGCCTGCAGCCCGCGGGCCAGCAGCTCGCGCACGATCATGGCGTCGAGGCCGTGGTTGTCGTTGAGGTTCGACTGCACGAAGACGTGCTTGAGCTGGCTCAGGTCGACCGCGGGCTCAACGTGGGTGTCGAGCGTGGAGCAGCCGCCAAACAGCGCGAGGGCGGCGAGGGCGAGGACGGCGGGTTTCATGACGGGCCGGGGAACGGCCACGCCGACAGGTTTAGGGGCCCGCGGCCGGCCCGCGAGCCAGAACATGGGCCCGGACCGGGCGTTCCCAGTGAAACAAAAGCGGCCGATTGAGCGTCTATGCTGCTGTCAGAACCATAAACGCAAACCCAGGTTCCTGCATGAAGCCTCTTTCCCCGCTCGCCACCCTCCTGCTCGCCTCCGTCGTCGGCGCCGGCGTGGCCGCCCCGGCGGCCCTGCGCGCCGATCCGCATTTCGATGTCGGGGTGTCCGTCGGCGTCCCGTTGCCCCACGGCTACGTGGACGTGGTCGTCGGCCACGAGCATTATTACTCCTACCGCGGCATGTTCTACCGCCGGGGCCCCCGCGGGTTCGTGGTCGTCCACGCCCCGCGCGGCGCCATCGTGCGCGAGTTGCCGCCGCACTGCGCCCGAATCTACGCGGGGCACGCCATCTACTTCCGCTTTGGCGACGTCTATTACCAGGAGGTGCCCGGCGGGTACGTCGTGGTGGATGCGCCGACGGCCGTGAGCATGCCGCCGCCCCCGGCCCCCCCGCAGTACCAGTCGGTGTGGGTCGGCAACACGGAATACCTCTTCAAGGACGGGCAGTTTTTCCTCAAGACCCCCGACGGCATGGTGTGGACCCAGGCGCCCCTCGGGGCGGTGACGCGGGAACTGCCGGCCGACACGACCAGCATCTGGTACGAGAACATCGAGTATTTCGAGTGCGGCGACGTCTACTTCCGCAAGACCCCCGAGGGCTACCGGGTGGTGCCGGCGCCGTGGAAGAAATAAGGGTTCCCACTTCCGGCGGCCAGGGGCCGCCGGGGGCGGGGCGGAGGCGGGACGGGGCTCCGGCTATTTGCCAGACAGGGCCTTGAGGGCGGCCGCGCCTTTTCCGCGTCGGCGGCGCGGTCGAAGCCTAGGTAGGCGACAAACTTGTGGTCCAGGGCCAGGGCGGAAACGCCGCGCAGGTTGACGCCCGCGTTGCCAACCGCCTGGCACATCCGGGCGCCCAAGCCCGGCTGATCCGGACCTTCGACCCGCAGCGAGGCCACGCGCTGGGTTTCAAGAAAGCAGACTGACAGTCGGGGCGAATTCCGGCGCCGAAGCCTACCGCACCGGGCCGAAATCCGGCTGCCCGCCGGGGCCCGGGAGCCGGCGGAGGCGGTAGATGCGGCCGGAGAACTCCTCCCCGGGTCCACGTTCTCCGGGCGGATTGTCCCCCAACCAGCAATCCACCGGAAACGCCGCCCACGCGCCGGCGGGTGCGGCCCGCAGAAGCTCGCGCCCGTCCAGGCGCAGCACCAGTGGGTTCGCGGTCGGGTCGAACGTCAGCAGGTGGTCGACCCCGGGATCGACCGCCAGCGGCGCGCTTGCCACGTCCGGCATCCCCGCCTGGGCCAGCACCAAACGGACTTGTGGCGACTGGTAGCGGACCAGCAGCCGGGCGGCTTGCGCTCCCCGGCCGCACGAAAGGACGACTTCGGTGCGCGTCGCATCGTAGTCCGGGAATTGCAGCACCAGTTCCTCCGGGCCGGCGGCGCCGCGCGTGTCCCCGAGGCGGCACCAGCCCTCGACCGCCCCGGTGAAGCCCGGGCTGCACGACGTCGACCCGATGAGATTCTGCGTGGGGGTCACCTGCGCGGGGGTCGACGCGTAGAACCGGTCCGCCTGGGACCAGACCACCCGGCCGTCGAGGCGCACCGCGATGTCCGGGCGGGCGGCACCCGGCCCGGAGGCGGTCCCGACCCAGGCAGGCGCCGGTTGGCCGTGGGCGGCGAGTGCATCCATCCAGAGATCGACAACGTGCACCCGCCCCGGCTCGCATTCGACCGGGGCGCTGGTCGCCAGCGGGTGGCCCCAATGGTCGTGGGCGAAATGAATGCGATTGGGCGCGTCGTACGTCACCAGCAGAACATCCCCGCGTCCCGTGGACCCGGTGGTGACCAGCGGCTCCGATTGCCCCGGACGATCGGTCGGGAAGCGGAGGAGGAGGCGGAGCGGACCCGCGGCGGTGCCGTCCGGAGGAGGAACGATCGTCGGGATGCGGCGCGCCTGGAGGATCGAGCCGGTGAAGGCCGGGTCCACCAGGGCGCCGGTGAGATTCCGCCCGACGCGGATGTCCCGGGGATCGGATTCGAAGCAGGGCACCTCGCCGGACAGCACCTCCTGGCCGTCGAGCCGGACAGTCACCCGGTGTTTGAAGCGAGCCGCCTGGACCGGAAGCAGCGGCCGGAACCACGGGTGCGATGCTGGCGGGTACATCGAGCCCATCTCCACGTCGACCGTATGCTCCTGGGCGTAGTTGATCCGGACTTGGCGCCCGTGGAGGTCCGTGCCGCCGAGGTGGGCGCAGCCGAACTCGATCCGGCCGTCCAAGCCGTATTTCACGTAAAGAATGTCGGAGAGGTAGTCCCATCCGGTGGTGACGAGCGGCTCGTAATGGCTCGGCTTGCCTTGGGGAAACCGCACCCGCAGCTGGAGCCGGCCCGGCTGGTAGCCCGCCAGCCGTTCGACGGCGGCGGGCAGGCGGTTGAAGCAGCCCGCCACCCGCGCGTAGCCGGCGGGGTTGGAGAGCTCGAAGACGAGTCCGGCTTGGAAGCCGGCGCCAAGATTGAACGCCACGGTCACCGCAAGCGCCGCGACCACGCCAGCGCCGAGCAGGCGCCGCAGGATCCGGCGCGGTTCCAGAGCGTCCAGCGCCGCCCAGGCGCCGCAGAGGCCGAGCAGCGAAAGGTAGGGAACGAAGTCCACCAGGTAACGGCCCGCGGCGGCGGAGAACCGGAGCAGCACCAGCGCATTCATCCCGAAGATGCCGCCCACGAAGGCGACCCAGGCCCCGACGGGGCGGCGGTCCGGGCGGCGGCGCGCCAGCAGCAGGGGGAGGCCGGCCGCAAACAGGACGATCGGCAGGTTGGGCAGCATCCCGTAGACATTGTCCTCCCCGAGATACGCCGGGGATCCCTTCCAGGGCGACGGGCCGATCGGCTGGACGAACGGGAAATAGCGGATCCAGTGGGCGGGCGCGAAGAGGTAATACCAGCAGTTCCGGGGCAGGTTGGCCCAGTCGAACGCCTTCCACCGGGGCATGTCGTAGCCGGTCAGCGCCCAGGTCATGCCGAACTCGAACGGACTCCCGAAGCGCGCCGCGTTGTACCAGAAGATGAGCCCGACGAGGGCGCCGACGGGCAGGAAGGCGGCGAGCGCGGCGCGAACGGCGCGGCGGTCGAAACCGGGGCGCCGGCCGCCGGGCGGCGTGGCCACCGCCCAGAACGGGGCCAGGAGGCCGACTGCGGCGATCAGGTACAGCGCGCGGGAACCGATCGCGAAGCCGTAGCTGGCGCTGGCCAGGCTGAGCCAGAGGAGCGAGCGGCGCCGCGCCGTCACGGCGCAGAAAGCGAACAGCACGCTGGCGCTGCCGAACGCGTACGCGGCGGCAATCGGCAGCTCCCAGAAGGCCGCCCGGCGCATCAGCAGCAGGCCCAGGTTGCCGAGGCCGAGCCCGACAATCGCCGCCACCCACCAGACCGCCCCGCGCCGCGGAAAGAGGCGCCGCAGCACGAGGGCCGCGAGGACCGCGTTGACGAGCACTCCGGCGATTCCGAACAGCGCCGTGGCCAGGTTCTCCGGGAAATCCAGGCCGGTGATGGCCTTGAACGGCGCGAACAGCACCACCGCGGGCGCGGCGCCGAAATAGAGGTAGTACCGGCCGTGGTATAGGCTGGCGTCGTGCAGCCCCGTCTTGGTGCCGGCCGGGCCGTAGGGATCCTTCAACTGCAGCAGCTGCGGCGCCGGGGCCTCGTCCATCCACAGGTGGCCCGAGAGAAAACCGTCGGCGAGCAGGTCATAGTAACCGCGGCTGTCCTTCTCGAGCCGGTAGGATTTGCCGGACGACTGTGCGGTCCAAAGATAGAGCCAGCCGATCAGGATGACCGCGGCCGCGCCGGCGATCCAGCCCCAGGGGCCCCAGCGCGCCGCGGGACGCGGAGACGGTTGAAACGGGTTGGAATCCTCGTCGTTCGTACTGCGGTTTTGATGGCGGCGACGGACTGCGTCAACGCGTGCCATGCGCTGGCCCGGCCACAAGGCCCCGGCTGATCACGAGACCAGGCCCAGCTCGCGCAGGGCGGCGCCGGCCCCGGACAGGTTCTCCGGCTTCATCTCCGTGTAGTTGCGCGAGAGAATGATGCCGTGCGCGCCGCCGCGGAACACCGCCTTGACCGCCGCGCCGACGCTCGCCGGCGTGCAGCGGCTCGTGCCGGCTGGGGCCGGTATGTCGATGTCGATGCCCGGCCAGATCCGCGTCGCGCCGCCGGCCACGCCGTCGACCGCGCGCCGCGTCTCGCGGGCGACGTAGTCGGCCGACAGCCCGGCGGCGGCGAGCCGGTCGAGCGGCGCCTCGCCCTCGTAGCCCAGCTGGCGGTAGAGCGCCTCGAGCTCCGCCTCCGGCGGCAGATCGCCGAAGACGGTGCTGCGCGCGCCGCGGACGAAGCTGGCGAACCGCTCGCCGGCGACGTCGTTGTAGAGCGCCGGCCGGAGAAAATCCGCCCAGCCCGTCATGCCGGTGTAGTCCTCCTCCGCACGCTGGAACGGGCTGAACGACAGGTTGTGCCAGACGTGCCAGCCGACCGGCAGCGTGGGGTTGATGGCCTTCACGTGGCGGTAAACCGCCGCCTGGAACTCGTGCCGGCTGCGCACCCAGAGGTCGCCCCACGCCAGCACCTCGGGGTAGGCGAGGAGCAGGCGCCAGGTGGCGGTGAAGAAGCCGTCGCGTGGGCTCGCGCCGGCGCGGCTGGCGCGCACGAGCTGCTCGATCGCTCCGAAACCCTGGCGCGCCCGCTCGACGTCCACGCCCCGCTCGCGCCCCTTCTGCCGGCAGAAATCGCAGAAGCAGGTCGTCCGGCCGGGATCGACGCCGGCGCTCTGGGACAGGCTCAGTGTGTTGAGCAGGCCGCTCTGGCGCTCGGAGCCCCACATCAGGCCGCCGATCTCGTACGAGCGCACGTAGTCCTCGACCAGCCCGAGCGTGAACGCGAGGTACGCCGGATTGTTGTGGCACGGGCCGCCCGGCTGGCGGTCGGAGCGCCGCCCGTGGTGATCGACCGTGTAGAGCGTTTCCCAGTGCGGGACGGTGGACGGGCGCACGTTGTCCTCGAGGATGAAGGGAAACACCGCGATTCCGTGGCGCTTCGCCGCCGGGATCACCCGGGCCAGCACGTCGACGTCGCCGAACTCCGGGGCGCGCATGTCGTCGTAGGTCAGCGGCGTGTCATGGTAGTACTGCAGGTGCGGGGTGCCGTAGTTGCCGCCGTGGTAACCGGGCGCCGGCGGCACGCCGGCCCGGTGCGGTTCGTGGGTGTAGGCGAAGGGAAACAGCGCCGTCACGCCCGCCCGCTCACGCATGTCGGCGAAAAGCGCGTCGAGGTCCCCGCGCGCCAGCGGCGCGATGCTGATGGGCATGCCGATCAGGATCGGCTTGGCGGCGGCGGTGGACTGCGCGCGCAGCAGGGGCTCGGCCGCCAGGGCCGCCCCGGCCCCCACCGCGGACAGGCGGAGAAATTCTCGGCGGTTCATGCCGTCACGATGGCGCGCCGCGCCGCAAGCTCAAGCCGGCGCCCGGCCCCCGACGGACCGCCGGACGGCGCCGGTGGGCCGGTTGACAATCCGCCCCCGACCGCCACGGTTTTGCATCAGGCACGGAACAAACGGGGACAAAATCAGGACTATTGCAGTGTGAAGACGAAACTCACTCTCTTGCTTACTCTTGGACTCGCCTTGGCCTGCGGCGGTTGCGTGGGCACAGGTCCCAACACCCAGCAGGGCGCGGTGGCCGGCGGGGCCTTGGGCGCGCTGGCCGGTGCGATCATCGGCAACAACAGCGGCAGCCACAATGCCTTGGCCGGTGCCGTCATCGGCGGGACCGCCGGGGCGATCGCCGGCGGGACGCTCGGCAATGCCGCGGATCACCAGCAGGGTACCATTTACACCTCTGAGGCGGACGCGACGACCAACGTCGTGATGCAGGCGCCGCCGGCGGCGCCGCCCGTGCAGACCGAAGTCGTGGTGGCGCAGCCGGGTCCGGATTTCGTTTGGGTCTCCGGCTGCTGGGTCTGGGGCCCGCGCGGTTATTTCTGGGCGGCCGGCCACTGGGAGCGACCGCCGCCCTACCATCGTTATTACGTGGCTCCGCACTGGCAGCGCCACCACGGCGGTTACGTCTACATCCGCGGCTACTGGCGTTGAGCCGCGGTCCGACCGCCGCGGTTTGACCGGCGGGGGATTCCGGCCAATGGTAGCGGCATGTCGCCGGGCAGGACCATGACTCCGCCGGGCAGCCGGCTTTCCGCGGCCGGCCGCCCGTGAAAGACCCCGCCCCCCCCAGAATCCGCTCCGCCGTCCTCGTACCGGTCTTCCGGCGCGCGGATGGCGAGTTGTGCGTCGTGCTGGTGCTCCGCGCGGAAGGCGGGTTGCATGGCGGCGAACTCGGCTTTCCCGGCGGCAAATGCGAACCGGCCGACGCGTCACCGCGGGACACGGCGCTGCGCGAAGCGCGGGAGGAGGTCGGCCTCGCGCCCGGCGGCGTGGAGATTCTTGAGGAGCTGCCCGCCGTCGACACCCTGACCACGGGTTATCTGATTTTCCCGTTTCTCGGGCGGGTCGCGGCGCCGGCGGCATGGCGCCCCGACGCGGACGAGATCGCGGAGGTGCTGGAGGTTCCAGTGCGCGACCTCGCCCGACCCGAGGCCCGGGGCGAGGATGTCGCCCATTTTCCCACCTGGCCGGCGCCCAAACGGATCAGTTTCCTCAAGGTCGGCGGCCACCGCCTGTGGGGCGCCAGCTACCGGATCCTGCAGCCGGTGCTGCCGCGCCTGCTGGCCGGCGAATGGCGCGTGTAGCCGGTCGCGACCGGAGTCCCGGCCGGGCCTACGGTTCCAGGTCGAAGCCGGCCAGCTGCCCGCTGGCGGAATCCGGGGCGATCACCGCCTCGTAGCGACCCGGCTCGGCGACCCACCGGCCGTCCGGCGTCCAACTCCCGAGATCCGCCGCGCGCAGCGTAAAGCTGATCTCCCGCGTCTCTCCGGGCTGGAGCGTCACGCGCTGGAAGCCCTTCAACTCGCGGACGGGGCGGCTGCCGAAGGAGCAGGCCGTGGCATGCAGGTACAGCTGGGCCACCTCGGTGCCGACCCGGCCGCCGGTGTTGGTCAAGCGCACCGTCACGCTCAGGGCCCCGTCCTTGAGGTGGTCGGCGGACAGGCGGGTCGGACCGTATTCGAACCGGGTGTAGGTGAGCCCGAAGCCGAACGGCCGCAACGGCGCGGTTGGTGCGTCCTTGTACTGGGTCAGCGGCCGGCCGGTCGCGAGGTGGTTGTAGTACACGGGCAGCTGGCCGACGCTGGCGGGCAGCGTGGTGGTCAGCCGCCCGGAGGGCTCCACCCGCCCGCTGAGCACGTCGGCGACGCCCGGGCCGCCCTGCACGCCCGGATGCCAAGCCAGCAGCACCGCGGC
>Ga0335071_10006505_pt1 | contig 12053 bp, 6 predicted proteins | sample Lox_Sample_15_FD_206724 | JGI IMG/M metagenome (GOLD analysis project Ga0335071, IMG submission 206724) | Soil microbial communities from Loxahatchee National Wildlife Refuge, Florida, United States - Lox_Sample_1.5 | ecosystem: Environmental > Terrestrial > Soil > Wetlands | place: USA: Florida...
GACCTGGACGAGCGCGCGGCCAGGAATCTGCTTCAGTATGTCCGCGATCAGGCCGAGGCCACCGGGGCCGTCCCGGACGACCGCACGATCGTCGTCGAGCGGTACCGGGACGAGATGGGCGACTGGCGCATCTGTATCCTGAGTCCATTCGGTGGGAAAGTGCACGCGCCGTGGGCGATGGCCGTAGGTGCGATCCTCCATCGGCAGGACGGCGGGCAGACCGCGGACGTCCTCTGGACCGACGACGGCATCGTGGCCCGCGTGCCGGAAGCGGAAGAGCCCCCGCCCGCGTCCCTGGTCCTGCCCGATCCCGACGAGGTCGAGGCGCTCGTCACGGCTGAGCTGGGCGCGGGCACCGAACACGAGTCCGGGCAGCGGAACCCGCTCTTCGCCTCGCGCTTTCGCGAAGCCGCGGCGCGGGCACTGCTCTTGCCCAGGAGGGCGCCCGGGAAGCGGTCGCCGCTCTGGCAACAGCGCCGCCGGTCGGCAGAGCTCTTGGCCGCGGCCTCCGCCTATCCCAATTTCCCGATCCTCCTCGAAGCCTACCGCGAGTGCCTGCAAGACGTCTTTGACCTCCCGGCGCTCCGCGAAGTGCTGCGCGAGATTCGCGCCCGCTCGATCCGGGTGGTGGTCGCCGATACACGCGTGCCCTCGCCGTTCGCCTCGGCGCTGCTCTTCAGCTACGTCGCCAACTTCGTGTACGAGGGCGACGCGCCGCTCGCCGAATTGCGGGCGCAGGCCCTTACCGTCGATCCCGCGCGACTGCGCGAGCTGCTCGGTCAGGCAGAGCTGCGTGAGCTGCTCGATCCCGATGCGATCGCGGCCGTGGAAGAGAGGCTGCAGCGGCTCGAGCCGGGGCGGTGCGCGAAGCATCCGGACGGGCTCCATGATGTGCTGTTGCAACTGGGCGATCTTTCGGCCGAAGAGGTTCGGGCGCGGGCTGAAGACGGCGAGAAGGTTGGTGCCTGGCTGGCCGACCTCGAGAAGGCGCGGCGCATCGTCTGGATCACCGTTGCAGACGAGTCGCGGGCGATCGCCGCGGAGGACATGGGGCGCTACCGCGACGCTCTCGGCATCCCGCCGCCCCTCGGGATTCCGCAGGCGTATCTCGAGCGCGTGGAGGACCCGGTCGGCGATCTGGTTGCCCGATATGCGCGTACGCACGGCCCGTTCGCGATCGAACACATCAGCGCACGGCTGGGGATCGGACCGGCGCCGGTCGAGACAGGACTGGCTCCGCTGGTTGCCAGCGGTCGGGTGCTGGAAGGCGAATTTCGGCCAGGGGGGAGCGGACGCGAGTTCTGCGATGCGGAGGTCCTACGCATCATCCGCCAGCGCTCGCTGGCCAAGCTGCGCAAAGCGGTCGAGCCGGTCTCTCCCGACGCGTACGCCCGGCTTGCCATCGCGTGGCAGGGGATTGATCGGGACCCGCTGCCCCAAGGGCCGGAAGCCCTCCGGGCGGCCATCGAGCTGCTGCAATCCGCGGCCGTTCCCGCCTCGGTGCTGGAATCGGAGATTCTTCCGGCGCGCATCGGCGAATACCGTCCGGAGCTCCTGGATGACCTGCTGGCATCCGGCAGCGTCCTGTGGGTCGGACGCGAACCGTTGGGCACAAGCGACGGGCGCGTGAGCCTGTACCGCGCCGACCATGTCGAATTGCTCGTTGCCCCCTCGCCGAATGGGCCGGTGGGACCGCTGCACGACAAGATCCGCGATCATCTCGCGCAGCGCGGCGCCTCATTCTTCCCGCAGATCCTGGCGGCCACGGGCGGATTCTTCCGCGATGCCCTGGACGCGCTCTGGGACCTGGTCTGGGCTGGAGAAGTGACGAACGACACGCTGCGGCCGCTGCGCGCGTTCCTGCGCCAGCGCCTGCACGGACGCACACGCCCGGGCGACGTTCCGCCAGAGGCGACCGGCCGGTGGTCGCTCGTCCGCAGCAACTTCAGCAAGACGCCGACCACCGGGGCGCGGGCCGCCGCGATCGCCGGCGTTCTGCTGGAGCGATACGGCGTGCTCGTTCGCGAAGCGGTACATGCAGAGAGCCTTCCCGGCGGCTGGGCTGGCCTCTATCCCGTGCTGCGGGCGATGGAAGAATCCGGCCGCATTCGGCGGGGCTATTTTGTGGAGGGGTTGGGGGCGGCCCAATTCGCCTCGACTGGGGCCGTGGATCGCCTGCGTTCGCTTCGCGACGCGCCGGAAGAGCCGCGCGTCCAGCACCTGGCGGCGACCGATCCGGCCAATCCGTATGGAACCGTCCTGGCCTGGCCCGAGCGGCAGGACGCGCGTCGCCCGGCGCGAGCGGCCGGCGCGAGCGTCATTCTGCTAAACGGACTGCTCGCAGCCTGGGCCGGGCGCGGCGGGCGTCAGGTCCTGACATTTTTCCCGAAGGGCCGCGAGACGGAATTCGCGACAGCGGTGGCGGAGAGCCTGGCAGACATCATTGGCGTCAAGGGGCGCCGGGCACTCTTGATCGGCGAAGTGGACGGCGTTCCCCCCGGCGACTCGGTGCTCGCCCGCGCATTGCAAACGGCCGGATTCGTCAAGACAAGTCGAGGGTTCTTGAAACGAATGGGGGTTTAGCCCCAATCCAAAATCCTTGAACCGCCAAGGCGCCAAGGACGCCAAGACGGACGCGCTTTGATTGGGAACAGCCGATCCGAACGCCACGGCCCAAGCCGTTGCGTTCCGGTACGAATCCAAGAAATCGATTCCATATTCCTTGGCGGCCTCACGGTGGCGCCTTGGCGGTCGAATGTGTCTTAAATCAGGGTTAGCTTTCAAAGCAGTTCACCGCTGAGATGCAGAGGATGCGGAGAGAAATTCAAGTATCATTGCAGTGGAATTGTGTGCGTAGATTCATCGCTCCTACAGGTAGAAGCTGATGCCCGAAGGCGACACGATATATCGCACGGCCGTGGTTCTTCGCCGGGTGCTACAAGGGAAGAAGCTTACTAGCGTCTCCGGGTCCCTTGCAGCGACGGAAAGTTCCCGCGGCGCCCTGGTCGGGAGGGTGGTCGAGGAGGTCAACGCGCGCGGCAAGCATCTCTTGATTCGGCTGCGGAACACCCGCAAGGAACCTTCAGAGGACCTTGTCCTCCACACGCATCTCGGGATGCACGGATCGTGGCACGCATACCAAATCGGCGTTCCGTGGAAGAAGCCGAGGCGGTTGGCGCAGGTGATTCTAACGGTCAAGGACGCCGAAGCGGCGGTGTTCACGGCACCCGTCGTCGAGTTGTTGACGACACGGCAGGTCGCGCGGCACCCGACGCTGACGTCGCTTGGTCCGGATGCCAGCGCGGAGCACTTCGATGCCCCCGAGGTCCTGAAACGGCTGCGGAGTCGGCCAGACCTGAGCATCGCCGAAGGATTGCTGCTTCAGCGGGCGATGGCAGGGGTCGGCAACGTGTTCAAGTCTGAGGTGCTGTTCGTCGAGCGGGTGAATCCGTTTGCCAAGATCGGCGACCTTTCGGACGACACGCTGGCCCGGCTGATCGCGCAATCGCGCATATTGCTGGTCATCAACCGGCAGGCGATCTCACGCCGCACCCGGGGATCCCTCGATCCGGATGGCCGCCTCTGGGTCTATGACCGAATCGGTTTGCCCTGCCGCACGTGCGGATCGGCAATTCGCATGCGCCGACACGGTGCAGGCCTCCGCTCCACTTACTTCTGTCCGCAGTGTCAGCAGGTTGAGACCGCTTGAACCGGGCTCACCTCGGAGTCGCAGAGGGCGCCGAGGTCCTTGTATTTTCGAACAGAACCATCTGGAAGTCTTCCTCTGCGTGCTTTGCGTCTCTGCGGTGAATTGGCATGATCGGGTGATTGACCTAGCAACGCGGAGGATTGCCACGCGACGGGCCTTCGGCCTTTTCCTGGCAATCGCGGCAGTAAAGAGATTAGCAGGCTGCTGAAAAAAGCCCATCTGCGGTGTTGCGGCGCTCCCGCGGCGCTGCGGCGCACCCATCAGAATGGGTACCCGGCTAAGTACGCCTCGCACCTCGGATCGCACCGCGCCGGGGTACCCATCGAAGATGGGTCGTCTGGACCTTTTTGAGTTGCCTGGCGAAAAGCGGGTTTTTCAGCAACCTGTTAGACGATTTCTAGCTTACTCGTGCAAGTCGAGCGAGGTGACGGAGGCCGAGGCCATCACGCGGCCCTGCAGGAAGCGCTCGTGATTCCGTTCGATCGTGGACGGCTCGTACACGTAATTGACCATCGTCCCCAGCGATTGCTGGAGGCCGCGCCGTGACAGATCCGCTCCCCAGTTAATCCGGTCGAGTCGTGCGCCGTTATGGAGATGGAAGCGGGCGACCGGATCGGCGTGTGTGCCGCCACCGGCGGCGGACGAGAGCAGGAACGTGGCACAGAGCGCGACCAGGGAGTCTTTCACCGGGCCGAGCAGTTCGGCCGCGGATTCGGAATTCGCAGCCACCTGGGCGAGATCGCCGCCGATAGCCTCGGACAGCGCCTGCAGCGTGCGCTGCAGGCGGGGCGGCGGCTGGGCCATGCGGTCGGTCAGCCAGGGCACGAACTGGGGCACGGGAGAGAGGGTGCAGAAGCGGCGCAGCCGGGGCAGCTCGGCGGCGAGCAGCTCGACCACTTGCTTGACCAGAAAATTCCCGAGGGACACGCCGCGCAGGCCGGGCTGGGTATTGTTGATTGAATACAGGGTTGCGACGCGGGCCCGCTCGGCATCGCACTTGGGTGCGTCCACGCGGACGAGCGGCGCGATGCTCGCCGGCATTTCTTCGAGGAGGGCCACTTCGACGAAGATCAACGGCTCATCCGGCAGGGCCGGATGGAAGAAGGCGAAGCAGCGGCGGTCGGATTCCAGCCGCCGACGCAGGTCGTCCCAGTCGCGAATCTCGTGGACGGCGTCGTGCTCGATGATGCGCTCCAGCAGATAGGCAGGCGTGCGCCAGTCGAAGCGGGTCACCTGCAAGAACCCGGGATTGAACCAGGATGCGAGCAGGTGATGAAAATCCCAATCCACGGCGGACAGCTCGGGATGGCGCCGCAATGCGTTCAGCAGATCTTTGCGCATGCGGAGGATCGCGCCGGTACCGCCGGCCGTGCGGTTCAAGCGGCGGAGCAGCTCCTGCCGGGGAGGCTCCACCATGCCGTGTAGCTCTGCCAGGCGCTCGGCCGTGGGCTCCTCCGCGTACCGCTGCGCGGCCTGGAGAGCCTGCTGGGGATCGGGCGAGAAGTCCTCCACTAGCGCCCGGAAAAACTCGGCCTGGGGTGCCGATTCCAGCTCCGCGTAGCCGTCGAGCACGTCGCGCGCAAGCCGATGGCTGACCGCATGACCCCGGTCCGAGAGCAGCCGGGTGCACAGCCCCACCAGCCGGGAGACCCTGGCGCTGCGCTCCGATCCATTTCTGCCGGTTTTTCCGAATCTGAGCATTCTTTTCCCCGTCGTATTGGCGGCCGGTATTGTACCGCAAAATTGCCGAGGCAGCGGGGAAACGATTGAAGCTTAATCGTGCTGCCTGCGGTGGGCGGGCCCGCCGTTCTTGCTGAGGTTCCGGGCGGTGTTGATCAAGCCGACGTGCGAGAAGGCTTGCGGAAAATTGCCGAGCTGGCGCTTGCTGGATGGGTCATACTCTTCCGAGAGCAGTCCGAGATCGTTGCGGACGCCGGCGACCCGCTCGAAGACCTCGCGCGCCTCGTCGTACCGGCCCTGCAGTGCAAGGTTGTCGGCCAGCCAGAACGTGCAGGCCAGAAATGGGGCCTCGCCCGGCGGCAAGCCGTCCACATCCTGAATTGGCGTGTAGCGCGCGACGAAACCGTCGTGGACCAGCGTCTTTTCGATGGCCGCCACGGTGCCGAGAACTCGTGCGTCTGTGGCGGGCAAGAATCCGACCAGCGGAATCATGAGCAGGCTGGCGTCGAGCGTCTTGCCGCCATAGAACTGCACGAACGATTTCTGCGCGGGATCGTAGCCCTTGGCACACACTTCCGCATGGATCTGGGCGCGGAGGGCGCGCCAGCGGTCGAGCGGGCCGTGCATACCGAGCTTCTCGACCGACTTGACGGCCCGATCAATCGCCACCCAGGCCATGACCTTGGAATGGGTGAAATGGCGGCGGGGGCCGCGCACCTCCCAGAGCCCCTCGTCCGGCTGCTGCCAGGCACTCTCGACGAATTGGATGAGCGCTCTCTGCACCGCCCACGCGTGCGGATTCGGCTCTAGCCCGTAGCGATGGCTGAGGTAGAGGGAATCCATGACCTCGCCATAGACGTCGAGTTGAAACTGCGCATGGGCTGCGTTGCCTTGCCGGACGGGGCGAGAGCCCTCGTACCCGGGCAGCCAGTCCAACGTCAGTTCGTTCAGTCGCCGCTCCCCACCGACCCCGTACATGATACTCGCCTGCGCCGGATTGCCCGCGACCGCGCGAAGCAGCCATTCTCGCCAAGCCTTCGCCTCTTCGATGTAGCCGCCGACCATGAGCGCATAGAGCGTAAAGGTCGCATCACGCAGCCAGCAGTACCGGTAATCCCAGTTGCGCACGCCCCCGATCTTCTCGGGCAAAGAGGTCGTGACGGCCGCCACAAGCCCGCCGGTCGGGGCGTAGGCCAGCGCCTTCAACGTGATGAGCGAGCGGAGCACGAGGTCGCGGTACTCTCCTTCGTAGGTGCAGCGGGACGACCATTCGGTCCACCACCGCTGGGTTTCATCCAGCGCGGTCAGTGCATCCCCAATGTCCGGCGGGGGAAGGTGAGATGGCGCCCAGGCCATGTGGAACGGAATCCTCTGCCCCGCCGCGATGCTGAAATCGGCGACCGTGTGAAAGTCCTTACCGCGCAGGCTGACGGGCGATTTGAGGAAAAGCGCGTCGGGGCCGGCAATGGCTGAGAGCACCTCGCGGTCGTGGATCCGGCGCACCCAGGGTAAGGCGGAGCCGTAATCGAACCGGATGATCAGCTCCGTGTGCATCGGCACGGAACCGGCGACACCCTCGACAATGCGCACGATTTCCGGGTACTGCGTGCGGGGCGCCATGAAATCCAGCAGGCGGACCGTGCCATTCGCGGTCTCGAATTCTGTCTCGAGGATTAATGTTCCTTCTCGGTATTGGCGCCGGAGGTGACGAACAACAGTCGCCGGGGCAATCAGCCATCGCCCGTGTTCCGGCGTGCCGAGCAGCGCAGCGAATGCCGCCGCCGAATCGAACCGGGGAGCGCAGAACCAGTCGATGGAACCGTCACGGCCGACCAGCGCGGCCGACTCGCAATCGCCAATCAAGCCATAGTCTTCGATGCGGAGGGGCATACAAGCTCCTTCGGGCCTTTGTCTACTGTATCGCGCTAGTCCGGGGACGGCAAAGCCGGGTCGGGCCAGTTCCTCAGCCCTTGCCTACCGGAACGTACGCATCACCGATGTTTCTACTTGTCGCGGTGCGCACCCGGGATTAGAGTGCGTCAGATCGAGCGGGAAGTCTTTGGGGCACAAAGATGTGGCCTCGTTAAGGCAACATTTCGATGCGGAGGGGACCGATGGGACAGCAGAAGCAAAGCAGCGCGGACTTGTTGGCCTTGGCAGAGCAGTACCTGCCGGGCATGTCCGTATGGCAGTGGACGCTCCCGCGCGAGGTTGCGTTCATCGTCGCCCGCGGCGAAGGCAGCACGATCTACGATACAGAGGGGAAGGCCTACATTGATTACGTCATGGGCTCGGGGCCGCTGCTCCTCGGCCACGCGCACCCGGCAATCGTCAAGGCCGTGCAGGAACAGATCGGGAAGGGCTCGCAGTACCATTGGCTGAGCGAGCCGACGGTCCGGCTTGCCGAGCGCATGTGCCAGGTAATCCCATGTGCCGAGCAGATCCGATTCATGGGGACCGGCAGCGAGGCGACGATGTTCGCCATGCGCGTCGCCCGCGTCTTCACGCATCGGGAAAAGATCCTCAAGTTCGAGGGCGGATTTCACGGCCTGCACGATTATGCGATGCTGAGCAACATCAAAGCAGGCGCCGCCGCGTTCCCGACCCCGGCGCACGACATCGGCGGCATTCCGAAAGGCGCGGCGGATAGCGTGCTGGTGGCGCCCTTCAACGACCTGACGGCCACGGATGAAATCCTGGGGCGCCATAGCGGCGAGGTGGCGGCGGTCATCGTGGAGCCGCTCCAACGTACCATCCGGCCGCAACCGGGATTCCTGGCCGGCCTGCGCGACCTCACGCAACGGCATAACGTTCTGCTCATCTTCGACGAGATCGTGACGGGGTTTCGCCTTGCCTACGGTGGCGCGCAGGAATTTTACGGCGTGACGCCGGACCTGGCGACCTACGGAAAGGCGGTCACCTGCGGGTTCCCGCTGGCCGTGATCTGCGGCCGGAAGGACCTGATGGCGACGGCGGACCCGGCGCGCAAGGGCACGATGGATTTTTCCTGCCTCAGCGGAACGCTGAGCGGGAACCCGATCGCCTGCGCTGCAGGCCTCGCGGCATTGGCGGAGCTGTCCCGCCCCGGCGTGTATCAGCGTCTCGCGGCGATCGGTCAGCGGCTGCGCGAAGGCATGGCCGAGATCGCGAAGCACCAAGGCGTCGCCATGCAGTCGTTGGGCGAAGGGCCGATCGCCCAGCCGGTGTTCATCGATCCGAGCCGGCCGATTACGCGCGAGAGCGATCTGAAGGGTGCCGATGGCGCACGCGCCCGGCGGATCGGCATCGAGCTGATCAAGCGCGGGATCTTCGTGGTGCCTGGGGCAAAGATGTACCTGTCGCTGATGCACACGGATGCGGACATCGAGAAGACGCTGGCGGCGTTCGAGGATGCCCTAAAAGCGGGCAAATGACGACAGCGACAGCGACAGGGACAGGGGAAAGCCGCAGAGGAGTGGAGGAGAAGAAGGCGTAGGACGCCAGGGCAAGTGCGGGCCGCGACGAATAGGGGAGCAGAGAAGCGCGGAACGAACTGGCGAAGAGGCGCAGAGGCGAAGAGAGGTAAGAGCACCGAGAGCCGGAACGGGCACGAACACGATCACGAACACGACCACGGCCTTCGCTGTCGATGTCGGATCTTGCCCTGAACAGGAGGAACCATGAACCTGCAGAACGCGGTTGCGCTCGTTACCGGTGGCACCGGGGGGCTTGGCCGGCGGATTTGTCTCGCGCTCGCGAAGCACGGCGTGTCGGTGGCCGTCTGCTATCATCAACGGAAGGGCGAGGCAGAGAAGGTCGCTGCCGGACTGCGGGAATTCAAAGTCACGGCCAAAATCGCACAAGTGGACGTCACCAGCGCCGAGTCGGTGAACGCCCTCGTTGCCCAGGTCTCCCGCGAGTTCGGTCGGATCGACGTTCTGGTGAATGACGCTGCCTACAACAAATGGATTCCGTTTACCGAACTAGACCAGTTGACGTATGGCGATTGGAACAAGATTCTGACGACCAACCTTGACGGCCCCTTCCACTGCATCAAGGCCGTTGCGCCGATCATGAAGGCGCAGCAGCAGGGTCGGATCATCAACATCGCTTCCATCGCCGGCCTGGGGCCCACAGGATCGTCAATTGCGTATGCGGTCTCCAAGGCGGCACTGATACATCTGACGAAGTGTATGGCGGTGTCGTTGGCCCCGCACGTCCTGGTCAACTGCATCGCTCCGGGTTATCTGGAAGGCACCCGGATGACCGAAAACCTCGCCCCCGACTACCGCGAGAAGGCCAAGCAGTTCTCGCTGTTGAAGCGGGCGGCAGACAAAGACGACATTGCGGAAGCGATCGTCGAGCTGTGCCGAACGGACAGCATCACGGGGCAAACGCTTGCAATCGATTCGGGCCGGGTGTTCCATTAGGTAGAGCAGCGCATTCGATTCCATGGCGGGCAGAGCTCGCCCTACGCAAATCGCATAGCGCGTATCAAGCGTCGGTCGGGCTTCGCCCGACGCATCAGTAGCAACCACATGTCTTGGAGGCGAACACGATGGCCGACACGTCTCAGCCCTGGCGAACAGATCACTGGTTCTGTAGTCCCTACAATTTCGATCCGGCCACCCGGGTCGCGCCGCACAAAGTAGAACTGCACGACATTACCGTGCGCGACGGGGAAGAGTGCGCCGATGTCGCCTTCACCGTCGAGGACAAGGTGCGCATTGCCGAGGCACTCGCACTGGTGGGCATTCGGCGGATGGAGGTGTTCCTGACCGTCCCCGGCTGGCTTGAGGCCGTGCGGGCGATCCTGCGGCGAAAGCTGCCGCTCGATCTGTACGTGACCTGGCATCCGGGGCGCGTCGAACGCGTGCTGGAGCTTGGCGTCAAGCATGCGATGGTCTGGTACCGGATCCTCGAGGAGCACCAGCGCTTCGATCTCAAGCGTTCGCGAGAGGACCTGCTGGATACGGCCGCCAAGCAGATCGCCGCGGCGCGCGCCGCGGGTTGCGCGGCGAACCTCTTCATCGTCGAGGCGACCCGGGCAACGCTCGACCAGCTCAAGGAAACCGTCCGGATCGGCAAACAGGCCGGTGCGACGGCGGTCACCGTCGTGGACAGCTTTGGTGTGGCCCGACCCGCCGCGGTCGCCTTCCTGGTCCGGCAGGTGCGCGAATGGACCGGCCTCGAGGTGGACGTGCACTGCCACAACGACTTCGGCCTGTCCACCGCTAACGTGCTTGCGGCCTATGAAGCGGGAGCGACCGGCCTCAATGTCGCGGTCAATGGTCTGGGTTATCGGGCCGGCAACGCGGCGCTGGACGAAGTCGCGCTTGCCTTGGAAATTTTGTACGGGGTCAGGACCGGCGTGCGCCTGGAAATGCTCCCCTGGCTCAGCCACCTGGTCGAGGACATCACCGGCATCGCCGTAGATTATTTCAAGCCGATCGTCGGCAAAGGGGCCTTCAGCGTGGAGCAGTGGAAGACCGGCAACGCCATGGAGGCAGCCGGTGCCCGCCCGGTGGTCTTTCCGTTCGAGCCCGAGCTTGTCGGCCGCACGCCGCGGGTGGTCGTCGGCAAGTGGAGCGACGTGGGCGCGGTCGGCAAGAAGCTCACCGAGTACGGTCTCACCGCCTCGCCCGAGCAAATTGCACAGATCCTGATCGGCTGTCAGCGGGCCGGCATCGCGCATCACCGGCCGCTCAACGATGACGAGTTCCTCGCCATCGCGCTCGCCGGAGGGGCGCAGGCCGTGGAGTAGTACGCCGACATTGAATTTGTCGGTTCGCTTCGTTTACAGGGGTGTGGCGGGATTCCGAAACACCCCTGTTGCTTTGAATGCTATCTAGCCCTCGTAGAACGTCCGAGTCGAAGAAGGCGAGATTCTCGTTGACGCCCACTAGCGAAAACGTGCTCGTAGTCAAAACTCGGTATAGACCATCCAATCATCTCGTCTCATCGCCTATTGCCAGCCCGCGTGTTCAGCCCCCGTGTTAGTGGACCAGCCGTTCACTAAAGGTGTTGATCCAGTGATGGCAATTCGAGGTGTTCTGACAGTTTAGAGCCGCTTGAGATTCGAGAAGAAATCTTCTGTGATCAGGGCCGACCCATCGATTAACGAAACCATTGGAACAACTGCGCAATCGACAATCCCTTTGGCTCCGACCCAGGAATCTTCAACACCCTTGGTGAACGGCTGGGTTACTGGAACGGGGGGCGTTTGCCCTTGACTCCATCCAAAGCCTGTGGAATACGCTTCACTTTATCCGCACCAAACGCACGCGACGGAGCCCCCATGCAACAGATCATGCTTGGTCTGGCATCGGGTATTCTCGGAGCAATCCTCGGTGCTTGGGCTGCCTTCAAACTCAATAAGGACAATGCCAGGGCTGCCGCTATCGAGAATATGCTCTCACTTGTATATCCCATCGGATTCAAGAGTTGGTGGCAGCCCGAACAGGGCAAGCCCGCCCTCATTTTTCACGACCAATATCCGGCACTTTGGAGCGCTTATGCGAGACTGAGATCTGCACTGCCACGCCGCATGAGAAAGAAATGTGACGACGCATGGCACCAATACATGGCGATTGATTATTACGATCAGATTCCCGAAGATCAGCCCTCCAAGGTCTTTTCCAAAGGGACCCACAAAACCCGAGAAGAAGCAATAAAGCGAAGCGCT
>Ga0335071_10006506_pt1 | contig 12052 bp, 14 predicted proteins | sample Lox_Sample_15_FD_206724 | JGI IMG/M metagenome (GOLD analysis project Ga0335071, IMG submission 206724) | Soil microbial communities from Loxahatchee National Wildlife Refuge, Florida, United States - Lox_Sample_1.5 | ecosystem: Environmental > Terrestrial > Soil > Wetlands | place: USA...
CCGAGGAGTACGGCGTCAAGCTCATGGTCGGCCACCTGCTCGAGTATCACCCGGCCGTGAACAAGATGAAAGAGCTCATCGACGCCGGCGAGCTCGGCCGGGTGTTCTACGCCTACGCCAACCGCCTCAACCTCGGTAAGGTGCGGACCGACGAGAACGCACTCTGGAGCCTCGGTCCGCACGACGTCTCGGTGCTCAACTACCTCACCGGCGACGAGCCGGTGGAGGTCAGCGCCCGCGGCGAGTGCTACCTGCAGGACGACGTCGAGGACGTCGTCTTCGGCTACATCCGCTACGGCAACGGCATGGTCGGCCACCTGCACGTGAGCTGGCTCGACCCGCACAAGAGCCGCAAGATCACCGTGGTCGGCGAGAAGAAGATGGTCGTCTTCGACGACATGGAGGCCGACCGCAAGATCACCGTGTACGACAAGGGCGCCACCACCACGCGCACCAAGTTCGAGACCTACGGGGAGTTCGTCACCCTGCACTTCGGCGACATCCACATCCCCAGGATCGGGAACGAGGAGCCGCTGCGCGTCGAGTGCCAGCACTTCGTGGACTGCATCAACGACGACGCCACGCCGCGCAGCGACGGCCGCGACGCGCTCAACGTGGTCAAGGTGCTCGACGCCATGGAGATCAGCCTGCGCGAGGGCGGCCGCCCCGTGAAGACCGCGGAGCTGTGACGATGGCTCTGCACGCCAGCGACCTGGGCCACAACCTGCTCCTCGGCGACGGCGTCGTGGTCGGCAAGGACGTCGTCTTCGGCGCCAACGTCGTCGTGTACGAGGACACCGTCATCGGCGACGGCTGCTTCATCCAGGACGGCGCGGTGCTCGGCAAGGTGCCGAGCCTCTCGCCGACCAGCACCGCCAAGCGCGGCGAGCTGGCGCCGCTCACGCTCGGCGCCGGCTGCGTGGTCAGCACCGGCGCCGTCGCGTACCGCGGCACCACGCTCGGCGCCGGCTGCATCCTCGGCGACTACGCCGGCGTGCGCGAGCGCTGCACGCTGGGGCAGAAGGTCGTCGTCGGCCGCAGCAGCGTCGTCGAGAACGACACCACGATCGGCGACTTCACCAAGATCCAGACCAACGTGTACATCACCGCGTACATGACGATCGAGGACCGCTGCTTCATCGCGCCCTGCGTGCAGACCACCAACGACAACTTCATGGGCCGCACCGAGAAGCGCCACGAGCTCATCAGGGGCGCGACCATCCGCCGCGGCGCCCGCGTCGGCGGCGGCGTGGTGCTGTGCCCGGCGATCGAGGTCGGCGAGGAGGCGTTCATCGCCGCCGGCGCCGTGGTCACCAAGGACGCGCCGGCCCGCAAGGTGCTCATGGGCGTGCCGGCGCGCGTCGTGCGCGACGTGTACGAGGACGAGCTGCTCGAGAGCCAGTAGTCGGCCGCTGCGCCGGCGGCGCGCCCTCGGCCTAGTCGTGGGCCAGCGAGGCGAGGTGCGTCGCGAGGTGCGGGCCGCCCTTGGCGATCCCCAGCTTGCGGCGGATGTTGGCGCGGTGGAACGCCACGGCCGCCGTGCTCACGTGCAGCGCCTGGGCGATCTCGGCGCTCGTCTCGCCCTGGCGCACCAGGGCGGCCACCTCCTTCTCGCGCCGGGTGAGCGGCTGCCCGGTGTCCGGGCCGCGGGCCAGCCGCTGGCCGAACGGGCCGACGATCTCACGCAGGTTGCCGCGCAGCGCGTCGATGTCCAGCCGCTCCGGACGATGGCGCAGGGCGCGGCTGAGCCGCTCCAGGGCCGGCTCGATGAGCTGGTCGATGTTGGAGATGATGCGCTCCTCGAGCTCCCGCTGGTCCTGCTCCCGCTGCTCGAGGAGGACCCTGAGCGCGGTGTTGCGCTCGTCCAGGATCGTCGCCTGGCGGCGCAGGGCGCGCTCCGACCGGGTGAGCGCCTCCTGCATCTGCTTCTGGGCGGTGATGTCGGCCCCGAGGAGGAAGCAGCCGGGGCTCCCGGCCATGCGCACCGGCACGATGCTGAGCAGCATGTGCTTGGTCCCCGAGCGCACGCGGCACGCGACCTCAAGCTCGTTGAGGCGCTCGCCGGGCTCGGCTGCGCCGATGGTCGCGGCGACCTCGGGCGGGAAGTCGTCCCTGACCGTCGCGCGCAGCATCTCGGCCCGCGTGCGCTCGAAGAACGCGAGCGCGTGGGAGTCGGCGTCGACGTAGGCGCCGTCGCCGTCCACCTGCATGGCGGGACTCGGCAGGCCGAACAGCACGCGGCGGAGCTCGTCCGCCTCCCGCCGCGCCGCCTGCGCCGCGCGCTCGCGGGTGACGTCGCGCATGGCGCCGATCATGTTGGTGGCGCGCCCGGCGCGGTTGGTGAGCAGGACACCCTGGTCGCTCACCACGATCCAGGACCCGTTGCCGTGGCGGAGCCGGTACTCGCAGCTGAACGGCGCCCCGTCGAGGATGGCGTCGGCGAGGGCCTCCATGGTCTGCTCGTGGTCGTCCGGGTGGATGCGCTCCAGCCACCCTTCGATGCCCCGGGGGAAAACGCCGGGAGGCATCCCCAGCATGGAGTCGACCTCGTCGGTGAAGGCGATGGCGCCCGTCTCGATGTTCCAGTCGTACAGCACGCCGAAGCTGACGCTGAGGAACGCCTGCAGCCGCTTGTCGCGGGCGGTGATGGGCGGCTGCGGCTGCGTGCCGGCGAAGCCGGGCGAGGTGAGGGTGGTGTCGCCTCCCGCTGAGGACAACACGTGGCGCAACGGAGGCGGGATGCGGAAGCTAGGCATTCCCTCGCACTTTCCTCGTATTCTCCTAGCCTTGCTCTGGCGCATTCTGTCGCTAGAGTCGAGATGAGTCAATGCCCGGTACTCAGGGGGTCCGCCGCTCTCGGGCGGCCGCGCGAACGGCGGACGCCGGGCAACGAAGAAGGGGGAGCCGCTGGACGATCCTCACTCCGCCGGCCCGGCCGGCACTACCTCACCAGCCAGGTGCGCGGGTGCACCGCGGTGGGACGGTCAACGCGATGGAGGGAGGTAGAGATGGAGTTCCACCACGTGGCGGCGGCCGACATCGCCACGGAACCGCTCGACGTCGGCGAAGACAGCCGCTTGAGCCTGGTCGACGTCATCGACCGCACCCAGGGCGCTCCCTTCAGCGCCGGGGTCTGTGAGGTCTTCCCCGGCGCTCCCGTCGACTTCGACTACGACGACGACGCCGCCGTCTGCTACATGCTCGAGGGCGACATCACGCTCACAGAGAACGGAGTCTCCGTGCACTTCGTCCCCGGCGACGTCGTGTACATCCCCCAGAAGAAGGGCCTCGTCGTGTTCTTCAGCGCGACCACCTACGGCCGCTTCTTCTACGTCACGTATCCGCACTGGAGGTGACACTTGGCTACCGAACCTGAGCATCACCGCCATCTGTTCCACGACGAGATGGACGCGCAGCACAAGCGCGACATGGAGCAACTCGCCAAGTTCGGCTACAAGCAGGACCTGCGGCGCTCTCTCGGCTTCTTCTCCACGTTCGCCATCGCGTTCAGCTTCATCTCGGCGACCAACGGCTTCTACGCGCTGTTCTACTACGGCCTCGACATCGGCGGCCCGGCCGGTCTGATCTGGCAGTGGCCGATCATCGTCTTCGGCCAGTTCATGGTGGCTCTCGTGTTCGCCGAGGCGGCTTCCCACTACCCGCTGGCCGGCGGCATCTACCAGTGGGCCAAACGGTTCCTGGGCGGCGACTATGGCTGGTGGGTGGCGTGGGTGTTCGCGACCGCCCTCGTGGTGACCGTGGCCGCCGTCGCCTTCGGCGTGGCTCCCATCATCTGCTCGCTGATGGGCTGGGACGCCAGCAACACGACGACCCTGCTCTGGATCGCCGTCTGCTACGCGATCGGTCCGATGATCCTCAACGTCCTGAGCGTCAAGGTGACGGCGTTCTTCAACAACATCGGGACGGTGACGGAGATCATCGGCCTCGTGGTCATCGCGATCGCCCTGTACGTGGCGGTCATCATCGGTCACGGTTCGCATCAGGGCTTCAGTGTGCTCTTCGATACCACGCCGGGCGTCGGGTCGGGCGCGCTGTTCGGCTACGGCAGCGCGTTCCTCGCGGCGATGCTCACCGGCGCCTGGGTCATGTACGGCTTCGACACGGCCGGCGGCCTGGCCGAAGAGACGGTCAACCCGACGCGTGAAGTGCCACGCGCCATGCTCTTCGCGATCGGCATCACCGCGGTCATCAGCGCCTTCTGGCTGGTCGCCATGGTGCTGGCCATCCCGAACGTCAAGGCGACCCAGGCGCAGGGCACGGAGGCGATCGCGTACATCTTCAACGCGCACTTCCCGTCGTGGGTGACCAACCTGTTCCTGATCAGCGTGTGCGTGGCCATCTTCGTCTGCTGCCTGGCCATCCAGGCGGCGACGACGCGGCTCCTGTTCGCCTACGGACGCGACAAGATGATCCCGGCGTCGAGGTTCTTCGGGTACGTCAACCCGAGCACCAGGACGCCGATGACCTCGGCGTTCTTCGTCGCCGCGGCCGCGATCGTCGTGCTCCTGTACGTGAACCTGGGCGGCAGCGACCCGTTCATCGCCATCGCGCGCGTGACCGCCTGGGCCACGGCCGGCACCTACGTCGCCTACCAGATGGTGGTGTTCGGCGGCCTCGTGGCCCGCTCCAAGGGCTGGCCCAAGGACAGGGCCTACTTCAACCTCGGCAGGTGGGGCTGGCCCGTCAACATCATCGCCTTCGTCTACGGCGTGTTCATGATCATCAACCTGGCCTGGCCGCGCACGCCGACGGCCGCCTGGTACGACAACTACCTGGTGCTCTTCTCGCTGGCCGTGGTGGTCGTGGCCGGGCTGGTCGTGTACGCGATCCAGAAGGCCCGCGGAGTGGATCTGAGCTCGACCATCAAGGAGATCGACGAGTCGCCGGCCGAGGCCATGGCGGCAGAGGCCATGGCGGCAGGCGAGGCCGGCAAGATCCTCGACGCCCCGGTGGACCCGGGCGTGTGACGCGTCGGCAAGGGACGACGGAAAGGGGGGCCTGCACGTCTGACGTCCTGTAGTACGGCCAGCCGCCCATCAGGGGCGGTGGGATGGAGGTGCGGGGGCGGCGGCCCGGATGGGCCGCCGCCTTCGCGTACGGGACCGGACGCTTCCGCCGGGTATTCGACCGCTCCGCAGGCTCCTCGGCGGACGCCGTGACGCCGCGAGGCGCGGGCGGTTTGGGCACGGGGACTCTTCGGATCGTCGAGTCGAAGAGTGCGCCGTGACGGTAGAACCGCCGAGGGATGGGCCGGGCAGCCCGCCGGCGGAGCCGGACGGACCGGCGAGTGACCAGCTGAACAGCCCGCCGGCCCGGGACGCCGGGCCCAGGCCGGCGAGCGAGCCGACGAGCGGACCGGGCCAGCCGGACGCCGGCGCCGTCGAGCCCCGCCGGCTGCGGTTCACGCGCCGCCGCCTGCTGTTGCTGGGCGGCGCCGCCAAGCTGTGGCCTTCCACGCGCGCGGCCACATGGGCGAGGCCTACACGAGCAGCCTGCCGCTCGACCTGGCGACGACGACGACACTCCTCGCCGACACCCTGGACGGCGCACCCCTGCCGCCGCGACACGGCGGTCCGCTGCGCCTGGTCGTGCCCAAGCAGCTCGGCTACGAGAACGTGAAGTGGGTGGTGCGCATGGAGGTCACCGACGCCCCGGTGCCGGGGTACTGGGAGCAGCGCGGCTACCCGCAGAACGCGCCCGCGCCGGGTGGCTGAGCCAGGAGCTCCGCCCGCCGCGACGACCCGTGGGTCTCAGCGCGCGCTGTCCACCTGGACCAGCAACGGGATGGTCGTCTCCTGAGAGGTCCCGTCGTTGAGTCTGGCTGTGATGGTCAGCACGCCCTGGATCGTGCCCACGATGTGCCGGCGGGCGGCGAAGAACACCAAGGCGATCTGCTGCGTCTGCCCCGCGCTCAGTGAGAGACGACCGCCGGCGATGTGTCCATTGGTCCAGAACCCGACCCGGTCGATCGCCGCCTTGCCGGGGCAGCGCCGCTCTCGTCGTTTCAGGATGGGAAGACTCCGGATTGCAGGACGGAGACGAGCGAGGGTCCAGATGGCTGATGATGAGGCGAAGGAGGGTCCCGGGACCGGCGGGAGGTCTGAGGAGGAGCCGGCGCACGGAGCCGTACGCTACACGAGGCGCCGGATAATCGTCTTGGGCGCCGCGCTCGCGGCGGGCGTCGCCGCGGTGATTGCCGGCGTGAGGGCACTCGGCGGCCCTTCCGAGGTCGCCGACAAGGTCGGCGGGCCGGTGGCCGATCAGTTCGGCTCGTTCCCCATCAACAGTGTGGAGGCCGTTCCCAACGTCCCGGCCGACCAGTGGGTCGTCAAGGTCGACGGGCTCGTGGACACGCCTCTCACGATCGACCGCGCCACCTGGAGCGGCCTGCAACGCGCGACCGAGACCGTCGACTTCCACTGCGTGGAGGGCTGGGGCGTGGACGACGTGCGCTGGGGAGGTGTGGCGCCCTCCGTGCTCTTCGACCTGGCCGGCGTGAAGCCCGAGGCCAGATACGCCGTCCTGCACGCCTTCGGCGGTACGTACAGGAGCAGTCTGCCGCTTGACCTCATGCGCGAGCCCCAGACGCTGCTCGTCGACTCCCTCGGCGGCGCCCCGCTGCCGCCCAGGCACGGCGGCCCACTTCGCCTGATCGTGCCCAAGCAGCTCGGCTACAAGAGTGTGAAGTGGGTGGTGCGAGTCGAGCTGAGCGCGGAGCAGGTGCCCGGCTACTGGGAGTCGCGCGGGTACCCGGAGGACGCGCCGGTCTTGGGGAACTGAAACCGGGCTCCCCTGCCGTCGCTATCGCTGTATCGGCGCCCGCGCTACCTGTCAGACGACGCCGGTCGCCTTGAGGTAGATCACCAGCGCAAGGATCGCCAGCAGGATCACGAGGGTGACGATCCGCTGGGTGCTCCAGCGCGAGCTGCGCTCGGACGGCGCCTTCCAACTCGGCTCGTTCTCGTGGTCGTGGAGTTGGTCGGCGGCCAGGAACGTGCGGTCGGACCTGCCTCCGGTGCCGAGCGTGCCTCGGTTGGAGTGGCTGTCCTTCTCTGGAGGTGGGGGAGTGCCGTTCGTGGGGGTCCCTCCTGTCGTGGCGCCGGCTCCATGCGGCGCGCATGCCGAGTCTCTCGCGCGCGTCCGTCGCCGCGCAAGCGCCGGGCGCACGCGTTGCGCTCCGGCCGGTGCGGGGTTTCGTCCGGCGGGGGCGGTGGGCACCATGACCGCGGGCGGCGTCCGCGCACGCCGGCCGCGCTACACTGGAGCCCGCGCCGAACCGTCTGCGCTCCCGACCAGATCGTGCTGAGGAGGCCGAGGAATGACCAAGTACATCTGCAGCGTCTGTGACTACGTCTACGACCCCGAGGTCGGCGACCCGGACAACGGCGTCGAGCCCGGCACGGCGTTCGAGGACCTTCCCGACGACTGGGTGTGCCCGGAGTGCGGCGTGGAGAAGGAAGAGTTCGAGGCGCTGGAAGACTGAGCGAGCCTACTCGCCGGCGCCGGCCGGCACCGGCTTGAGCCCCTCGGCGTAGGCGATCAGCTCCTGACGTGTCAGCGCGCCGGTGATGAACACCGCTCGGCGCGCTCCCAGCACGAAGAGCGACGGCCCCGACGGCTGGTACCAGGTCGAGGCCGTTCTGCCTTTGAAGGCGCCGTACTGCAGCGTCGCCTGCTGGAACGAGAGCTGCGTACCCATGGCACTCGCGAGCAGGCTAGGGAACTGTGAGCTCAGGGCCCTGGTCGCCCCGGGCCCGATCTGCTCCATCGTGAACCAGTTGAGACCGCGTGTGTACAGCTGTGCGACGAGCGGCTCGGAGGATCCCGCGATCGGTGTGCTGATGACCCTGTCGGTCAGCCAGTACACCGGTGCATAGTCGGCCGGCCAGGTCGCGACGGCCCTACGAGCGTACCCGTCCGGCGCCAGGTCCGAGACGAGGGGGTCGTAGCCGGCGGCCTCGCCGGCCTGTGCCGGCGTCTTTGCGTAGGAGACGGCGTCCGCCTCGACGGTCTTCATCGGCGTGCCGGCCGGCACGCCGACGGAGGAGGTCCTGCCGGCCGGCGGCGGTGACGCCCAGTCCACGTCCGCCGTGAACGTCTCGGTGCCGTCGCTGTACCAGGTGACGATGCCGCTCTCCTGGTCGACGACCACGTCGATGACCTTGCCGTCCATGCGCATCGCTGCTCGCCACACGGTGCGGGCGCCCTCCTTGAGCGGCTTGATGCCCACGGCGTGGTCGCCGTCTTCCACGGCGGCGCGCACGATGGCCGAGAGCCCCTGGTAGTCGAGCGGGCTGCGCGTCGCGACGCGCCACACCGGGGGCCACGCGCCGACGGTGGTCAGACCCTTTGCGCGACGGCCCAGCGGCGACGTCCGCCTCGTGAACGTGGTCTCCGTGCGACTCTCCGCCGCGTAGGCGGACTCGGAGGAGCCGGACGTGCCGGCTCGAGGCGCCGTGTTCTCCCAGGTCATGCGCCCGCCGGCGTCACCCGAGGCGACCGCGGCGAACGACCCGGTCTCGCGGGGCACGCCGGAGGCGTTCTGCGCGATCGCCTGCCACGTGAAGGTCCCCCGGACGCCGTTGACCACGGGCGTGGGCATGTTCGAGCCCGAGCGCACGAAGAACATCCACGCGATGGCGAACACGACGGCGAGCGCGACGAGCGTCGCGACGAAGCTCGGCGGCCTGCGGTTCATCCGCGCCGAGCGGATCTCCCGGCTCACGCGTTCCGGCGGGGTGGACATGGACTCTACAGAAGCTCCTTGTAGACGAGCTCGCGCGTGAGCCGACCCTGCCAGCGGGCGCGGCCGGCCGGCAGCAGGTGCCAGAGGTCGTAGAAGTCGTCGGACGGCAGGTCCAGCTTGCCGACGAAGTCGAGGTAGCTGATGCCGTACTTGGCGGCGAGGTCGGTGCAGCCCTGGTGATACGTGGCCAGTACGTCGTCGAGGCCGTCCTGCACCGCGGCCGCGTCGCGGGGCATCTCGATCAGGACCGGCCGGATGCCCCGGGCGATGCAGGTCTGGATGAGCGTCTCGAGCTCCGCGAGCCGGTCGGGATACCGGTCGGTGAACCCCCCGAGATGGTCGGTGCGCCACGTCTGCACCAGCTCCTGCTTGGTCGCCAGGAGCAGCGGGCTCCGGCCGTCGTAGTGGTGCTCCCACCACGGCCTCGGTGGGGTGGTCCGGACGGCGGACATGGGCAGGGTCTCCGAAGGATGCTCCATGTTGAAGCGCGAGAGGCCGACGGTGATCAGCGCTGTCCCGCGGTCTCTTGGCAGGGCCGAGACGACGAGCGCGTCCTCGACGAAGGTCTGGCAGCTCGACGACAGCACGAACCCGGCGGCGCGCGCGCCCAGCCGGCCGGTGAGGCTTCGGCTCCACCCGGCCTCATCGGTGATGGACTCGCGGGAGGCCGAGCCGCCGAGCAGGTACACCACGTGCCTCGGCGGCTTCTTGTAGCGGAGCCACGCGACCACCTGGCGCACGTGGACCCAGTCGCCGGCGCGGCCGCGGAAGCCGCGCCGGCCGGCGAGGACGGAGTCCGGGGACGGCGCGGCGGAGGCGGCGCCCGCGGCGAGAGGACCGGGCGCGGACGCGCGCGCCGGGGCGGCCGAGAGAGCGAGCGCCGCCGCGGCCGCCGCGACGGCGGCGGCGCAGGCGGCGCCGGCGAAGGCCTGCTTGAGGATCCGGCGACTCGGCATGTCCGGGGTCAGCCGCCCGGCGAGGTCGTGAGGCGGCCGCCCGAGGTGAGCGGCCCCAGCGCGCTGCTCCACTTGCCGCTCGACAGCATGACTTTGATCGAATAGCTGGTCGCGCCGCCGGGCTGCGTGTACTGGAAGTCGCCGACCGTGGTGCTCTGGGCCATCGCGCTCCCCGACCACGGGTTGACCGGCCAGACGTAGGCCGGCAAGGCGAACGTCGTCGCGTCGAACGACGCCGGCGTGGGATACGTGCCTCCGTTGAGGAGCGCGTACCCCTCGAGGTAGCGCTGCAGGAGGCACAGGTTCTGCTTGCACTGCTGGTCCCGCTCCGGCGTGAACCACGCCGGCGTGCCGCCCTTGAGCTTCTGGTTGCCGCTCGACAGGTGGACGTTGAGGACGTAGGAGGAGCCGCCGCCCTTGCGCGTGTATGTGTAGGTGCCGCGGGTGGTGCCCGGGCCCATCACCTTGCCGGTCCACGGATTGGACGGCCAGATGACGGTCGAGCCCGGCAGCTTGCCGCCCTTCTTGACCATTGTCACCGGCGGATACGTGAAGTGGTTGGTCTCGCCGTAGTCGTTGACGTACTTCTGGATGAGCAGGGCGCCGGCCACGACCTGCTTGTCGACGAAGCTCAGCGCCTCGGCGCGTGGGGCGGCCGCGGCGAGCAGCAGGGCGAGGACGGCGGCCGCCAGGACGGCGGCTGTCAGGCGTCTGCGCATGTGTGTTCCTCCCATGTGGTCAGGACTCCCTGAGGCGGAAGTCGCGCGCCGGCAGCGTGGCCGGCGGAGCCACCCCGCCGACGCGGGCGTCGCCGGAGTGGAGATGGACGGTGAGCTTGTAGGCGCCGCCGGGCCCCGGCGCGTAAGTGAAGTCGCCGGGGGTCGTGCCGGGCCGCATGACGGCGCCCCCGTCGGGGTCGTGCGGCCAGTCCGGGTGGACGGCGCCCACGGCGGCGAAGGGCGCCAGCTCCGACACGCGCGGCAGCGCGCCGTCGTGCTGCCGCGCCCACTGGTCGACGTAGCCGGCGAGCACGCGGGCGCCGCGGCGCAGGATCCGGTCCTCCAGGTCCGTCAGCAGCGCCTGCCAGGGGCTGGTGACGTGGGTCCCCCCGAGGACGTAGTCGCTCTTCAGCGCCCGGTGCAGGCGCAGCGTGTACGAGAGCCGGTCGGGCGCGACCGAGTACGCGAACGAGCCGGGGTCGCTGCGCTGGGCCATCATCCCGTGGTCCCAGGGGTTGCTCGGCCAGTAGCGCCGCACCGGGTCCAGGCCCACCGAGCCGCCCGCCGCCACGTCCGCCGGCAGGGGGTAGAGGCCGTGGTGTGCGGCGGCGTAGTCCTCGATGTACTGGTCGATGAGGTTGATCCCTTCCTCGCTGCGATGGTCGTAGGCGAGCATGATGTCGCGCGGCATGCCGCCGCTGACGACGATCGTGCGCCCACCGCCGAGGAACCCCGTCAGGCTGTAGCGGCGGCGGTCCCTGGTCACCATGTACCAGTACTGGCCGCGCGAGGTGCCGGGGCTGAGCGGGCCGCCGGTCCATGGGTCGGCCGGCCACCAGGAGCTCAGGCCGCCGCCCTGGCGCACCTCGCGGCGGCTCGGATACTCGAAGAAGTGCGCAGCGCCCTGGCGGTCGATGAGGCCGCGCACGGCCATCAGGGCCTCGCGCATAGCGTCGTCGGGGGTGGTCGCGCGGGCGGGCGCGGCGGCGCCCGCGCTGAGCCAGATGCAGGCGACCAGCGCGACGCCGAAAACGAGTGTGGTGCGACGGATCATGTGGTCCGGACGGCCCCTTCTTCCGCTCCAGTGTCCCTGTGGGGTCAAGACGGGTCAACCGCCGGGGATGTTCGCCCCGGCGTTCCCGCTGCTACGATTCGCGCTGGGCGAGGCCGAGCCTGCCGGGCTCGGCACGCTGCACTCGAGGGGGGATGGTGGTGGAAGCGAAGATCCCGACCCGCATGGGCGACGGCTTCATGGTCGAGATGACGCGCGGCGAGCTGCGCGCCGACCTGGAGGACGCGACGCAGGAGGCGGCGCGCAAGGCACGCTGCGCGCCGCTGCAGCAGGACGAGCTCGACCACCTGCTGGACATCTACGCCTCGCGCGCCGCGTTCACCGCCGTCGACATCGGCGACCAGGTGGTGCTCAGCTGCGACGGCGGCGGCAGCAAGATGACCGGCACCGACCTGCTCGATCTTCTCGAGAGCGAACAGCGGCTGGGCCAGGACATCCTCGAGCTCTGGCACATCGAGTACAGCTACAAGGCCATCAAGACGATCCTGCCGTTCCAGCAGCAGGTGATGCAGAACGTGCAGCTCATGTGCACGGCGCC
>Ga0335071_10006508_pt1 | contig 12050 bp, 11 predicted proteins | sample Lox_Sample_15_FD_206724 | JGI IMG/M metagenome (GOLD analysis project Ga0335071, IMG submission 206724) | Soil microbial communities from Loxahatchee National Wildlife Refuge, Florida, United States - Lox_Sample_1.5 | ecosystem: Environmental > Terrestrial > Soil > Wetlands | place: USA...
ACCTTACCACCTCCCCATAGGGGCGATGCGCTGCCTCGCCCCTTTTTTGTACGCCTCCCAATACCCCCCACCGCGCGCCATCCCAGGCATGAAATTCCTTGACAAATCAGAACTTATGTTCTATCATAACCCTGTTCTTCCTCCAAATCGGCGCACCGGAGAAGCCAGCCTCGCCATTTTCAATTCGCGGAAAACCGCCCCATCTGCATCGTCCGCGTTCGATCATCCTTCGAAGCAGCAGCACAACCACCCTCCGCACCTTGACAACTTCATATTCCGTTACCGCCGCCCTTGCCGCAGGCGAATTGTTCCTCTTTTGTTTCCGAGGATCAATTCCCCCTTCCCTCTCGGAACGCCACCCCGCCATTCTCCCCTCATCCCGCGTATCCCTCAATCAGCAATCCGCATCGACAATCAAAAATCAACAATCACCAATGACCCCATTCGTTCCTCTTCGTTTTTTCGAAAAACGAATCTGCTCGCCCCCCCGTTTATCTCCGGTAGAATTTTGATTTCCCAAATCCTCCCCAATCTAAAATCCTCAATCAAAAATCAAAAATCCTCAATGCCGTTATAATGGGCTCAGATGAAGACACAGGTCATCCAACTAGACCCGCACGACGATCTGACCTCCGTCCGCGACAAGATGACGTGGGCCAAAACCGACCGCATCCTGCTGGTCTACCCGCGCCGCTCCCGCGTCCTCAAGCGCACCCTCGACCTGCGCCTGCTCCAGCGCCATGCCCTTTTCCTGGGCGCGCAGTTGGCCATTGTCGCCTCCTCGCAGGACATCCGCCAATCCGCTCGTGAATTGGATATCCCCCTCTATAAGAACGCCTCCATCGCCCAGCGCCGCACCTGGCAGGCCCCCTCCTCGCTCCAATTGCCGTTCCTCCGCACTTCTCCCGTTGACCTGCGTCAAATGCGGGCGCAGACCCTTCCGCATGAAGCCAGGTGGCGCGGCCTCTTGGGCATTCGCCTGGCCTTCTTTACCCTGGCGGTCGTGGCGGTGCTGGCCTTGCTGGTCCTGTACTTCCCCTCCGCCACGGTCACGTTGACCCCCAGGACCCGCATGCAGAGCCAGGTCATCGCCTTCAGCGCCGGCGCCCAGGTAACCGCAGTCAACCCCTCCGGGAGCCTGCCGGCTCACCTGGTATCTGCAACCCTGGATGGCAGCAAGACCGCCCCGGTCACCGGCTCGATCATAACCCCCAACACCCCCGCCGTCGGCCTGGCCCGCTTTCGCAACCTGGACATCGCCAGGCTGACCATCCCTTCCGGCACGGTCATCCGCACCACCACCGACCCCGCCATCCGCTTCGCCACCACCGTGGATGGGGTCATGCCGGCCGGGGTTGCCCAGACGGTCGATATTCCCATCCAGGCAGTTACTGCCGGTGCTTCAGGCAACTTGCCGTCCGGTTCGCTCGTGGCCATCGAGGGCAGCCTGGGCGCCAGCCTGGCGGTGACCAACCCCAGTCCCACCACCGGCGGCACCGACCACAGCGCCCCCGTTCAGACTGCGGATGACCGCACCCGCCTGCATCATGCCCTGGTATCCGCGCTCCTCGATAAATGCCAGGCCGCCCTCCCCAAGTCCCTCAGCCAGGGCGATGTATATTTCCCCGGCACCCTGGCCGTCGGCCAAATTCTTTCTGAAACCTACTTTCCCGCCGATAGGCAGACCGGTCCCACGCTCTCACTGACCATGAAAGTGCAGTGCCAGGCCCAGTATGCCCAGGCTGCCGATATCAGCACCCTCGCCGGGCTGAAGCTGGATGCCGGCCTCCCGGGCGGTTTCGAGCCCGCTTCCAAGGTCGCCGCCGCCCTGACCTCCGCTCCACCCGTGACGGATGCCCGGGGGCAGACCACCTGGAAAATGACCGTCCAGCGCCTTACGAGCGCCCGCATCGACCCGGTCGCGACCATGCAGATGATCCAGGGCCGCAGCCTGGCAACCGCCGCGCAGCAGTTGTCCCATTCCTTGCAGTTGGTTGCTGCGCCTGTCATAAGAGTCACTCCCGCCTGGTGGCCCTGGCTGCCGGTTTTCCCGTTCCGCATTGCCGTCTTGGTGGAAGGTTGAGGCTTGCCTGCCGGACCCCGCAAATCCTTTTTATCAGTCCACCTCTTTTTTATCTGTGTTTATCTGTGGCAATTACCGGCCTGAATATTCGTGATATTCGCAGTATTCGTGAAATTCGTGATTTTCGCAGTATTCGCAGTATTCGTAGCATTCGTGATATTCGTGATCTATAAAATGAGAATCCTCGCAGTCGACCCCGGTTCCAAGGATATCGGTCTGGCCATCAGCGACCCCACCGGTACGATTGCCGGCCCGCTCACGGTGCTTCCGCATGTTGCCCGCTTGGTGGACGCCGCCTCCGTGGCCCAGCTCGCCCTCACGCATGCCGCCGGTCTCATCGTGGTTGGTCAGTCCTTTGACGATGATGGCCGTCTGTCCTTCGAAGGCCGCCGGGCCCAGCGCTTTGCCCAGGCTCTTGCAACCCAGACCGCCATTCCGGTCGTGATGTGGGACGAATCCTTCACCACCCAGACCGCCCGCCAGGCCCGCATACAAATGGGCGTCCGGCGCAGGGACCGTGCCGGCCACCTGGACGACCTGGCCGCCACGGTGCTCCTGCAGTCTTACCTGGAGTCCAATCGGCCATCATGAAACACCCTCGTTCCTGTTTGCCTGGGGCTCTGCTGATCTTCCTGTTCGGGTTCATCGCGCTGGTCGCCCTGGCTGTCGTCATACCCGGCTTGGCCTGGCAGTCGTTCGGCCCTCCGGGAGCCTCGTTGAATTCCTGGCAGCGCTTCAGCTACGCCCTCGACCTGGTCTGGAACTCCGGCGATCTGACCCAGGCGCGTGATCCGAATGGCCCAACGCAGACCTTCATCATCCAGTCCGGTGACAGCGTTTGCCTCATTTCAGACCGCCTGGAAAGCGCCGGACTGATCCGCAGCGCCGGGACGTTCCGCACCTACCTGCTCTGGACCGGCGCGGATACCGTTATCCAGACCGGCACCTACCAGCTCAGCCCGGCCATGACCGGCCAGGCCATCGCCCAGGCCATCAAATCCAGGTCGCTCACCGAGGTGACCTTCACGGTCCTGCCTGGCTGGCGCATGGAGGAGATCGCCGCCGGCCTGCCCACCTCCGGCCTGAACATCACCCCCGCCGCCTTCATCTCGGCCGCCTCCGCCCCCGCCGATCCGCCCGCCTTCCTGCCGGTCGGATCCACTGCGGAGGGCTTTCTCTCCCCCGGCAAATATACCCTGCCGCGCACCACCTCGGCGGAACAACTGGTCTTCCTGCTGCTGCAAGGGTTCTCCGACAAGCTGACCCCCGCACTCCAGGCCGGTCTCACCAGCCACGGGCTGACGGTCTACCAGGCCGTCACGCTGGCATCCATCCTCCAGCGCGAGGCGGTGGTCGCGGATGAAATGCCTATGCTCGCCTCGGTCTTTTACAACCGCCTGCACCTGAACATGCGCCTGCAGACCGACCCGACCGTCCAATATGCCCTGGGCTATAACAGCTCCCAGGGCACCTGGTGGACCAACCCGCTCAGCCTGGATGATCTGAAGGTCGATTCCCCCTATAACACCTACCTCTATCCTGGCCTGCCGCCCGGCCCCATCTCGGAGCCCGGCCTGGACGCCCTGCAGGCGGTTGCCTCGCCCGCCCAAAGCAATTACTTATACTTCCAGGCGCGCTGCGACAAATCCGGCCTGCATAACTTTGCCGAGACCCTGGCACAGCACCAGCAGAATAACTGCCCATGATGGATATGTAGGTCACGCTTGAAGCGTGACTACCTACTTCGCCTCCACTGCTTCGACCGGGGCTTGGGGGCTGCGCTGGAAGAAGGTCAGCAGCCCGGCCCCGACAGCGGCACAAAGTATCGCCGGGGTCAAGATAAACCAGCCGATGTAGGGCGTCAGGCAGGCTAGCAGCAAGAGCAGGCCTCCGCGCAGATCCTGCCCCAGCGGGGAGGCGGAGGGCTTCCAGCGGTTTCCCGTCAATCCGGCCAGCGCGACTAGTCCCGGTACGCCCGGGATGATCAACCCGATCAGCATCAGGAGCCCCAGCGCGGTCCCGATTACATAGGTCATGATCTGTGGACCGCCTTTGTATTGGGTCCATTCAAACCAAAGCACCAGCAGCACGAACCAGAAGATGATATTGATCATCCCAACCAGGCAGCTCCTCCCCGGAGCGGCTTCCAATTTCTGCCGGGCCCGCTCCACCGGTTTGGGCAGGAACAGATCGATGGTCCCCAACAGGGCGACGATGGCAAAGCCGCCCAACAGCAAGCGAAAAATGGTACCAGGTGTAAGCATCTCAACCTCTCTTCTTTACGTACTATGCAGTACTTTCGTCATTATTCGTAGTAACGGCTTCAGCCGTTTCTTCTCCGCCAAAATCCGTAGTAACGGCTTTAGCCGTTCTTTCTCCGCCAATAAATCCCTGAATTTTCAAGCGACCGCCATCTCTTAAACACAAGCCGGCCTTACCTAATTGGCGAAGTATTGTTATGCGAAAAACGATTATTCCACGGCTTTCGGTGATCTTGTATCCTTGCGTTGAAACAGCGCCTGAATATTCGCCCCGAAACCTATCCCAAGCGCGATCGGAGCGAAGACGAACCAGCCGATATACGGCGCCAGCGCGGAGATTACCAGGAGACCAGACCCCAGCAGGCTGGCATGGTTGGCGGAGCCGGCTTTCCCGATGCGCTGGCCCAGGCTTTTAGCCAGGGCGGCCAGCCCTATGGCAGTCACGCCCGCCAGCCCCAGCCCCAGCAGGATCAGCAACAGGGTCAGGAGCACCCGGATCAGTGAGTGCACCGCCACCCAGTAAGGCACATTTTCGGCTGCCATGGTTTGCATTACCGGCGAATTGATCAGGTACCCCAACAACAGGAGTACCGCCAACGCAAGCCCCAGCGCAACCAAACCGATCACGAGACAGCGGATGGCATGGCTTTCGAGCTTCTCCCGGGCACTTTCGACTCTTTTTGGTAAAAGCAGATTCAAGACGATCAGCAGTGCTATGGTTGTCATTCCGCAGAAAATCAGGTACAGAATTGAATTGAAGCTTTCCATATCTTCCTCCTTTTCTTCAGAACATTTTCCGGCTATTTCCTGAACGAATCCCAGATAGCGAGCGCGGGTTTCGGCGTGCGGTCGGATTCGGTCAGGCCGACCGAAGCGAACATGCCCAGGGTATTTACATCCGCGCCCTGGCCATTTTGCTTCATGAACTTTGCATACGAAGCCGGATTCAAGTCATTCACCAGCAGGTAAATCCAAAAAGCCAGCCGGTCTCCACCGATTTGGGTGTGAATGGCATTTAGGTAATCCACCTGATCCTTTGTCGTTCCCGGAGTTAGCCCGACCGGAGCGGAGCTGTAGCCCCCTTCTGCTACCGCCAGCGGTTTTGAGGTTTGCGTAAGCAGGGGAGTATAGTAATCTGCCGGGATATCTGCCCCGCCCTGGTAGACGATGAACGGATACGATGATATCGCCCATACATCCAGCCGCGGCTCGAAAATCCTCACCTGCTCCCAATCGATCTGGCGGGGGGTGCGCCCATGCGCCACCTGGGGGATCAGGGCATTCAGCTCCTCCCACTGGAAGGTGACAAAGATCTGTGTATCGGGAGCTTCGCTTTTAACCTGGTCGTAGACTGTTTTGTACAGGCTCAGGAAGTTTGGGAAATCCTCCGGATGGGCATCGGCATAGGAATTGATCTCGGAGGCCAGCCCCAGGTAGCGAGGTTGGAATTCTCGCACGATCCGCATGGTGAAGTTGGTATATGCCGCCCTTATCTGCGGGTTGGCAAAGCTGGCCTTCCACCCAAACGGCAGCCCCTGGAACTGGCTGCGGTTGAGACCGTTCAGCGGGTCCACCACGAAGATCACATCCAGCCCATTCTGGTGCGCCAGGATATATTGGTTGTGGATATCGGTCAGGCTGGATGAGGCCACCTCCGCGCCCTTGGCAAAATCCGACCAGGGAATATTCTCTTGGAGTAATACAACCTCGCCATGCTGTCCGATCGCCTTGTACGTGTCGATCACGCTTTGCACACTCACCTCGGGCGGTGAAGGGAAAAAACCATATACGGTGCGGCCCAGGCCGAATGGCGAATGTGCCAGGGTTGGGATGGGGCCGGGTGTGGCGGCCTGGCTGGAGGAGCAAGCCAGCCCGGCCAGAATTAGGAGCAGAAAACCAGCCAGGAGTGGACGCTTCATTTCCGGGGATGGGAAGTACTGTGAAATATCAGGCTGAAATTCCCTATCGCAAAAAGCATAACAGCCGCGATCAGCAGGATCACCCAAATGGGGAAATTGAAGGAAGTGGGCATGGCGGGAAATGACAATTTCGGCAGATGAGGCAGGCTCGGGAAGAATAGGTTGGTTTGCATCTCAAACAGGGCTGGTAAATTAATTGCCGGAAGGGCTACCTGCCCATTCCAGGTGGGTATGATTCCAGCAATGCGGCTTGCCAGCAGCGGGAATACAAACCACAGCACTATCATGCTCAATCCGGTCTGGAAAACCAACGCCAACAACCCGGCCTTGCTGGAGAAGTGCTGCTGCCTGGTTTGTAACTCGACCGGGGTCAGATCACGCCTCGGAGCCTCTTCCGGCAGGCCAGCCAGCGCCTGGAAGACGGCTTGCAGGGCAGCCAGTCTGGCCTGGCAGTCTACACACTCGGCCAGGTGCGCTTCCGCTTGGGCCCGCATGGAGTCTTCCATGGCATTGTCGAGATATTCGTTGAGGTGGGTTTCGGTCAAGTGTTGCATGATCTTTACCTTAGGATTTCTGCCAGCATTTTTCTGGCGCGAAAGAGGTCGGATTTGATATCACTGAGCGGCCGGTGAAGCGTCTCTGCCATTTCGGCATAGCTCAATTCCTGGAAGTGACGCAGCTCGATGGCGGCCCGGTAGTGCGGCGGTAATCTCATCAAAGCAGCCCGTATCTGGCGGTTTTGCTCCTGCTGCAGCACCTGGGCCTCGGGTCCGGGGTCAGGAGCGGGAACGGCAATCTCATCGCCAAGTCCCAGCGTTCCCCGGTGCTTCAGCCGGTTCAGGCAGACGTTGACTGCAATCTTTTTCAGCCAGGGGCCGGCCGGGCGCGTAGAGTCAAGACTGCTGATAGCTCGGTACGCCCTCAGGAAGGTTTCCTGCGTCGCATCCTCAGCCTCGTGGGTTTCTCCGAGCATCCGGTATGCGACGTTATAAACTCCGGCCTGGTGTTCTTTCACCAATCCGCCAAAGGCTTCCCGATCGCCTCGTGCAGCACGTTGGGCCAGATCACGTTCATCCATGTTTTCTTATTCTATAGGCTCTTCCGTTTTTAGGGGGATGAACTCCGAATTTTTGGGTATGTAGGCATCTACGCCGCCCACACACCCAAAAATTCGACTCCTTTCCCGTCCGATACGGGAGAACCATTCTATATAATCATACAGGGAAGAGTGGGAAAATGTTGCATCTTATCAAAAGGCCTCTCTTTATCCGGCTAGGCATGGTTTGATCAGATGTAGGTCACGCTTGAAGCGTGACGCTGTGGTCATTCGGCTGCGGAGCCGGAGGCTGACAAATCCTCCGGGCCGTTTCCATTCTTAATGAACGCAGAACCTATCCACATTCCTGCTCCAACCACCACCAGGATTGCTCCGCTTACACCTGTCCCGATCGAAACCTTGTAGAGCACCCCTTTTACCATTCCATGAGCAAGGATCACTAATGACGGCGAAAGGGATTGCGGCAGCCGGTTCGCCAGGGCCAATGCCCAGGCCGGATCGAAGAAGCCGTTCACTGCGAAAGCCAGCCCTGCGCATAAAAGCCCGCTAAAGAACACGGGGATGCCCCACCAGCGTAGCAGGCCTTTCGGCGTGCGGACGACCAGAACAGTCATAAGGATGAGCACCAGCAATGGCAATTCCGGGCTGAGCCGCATTCCCAGGCGCGCCAGCCGGATCCAGCCAGCCGGACCGTTGCCGAGCCACCTTAAGCCGGCCGGCAGCGCTCCGAACTGCGGGGAGATCACCTGGCTGTTCGGGATTTGTGCTGCGGCTTCCTTGAGCACCTCCTGGATCAATGGAGCAGCCAGGGCCAGGAGCTCGTCAGGTAAGCGACACAGGGATAAGCTCACGTTTCCGGCTTTCAATCCGGCCAAAATGGCCAGTAAATACTGGCTGCTGCAGGCTGGCTGCTCCTGGTCAAGCTTGAGAATGGCCTGCAAACCCGCCGGGCCGGCCAGTTCCTGCTTCACATTGGCAAAAGAGAGGGAGATGGCTGCCTGTTCGCCGTTCGCGTAAGCGAAAGCCTGGTCCAGGGTATTTTCGGTCAGCGCCTGCAGTTCCTCGGGCGGCAGCATCGCCGCGATGAGTGTTTCCAGGGTATCCACATTGATGAAAGTGAGCAGGACCAGCACCTTATTGGAAGTCCGCGCCTGCAAAGTCGGATCGTACCTGTCCAGGCAAGCCTGCACTTGACCCGCCTCGCCTTCGGTCGGCTCTCCGGCACCGCTGGCGAGCATGGAATAGCGCTCATCACCGAGCGACGATTGGACACAGGTAACGAACTCGGCCGAGGCCATCCCGCACATTAACGGATCGATCCCGCATGCATTTCCGTTCAAGGCGGTGACCACCTGCTCAGCCAGGATGCGCGGCATGCGCTGGTAGACCTGCTGCTTGACCAGGATGTTCTTATATGTGTTGGCGTTCAGCAGGACACGGTCAGTTTGTACGAGCAATACTGCCGCCGCGGTCAGGAATACCAAGGCGAACTCGCATAGTATGCTGAGTGATTGGTTAATTGCCTTCCAGAAAGGTTGCATGAAAGCTATCCTGGCTTGGCTTCACCCCGCAGGATGAAGCTCCCGCCGCCGGATCGTCCCGAAGGTTTTCGTAAAGGATTATTCCGCTTTCATGGATCTTCGGGGCGTCTCTTGGCCTGTTTTCATGGCAGGATCACATTCCGCTTCAGGCCGTGCCTTGCAGACTCATTTTGCTGCCAGCTCGACGTAATCCAGGGTGACGGTTTTCTTCAAGGAACCGCCCAGCAGGGTGATGAGTTCGGTGGCCCATTGCGCTTTATCTTCGGCATCCAGCCGGCTCCAGGTGCGGCTCTTGATCTCCAGGTAGTAGCCCAGCTTGGGTGTATCCACGCGGTCCAGATTGATGAAAAAATCCTCATCCTTATAGCGCACCAGCCAGCGCAGGCGATCTTTGTCGATGAGTATTTCGTTGCTTGGCTTGAAATACTCACGATAGAATCTCAAGCTGTTGGTTGCCGGGGCAAAATAGCGGATGCGTGAAAGCAGCACATCGTGAGCGAAGTCGCCTTCCCGTGAAGGCCCGATCAGCGTCAGGCGCCCGCGCACACCCGCGATCTGCTCCTTGTCATCGATGATCTCATCCTCGCGATAGCGCAGCCAGCCTTGCTGAGGATCGGTAAAAGTGAAATACGCGTCATGTTGGTGGTAGTGCTTCTTGCGCAGGATTTCGATCTCAGGCTTTTTTAGGGCTTTCAAAACCGAGGCAGGCCCGGCCAGTTTGACCTTGACCTGCACCTCGAAGGACTCTTCTTCCGCCGAGCCGCCCAATGCCACCAGTTTCGAGAAGACCGATTGTTCACGCGCCATCAGGAAGGTATCGATCCTTCGGACATATTCATTCGCGGCTGTCACCAATCCATTTTCGTCGAAGGTCAGCAATTTACGCGCTTGCATCAGCCATTTGCCATTGACCATGACGTCGCTGACATCGGTGGCCTTGCTGGCATACACCAACTGTGCGTAGGGATTATCATGGTCGCGCCGGAAACGCGGCGAGTTGTGCAGCGGGGTCACATCCACCAGGATCAGGTCGGCCCGCTTCCCAACTTCGAGCGATCCGGTGACGGAGCCGAGATGCAGGGCCCTGGCTCCCAGGCGGGTTGCCATCGTCAGGGCCGTCACTGCCGGAACGACTGTGGGATCATTGCTGAAGGCTTTGGCGACAAATGCCGCCAGCCGGATCTCCTCGAACATATCCAGGTCATTGTTGGAAGCCGGACCATCTGTCCCGATCCCGACATTCAGCCCCACATCCAGCATCTTCTGGACCGGAGCAAAACCAGAAGCCAGTTTTAAGTTGGAGGAGGGGTTGTGTGCCACGCCTGCTCCGTAATGAAACAGGGTGCGCATTTCCCCTTCATCGATATGGACACAGTGCGCTGCCAGCACCTTGGCATCGAACAGGCCCTGTTTCTTGACATATGGCACCACCGGCATGCCATTCTCGCGGCGCATGTTCTCCACTTCCAGGGCTGTTTCGGCGATATGCGTATGCAGCGGTACATCGAATTCAACCGCCAGTTGAGCAGTCGCCCGCAGGATCTCAGGCGTGCAAGTATATGGGGCATGCGGTGCAACGGATGGGGTGATAAGGCTGTGTCCCTTCCAGCGTTGGATGAAATCCCGCGCCGCCGCCAGCGAATCCTCATACGATCTGGCGTCTGGCGTCGGAAATTTAAGCACGGTCTGGCTGCAGACGGCCCGCATGCCGGCCTCTGCAGCCGCCTTGGCAACCTCCTCCTCGTAATAATACATGTCGGCAAAGCACGTGACGCCGCTGCGGATCAGCTCGGCGCAGGCTAATTGTGTCCCCAGGCGGACGAAGTCAGGCGAGACGAACTCGCGCTCGACCGGCATCATGTATCCCATCAACCATACATCCAGGCGCAGATCGTCCGCCAGCCCGCGCAGCAGGGTCATCGGCACGTGCGTATGGGCATTGACCAGCCCGGGCATCAGCACTTTGCCCTGGCAATCGATGATTTCCTTGGCGTTATACGCCTTGCGGATTTCTGCTTCAGGGCCGATGGCAACGATGCTCTCTCCGCTGATGGCGACCGCGCCGGGTTCGTACTGGTGTAGTTCTTCGTCCATGCTCAGGACGAGCGCATTGGTGAGCAGAAGTTGGGCAGATTTGGTCATTGGCTCTCCATTCACAAGTTCTCTTTTTCTTTATGGTTTCCAATTTAACAATACATTTAGCACGCGCAAGTTCATTTCGAGATCAGTATCGCTGTGGTTGGTCAATTCCACATCCAGGGAGGCAATCCCCTGATTGGCGGTCCAGTCCACCATCCCGCCGGTGTAAACGCAGCCGGTATCTAACGCCGGGTAGTGATAGGTGGTCACGTTCGCCACTGCCTGCGCCAGGCTCTTGGATGAATCTGTGATGGGCGTGCCACCGGGAAAGATCCCCAACGCCGCACTGTGGTAATTGATCAGGGCGCTCAGGTGGTGAGCGAGGACGAATGCCATCAGCGCTTTCGTTTCCGGCTCGGAGGCAGGCCCGCTGCCGCCGGTGACATAGGTTGTCGTCCAGCAGCCGGCCCTCGGCCAGTCCTTCTGCCAGTTGGCCGGCCAATTGCGGTTCAGGTCCACTCCATCGGCGTTGGCCCGCCCGAGGTAGTTGAGCGCCCGCGCCACTCCGTCCGGATTCAGGTCCTCCAAAATGTAAAGTGTCACGCCTGACGGGATCACCTCGGGGTGTACTCTGATATACGCCATCAATTGATCGGCCAGTTCAACGGTATTGTATTCGTTGCCACCATGCATGCCGGCGACGATCATCCTTTCCGTTGCTCCCGTGCCGAAGCGATATACCTGCAGAGGTCTCCCCTGCACCGATTTTCCGATGGAAATGGGGCCCCCGCTGAAGGGGATTGGCGTCAAGGTTTCGGTGGGAGTCAGCGTTGCTGTGGCTGTTTCAGAGGGAGTGTACGGAATGGTAGGGGATGGGGTCGGAGTGGGGAGCAAAGTTCGCGTGGCCGTCAAGGTGGAGCTTCTGGTCGAGCTCGGCATTGGGATGGGGGCAAACACCTTTGCTGACGTATTCATCCAAAACCATGCGGCCAGTATAAGCACGCCAAAGACAATATTGACCAGCCAGAACCCCACCACAAACCGGCGCAGGCTCTTGGTAGAGGTTGGTGGCATCTACTCCCCCGCCTCCTGTGCAATCCGGCGCAGCCA
>Ga0335071_10006509_pt1 | contig 12048 bp, 12 predicted proteins | sample Lox_Sample_15_FD_206724 | JGI IMG/M metagenome (GOLD analysis project Ga0335071, IMG submission 206724) | Soil microbial communities from Loxahatchee National Wildlife Refuge, Florida, United States - Lox_Sample_1.5 | ecosystem: Environmental > Terrestrial > Soil > Wetlands | place: USA...
CAACCTGACCGATGTCACCGTGGTCGCCGATGCCGGCATGATCTCCGAGGCCAACCAGATCGCCCTGCAGGCATCCGGACTGTCGTTCATCCTGGGCACCAAGATTCCCTACGTCCCCGATGCGGTGACCCGCTGGCGCCAGAAACACCCTGGTGAAGACATCCCCGACGGACAGGTTTTCACCCAGCCGTGGCCGGCCACCACGGGTGAGAAGGCTCGCGGCATCCCGGATCGGGTCATCTACTACCAGTACCGCCACGACCGTGCCCGCCGCGCCCTGGGTGGCATCGACCAGCAGATCGCCAAGGCCGAACGCGCCGTCGACGGTCACGCCCCGGTCAAACGCAACCGGTTCATCAAGCTCACCGGCGCCACCAAGAGCGTCAACGGGGATTTGGAAGCCAAAGCCCGTGGGCTGGCCGGGCTGAAGGGTTATGCCGACGTTGAGGTTATGCCGACCGGCGGCGGGTCTTGCCTGGTGGGGGCCGTGCCGAGGCTGGATTCATCGGCATAATCACAGATTTGTGGCCTGAGCGCGATGCTGGCCTTCCTTGTAATTCAGAAGGAAGGAGATACCAGCGTGAACAGCAGTGTTGGTTCCGGAGGGCGCCAGCTCCGGCTGGAGGTGGCCGTCAGCGACTTCGAGCGTTTCCTGACGGCTGGCAAGGGCGTGTCGGTGACCACAAGGGAGTGCTATGTCCGTCATGTCCTGCCGTTCCTGACCGAGGTGGGTGGCCCGGCCGGCGGGGTTGACCTCGGCGGCGTGTCAGCTCAGCGGGTGCGTGCGTATGTGACGAATCTCGGTGGTCGATACTCGCCGCGGTCGTTGAAGCTGATTGCGACGGCGATCAGGTCGTTTCTGGGGTTCGCGTGGATGTCGGGCTGGACGGGCTGCGATTTGAGGCCCGCGGTCGGCGTGGTGGTTACCCACAGGTTCGGTCACCTTCCCAAGGCGTTGTCTGCTGAGGATGTCCGGCGGCTATTGGCGGTTCCGGATCGCCGGACGACGGCGGGGTCTCGGGATTATGCCCTTCTCGCGGTGTTATCCCGGCTGGGCCTGCGCGCTGGCGAGGTCGCCGGGTTGCGGCTGGACGATTTCAATTGGCGGGCGGCGACGGTGACTCCGAGAGTCAAAGGCGGGCGCAGGTTGTGCCTTCCGATACCTCATGATGTGGGGCAGGCGGTGGTGGCCTACTTGAATTGGCGCCCGGCCGGCGTTGCGGCTCGTGAGGTATTCCTGCAGGTCCGAGGTGGACCAACGCCGATGACGGGGAGAGCGGTGAGCCAGGTGGTGGCCAGGCATGCCGTCCGGGCGGGGTTGGGGACAGTGCGGGCGCACCGGCTCCGGCACTCGGCTGCCCGCGCCGTTCTTTCCGCTGGCGGCAGCCTGACCGAGATTGGCGAACTGCTCGGTCACGCCGATGGCCAGGTAACCATGGCCTATGCCTCCTTGGACCTGCTGTCGCTGGCAGTCCTTGCCCGCCCCTGGCCGGTGGGGGTCGATCATGCGTGAGCTATCCACCTTGATCAGCGACTACATGGACTTTCGCGCCGCTCGCGGGTTCCAGCCGAACCGGAAGGCCGAACACCTGCTCACCCAATTCGCCAACACCCTTCTTGCCAAACGTGACGATGGCCTGCTGTTCTCCCAGGGTGAGGCGCTGGCGTGGGCACACGCACCCGTGGGAGGACACCCGGCATGGTTGTCCTCCCGGTTGTCTACCGTCAGAGGATTCGCGATCTACCTCGCTGGCTCCGGCCTGCCCGTGGGCGTGCCCGGGGTCCGTCTAGGAGTCAGCGGATCCCGCCGGGCGACGCCATATCTGTACTCGTTCAACGACATCCAGGCTCTGATGACGACAGCTCACCAGTTGTTCACCCCACTGCGTGCGGCAACGATGACGACGCTGATCGGGCTGCTCGCGGTCACGGGCATGCGCATCGGCGAAACCGTGCGGCTCACGGTCGGCGATGTCGATCTGGACCAGGGAGTCGTCCTTATCGCTCACGCGAAGTTCGGCCGTCAACGCATGATCCGGCTCGATCCGAGTTCGTGTGATGCGCTGGCTGGCTATCTCAGCAGCCGGGTCCGGCGCCGCTTCGGCACCGGACCCGAGGGTGCCTTGTTGGTCACGCAGAAAGGCACCGCGCTCAACGAGCACACCGCTCGAGGTGCATTTCACCAGTTGGTGCAACACGCTGGTCTGCCGGCTCGGGCCGGTGCCCGCCCGCGTCTGCACGACTTTCGCCACACGTTCGCGACCCAAACCATGATCGACGCCTACCGCTATGGCCATGATCCAGCCCGAACGCTGACGTTGCTGTCGGTTTGGCTTGGCCACTCCAACCCGGCCGACACGTACTGGTATCTGCAGGCAGCACCGGAGATCGCCGCGGTCGCGGTCCGACGACTTGAACGGAGCAGGCAGTCATGACGGCCCTCCTCGCTCCGATCCTGCAGGAGTTCTTCACCGCGCATCTGGTCACTCAGCGCGCCGCGAGTGCCGCGACGATTCGGGCTTACCGCGACACCTGGAAGCTGTTCTTGGCATACCTGTCCGACAGGGAAAACGTGCCGGCCCACAAGCTCGAAACCACCCACGTCCACGCAACCGAGGTGATCGCATTTCTCGACCACCTCGAAAATGACCGCGGTAACAGCGTTGCCACCAGGAATCTTCGGCTCGCGGCCATCAAAGCGACGATGGCGTTCCAGGCCACCAAGGCACCTGAGCTGCTGGACACCATCGCGCGAATTCACACCATCCCCGTGAAGAAGTATCCGAAACCGGAGGTCACGTTCCTCACTTACGGGGAGACCCAGGCCCTGCTGGACGCGATCACCACCGACTCCTGGACCGGCAGACGAGATCGGGCCATGTTCACCCTGGCGGTTCAAACCGGGTTGAGGCTCAGCGAGATCACCGAATTGTCCCTCGCCAGCGTCCATCTCGGCGCTGCCCCCCACGTGGCTTGCACCGGCAAGGGACGCAAGAACCGCACTACCCCGTTGACATCAACCACAGCATCCCTGCTCAAGGTGTACTTCCAAGAACGGTCGACCCGACCCGGCCAGGCTCTTTTCCCGAATCCGCACGGTTTCGCGCTTTCCGCCGACGCCGTTCAGCGAAGGCTCTCCCTGCATCTGGTCAAGGCCGCGTCGATTTGCCCGAACCTCGCCAACAAGCACGTCACCGTGCATACCCTGCGCCACACCGCCGTTATGCGTTTCCTCGAGGCCGGCATCGACGCCGCCGTCATCGCTTTGTGGCTCGGCCACGAATCACAAGCAACGACAGGCATTTACCTCCACGCCGACATCGCCATCAAACGCAAAGCTCTCGAACGCACCCGCCAGCCCGATACCCGCGCCGGCGAATACCAGCCCGCCGACCCCTTGCTCACATGGCTGAAGAGTCTGTGATTATGCCGAGCAATCCAGCCCCGGCACGACCCCCACCAGGCACGACCCGTCGCCGGTCGGCATAACCCCACCATCGGCATAACCTTTGTTATCCCGAGGTCGACATAAGAAGGGCTACGTCACCAACGTGCCCGTCGAGGTGATGCTGGCCGCCGAAGTCATCACCAAATATCACGACCTGTGGCACGTCGAAAAGTCGTTCCGCATGTCCAAGACCGACCTCGATGCCAGACCCATCTTCAACCGCGTGCGCGACGCCATCGAAGCGCACCTGACCATCGTGTTCACCGCCCTGGCCGTCTCCCACGCCATCCAGACCCGCACCGGCCTGGCCATCGCCAAGATCGTCAAGCAGTTGCGGCCACTGCGGTCGGCGACCATCACCATCAACGGCGCCACCCAGACCTTCCCGCCCGAAATCCCCGAGGCCCAGCGGAAAATCCTCACCTACCTCGGCTTCAAGCCCGGGTACTAAGCGAAATGTCCAAACTCAGGTGCCAGGCGCTTGACCAGCCGGATCATGGTGCGACCGGTACCGCCCGGCTGCTCGCCGGGACCGCGCACCTGCGGGCCGCCGTTGGCGGCGGTCATCGCGACCATCCGGCAGGCGGTTAATGGTGTGGGGCTGGCGCTCTTATCGCCCCCGGATTCCACCACCTTGCTGTCTTAATTTATCTCCGCGGCCTGCCGGCTTGGCGCACCATTGAGGCGGTCCACCACACTAAGAATGCAACGTGCCATGTCCTGGTTCCGCTCGGAGGGGGCGAGATCGGCCGGCCAGTGGCCGGCCAGATATCGTCCGGGGTTGGTCTGCGGGCAATCCAGCATGGCCAGCAGGTCAGCGCCGTTATCTCCGCGGCAGTGAACCTCCATTTGATACTGCGTGCCTTCGGCTGTCATGCCGAGGTCGAAGGCGATACGGCGGCGATCGATCATGAAATCAAAAACCAACAAATGTTTCCGGAAAAGCCAGGCCTTTATGAGGTGAGTCGGCCATTTCACATGCTGGATAGCGGGGTAAATCGCATCGAGGAGCTCCTGGAGATGGCTCTCGAGTGGTGACAAAGGGGGCGGCTGGTCAACCAGCTCCCGGCTGACACCGCTGAAGTTTTCCCAGTTTTCCGGGCCCAGCCGGGCTGAAAACTCTTCCATGCGGCGTTTGAGATGTGCTATTTGCCCCGAATGGTCCGCAAGCGCCACCCGTAGCTTTTTGACGGCCACTGCGCCCTCGCCGACCGGATGCACAATCCTGTCGACAATGAAGGGCAGTTCTGCGGGGTGAATGACAAACAGCTTCGTACAGTCAGAGAGCATGTCTTTCGGGAGCATGTGATTGAGCGGCTGACAGGAAAATCCGTCCTGCATCAACACGGTCGCTGTAAACGCCTCGTCATTTGGATAGAGAGAGTCGTTTCCAACAGACCAGGTGTGGTCCCGGTAAAACGGCAGGGCGCTATACTCAGTGCGCTTTGCCAACAGATGCAGCGCCGCCGTGCGGGACAATCGGGAAATCGGGTAGAAGCACGTGAAGATATCGTCTCCAGCAATGTTCACCATGGAGTCGTGGAATTTCCAAGATTCGGGGGATTTGCCGAAGGCGACTCCGAGGAAGTCGGTCGGCGAGGTATCGATTGATGAAAAAAGTGCCGGCACGTCGGTCCTGATGCTGACATCGCTTTCAACCAACCAGAAGAAGTCGTAGGCTAGGAACGTCTCAGCGGCGGCGTAATACATGAAGTCGCCGCACTGCCAACCGATCTTTGGGAACCAGGGAAGACCGTGCTTTTCAAGAAAGCCGCGGCCAACCAGGACGGATTTGCCCTCAACCCGTAAGGTGGAAACATCCGCGTCTGCGTAACGCTCCACCATAAAATAAATATGCTCACCAAAATAAGGTTTCAGTTCGCGCTCAAGCCTTTGCACGTTACCGTCGATCTCAACTGTACGTATCAATGCGGCCGTCTTAAGCATAGAAGCACCTATAATGCATGGCTAACGTTTTGCAATACTTACCGGTGGGCCTTGTAAGGATGCCAAGCAGAGGTGACATCCGCTCTGCCGGGAGATGTGGTGAGCGCTTGGGGAGGTCAATGCGCCGCACCCCAATTCTTCCCCAACCCCCGTTTCCACAACCAGCGGCACGGAAATCTCCTCCGCCCCCTGCATCACTTTTTGTACCAACTCCGCAACAGCCTCAGCCTCGGAGTCCGGCGCCTCAAACAGCAGCTCGTCATGCACCTGCAAAATCAGCCTCGCCTTAAACCCAGCCTCCGCGATGTCTTCATCGACATGTTCTGGCACATCAGCGGCTGGACGAGTCTTGCGGGTGATCCTCATCTGACAACCTCTCCTTCGTGAAGAGGAACTTCATCGAATGGCGAATGAGCGTACCGGGACAACCGATAGGCCATGGCTGTTCTGCGCTTTCCATCAAAAGCCACTGCACAGCGCCTGAGTTTGGACATGTCGGGCGGAATTCTCAGCGCGTAATGCCCTGACCTGTAGTTTCCTCTGCTGTGATCGGTGATTTGGGGTACTAAACGGGTAGCTTCGGGCGGTGGCCTACGTGCGGAAGGTGTGCACCGCCTCGGGCGCGGTGGCGGTGCAGGTCGCGCGCAAAGACCGTGGCCGGGTGCAGATCCTGGCTCATGTCGGTTCTGCCCATACTGATGCTGAGCTGGGGATTCTGCTTGACCAGGCCCGCCAGATCGTCGCTGGTGAGCAGCAAGCACTGCAGATCGAGGTGGCGGTGCGTCCGGCCCGGGTCGACGATGTGCCGGATTGGCGCACCTCGTCACTGATCCCGGTCCCGGCGGCACCTCCGGGTTCCCCGGTAGGTCCGGGGCGCACGGTGGCGACCAACTCGCGGTTGCTCTACGACGTCCTGGGCGCGGTCTATGACGGGCTGGGCTTCGATGCGGTGGCTGATCCGGTGTTTCGGGATCTGGTGATTGCCCGCATCACCGAGCCGACCAGCAAGCTCGACGCACTGCGGGTCCTAACGATCTTGGTGCAGAACTGATGTCTTACAAGACAATTGACCGCCACGCCCGCAAGGTCCAGGCCGGCGGGTACCGCGATGTGATCGCCGAAAAGTGCTTTGCCTACGCTAGCGACTGCGGCGGGCTGAGCCTTCTGTTGTATGACGTTACGACCCTGTATTTCGAAGCTGAGTCCGAAGATGACCTGCACAAAGTCGGCTACTCCAATTACGCCGAGGTTCTGGTTATGCCGAGGTCGTGGTGGCTGTGGTGGTGTTCGTGCTGCTCGGCGGGTTTGGCGGGGGTGACCCGCGCGGCATAACCGCCGTGATGGGCTTGGTCTTCATAGTCTTTCGAGGAAGTTGATGAGCTCGTCAGCGGGCCGGTAGCGGCCGGGGGTGCTGTTCGGCTCGTGGATACGGGCCAGGGCACGTTCCTTGATGGTCATGTCGGCATGCAGATAGATGTGGGTGGTCACCGGGCTTTGGTGGCCCAGCCACAGGGCGATGACGGAGGTGTCGACACCGGCGTGCAGCAGTGTCATCGCGGCGGTATGCCTCAGCGTGTGCGGGGTGACGTGCTTGGAGCTGATCGACGGGCAGCTGAGTGCCGCGGCGGTGGAGTGTTTGGCGACGAGGCGTTGAACGGCATCGGCGGACATTCGGGTTCCCCGGTGCGTCGGGAACGCCGGGCCGCTGGGCGCGGGTCCGGCCTCTGGCAGCCAGGCGCGTAGGACGGCCGCGGTCTGCCGTGCAGCGGGGTGGCGCGTTCTTTTCGGCCCTTGCCTGTGGTGCGCACGGCTGCCCCGGGTGTCGCGGTGGTGATGTCGCGGATCGTCAACCCGGTCACCTCCGAGACCCGAAGCCCGGTCTGAACGGTCGTGAGGAGCAGAGCGTGATCGCGGCGCCCGTACCAGGTGGTGCAGTCCGGCGCCGCGAGGAGGGCGTCGGTCTCAGGGCTGGTCAGATACGACACGATCGCCCGGTCGTGACGGCGTTGCGGGATCGCCAAGACCTGGCTTGCGGTGTGGGCTCGGTCAGGGATCAGCGGCAGCGCGTAGCGGTAGAAGGAGTGGATCGCGGCCAGGCGCGCGTTATGCGTCGCCGTGCTGTTGTGTCGTTCGTTGTCGAGGTAGCTGAGGAACGCGCCGACAGTTACCGCGTCGAGGTCGTCGATCGTCAGACGGGACGGGGCCTTCTTCGTCTTGTGGGCGGCGAACATCAGCAAGAGCTTGACGGTGTCGCGGTAGGCCGAGATGGTCTGCGGGCTGGCCTGCAGCTGCCGGACCAGTCGTTCGGTGAAGAAACCCTGGAGCAGGAATGTCACGGTCGGGACGGTCATGACGTCGGCTCCGTGGTGGACGAACCCGCTTGCGCCTCAAGGCGATACGCAGCGTGCGCGAGCAGTTCGGGCACCGCATGCAGATACCAGTACGTCGAGACGGGATCGACATGACCGAGCCAAGTCGACAGCAGCGGCAGACGCACTTGAACATCTTGGCCGTCGCGGTACCAGTCGATCATCGTGGTCACCGCGAAGGTATGCCGCAGGTCATGAAGCCGGGCTGGCCTGCGCCCGGGCTCGGTGGTCAGACCGGCGGCGGCGACGATCTGCTTGAAAGTAACGCCCAAGGCGTCCGGATTGATCGCCCCACGTCGACTGTTAACGAACACGGTTGGGCAGGCTCGCGCGGCGGTCCCGACCCACTCCTGACGGGCCTGCAGGTAGCGGGCCAGCGCGGTGGCGGTGGTCGGATGGATGAACACCAGCCTGGACTTGCCGAACTTCGTCTGCAGTACCTGAATCACGCCGTTGGTCAGATCGATGTCGCTGACCGTCAGATGGCATGCCTCGCCGGGGCGCATGCCTTCTCCGGGATTTCCTGATCTGTTGCGGGACGTTGCTCGATCTGCATGATTGGGCTCGCGGTTCGGCGTTTCTCCGGGGGTGTGGTGCTCGTGGCTGGTAGTCGTTTGTGACTGTCGACCCGAAAGTGAGAGGCCATGCGAGCATTTCCGGTGAGTTTGCCGTCCGGGCAGCGGTATTGGACGGTGTTGGACGAGGACCTGCAGGTGGTTGGTGTCGCCGACGAGTATCTGCGGCATCTGCGGTTCGGCCGCGACGCGGCCGAGTCCACGACGAAGGCGTATGCGCATTCGATCGCGTTGTTCCTGCGCTGGTGTGCCCGGTCGGGCCGGTCCTGGCAGGCTGGTGTCGAGCAGTTCGCGTTGTTCATGACGTGGCTGGCCCGCGCCCGGCCATCGGTCGATGACGCCGCGAGCGTGGTGGTGGCCGGTCCCGGCGCTGCTGCGGTGCGGTGTCCGTCGCGGATCAACGGTGTGCTCACTGCGGTGCGGGGCATGGTGGTGCATGCGGTGGCGACCGGTCGCGGTGCGGCGGGACTGGTATCGATGCTGTACGAGGTCGCCGACGACCGGGACCTGCCGGCGGAGGCCCGCGGCGAGGACGGTCGGATGGCGTGGCGGATGCGGGCCCGGCATCGGCTGCCGGAACCGGAAACGACGATCGATCGGGCCAGCGATGAGCAGATCGTGGCGCTGCTGCGGGCGTGCCGGTCGGCGCGGGACCGGCTGATCGTGTTGCTGATGGCGCGGGCCGGGTTGCGGCGCGGGGAGGTGTGTGGGCTGCGGCGCAGCGACGTGCACCTGCTGGTGGATTCGCGCCGGCTGGGCTGCGATGTGGCGCGGGCGCATCTGCATGTGATGCGCCGCGAGGACAACCCGAACGAGGCGTGGGCCAAGTCTCGCCGGCAGCGGGTGGTGCCGCTGGATTTCCTTGTGGTGCAAGCGTTCGACGTCTACGAGTTCGAGCGCATGCGCGTCGCCGATGCCGCCGACAGCGATTTCGTGTTCGTCAACCTTTTCCGCGGCAAGCTCGGTGCGCCGATGCGCCCGGACGCCGTGGGCGAGTTGATGGCCGCGGCGTCGCGGCGGGCCGGACTCGACGTCGCGGTGCGGCCGCATCAGCTGCGACACGCGTACGGCAGCAACGTTGTTGATGCCGGAGCCGGGATCGATGTGGTCGCCAATTTGCTTGGTCACGCCGCGGTCACCTCGTCGCAGGTTTACTTGCATCCGGACTCCTCCCGGCTGCGGGCCGCCGTGGATGCGGTGCCCAGCCCTCGCGAGCAGATCGAGGTGACCCGGTGACCACCGTAGAGCTGGCCGAAAACCTCGCGGCCGACGAGGACTGCGGCGAATTCCCGCACATGTTGCGCGGGGTCGTGTTGATCGGCGCGGCCGCGCGTCTGGTAGCGATGCTCGACCGCAGGTTCTTGGACGAGGCGGGGTGGGATCCGCGGACCAGGGTGCTGTCGTTGCCGGCGGAACATCGATTGCTGGGCCGGACGGTGTGCCGGGTCGATGGATGCCAGAACAGCGTTCACTCCGGTCTCATGGTGTGTCATCGGTGCTTCACGCGTCTGACTGGGCGTGGGATGAGCAAGGCCGAGATCGCCGCTGCCGCATGCCTGCCCGCCGAGCCCGCGTCCACGACGCGGTGCGCGGTGTCGGGGTGCCGGTGTGTGCCGACGGTGCGACACGCTGTGTTGTGCGAGCCGCACGCCAAGAAGTTCCGCCTTCGGCGACCCCCGATGTCGATCGAGCAGTTCCTGGCCGACCCGAGGTTGCGGCCCTTGCCGGCGATGCCCGCATGCTCGGTGGCGGCGTGCACCCGGCGGGCCGATGGCGCGGCCGGCTACTGCAACACTCACTACCAGCGCTGGCGGGCCGCGCTGGCCGCCAACTCCGAGGTGGATCCCCACCGGTGGCGAGCTCGTGAATCTGGTGTGGCCGTGCCCGGGCAGGTGAACCTGCGGGCACTGCCGGTGCTGGTGGTCGTCGAGGTGTTGTTCGGCGTTCAGCAGCGCGTCCGGGGCGGGGCGAAGGTCACCGATGCGCAATTGCGGGTGCTGTGCGACGGGCTGCGCCGGCGACAGGCCGCCTCGATCACCACCGACCGAGCCGAGATCACCCGCAACAAGTCCGTGCGCGCCCTGCGGGCCGCTCTGACCCAACACGTCCGGCGGGCTCTCGCGGACCCCGGGAGCGAACAGGCCAAGGACACCTGGGATCTCGCGGTCTTCGGCCATCGCGGCAACCTGTCGTTCGCCGGAATCAGCCAGCCCTGGCTGGCCCAGTCCGTCAAACGGTGGGCGGCAGAACAACTCCCGCGCCACCGAGGCCGCGGCGCCGCGAGAGTGCGCGGCAAGATCAACGGGCTGCGTCTGCTGTCGGAATTCCTCGGCCGCAGACCCGATGGTGGACTCGTCGCTTCGGCGTTGGGCCGCAGCGACATCGAGGACTTCCTCAACCGGCTGGCCCACCTGGAGTCGATCGGCGAGATCAGCCGATACCGCCGCAACTGCATCTGCCGCGACGTGCGCGAGGCTCTGGCGGGCATCCGCGCCCTCGGCCTGACCAGGCCGGGACAGACAGCGGCGGGACTGGCCGGCGATTTCGCCATCGAGCGCGGCGACATCCCCGCCGAGCCCGAACGCGGCGAACCCGGCCGCGACGTCCCTCCGGAAGTCATGGCTGTTCTCTGCGCTCACCTCGACACCCTCGAACCTGTCGAGGTGAGGGTCGCGACTCAGATCGGCATCGATACCGGTCGACGGCCGGAAGACATTCTCGCCCTGCCCTGCAACTGCCTGAGCCGCGACAAGGACGGAGCTGCGGTCCTCGTCTACGACAACGCCAAGGCCCACCGCCTCGGTCGGCGCTTGCCGATCAGCGAAGCCACCGCCGCAGTGATCACCGGCCAGCAGCAGCGCGTCCGTGCGATGTTTCCCGACACCCCAATCGCTGAACTGGCTCTGCTGCCCACAACACGTCGTAATCCTCACGGGCGCACGCCGATTAGCATCGATATGCTCGACGCCCGGCACCGCGAGTGGGTCTCGGACCTCCCGATCCTGTGCACCAGAGACGGGCTCGAGATCAACAAGACCAAGATCGTGCCCTATGTCTATCGACACTGCTATGCCCAACGTCATGCAGATGCCGGAGTCCCGATCGACGTTCTGGCCGAACTGCTCGATCATCGCAGCTATTCGATGACCCGTCGCTATTACCGCATCGGCGAAGACCGCCGCCGCGCCGCGGTCGACACCGTCACCGCGCTCAGCTTCGACCGGCACGGCAACCGGATCTGGCGTGAGGCGCACATGCTGCTGGAGTCCGAACGTGCCCGCCACGCCGTGGGTGCGGTCTCCGTGCCCTACGGCACTTGCACCGAGCCGACGAACGTCAAAGCCGGCGGCGGGGCCTGCCCGGTCCGGTTCCGGTGCGTGGGCTGCGACCACTTCCGCACCAACATCGCGTTCCTGCTCGACCTGCAGGCATACCTCGATGATCTGCTGCGCACCCGGGAACGACTGACCGCTGCCATCGACGGTGTCGACGACTGGGCCCGCGCCGACGCCACCCCGACCGAAGAGGAGATCATCCGGGTCCGGCGGCTGATCAACTGCATCAAGGGCGATATCGCCGAGCTCGACGACACCGAACGAGCCCAGATCGACGAGGCGGTCGCGATTGTGCGCCGTCACCGAGCAGCCCACGCAGTGCCGCTCGGCATGCCCATCCTCACCACCCCGCAAGCATCACCGATCACACCCGA
>Ga0335071_10006510_pt1 | contig 12046 bp, 12 predicted proteins | sample Lox_Sample_15_FD_206724 | JGI IMG/M metagenome (GOLD analysis project Ga0335071, IMG submission 206724) | Soil microbial communities from Loxahatchee National Wildlife Refuge, Florida, United States - Lox_Sample_1.5 | ecosystem: Environmental > Terrestrial > Soil > Wetlands | place: USA...
GCAACGCGTGAAGTGGTGATCACCCCACTTTCATCCAGCTCCAAGAATACCGATCCGCTGGCAACGGCGATGGCCATGCCATTGCGCCGGCCCAACTTTTGAAAATCTGCTCCCCACCTGCCGGTTGGGACAGGAAAGCTGATACTGTGCAGATATTCACCCGCTTGCAGGCAGGTTCGGCCGGGACTTTCGAAAAATTCGGCGAGAGTAACTTGACGTTGACCAACGTGACTGACCAGCACCACTTGCGCATCCAAACATAACAAGGGTGTCGCAGTATCCGCCGCCGGTGAGGCATTGACCAAATTCCCGCCCAAGGTGCCGCGCACCCGCGTTTGAGGCGAGCCCACACTGCCGGAGGCTTTCACCAAAGCCGGGGCGACCTGTTGCAACAGTGATGAAGCAACAATCTCGGCGTGCGTGGTGAGCGCGCCGATCTCGACCACGTTTCCCTGCTGCCGGATAAAGCGCAACTCGGACAACCGGCTCAGGTCGATCAGGCAAACCGGATCGGTCTCAGGAGCGCGATGCAAGCGGGGAATCAGATCGGTGCCACCGGCGAGTAATTTGCCGGGCTGATGGACGAGTAGCTCGGCTAATTCAGCTGTCGTTCGTGGCGTTAAGACATCCCAATCCGGCATGGCAAAACCTCCTCACTGCATTTGTCTTCTGTACATAGCAAAAGGGAAACAAGCAAAGTCGTCTTTATAATCTTCCAATTATAAACATGCCAATTATAATATTGCATGAGGTAAAACATGGCTTACAGCTCGATGAATCGCAATGAGGTCGAAGCGCTGATGCGCCAGAATGGACGTCTGCCCCCCGGACAGGCCGCAACGCTTAAATTCCCCGTCCTGCATTACGGATCGGTGCCGCCCTTCGACCCCAAAACCTGGGATTTCCGCGTTTGGGGCGAAGTGGAAGAGCCAGTCAGGCTGACGTGGGATGAGTTCAGCAGACTTCCCCGCACAAAGGTCAAAATGGACATCCATTGCGTGACCGGCTGGAGCAAATTCGACGTGGCGTGGGAAGGGGTGACACTCAACACCTTGATGAAAGAAGGGATTTTCAAGCCGTTGCCCACGGCGCAGTTTGTGTTGCAACATGCCGAACAGGGTTTCACGGCCAACCTGCCACTGAATGTAGTATTGCAGGATAACTTCCTGATGGCAATGACCTACAACGGCCAGCCGCTGGAGCCTGACCATGGCTTTCCGTTGCGCGGCGTCGTTGGCGCCATCCCCGGACGCGGCGATTTGAAAAACGTCTATTTTTGGAAAGGCGCCAAGTGGCTGCGCGGCTTGGAGTTCAGGTCGACCGATCAATTAGGCTTTTGGGAACAAGCGGGATATAACAATAGCGCCGACGTGTGGAAAGAAGAACGCTACCGCTAAAGATCAACCCCTAAATCTATTGAGATAAAGATTATTTCTTGCTGAAATATTGATAGATCGCCAAACCGATCCCGGCAAGCAGCAGCACGCCGCCGACCAATCCCAGCAACGGTGAAGTTCCCCCTTCGCTGGTGGTAACCGGCGCAGCAAACGAGCTGAGCTGCGCACCGAAGTCCACGATGAATTGTTCGGTGGTGGTGATGCGCAGGGCATAGTTCATGCTGGTGGTGGCGTTGTAGCCACCCGGCACAGCCACACTGATGTTGTAATCACCCGCGGGGACATTCTCGAAGCACAGTGAATTGATGATCGCTCCGGTGGAGTCGGTTTCGGCGGTTGTCTTGCCGGTCAGCGAGACCTGCCCGGTGTGATCCGTCATACTGACCACGCCGTTGGCGATGGGTCCTTCATCCGTATCGGCGATGGCATTCCCATTGATATCATCGAAGAGCACGATGCACACCTCGGCTTTCACCGGCGCGGGGGTCGGCGTGGGCGTGCTGGGGGTGGTGTTCAATGTGGGGACGGCCGTAGCATTGGTCACCAGGCCAATCAATAGCTTTTGTCCCGGCTGCAAATAGCCACAAGTATCAACCGTCAGGTTATTGAGCTGGCGGAGCGTATCCACGGAGATGTTATAGAGGTTGGCAATACTGATGCAGGACTCGCCTGACCGCACCACGTGGAAGATGCGTCCGTCCGGCAGCGGGGTGGAAGTGAACTCGCCGGCCTGTTGGTACAACGAGCCGGCCTGTGCAGGCAACACCATGGCGCCTGCCATCAAGAACATGGTGATTGCCATGGCAGACATCCAAAGAGCTCGCGGCTGTCTGTGTTTCATGGGAGACCTTCGATCAGCGTTTTCGCGCAAACAGGAAATAATACGTACCCAGCCCAATCCCGATGACGACCAGGATCAAGCCCCCCACCAGGACGACGCCGGTGTTTCCATGACTATTACCCGTATCGGTGGGCTTAGGGGTGGCTGGTGGCCTGGCCCCAAAAGAGACCATGGCTGTCTCGCCGGCATCGATTTTCAAGGTGGTGATGAGCTGGGTCGAGGCAGTGTAGCCCTCCGGGATGATCCCCGTCACCGTATATTCACCCTCGGGTAGATCTTGCAAACACACCGGCGAGTTCCCGGCCTTGGTGATGGCCGACTCTTGCTGGTTATTGGTGGGATCCACATAATACGTGTAAGGTGGGTTGGCAGGGACGGAACTGCCCGGCTCCAACACGCCTACCAGACCGCCTTCCACAGCCAGCTCACCTGGGTCCTGTTTGGCATTATTATTAAGGTCGCTGAACATGGTGACGCATACGGTGCCATATCCCAGGAATGCGGTCGGCGTCGGGCCGGTGGGGGTCATCGTTGGCGGCAGTGTGGGGGTAAACGTGATCACCGAGATCAGAAGCTGGCGCCCCGGCGCCAGTGTGGCACCTTGGGCACATTCGGCATCCGTCAGGTTATTGAGCTTGGAAAGCTGTGCCGGGTCGATCAAATTTTTCAGCGCAATACTGAGGCATGAATCGTTGTCTTTGACCGTATAGACGATGTGTCCGTCTTGACCGGCTGTCGGCGTAAAGTAATACGCCTGCTGCAAGGATTCTGCCGAAGCAGGCAACTCGAACCAGGCCAGAGCGAACATAAGGAAAACCAGGGAGATCGCGACAACGGAATATTTTTTCATATTTGTCAAGATTATAACACGAAGCCCTTGAACGCCATTTCCGGCAAGTTGGAGGGATAAAAACTGAGAATAGTAAGGTGCTGAGCTTACTCCGTGTATAATAAAAATAGTGTGTAAGCTATGCAAAAGAAACATTTTCTCCTGACATTGCTGCCGATGATCATTTGCCTCAGTGCGTGCGCGTCCATACTCCCCGCCCCCCCACAAACACCCATACCCACTGCCACCGATACGCCGGTACCCACGGCAACCATCGTGTGGTTCCCGGCGCCCACCGCCACGGATACCTTGGTGCCCACCACGACGATCATTTCTCCCACTCCCGATATGCGGCCGGGGATCGGCGCCGTCATCCTGGAAGACGATTTCAGCGACACCACCCAATGGCAGACGCCCCAGCTTACGTCCAGCTCTGTAGCTTACGGTGTTAATAATCTAAGCGTTGTGGTGAATCAGCCGGGGGGCTACACCATGAGCTTGCGCTACAAGCCCGTCCTGAATAATTTCTTCCTGGAGATCACTGCCAGCCCAAGTCTCTGCCAGAGTGGGGATGCCTATGGCGTATTGGTGCGTGCCGCCCAGGAGAGTTATGACCGTTTTGCCGTCAATTGCAACGGCATGCTGCGCTTCGAGCGGGTAAGCAACGGGCAGTCACAAGTGCTGCAGGATTGGACTCCCAGCGGGCAGGTGCGCGCGGGTGCACCGCAGACCATCCGTCTGGGCCTTTGGGTGGTCGGCAACACCATCCGCTGTTTCGTGAACGGCGTTTATCAATTCGAAATCAAAGAGACGGTGTACACCAGCGGCATGTTGGGGCTGTTCGCCCGATCTGCCGGCAATACCGCCGTCTCGGTCAGTTTCAGTGATCTGGTGGTCGACTCGGTCACCGCCCAATGAAGTTTCCACTCTCCATTTTGATGCTTCTATCCCGGCCATGCTCTGAGCAACTTTAATGTACAATTGCTTAATATTGCACAATTCAATCACCTGACATCTTTAAGGAGGATATCTCATGTTTCACACCTTGATCATCGTCGGCAACGTTGGCCGTGACCCCGAAATGCGCTACACCCCATCCGGCCAGGCCGTGACCAGCTTTTCAGTGGCAACCAGCCGCAACTATAACAATTCACAAGGCCAGCAAGTGAAGGAAACCATTTGGTTCCGCATATCCGCATGGGGCAAACTGGCCGAGACGTGCAGCCAATATCTGCATAAAGGCAGCAAAGTTTTGATCGAAGGCCGGCTGACACCCGACATCTCTTCAGGTGGGCCGCGCGTTTGGACCCGCCAGGATGGGACCCCTTCTGCTTCCTACGAGGTCAGTGCTTCGACCGTTCGCTTCCTGTCCCCGCGGGGCGAGAGCGGCGACCAGGAGCCAATGGGTGATGACATGGCCGCTGACAGCGGCGGTGCACCCAGCTCCGACGAGATTCCTTTCTAGCAGGCGCGCCATGGCCACACAACCCGAACGACCGCAGATGCCGCCCATGGAAATTCCGGCGGATCTGCAGCCCATCTATTCCAACCTGGTGCGTATCAGCCATTCAGCCGCAGAGATCGTCTTCGATTTCGCTTATCTGCTGCCCGCTCAGCCGGCGCCCAGAATCCAGACGCGGGTCGTCATGTCGCCCATGGGAGCAAAGATGTTCCTACGCGCCCTGACCGATAACCTGGGCCGTTACGAAGCCTCTTTCGGCCCGGTGCAACTTCCAACCGATCCCTCATTGGCCGACGATCTGTTCAAGCCTCACCCGCCAACACCGCCGGCGGACAAGAAGTGAGATATGGAAAACTTCAATACAATCGGCGAGAATGCTCGCCAGGCATTGGAAGCGCGCAACCAGGCGCGCGACCGGGCCCTGATGCAGACGCGCGAGCTCACCCGTTTCGCCGCGCACACGATCCGCGCCATTCACCGTAATGAGAACGAAATCGCCCATCAAACCCTGGCCAGCGCGCGCCAACTGGTCGACACACTCAAGAAAGACCTGGCCGAGTTCCCCGACCTCTATTTCGCCGGATATACCCAGGACGCCATCAAGGAATATGCGGAAGCCAGCATTACCTGCGCCCTGATCGAGGATCAGCCTTTGCCGCTGCCAGAAGAATTGGGGCTGGAATATGCCACTTACTTGAACGGCATGGCCGAGGCCACGGGTGAGCTGCGCCGGCGCTGCCTGGACATCCTGCGCCAGGGGTACAACACCGACGCCGAGCGCCTGCTGACCTGCATGGACGAGATCTATGCCCTGCTGGTCACGCTCGATTTCCCCGAAGCGCTCACTTATGGTCTGCGCCATCACACCGACGCGGTGCGCGGCATCGTCGAGCGCACCCGGGCTGACCTGACCCTCTCGCTGCGCGAACAGCGCCTGCAACAAGCCTTACAGCAGTTCGGCGATAAGCTCCCTCCGGAGAAATGACATGCGCGCCATCCGCGCTTCAGAATTGGGAACTTATCTATACTGCAAACGCGCCTGGTGGTATCAGCAGAACGGTGAGCCCTCCCAGAACCGGGCAGAAATGGCCGGCGGCACCGAGTTTCACCAGGCCCACGGCCGCCAGGTGGTCACCGCCAGTCTGTTCCAGATAGCCGCCTGGGGGTTGCTGCTGATCGCCATCCTGTCACTGGCAGTTTGGGTCACCCTGAGCGCGCTGGGTTGAAACCCATAAACCATCCAAACCGGCCGAGTTAAAACACCTGTGACCACCGCTTTCCTTTATATCGCCGTCCTCCTTGCCATCCTTGCCGTGGTGCTGTTCGTTTCTTCCCACCACATGCAGCGCTCGGCCGGCATGCCCGCCGGGCGTGTGGTGTACTCGGACCCTAACCTGTGGGGCAAGGTGGAAGAGCCGCTCTACGACCGCCAGCTCAGCCTGACCGGCCGGCCCGACTACCTGGTATCGCAATCAGGCAAGCTGATCCCGGTGGAGGTGAAGAGCGGCTGGGCGCCCAACGCGCCGCGCGAAGGTCACGTCCTCCAGTTGGCAGCATACTGCCTGTTGGTGGAGCGCACCTGGCACCAACGCCCCCCGTATGGTCTGCTGCATTACCGCAACCGCACGTTTGCCATCGATTACACCCGCGAGCTGGAGAACCGCCTGCTCGACCTCATTGTGGATATCCGCCATCAAGAACGCATTGATGAAGCCGAACGATCCCACGACGAACCGGCACGCTGCACCAAATGCGGCTTCCGGGATATCTGTGACCAGCGGCTGTAACGGGGGCGATGACCTTTTAAAAGGACGCTATAATTGTAAATATGTCTCAGGCGATCATTCCCCCAAAGCATATTGCAGTCCTTGTGCACCCCAACCTGGAAGAGGCGCAGTCCGAAGCACAACGCGTGGTCGATTTTTTGCAATCGCACGGCGTGAAAGACGTGACGATTGCCACCATCTATGACGAAGCCATGACGCAGAAAGCACAGCGCCATGAATTCGATCTGTTGATCGCACTTGGCGGTGACGGCACCATGCTGCGCGTCAGCCGCCTGGCAGCGCCCCTGGGTATCCCCGTGCTTGGGTTCAACCTCGGCCGCTTCGGATTCTTGATGGAGATCCAGCGGGAGGAATGCTGCGAACCGTTGAAAGAGTTATTGCTTGGCAATTATCGCCTGGAACAACGCATTCTCCTGCAGGCCAGTCTGATCGGCAAAGAAGGAAATTCACAGACCTGGGAAGTGGTCAATGACATCACCATCTGCCGTGACACGCCCATCCGCCCCATCCGGCTGCACGCCTCGGTCGATGGGTATCCGTTAGCCTCTTATCTGGCGGACGGCCTGGTGATTGCCACGCCCACCGGGTCCACCGCTTATGCACTGGCAGCCGGAGGGCCCGTGTTGCCGCCCGAGCTGCACAACATGGTGGTCGTTCCCATCGCACCCCATTTGTGCCTCGACCGGGCCGTCGTTTTGCCGGATAGCGCCGTGGTATCGGTGCGCGTGAACGGAATCCACCCGGCCGTGGTCAGCATCGATGGTCAAACACCTTATAAAATGCAAAAAGAAGATGCGGTGCAGATCAAGGTCAGCGACCACATGGTGAGCTACGTCCGCTTCCACAACCCCGGTTATTTCTACCAAAATCTTACCCGTTCTTTACAACGGAACGCAGAAACAGAGAATTCTCAATGACAGAACAAAGCTCCGAAAAGTTATATTGTTACTACCATCCCCAGCGCGAAACGCTGTTACGTTGCAATCGATGCAACAAGCCCATTTGCAGTGAATGTGCAGTGCTCACTCCCACCGGTTATCGCTGCAAAGACTGCGTGCGTGGCCAGCAGAAGCGCTTCGATACCGCCCGGATGTGGGATTACCCCCTGGCCGTGATCGTCGGCGGCGTGCTGGCTTTTGTCGGCAGTTTCAGCGCAGACTTCCTGGGTATTTTTACCATTTTCATCGCCCCAGTCATCGGCGTGATCATCGCCTATGTCATCCAATGGGTCACCCGTTATCGCCGTTCGAAGACGCTGTTTATCACCGCAACCATTGCGGTGGTCATTGGCACCTTGCCGCTGCTGGGGACGTCGATTGTCGATGCATTGTATGTTGCAAAATTCATGAGCGCTGTCAACGCCAATTGGTGGGGATTGGCAGCGCACGGCATTTATACGTTCATGGTCAGCTCGACCGTGTATTATCGTATTATGGGCATACAGTTATAGCAATTTCCGATTGCATACCGTTTGGAGAGGGCAGGGAGTTTCACCGCCATGTTGACCGAACTGCACATCGAGAATTTTGCCATCATCCAAAAACTGGACGTGGATTTTGCTCCGGGTCTGATCACCTTTACAGGTGAGACGGGCGCCGGCAAGTCCATCATCCTCGATGCCATCATGGCCGTTATTGGCGGCCGGGCAGACGCCACCAATATCCGCAGCGGCGCCGACCGGGCACTGGTCGAGGCCACCTTCGAACTGCCGGAAGGCAATCGCCAGGTCATCACTGAAATCCTGGAGCGCGAGGACCTGCTGGACGATCCCAATTACCTCACCCTGGGCCGCGAGCTGCGCCGTGAAGGGCGCAGCACCGGGCGCATCAACGGCCGGGCAGCCAGCATCCCGCTCATGCGCGAGGTGGGCAGTTACCTGGTCGATATCCATGGACAGTCCGAGCACTTATCACTCCTCAACGTGCGTTCCCACATCGGTCTGCTGGACCGTTTTGCCAAGGATGACGCCCTGCTCTCCGATTATCGCAAGACCTTTCACGAGCTGCAAACACTGCGCAAAGAGCTGACCTCCCTGCGCCAGATGGAACAGGACGCCATGCGGCGCACGGACCTGCTTAATTTCCAAGTGCAGGAGATCGAATCAGCGCAACTGGACGCCGAAGAGGAAGAAGCCCTGCGCCAGGAACGCAGCCGCCTGGCGAACGCCGAGAATTTATCCACACTGACTCATCAGGCTCTCACACTATTAGAGGAAAGTACCCCCGAAACGCCCGCTCTCAGCGACCAGGTCGGCCAGCTCGAGCAGGCGCTGATTTCTTTGAGCAAGATCGATTCCAGCCAGGCTTCCCTGGCAAGCGAAGCAGAAACACTGGCCGATGGCATCGCCGATTTGACCCGCTTGCTGCAAAGTTACCTGGAAAAGATCGAATATAACCCGCACCGGCTGGAACAGGTGGAAGACCGCCTGGCCTTGATCTCCAACCTCAAGCGTAAATACGGCAGCAGTGTGGATGCCATCCTGGCTTTTGCCGCCGAATCGCGCAAACAGCTGGAAACCATTGCCCACGCCAGCGAGCGGATCGAAGAATTGGAGCAGCAAGAGAACTCCATGCTGGCATCGATCACCGCACAGGCGCAGGCGCTTTCCGCTCAACGCATGCAAGCCGCGGAGGCACTCGGAAAAGCTGTGGAGGCGGAACTGGGCGACCTCAACATGGCGGGAGCGCGTTTCTCGGTCGACATCCGTTTCAAGCCCGATCCCGGCGGACTGGCGCTGGAAAACGGACAGCAGGTGGCATTCGATGAAAACGGCGTGGACCAGGTCGAATTCCTGATCGCCCCCAACCCCGGCGAGGGATTGAAGCCGTTGGTCAAGATCGCTTCGGGCGGCGAAACCTCGCGTCTGATGCTGGCGTTGAAAAACGTTCTTGCCGAGGCAGACGTCATTCCCACGCTCATCTTCGACGAGATCGACCAGGGCATCGGCGGGCGAGTGGGATTCACCGTAGGCGAAAAACTCTGGCGCTTGGGCCGAAAGCATCAAGTGCTTTGTGTGACTCACCTGCCGCAACTGGCGGCTTTTGGCGACAACCACTTTCGCGTACAAAAACAGGTCATCGAAGGGCGCACCATCACCCAGGTGGACGCGTTGGATGACCACACTCGATTGGACGAACTGGCCCTTATGCTGGGTGGGGCCAGTGACGCCAATCGCAATGCAGCCCAGGAGACACTGACGCTGGCACGCCGGCGGGCTGACGCCATTGCCAGTGGCGCTTGAACCAAATTCGGCTGTTCAAGGGCGATGCACTGAACGTTGCACAAGGTGAGGGCATCAATTGCCAGGGGATGGATTTGGCATCATGGATCAGCCTTATAGACTTCGCCTGTTGCTATTGGGACCACCTCTCATTTCTCTGGATGAAACTCCAATTCACATCCAGCGTCGTTCGTTACGCACTCTCTTGTTCTACCTGGGTTATCTCAACAGCCCCGTCACCCGTGCCAATCTGACATTACTTTTCTGGCCGGAGGAATCCGAGCCGGAAGCACGGCGCCACCTGCGCGAGGTGCTCAGCAAACTGCGCACCCAATTGCCCAATCCTGACATGCTGGTCACCGAAGAGGATACCGTCGGTCTGGACACCAGCCGGGTTTACGTGGATGCATTGGATTTCAGCCATATCGTACAAGATATCGGCGCTCACCATCTCGAGCTCAATGGCCTTCCTTTGGATGAAGCCGTACTACAAAAACTCCATCAAGCACTCACTTTGTGGCGCTCGCCGCGTTTCATGGCAGGTGCACATCTCTCCGACAGCATCGAGGTCGATCGATGGCTGTTGAACACAGCGCAGGTACTGGAGCAATCCCGGCAGCGCCTGGTGGAACGGCTGGCCGACCACTACGCCGCCATTGGCAACCAGGACGCTGCCATCCATTGGCTGCACGTAGCACTGGAAGAAGATGAATTCAACCCCGAGCTGCATAGCCGCCTGGTCAGTGCCTTGCACACTTTCGGCCGGATGGGAGAGGCGCTGAGCTATGCCAAATCCCTGGAAGAGCTTTATCAGCGTGAAGGATTGGGGGCTCTCCCACACACCTTGAAAATTCTGGTGGACCAGATCCGATCTGAAACCTTCAACCCGAATAACAAACAGCGAACTCCCTGGCCGACGCAGCCCACGACCCAGATCCCTTTTGTGGGCCGCAACCAGATATTGCAGAAATTGCAAACACTGTGCCTGCAAAACGGCGCCGTGATGATATTGGGTGAAGCCGGTTCAGGCAAAACTCGCTTGATCAGCGAGCTTTACCAACGGCTCGAACCCCAAACGCGACTGGCGCTTTTACGCTGCCACCCCCTGGAAAGTGCCTTGCCCTTCCAGCCATGGATCGATTGGGCGCGCCAATCGGTTTCCAAAGACGAATGGCAACTACTCGACCCAATCTGGATCAAAACGCTCAGCCGCCTGCTGCCAGAATTGCCCGATCTGCTGGCCGACAAACCATTCCAAGCCATGCCGGCTACAGACAGCAGCCGTTCATTGATATTCGAGAGCCTGTATCATCTACTGTTACATCTCAGCCAGCAAAACCGGCTGCTTTTCGTCCTGGACGATGCACAATGGTGTGATGAATCCAGCCTGGCAGCCATCTCGTTCCTGCTCGAGCGTGGCTTCTTCAGCCAAAATGGTCCGCTCGTCATGGCGGCGCGCGTCGAAGAGGCCAACCAGGCATTGAACAGCTTTTTGGAGCGTGGGCGCTCCGCTGCTGCAATCCAGCAGCTCTACCTGGACGATTTGGACCTGAGCGAAACAATCGAGCTGGCGCATCACGCCCTGGGTTATTCACCCTCCATGGCATTCGCAAAGCACCTCATTATGGAAACGGGCGGCAACCCCCTCTTTCTGCTGGAAACCCTGCGCCTCTTGTTGCAATCAGCACAACACATAACGGCAGAATCAATGCCCGAACGTTTGCCACTGGCCGGCAGTTTGCGAGCACTAATGCGCGATCGCTTGCGAAACCTGAGGCCGCAAACACGCCAGGTTCTGGTGACGGCGGCGGTCATCGGCAACGAGTTCACCGTGCGCATCCTGCAGGAAGCTGCCCAGACATCCATGGACGACCTGGTGGATGCATTGGAAGAATTGGAAAAAAGCCACCTCATCCGACCGACCCGCGAAAACACGCTGACCGAAAGTTACGTCTTCATCCATGACAAGATCCGCGAAGTGCTGCTGGCCGAATTAAGCCAGGCGCGACGCCAATCCCTTCACGCGAAAGTGGCCAATGCACTGGAAACCCGTGCCATCGACGATAACCGGCAAGCGGCTGTTTTGGCGGATCATTACGAAGAGGCTGGAGAACTGAGCTTGGCTTTCCAGCACTGGCTGGAGGCCGGTGCTCACGCCATGCAACTGCTTTCACCCGGCGAAGCCTACGCCGCATACCGCCGCGCGTTGGAAGTGTTGCGCCAGATCGAAACGCGTCTCTCGGATCAGGACGTGCATCGCCTGTTCAGCGAATGGGGCCAGCTCGCCATCGACCAGGCCGATTTCTCCGTTATTCAACTGTGTTACTCTACGCTGCTCCAGATCGGCCACCGCCGCAACCAACCACTTCTGATCGGTAGCGCTTACAGCGGGCTGGCTATGTTGAAGATATTGCAGAACGAGCCGGAAGAAGCAAAAGCCCTGCTGGACAAAGCCGACCCGTTCCTGGAACAATGCAACGACCACCTTGAGCGACTCACCGCCAATTTGC
>Ga0335071_10006513_pt1 | contig 12043 bp, 7 predicted proteins | sample Lox_Sample_15_FD_206724 | JGI IMG/M metagenome (GOLD analysis project Ga0335071, IMG submission 206724) | Soil microbial communities from Loxahatchee National Wildlife Refuge, Florida, United States - Lox_Sample_1.5 | ecosystem: Environmental > Terrestrial > Soil > Wetlands | place: USA: Florida...
TACCCCACGTACTCCAACGCCTGGGACAACCTGCGCGAGTTCAGCGGAGGTTGCGGCCTGGCCGACGACGTGCTCGTCGAGCCGGACAGCAACGCGGGCTTCATGGCGCCCCTGCCCGCCAACTCGGGTTCCTGGGGCCCGCTGGGACCGCTGGGTGGTGTCAACCCCACAGGATTCACCCCCAACGGCGTGCCGGACCGCACACTGGCCGAGTCGATCAAGGAGACTGCGGTGCCGCAGCCCGGTACCGACTACGACTGGGATGCGCCGCTCAAGCTGACGGCGCCGGGCATCAACGGGTCGACGGTGCCGCTGCCCTACGGCCTCAACCCCGATCAGGTTCCGCTGGCCGGCAGCTATACCAGCGGCGCGCAGCAGCAGAGCAGATTGACCTCGGCGTGGTACCAGCTGCCGAAGCCCGACGCCGGGCACCCGCTGGTGGTGGTGACCGCCGCGGGCACGATCGCCGGCAACAGCATCCTGCACCACCACACCAGCGGGCAGACCGTGGAATTGGAATTCGGCAGGCCCGGTCCCGGCGGCTCCGTGCAGCCGGCCGGGCGGCTGGTGCCCTATGACCTGTACGGCGAGCAGCCGAAGGTGTGGCGCAACCTGCGCTTCCCACGCTCCCAGATGCCCGCAGACGCCGTCGCGGTGCGGGTGGTGGCCGAGGACCTGTCCCTGACGCCGGACGACTGGATCGCGGTGACCCCGCCGCGGGTGCCCGAACTGCGCTCGCTGCAGGAGTACGTCGGCTCGTCGCAGCCGGTGTTGCTGGACTGGGCGGTCGGGCTGGCCTTCCCCTGCCAGCAGCCGATGCTGCACGTCAACGGTGTCACCGAGATCCCGAAGTTCCGGATCACTCCCGACTACAACGCCAAGAAGCAGGACACCGACACCTGGGAGGACGGCGTCAACGGCGGGCTGCTGGGCATCACCGACCTGCTGCTGCGCGCGCACGTGATGTCCACCTACCTGTCCCGCGACTGGGGCCGCGACTGGGGCTCACTGCGCAAATTCGACACCATCGCCGACGCCCGGCCCGCCCAGCTCGATCTGGGCACCGCGACGCGTAGCGGGTGGTGGTCACCCGGAGAGATCCGAATCAAGCCCTAGCTAACACGGAATCGGTTGTATTGCAACGGATTCTTAGAGTTGGGCGCCATTAATTGGTCACTCGTCGAATAATCGGTCGAAATTAACGTCCGGGTAATTGCGGTCCGAATGTTTAGCTTTGTGAACTGCGGGTTAATACCTATTTCCCCGGTGGGGTAACTAACACTCGCGTCAAAAGGTGACCCGATGCACACGCTCACACGCTTAGGCACTGGCGCCGCGGCGATCGACGTGGTGATCTCCCCGGCGGCGACCTTCGAAATCGCCGACGCGGCCGCCGAGGGCGGCACCACGGTGGTTCTGGACAGTTATGAGCGACGCTGTGATTTCAGCAAGGTGACCGAGGCGGCGTGGGTCCCGCAGCCACCCGAAGGCACCGGTTCGGCCCTCATCAGCGCCTCCGGATCGAGAGCCGTCGCGCAGGTGCACATGGCGGTCCCCAACGAGCCGGGCACCCATTACGACGTCGGCCTTATCCAGGAACCTCGCCCCTCATCGGCCACCTGCGGACCCGGGGCACCGGGCACCGCCTTTACCGGAATGGACACCGACGGGGCCGGCAACGCGACGGTGACTGTTCAAGACAGCATTCGGCAGGACACGACGGGGATCTGGGTGATTATCGAGCGCGCAAACCCAAACTCCCAGAACCCCGCCGAGTTCTATACGTCCGAATTCCTGGTGCCCGTATAAGCCGTCAGCAAAGTCAGTGCGCGGCCCCGTGCCGCGCCCGTTCGTCGGCCCGTTGTTGTTCGGCGGCCGTGACGACGATGGCGTCTGAACCCGGAAACACCGTGGCCACATGGCCGTTGGAAAGCCAGCGCACCACGTACGGCGGTGCCCCGTCGGCCCCGTGCACCTCCGTGATCACGCCACGCTGATCCGCCAGCTCCGTCGTCGTCCCCTTGACCACGAGCCAGTCACCCACGTTGGCCTTCATCATCGACTCCTCTGATCGTTGACTTCCGAGCCGATCATGCACCGCGGCGGACCTGCCGAGGGAGGGCCATAGGTCACCGCTGACGTGCGAGGACGAACGCCCCGGACGAACGGGACTTCGGTCCCTATTTCCACGCTTCGGTGAAATGGTCCGATACAGGTGTCCAGTAACGGGCGTCGGATGAAAGGCACGCCAATGAACGCTTCATCAGAGCCGCAGGCAAGGACGCGTTTTTTCGCGCGCGTGCTCGGTCCATTCCTCGTCATTGTCGACGTCACTGCGCTGGCGCGCGCTTCGGACATGCGGACACTGCTGTCCCAGTTTGAAGCGAATTCGTTGTGGACCTGGGTGACCGGGGCCTTCATTCTGCTGTTCGGCCTCTTCGTCGTCGCCGCGCACCCATACTGGCGTGGCGCCGCGGCGATCACCGTGTCGCTGCTGGGCTGGCTCATCGTGCTGCGCGGGCTGCTCCTTTTCGCCTTTCCCCAGGCTTTCGTTTCGCTGGCCAACAGCATGATCGGCGCCCAAGCCTGGTGGATTGCGGCCTGCCTGATCTTCGCGGTCGTCGGGCTTTACCTCACCTACGTCGGCTGGGCCCCGGCACCGCGCCAACCGGCATCGCACGCGGCAACCACAACCCCGGATCTTCCCCGGGCAGCATGACCACGACGGTGTCAACGTCACAGCGGCCAACCCGCGCCCGCGAATCGGGTCAAGCACCCGACGAAAGCACCGCCGACATCGGGCCCGCCTTGCGCGCTAATATGCGCGACGAGTTGGACACGTCGATGGCCGTCGCCGACGCAGCGGTCGAGGACATGGCAACAATGGGACGGGGCTCGGGCACGCTCGTCGTGAAGCGGGGTCCCAATGCCGGGTCGCAGTTTCTCCTGCAGCAGCCCATCATGTCGGCGGGTCGGCATCCCGCCAGCGACATCTTCCTCGACGACATCACAGTCAGCCGCAGGCATGCCGAGTTCCGAAGGGAGAACGGCCATTTCCGCGTCGTTGACCTCGGCAGCCTGAACAGTACCTATGTCAACCGCGAAGCCGTCGACTCGGCGGTGCTGGCCAACGGTGACGAGATCCAGATCGGCAATTTCCGCCTGGTTTTTCTCACCGGGCCGGTGACCGGTTGATACGCCGACGAGGAGAGCTTTCGTGAGCGCTGCACCCGGCGTCGAGCAAGGCGACGTGGACCTGATCCTGACCCGGCTCCTCAGCGAGGCCGGGATATTGCGTCACGTCGAACCCGAGACGGCGTCGGCGATGGTCGACCAGCTGCATACGTGCGAATTCAGGGCGGGGCAGCGAATTTTCGCTCAGGGGGACCCGGGTGATCGCGTGTACATCATCGTCACGGGCAAGGTCAAGATCAGCATGACGGGTCCCGGTGACCGCGAGAATCTCCGGGCGATCATGGGCCCGGCGGACGTCTTCGGCGAGCTGGCGGTGTTCGATCCCGGCCCCCGGTCCTGCACCGCGACGGCAATCACCGACGTGCGCGCGGTGTGGGTGAACCGTGCCACGTTGCGCGCCTGGATAGCCCACCGGCCGGTGATCGCCGAGCAACTCCTGCGGGCACTGAACCAGCGGCTACAACATACCGAGGACCAACTCATCGAGCTGATCTCCAGCGATGTGGCCACCCGCGTGGCGAGCCAGCTGTTGCTGTTGGCCCGGCGCTTTGGAACCCGCGAGCGTGATGCGCTGCGGGTCGCGCACGAGCTCAGCCAGGACGAGATGGCCCAACTCGTCGGCGCCGACCGGGTCTCGGTCAACAAAGCACTGGGCGAATTCGCTTCCCGGGGCTGGATCACGTTGCAAAGCAAGGGCGTTCTGATAACCGACGCCGACGCGCTCGCCGGCCGTGCCGCGGCGGGCGCCGCCCCGGGCGTCTGTCGGCGGCGCCCGCTGCGCGCCACCGCATGAGAATTGGCTCGAGCGTCCTTCACTCGGCGTCGCGCCTGTAATACCGTCGCGGCATGAGCGACTACGCCCCGGAAGCGGTGGACAGGCTGCCGTTCTCGACTGAAGAAAAGTCGCAGCGCTATCGGACGGACAGCTACCGCGGAGCTGTGGGGCTCAACTGGTACCTCACCGACCCCACCCTGCAGCTCACCATGGCCTACTATCTGCAGCCCGGCGAATTGGCGGTGCTGGAGCCCCATCTGACCCGAATCGGGGACCTGATGGGCGGCCCGGTGGCGCGCTGGGCCGAGGAGACCGACCGCAACCCACCCCGGCTGGAGCGATACGACCGATGGGGACACGACGTCAGCCGGGTCGTCATGCCGACGTCGTTCACCCAGTCCAAGCGCGCGGTGCTCGACGCCCAACAGGCGCTCCGGGACGCGGCCCGGGGCGCCGAGGTGAGCTCGGGCCTGGCGCTGTTCGCGTCCAACTATCTGCTCAACCAGGCCGATATCGGGATGGGCTGCGCGCTGGGCACCGGCGGCGGCATGGTGCAGTCGCTGGTGGCCGCCTACGCGCCGCGCGACGTGGCCGAGCACGTGCTGGCCAAGTTCGCCTCCGGCGAGTGGGCAGGCGAGACCGCGCAGCTGCTGACGGAACGCACCGGGGGCTCCGACCTGGGCGCGCTGGAGACCACCGCGAGACGGTCCGGCGATGCGTGGCTGCTGAACGGCTTCAAGTGGTTCGCCTCCAACTGCGCGGGGGAGGCGTTCGTCGTCCTGGCCAAGCCGGAGGGCGCGCTCGACTCGACCCGCGGCGTCGCCAACTTCCTCGTGCTGCGCAACCGGCGCGACGGTTCGCGCAACGGGGTGCGGGTGCGCCGCCTCAAGGACAAGCTCGGCACTCGTTCCGTGGCCTCCGGCGAGGTCGAGTTCGTCGACGCCGAGGCCTTTCTGCTGTCCGGCGAGCCGACGTCCGACGGCGGCCCGTCCGATGGCAAGGGGCTGGGCCGCATGATGGAACTCACCAACGCCGCGCGCCTCGGCATCGCCCAGTTCGCGCTCGGCAACGCCCGCCGCGCGCTGGTCGAATCGCTGTGCTACGCCCGGCAGCGGCACGCGTTCGGCGGGGCGCTCATCGACAAGCCGCTGATGCGGCGCAAGCTCGCCGAGATGATCGTCGACGTCGAGGCGGCGCTCGCGCTGGTCTTCGACGGGACGGGCGCGGTCAACCACCGCCAGCCCCGCAGCGTGCGGCAGCGCATCGCGGTGCCCGTCACCAAGCTCAAGGTGTGCCGGCTGGGGATCACCGCCGCGTCGGACGCGATCGAAATCCACGGCGGCAACGGCTATGTCGAGACGTGGCCGGTGGCCCGGCTGCTGCGGGACGCCCAGGTGAACACCATCTGGGAGGGCCCGGACAACATCCTGTGCCTCGACGTGCAGCGCGGCATCGAGCGGGCCGGCGCCCACGAGGCGCTGCTGGCGCGGCTGGGCGACGCCGTGTCAGTCTCCGACGACGACGAAACCACTCGCCTGATCGCGAGCCGCGTCGAGGACCTCGACGCGGCCATCACCGCGTGGGGCAAGCTCGATGGCGGTGTCGCCGAGGCGCGGCTGTTCCCGCTGGCGCAGTTCATGGGCGACGTCTATGCGGGCGCGCTGCTCACCGAGCAGGCCGCGTGGGAGCGGGAAACCCGCGGCAGCGAGCGCAAGGCGCTCGTCGCGCGGCTGTACGCGCACCGCCATCTCGCGGATCGGGGGCCGCTGCGGGGGATCGACGCCGAATCCGACGAGGCGCTCGACCGTTTCGACGAGTTGGCTGACGGCGCCTTTGCCGGCGAGCAGACATAAAAGCCCGCGACACGCCTAAGAATTGGGGGCTTTTGCGTCTGCTCGCGTTGGGAACTAAACCGGGATCAGGCCGTGCTTGCGGGCGACGCGGAACCACAGCTGCTTGTCCCGCAACAGGTGCATCGACTTGCGGAGCAGCAGCCGCGTCTCGTGCGGGTCGATGACCGCGTCGATGAAGCCGCGCTCGGCGGCGGTCCACGGGATCGCCATGTTGAGGTTGTAGCCCTCGATGAAGTCCTTCTTGATCTGCTGCGCCTCGGGGGTCGTCGGGTCGGGGAACCGCTTCATCAGCAACTGCGCGGCTCCCTCGGCGCCGATCACCGCGATCCGCGCCGTCGGCCAGGCGAAGTTGAAGTCGGCGGTCAGCTGCCGCGACCCCATCACGGCGTACGCGCCGCCGTAGGACTTGCGGACCGTGATGGTCACCTTGGGCACGTCGGCCTCTACGACGGAGTAGAGGAACCGCCCGCCGCGCTTGATGATGCCCCTCTTCTCCTCCTCGGCGCCCGGCAGGAACCCGGGGGTGTCCACGACGAAGACCAGCGGGATATTGAACGCGTCGCAGAACCGGATGAACCGCGCCGCCTTGTCGGACGCCTCGTTGTCGATCGCCCCCGACATGTGCATGGGCTGGTTGGCGATCACCCCCACGGGGTGGCCGTCGACGCGCGCGTATCCGGTGATGATGGCGGGCCCGTGCTGCGCGGCGACGTCGAGGAAGTCGCCGTCGTCGAAGATGCGCAGCAGGATCTCGTGCATGTCGTAGGCCGCGTTGTCGGAGTCCGGCACGATCGCGTCGAGCTCCAGGTCGGTCGGGGTGATCTCCGGCTCCAGACCGGGGTTGACGATCGGCGGCTTATCGAAGCAGTTCGACGGCAGGAACGACAGGTAGTCGCGGACGTATTGGAACGCCTCGGCCTCCGAGTCGACCACCTGGTGGATGTTGCCGTAGCGGGCCTGGGCGTCGGAGCCACCGAGTTCGTCGAGGGTGACCTCCTCGCCGGTGACTTCCCGAATCACGTCGGGCCCGGTGACGAAGAAGTAGCCCTGGTCGCGCACCGAGACGAGCAGATCGTCCTGGATCGGCGAATAGACCGCTCCCCCAGCGCATTTGCCGAAGATCAGCGAGATCTGCGGCACCAGCCCGGACAGCGCCTCGTGACGACGGCCCAGCTCGGCGTACCAGGCCAGCGAGGTGACGGCGTCCTGGATGCGGGCCCCGCCCGAGTCCTGGATGCCGATGATCGGGCAGCCGACCATCGCGCACCACTCCATCAACCGCGCGACCTTGCGGCCGAACATCTCGCCGACGGTGCCCTGGAACACCGTCTGGTCGTGGGAGAACACCCCGACCGGCCGGCCGTCGATCATGGCGTGCCCCGTGACGCACCCGTCCCCGTAGAGCGCGTTCGGGTCGTTCGGCGTCTTGGCCAGCGCCCCGATCTCGAAGAAGGTGCCCGGATCGACCAGCGCGTGCACGCGGGCGCGGGCGCTCGGGATGCCCTTCTTGTCGCGCTTGGCGGCGGCCTTCTCGCCGCCGGGCTCCTTGGCCAGTTCGAGGCGAGCGTGCAGCTCGGCCAGCTTCTCCGCCGTGGTGTGCTGAACGGGGGCTGGCACGGTCTCCGTCACTACTCGCCTACCTCACTTTTTCGGACGTGTCCGGCTGGTGCTTTGCCGCGATCCCGTTCAGGGCCTGGGTCATGTGCGCCCCCACCTTGGCGATGATCGGCTCGTCGATGACCTGGATGTGCTCGCCCCCGACCGGTACGACCTCGAGGTCGGACACGTGCTCGCCCCAGCCGCCGTCCGGCTTGCGGGTGGCGTAGCGCGGCTCGAACATGATCGCGTCGTCATGGTAGCGATCGGCCATGTAGAGCGTGACGTGCCCGTCGTAGGGCTGGATTTCGGCGGTGTCGATTGCCCGCTGGTCCAGGTACGACGTGCGCTGGTGTTCGATGATCCCGGCCGGGATCTGCACACCGCTCGCTCTGACCGCCTCGAGCACGAGCTGGACCTGGCCCGCGTCGTCGAGTTCCTCGAGCTGTTCGTAGGGGATCTCGTCGATGGTGACGTTGAAGGTCTTCTCGGCGAACCGGGCGTAGCGATCCCAGCGCTTGCGGATCTCCTCCTTGGTCTGCGGGATCTCCTCGCCCGGACGCACCGCGTCGATGAGCCCCACCCATTCGACGTCCTTGCCCATCTGCCTGAGCCCGATCGCGCAGGCGTAGGCCAGCGCGCCGCCCAGCGACCAGCCGGCCAGGATGTACGGCCCGTCGCCCTGCATCTCGATCAGCTTCGGCACGTATTGCGCCGCGCGCTCGGCGATGGTGCCCTCGACACGTTCGAGGCCGTACATCGGGGTGTCGGACGGCAGCCGGTTGAGCAGTGGCTCGTAGACCACCGTCGAGCCGCCGGCCGGGTGGAACACGAACACCGGCGGCTTGGTGCTGCCCTCCGGCCGGGCCCGCAGCGTGCGGACGAACCCGTCGACCTGCCCCGCCTCCAGGTACTCGCGCACCTTCTCGGCCAGCGCCTCGATGTTCTCCGACGCCAGCACGTCCTCGGCGGTGATCGGACCTCCCCCGCAAGCGGGAGGTGCCCCCACGGCGCGCTCCGAGAGGCGCTGCGCCATCTTGGCGGCGGCGTCGCCGTCGAGCGTGGGCAGCGGATTGAAGATGCCACCCGGCGACTTGCCGGTCACGATCGCCCAGGTGGCGAAGGCGACGCGCTCGGCGGCGTCGCGCGGCGGCACGTCGACCGCGGCCGCGAGGTCGGGCCGCTTGCCGTTCGAGGTCGGCCCCGACGGGTTCGTCGGCGGCGGCGGGACGGGGACGTCCGAGGCCGGCGGCGCTTGCGTCGCCGGCTCCCCCTGCGGGTCGGGGGCCGGCGCCACCACCGAGGCGGCCGACGCGCCGCTGAGCAATTCGGCCTGCGCCCGGGCGATTTCCTCGGCCGTCTGTGTCTTCTGGTGCTCGTGCAGCTGCTGGACCTCGTCGCGGTGCTCCACCGCGTACTCGATCAGCTTCTCGACGGCGTAGAGGTTGGCGTCGCGCACCGCCGTCAACTGGATGGGCGGCAGGTCGAAGTCGTATTCGACGCGGTTCTTGATCCGCACCGCCATCAGCGAGTCGAGGCCCAGCTCGATCAGCGGCACCTCCCACGGCAGGTCCTCGGGCTCGTAGCCCATGGCCGCGCCGACGATGGCGCCGAGCCGCTCGGCGATGGTCTCGCCCGAGTCCGGCGACCACTTGGTGAACCCGGCAGGCATGTACCGGTTGGTCAGGCTGTCGGCCAGCGTCTCCGTGTCCGCGTCCTCGCCGGGAGCGTCCGCGGCCGACGCGGCGCCGTTGACCGGGGCCGCGATCGCCGTGCCCGCGCCGACCGCCGCCGGCAGCACCGATTCGGAGCCGCCCCGGGTCACCAGCGCGTCGTACACCAGCGTGAAGGACTCGTCGATGCGCGCGTGCACCTGGACCGACGCCCCGCCGGGGTGCCGGGTCAGGGTCGTCACCAGCCGTGCGCCCTCGCTCGGCTTCGCGCGCTCCTCGGCCGCCGTCAGCTGCGCGTCCGGAAGCACCTCGGCCGCGGCGGTTTTCACCAGCGCCGCCAGGTCCGTCAGGCCTCGCGGTAAGTACTCCCAGACGTGGCGGCCATCCGGCAGCGCGACGTGGTTGCCCGGCATGAGCACCGAGCTGGTGCCGTGCGAGAAGTGCACGTCCAGCCAGTGCTCCTTGCGCTTGAAGCGGGTCGGCGGGATGTTCGCGTAATCCTGGGGCCCCTTGGCGCGGGTAAACAGGGTCCGCACGTCCAGGTCGTGGCCGTAGACGTACAGCTGCGCCATGGTCGAGACCATCGACTCGACCTCGTCCTGCTTGCGCGCCAGCGTCGGGATCAGCTGGGCGTCGTGCAGACCCGCCGAGGCCGTGGTCAGACCCACCTGCATCAGCGCGACGGGATTGGGCGCCAGCTCCAGGAACGTGGTGTGCCCGCTGTCGACGGCGTTGCGGATCCCATGGGTGAAGTAGACGCTGTGACGCAGGCCCTTCTTCCAGTAGTCGACGTCGTGGATCGGGTCGCCGCCGGGCTTGATGTAGCTGCCCTCGTGCACGGTCGAGTAGATCCCGCACGTGGGGCTCATCGGCTTGATGCCCTGCAGCTCCGCGGCGAGCTCGCCGAGCAGCGGGTCCATCTGCGAGGTGTGGCTGGCGCCCTTGGTCTGGAACTTGCGGGCGAACTTGCCCTCCGATTCCGCGCGGGCGATGATCGCGTCCACCTGCTCGGGCGGGCCCCCGATGACCGTCTGGGTGGGGGCGGCGTAGACGCACACCTCCAGGTCGGGGAAGTCGGAGAACACCGTCTTGATCTCGTCGGCGGAGTACTCCACCAGCGCCATCAGCCGGATGTACTCGCCGAACAGCATCGCCTCGCCCTCGCCCATGAGATGCGAACGGGAGCAGATGGCCCGGGTGGCGTCGCGCAGCGACAGCCCGCCGGCGAAGTAGGCCGACGCGGCCTCGCCCAGCGACTGGCCGACCACCGCGGCGGGCTTGGCGCCGTGGTGCTTGAGCAGCTCACCCAGCGCGATCTGGATCGCGAAGATGGTGACCTGGGTGGTCTCGATGCCGTAGTCCTGCGAGTCGTCGAGGATCAGCTCGAGCACCGAGTAGCCCAGCTCGTCCTGGACCAGCGCGTCGACCTTCTCGATCCACTGGGCGAAGACCGCGTCGCGCAGGTACAGGCTCTTGCCCATCTTGCGGTGCTGCGCGCCGAATCCGGCCAGCACCCACACCGGGCCGTTGGTCACCGGCCCGTCGGCGCTGAAGACATTCGGCCGCTGCTTGCCCTCGGCGATGGCCCGCAGGCCTTTGACCGCCTCGTCGTGGTCGTGCGCCAGCACCACCGCGCGCGAGCGGCCGTGGTTGCGGCGCGACAGCGACCGGCCGATCGATTCCAGCGACGCCGCCTGCCCCTCGGGGCTTTCCATCCAGTCCGCGAGCTCGGCGGCTGCGGCCTTCTTGCGTGACGTCAGGAACGCCGACACGGCCAGCGGGATCACCGGCGGCGGAAGCTCTTGCACCGCAAGCTCTTCCATCGCGGCCTCTTTGAGGCTCAGCGCCTCTTCCGTCACGCCCGGCAGGTCGGGCTCTTCCTCGTCCGCCACGGGCGTGTCGGTGAGGATGTTGCCGAAGTCGTCGAACCGCAGCGAGTGGCCTTCGAGGGTGGGCGCCTCGGCCGCTTCGGCGGCGGCCTTCACCTCGGGTTTGGCCTCGGGCTCTTTTTCGACGACGTCACGCGGCAGGACCTCGCGGACCACCACGTGCGCGTTGGCGCCGCCGAAACCGAAGCTCGACACCCCGGCGAGGGCGTAGCCGCCGTAGCGCGGCCAGTCGGTCGCCTGGTCGGCGACCTTCAACCGCATCCCGTCGAAGTCGATGTACGGGCTCGGTCCGGCGAAGTTGATCGACGGCGGCAGCTTGTCGTGCTGCAACGCCAGCACCACCTTGGCCAAGCTGGCCGCGCCGGCCGCCGACTCCATGTGGCCCACATTGGTTTTCACCGCGCCCAGCAGCGCCGGCCGATCGGCGGGACGTCCCCTGCCGACCACGCGGCCCAGCGCCTCGGCCTCGATCGGGTCGCCCAGGACGGTCCCGGTGCCGTGCGCCTCGATGTAGTCGACGGTGCGCGGATCGATCCCGGCGTCCTTGTAGGCCCGGCGCAGCACGTCGGCCTGCGCGTCCTGGTTGGGCGCGATCAGGCCGTTGGACCGGCCGTCGTGATTGACCGCGGTGCCGGCGATCACGGCGAGGATCTGGTCCCCGTCGCGGCGGGCGTCGTCGACCCGCTTGAGCACCACCATGCCGCCGCCCTCGGAGCGGGTGTAGCCGTCGGCGTCCGAGGAGAACGACTTGATCCGGCCGTCGGGGGCCAGCACCGCGCCGATCTCGTCGAAACCGAGGGTCACCGCGGGCGTGAGCAGCGCGTTGACGCCGCCGGCGACGGCGACGTCGGCTTCGCCGTTACGCAGCGCCTGCACCGCCTGATGGACCGCCACCAGCGAACTCGAGCACGCGGTGTCGACCGCGACCGAGGGACCGCGGAAGTCGTAGAAGTACGACACCCGGTTGGCGATGACCGACATCGCGTTGCCGGTGATCGCATAGGGGTGCGCGACGGTCGGGTCCGAGATCGCCAGGAATCCGTAGTCGTGGTTCGAGACACC
>Ga0335071_10006514_pt1 | contig 12043 bp, 6 predicted proteins | sample Lox_Sample_15_FD_206724 | JGI IMG/M metagenome (GOLD analysis project Ga0335071, IMG submission 206724) | Soil microbial communities from Loxahatchee National Wildlife Refuge, Florida, United States - Lox_Sample_1.5 | ecosystem: Environmental > Terrestrial > Soil > Wetlands | place: USA: Florida...
CCGACTTCACCATCTCGATGGGCGACGACTTCAGCGTGGACAACCTCAAGAGCCCGTCGGCCGACACGGTCGCCCAGCTCTACGCCACCCAGCGCGGCTACCTCGCCCCGGTCGGCCGGTCCGCGCCCCTCTTCCTGGTGAACGGCAACCACGAGCAGGCCGCGCAATACCTCCTCGACGGCACGCCGAACAACATCGCCGTCTGGGCCCAGCTCGCGCGCAACCGGACGTTTCCCGAGCCCGCCCCCGATGGCTTCTACTCCGGCGACGAGACGCCGGTCGCCTTCATCGGACCCCTCCGGGACTATTTCGCCTGGACGTGGGGCGACGCCCTGTTCGTCGTGATCGACTTCTACTGGCACTCCCCCGTGGCCGTGGACAACGACTTCTACGGCGGATCGAAAAGCCGCGACATGTGGTCCATCACCCTCGGCGACGACCAGTACCAGTGGCTCGAGCGGACGCTCTCCCAGAGCAAGGCGAAATTCAAGTTCGTCTTCGCCCATCACGTCCTCGGGACCGGCCGCGGAGGCGTCGAGGACGCCGGCCTCTACGAATGGGGCGGGAAGAACAGCGCCGGGACCTGGGAGTTCGATTCCAAACGCCCGGGCTGGCCCCTGCCCATCCATCCGCTGATGGCCAAAGACGGCGTCTCGATCTTTTTCCAGGGGCACGACCACTTGTTCTGCAAGCAGAGCCTCGACGGCGTCGTCTACCAGGAATGCCCCATCCCGGCCGATTTCACCTACACCGCCTTCAACGCGGAGGCCTATCTCACCGGCGTCGAGCTGCCCAACACGGGCCACCTGCGCGTCACGGTCTCGAGCGAGGATGTCCGCGTCGACTACGTCCGCTCCTATCTCCCGGCCGACGAGACGAGCGGCCACAAGAGCGGCGAGCTGGCGTATACTTATTCCCTCTCCGGGAAATACAAGGGCGGCGGCATCCGAAGATAGACGCGAGCCCGGAGCGGGCCGAGAGCGACGGCCGCCCAGGAGAACGCCATGCCCCTCCTCCGCCACTCCCTCGAAACGGTCTTCGCCCTCGCGCTCGCCGCGCACGCCGCCGGGAGCGCCGGCGCGCCGCTCCGCTATCCGGTCGTCGGGACCGGGCAGACCGCCTGCTACGACGAGCGCCGCGAGATGGCGCCACCCAAGCCCGGCGAGGCCTTCTTTGGCCAGGACGCTCAGATCCGGAGCCGGACCCCGTCTTACAGAATGGGCGCCGACGGCCTCACGGTCGAGGACCTCGTGACCGGCCTCGTCTGGCAGCGCAGCCCGGACACCGACGGCGACGGCGCGCTGACCCGGGCGGACAAGCTGACCTGGGACCGGGCTCGGGCCCGCCCCGCAGCCCTCAATGCGGCCCGCTTCGGGGGCTACGCCGATTGGCGGCTGCCGACGATCAAGGAGCTCTATTCCCTGATCCTCTTCAGCGGTCTCGATCCGAGCGGCCCGGAGGCCGAGCGCGCTCGGCTCGCGCCGTTCATCGACACGCGGTACTTCAAATTCGCCTACGGCGATCCGGCCCAAGGCGAGCGCGTCATCGACTCGCAGTACGCCTCGAGCACGGTCTACGCGGGGCCGTCGGTCCAGAATCGGGGGAAGATCTTCGGGGTCAACTTCGCCGACGGCCGGATTAAGGGCTACGACCGCTTCATGCCGAACGGATCGGAAAAAACCTTCTTCGTCATCTGCGTCCGGGGCAATCCGGACTACGGCCGGAACGATTTCCGGGACAACGCCGACGGCACGGTCACGGACCGGGCCACCGGTCTCATGTGGACCAGGTCCGACAGCGGCCGCGGCATGAACTGGCGCGACGCCCTGGCCTGGGCCCAGGCCAAGAACGCCGAGAAACATCTGGGCCACGACGATTGGCGCCTGCCGACCGTCAAGGAGCTCCAAAGCATCGTCGACTACACCCGCTGCCCCGACAAGGACGGCTCAGGGGCCATCGATCCCCTCTTCGTCTGCACGCCCCTGAGGAACGAGATCGGCCAGGCCGATTTCGGCTTCTACTGGTCGGGGACGACGCACGCCAACGCCTTCGGCGGCGCCGCGGCGTGCTACGCGGCGTTCGGCCGCGCGGCCGGCTGGATGTCCGGGTCGCCCGGTCCCGGAGGCGACACGGGACGCGGCGAACCGCCCCGTGGAGGCGTTCCGCCCGCACGGCGCGCCGGCTCGCCGCCCGGCCGGCGGGCCGGAGCCGGATCCCCCGATTACCGGTTCGTCGACGTCCACGGGGCCGGCGCCCAGCGGAGCGATCCCAAGACGGGCGATCCGGCCGCCTTCCCGCACGGCCGCGGTCCGCAGGGCGACACGATCCACATCCTGAATTTCGTCCGTCTGGTTCGCGATGCCGGCTAGGCCGACGGACCGACGAATTTCCTGTTCCCGCGGCGGCCGACTTGGTATAAACTAACTCAGATACGGATACGGATTCCCCAGAGGAGGCAACCATGAGAAAGCGCAATTCCGCGAGAATCGCGACGGGGCTCTTCGCCGCGGCTCTCCTCATCCCGACCCTGGCCGGCCTGGCCCTGGCCGCAGCCGCGCCCCAGGAGGCCGTGACCCTGGCCTACAAGTTCGCCCCGGGCCAGCCCCTGTCCTACAAGACGACGGGCTCCAACGTCCAGAACATCGACGCCATGGGCCAGACGATGACCAACGAGACGGTCTCGACCCTGGACTTCACCCTGGCCTCCAAGGGCCTCAAGGACGGCAACCACCTCCTCAGCCTGAAGATCGACGGCATGACGCTGAACGTCACCGGCCCGCAAGGCGGCATCACGCCCAACCTGGCGAACGTCATCGGCAAGAGCATCGATATCGTGCTTTCGCCGCGGGGCGAATCGATCGACGTCTCGGCCGCGTCCAGCCTCACGATCGACCTGGGCGAGGGCGGGCAGCGCGACATGACCTCCGACTTCCAGGGCCTCTTCGACACCCTGCCCGATCACGCGGTCAAGGTCGGCGATTCCTGGCCCAGCCAAAAGAAGATCACCCAGAAGAGCACGGCCGGCGACATCACCATCAACCTGGCCATCGCCAACACGCTCGACGGCTTCGAGACGATCGACGGCCGGAACTGCGCCCGGATCAAGGCCAACGTCAACGGGACGATGGCCGGCGCCCTCAACCAAGCCGGCATGTCCCTCGGCCTCGAGGGCAAGATGACCGGGACCGTGACCTGGTATTTCGCGGTCAAGGAAGGGTTCTTCGTCAAGTCGGAATCGTCGACCGACCTGGGCGGGACGATCTCCGTCGAGGCCGCGGGCATGACCCTCGGCTTCTCCGGGCAGCAGAAGAGCACGGCGGCCCTGGTCAAGAAATAACAAGAAACGGGAGCGAACGGCCGCCGTTTCGCGGCGGCGAGAAACGGAGGCCGGCCTATTTTCCGGCGGTCCGGGGATCCGGCTTGACGCTCAACGGCTGGGCGTACGTCTTCCCCCCGGCCGTCAGCCGGACCGTGTAATTCCCCGGCTGGACCGAAGGCGCCCCGCCGCGGCCGAACCCCCCGCCGCCTCCGGCCCCTCCCCCGCCCGCGCCGCGGCCGGCGCCGGCCGGCGGGGCGGCCGGCGTCATGCCCCGCAGGTCCCACACCCAACGGTGCATCCCGGCCGCCGCGGACAGCGGCTCGGCCGCGGGCATCCAGACGGCCTGGACGTTGAGCGTCTCGGGATTCCGCGGCGCGCTCTTGTCCTCGCTCGAGAAGCGGCGGACGAGAGCGCCGGCCGCGTCCTGGATTTCGAGCGTCACCGGGCCTGTCGCCGCGGCCTTCAGGAAATAATCGATCGGGACGCCGTTCGGCGGATTTTCGGCGAACGGCTCGTCCTTGGGCAGCGGCGTTCCGTTCTCGCTTCCCGCCGGCATCAGATAGGCGTCGGCCGGCTTGAAGAGGATCGCCTCGGCGGCCGTCGAGGCGGCGTCGAGCTGCCGCAGGGCCGTGATGTCGTCGAGCACCCAGAATCCCCGGCCGTGCGTGGCCACGGCCAGGTCGTCGCCGTGGAGGGCGAGATCGCGCATCGACGTCGGGGGCAGATTGAGCTGGAGCGACAGCCAGGTGTCGCCGTCGTCGAAGGAGACGTGGACGCCGAGCTCCGTGCCGGCGAAGAGCAGGCCCCGCTTGACGGGGTCCTCCTTGACGGTCTGAAGGTAGACGCCCGCGGGCAGGCCGGCCGTGATCCGCATCCAGGTCCGGCCGCCGTCGCGCGTCCGGTAGATGGTGGGCTCGTAGTCCTCGAGCTGATGGCGCTCCACGGCGGCGTAGGCCTCGGCCGGATCGAAGTGCGAGGCCTCGATCATCGTCACCTTGCTCCAGGCCGTCAGGGCCGGCGGGGTCGCGTTGCGCCACGAAGCGCCGTCGTCCTCGGTGACGTGGATCAGGCCGTCGTCCGTGCCGATCCAGACCAGGGGGGCGCGCACCGGGGACGGGGCGATCGTGTAGACGACGCCCCGCCGGGGCCCGGCCGTCGGCGCGACGTCGGCCGCCGCGGCGGCGTCGATATTGGGCGGCACGCCGGGATTCTCGCGGGTGAGGTCGGGGCTGATCTGCGTCCAATGCTCGCCGCCGTCGACCGTCTTGTAGAGGTACTGATTGGCGAAATAGAGGGCCTTCGGATCGGCCGGGGAGAACACCAGCGGCTGCGTCCAGTCGTGGCGGAACGGTCCGCCCGAGGCCCCCCGCTCCGGCGACACGCTCTGCAGGGCGCCGGTCGCGTTGTTCCAGCGCGAAACGGTCCCGCCGTAAAGGAGCTCGGGATGGAGAGGATCGGGCGCGGTGTAGCCGCTCTCCCCGCCGGCGCCGAGGCCGGTCCAGTCGTGCATCGAGATCACGGAATGGGGCGACCGGACGGGCACGCCCACGGCGCCGCTGTCCTGCTGGGCCCCCGTCAGCCAATACGGGAAGCGGAAGTCGGCCGCGACGTGGTAGAGCTGGGCGGTCGACTGGTTGTACCACGAGCTCCAAGTGGCGGCGCCGTCCACCGTGACCACGGCGCCCTGGTCGCTGGCGACGATCATGCGCTGCGGATCTTCGGGCGCGATCCAGAGCTGATGGTAGTCGTCGCCGCCGGGCGCGCCCTTGATCGCGAGCCAGGTCTTCCCGCCGTCGACGGAGCGGTAGAGGGCCGTGTTCGAGACGTAGACGACGTTCGCGTTCTTCGGATCGACGGCCACTTTGCCGAAATACCACCCCCGGCCCCAGACGCGGTTGTCGCCGGAGGCTTTGGCCCATGTCGCGCCCGCATCGTCCGAACGGTAGAGGCCGCCCTCCTTGGCGTCGACGACGGCATAGACGCGGTTCGAATCCGACGGCGCCACGGCGACGCCGGCCCGCCCGAAATTCTCCGCGGGCAGGCCGCCGGCGAGCTGTGCCCAGGTCGTCCCGCCGTCGGAGGACTTGAAGAGCCCGCCGCCCGGGCCGATGGAGGGGCCGTAGACGTACCACGGCGGCCGGCGCGTGGCCCAGAGCGTGGCGTACAGGACCTGCGGACGGGCGGGATCGATCGCGACATCGGCGGCCCCTACGCTCTCCCCGCGGTAGAGGACCTTCTCCCAGGTCGCGCCCCCGTCGCGGGAACGAAAAATGCCGCGGTCCGGATTCGGCCCGTAGGCGTGGCCGAGGGCGGCGACGTAGACGACCCGGGGATTCGTCGGATCGACCTGGACGCGGGCGATCTGGCGCGTGGCGTCCAGCCCGAGATGCGACCACGTCCGTCCGGCGTCCGTCGATCTGTACACGCCGTTCCCGAAGGAGATCGAGTCGCGCATGTCGCTCTCGCCCGTCCCCACATAGACGACGTTCGGGTCCGAGGCGGCGACCGCGATCGCGCCGATCGAGGCGACGGGCTGGCCGTCGAAGACCGGCGTCCAGGTCCGGCCGGCGTTCGTGGATTTCCATACGCCGCCGCAGACCGAGCCGTAATAGAAGGTGTTCGGCCGGCCGGGAACGCCGCTCACCGCGTTGACCCGGCCCCCGCGGAACGGGCCGACCAGGCGCCAGCGCAGGCCGGCGTACAAGTCCGGCGAGACGCGCGGACCGGCGGGCGGAACGGCCGCCCCGGCCGACGCCGCCAGCGCGATCCCGAGGACCGCGGCGGAGACGATTCGCAGACGAGATCGCATGGCGTCCTTCCTTCCGATCGGCCGCCGCCGGCTACTTGGCGAGCGCCCGGTCGATGAACCGGGCGACGTTGGCGTGGAGCGCGGCCCGGCTCGCGTCCTGGAGATACATCATGTGGCCCGAGGGATAATAGTCGAGGGCGATGTGGCCCTGCAGGTCCGGGGGAAGCCCCAGGTGGTCCATCGTGAATTCGGTGGCGAAGAACGGCGTGGCCATGTCGTAGTAGCCGTTCTCCACCTGGACAAGGAGGCGCGGGTTCGTGATCATGGCTTGGGCGAGGTCCCCGCCGACGTTCGGCGCGCCGGGGAAGAAACCGCCGCTGAAGACGCCGCCCGGCCCGGCGACGGGCTGCCGGCGCCAGTTCCATTCCCGCGTCCCCATCGCGCTGTTGACATAGGTCTTGTCCAGGCCGAATTTCAGCTCGTCGTGGTTGTAGGCGTTGAGCATGGCCGTGAACGCGCCCGCCACCGCCGGCCCCTCGGGATCGCCCTGAGCGGCTTCGGCGAGCAGGTCGGCCGTGTAGCCGGTGAACCGGGCGTCGATCCGGCCCGTGGTCAGGCCCCGCTTGCGGAGCAGCTCGACGTCGAACTGGCCCAGCGAGACGCGGAGATTGGCCCTGAGGAGGAAGTCCTCATCGAGCCCGGTGTAGGCCGAGAGCCTGCGGGCCACGGCCTGCTTCTCCGGCGGCGTCAGGCGCGCGCCCTTGAACAGGGCCGCGGCGTACTCGCCCTTGGCGTACTGCCGCGCCTCCTCGACGAAGGCGGCCAGGTCGGCGGGCGGGTTCTTCAGGGCCTTGTGGTACCAGGCCACGGCGGCGTAGCTCGGCAGGTAGAAGATGTACGGCCGGTCGTCGCCGGGCGAGAAGGTGATGCTCGCCAGGTCGAGGACCGAGGAGATCAGCACGATCCCGTTGAGATGCATGCTGTCGTGCGTCTGGAGATAGTTGCCGAGGACGGCCGAGCGGAACGTGCCATAGCTTTCGCCCATCAGGAACTTGGGCGAGTTCCAGCGTCCGTTCCGGTTGACGTAGGCGGCGATGAACTGGCCGAACGCTTGGGCGTCCTCGTCGATGCCGAAAAAGTCCTTGGGCTGGCCCTTGCCCACGATCCGGCTGTAGCCGGTCCCCATGGCGTCGATGAAGACCATGTCGGTCTTGTCGAGGAGGGTCTCGGCGTTGTCGGCCAGGGCGTAGGGCGCGGGCGGGGTGAACGCGCCGTCCACGGTCACGACGCGCCGCGGGCCGAAGGCGCCCATGTGGAGCCACATCGACGCCGATCCGGGGCCGCCGTTGTAGAAGAAGGCGATCGGCCGCCGGCCGAGGTCCTTGACGTCGGTCCGCGTGTAGGCCACGGCGTACATCAGGCCGATGGGCTCGCCGTTGGCGTCCTTGAGGAGCGTCGTCCCCGCGGTCGCCTTGTAGGGCACGATCTCGGCTCCGAGCTTGATGGCGTGCTCCGTCACCGACGTCTCTTCTTTCGGCGCCGGGGCGCCGATCTGGGCGGGCGCTTTCGCCTCCGGCGCCGCCACTTGAGGGGCCCGCTCGGGCGTCTGGGCCGCGAGTCCGCCGGCCTGTCCCAGCGCAAAGAGCGCCAGCGCCGCCGCAATGAACAGAGTCCTTCTCATGCTTCTCCTCCTCGCCTTTCGGACGCGCCCGTTCACCGGACGTTCCCGGTGACGGACAAAAGGGCCGCCGCCGCGGTCTTCCCGGCGACGGCGAGCTTGATCTCGGTCCAGAAATCGATCGGCTTGGGGCCCGCGGACTGGCCGCCGCCCATGCCGCTCATCCCGCCCCGTCCTCCCCGGCCGCCGCCCATGCCGCCCATCCCTCCGCCCATGCCGCCGCCCATGCCGCCGCGGCCGCCACGGCCCTCCGTCTCGCCGTCCGATTCGTCGCTCGACTCGCGGCGGCGGAGGGTGCCCGTTTCGAAGCCGATCCCGATGGAAGCGCCGACGGCGGCGCCCACGGCCACGGGATGCTTGTCGGTGAGGGCGAGCGGGATCTTCAATTCATAGGCGAACGAGCCGCCGGAGAGGTCGGATTTGACCTCCACGCCGATGTTGGGCAGCTGGTCGATGGCCACGCGCTCGCTGCCCGATGCCTTGGCCCGGAAGATCTCGACCTGGTCCTGGGCGGGGGGCGGCGTCTCGTCCTTGGGCTTCTTGTCGCCGCTGCGGATGATGCCCTCGTCTTTCTTCGGCGCGGCCAAGCCCGAGGCCGGGTACTTGATCCCCAGGACCTTCTTCGTGCCGCCGGCGGGGTCGAACCAGACGGTCAGGCCTTCCCGCATCAGCTGCGAAGGCCGCCGGGTGTCGCCGGAGACGAGACAGACGTAGAGATTTTCCTGATCGTTCATGAAGCCGACGAAGACCTGCTCGTCGGCCAGGAGATAGAGCTGGCCCTTCCAGTCCTCGGTCAGGCCGTCGATGGTGATGTCGTTCTCGGGCACGCGGCTCTTCATGACGTAGATGCCCGACGCGCAGGCCGACAGGGCCGCGCAAAGGACGAGCGCTCCGGCGGACAAGCGGATCCGCCGCCCGCATCTTGCATATCTCATGGGTCCTCCGTCCAGGTCGGCCTGGCCATCCTCAAGACTTTACCAGACGCTGCCCCAAAGGAAAAGCCTCATCCTTATATAATGCCCGCCGTCCCGCGGCCGTTGCGGACCGAGGCCGCCGTCGCGGGCCCGCTCGGCCTATTTCCTGGCGGCCGCCGGCGCCGGGCCGGCGGGCGACGCGTCGGGGGCGGCCAGGTCGGAGCTGCGCCATCCCCCGCCCAGCGCCTTGATGAGATTGACGCTGGTCGTCAGTTGCCGGGTGAGCAGGCCCACGGCGACGCGCTCGTTGGACAGGGCCGTGTTCTGAGCGGTCACGACCTCGAGATAGGACGAGATGCCGTTGAGATACCGGTTCTTGGCCAGACTCAGCGTCCGCTCGGACTCCGTCACGGCCACGGCCTGGAGGCGAGATTCCTCGTCGAGAAGGCGCAGGGCGGCCAGATTGTCCTCCACCTGCTCCATCGCCTCGAGGACGGCTTCCTTGTATTGGGCGACGGTCCCATCGTAGGCCGCCCGGGCCTGCTCATAGGCGGCCTTCCGCTTGCCGCCGGCGAAGATCGACTCGGCCAGCGACGCCCCGAGCGACCAGATCCGCTCCGGCAGAGTGAACAGGCTCGAGAGCGCCGAGCTTTCGTAGCCGCCAAGACCGTTCAGGCTGAGCGTCGGGAAGTAGCCCGCCACGGCGACCCCGATCTGGGCGTTGGCCGCGGCCAGGCGCCGCTCGCTGGCGGCGACGTCCGGCCGCCGTTCGAGGAGCTCCGACGGCACGCCAGCCGGGATCTCCGGCGGCGTGGCCTTGAATTCCACGGCCGCGATCGCCAAGCCCTGGGGCGCCCGGCCGGCGAGAACGGCCAGGGCATGCTCGAGCTGGGCCCGCGCGATCTTGAGGTCGGCGACCTGGGCCCGCGTCGAGGCGAGCTGGGCCCGCGCCTGGGAGACGTCGATCCCCGAGGCGACGCCCTGCTTGTAGCGGTTCTCGGTGAGGTCGAGCTCGGCCTGGTAGCCGGCGGCCGTCTTCTCGAGAAGCTGGATCGCCGCGTCCTGCCCGCGGAGGAGGAAGTAGTCGACGGCGGCCTCGGCCTGCAGGGCCAGCCGGACGTTCTCGAGATCGGCGGCGCTGGCCATGGCCCCGGCGACGCTCGCTTCCACGCTCCGCCGGATGCGGCCGAAGAGGTCGATCTCCCAGCCGAGGCTGGCCGCGATCTCGTAGGTCGTGATCTCCGGCGCCGCCTGCCCGGGGCCGGGCGACCGGGTCGAAATGCCGCCCGAGGGCGTGGCCGATCCGGCGACGCCGACCGTGGGGAAGAGCGAGGCCCGGACGCCCAGGACCGCCGCCCGAGCGGCCCGGTACTGGGCCTCGGCCAGGGCGAGGGTCTGGTTCGAGACGACCACTTTATCCATGAGGGCGTCGAGCTCCGCGTCGTCGAAGACCCGCCACCAGGGCGTCCGGCGGGCCGCGTCGGCCGGCCGGGCGGCCTTCCAGACGACGCCGCCGGCCGTGGCCGCGGGCGGCTGCTCCCGGTAGGCCGCCGGGACCTCGGTCGCGGGGCGCCGGTACGTCGGGCCGACGAGGCAGCCCGCGGCGAGGACGATCGGGAGGAATAGGGCCAGGCATCTTGGGATCATGTTCCCTCTCCATGAGAAACGAAGCGGCGGACGATGGACTTGCGGACCGCCGCCATCCGCAGCCGGAACCGGTCGAGGTAGATGTAGACGACGGGGGTGGTGAACAGGGTCAGCATCTGGCTGAAGATCAGCCCGCCGACGATGGCGATGCCCAGCGGCCGGCGGAGCTCCGATCCGGTGCCCCCGCCGATGGCCAATGGCAGGCCGCCGAGCAGCGCGGCCATGGTCGTCATGGTGATGGGCCGGAAGCGCAGGAGGCAGGCTTGGAAAATGGCTTCCTCGGGCGGCTTGTTCTGCGACCGCTCGGCGTCGAGGGCGAAATCGATCATCAGGATCGCGTTCTTCTTGACGATGCCGATGAGGAGGATGATGCCGATCAGGGCGATGACCGAGAGCTCGGTCTTGAAGAGGAGGAGGGCCAGGAGCGCGCCGACGCCGGCCGAAGGCAGGGTCGAGAGGATCGTGATGGGGTGGATGAGGCTCTCGTAAAGGATGCCGAGGACGATGTAGACGGCGAGCAGGGCCGCCAGGATCAGGATGTTCTCGTTGGCCAGGGAGCTTTGGAACGCCTGGGCCGTGCCCTGGAAGCTGCCCCGGATCGAGGCCGGCAGCCCGAGCTCCGCCTCGGCGCCCTTGACCGCGTCGATGGCCGTGCCGAGGGCGACGCCGACGGGCAGGTTGAAGGACAGCGTCACCGAGGGGAACTGTCCCTGGTGGTTGACCGTGAGCGGCGCGGTCCGCGGCTCGAAGCGGGTGAAGCTCGCGAGCGGGATGAGCCCGGACTTCTGCGTCGGGATGTAGACGAGCTTGAGGCCCTCCGGGTTCTGCCAGTATTTCGGGTCGAGGTCCATGATCACGTGGTACTGGTTGAGGGCGGTGAAGATGGTCGACACCTGGCGCTGGCCGAAGGCGTCGTAGAGGTAGTCGTCCATGACCTGGGGCGAGACGCCGAGCCGGGAGGCCGTCACCCGGTCGATGGTCAGGTTGGCCTGGAGGCCCCGATTCTGCTGGTCGCTGTTGACGTCGGTCAGCTCCTTCAGCCGCCGGAGGCGCTCGAAGACGCGGGGCGCCCAGGCGAACAGCTCGTTCGGATCGTCGCCCTGGAGGGTGTACTGGTACTGGGCGGCGCCCATGCGCCCGCCGACGCGCACGTCCTGGATCGACTGCAGGTAGAGCGTGGCCCCCGGCACCGAGTTGAGCTTGGCCCGCAGGCGGGCGATAACCTGGTCGGCCGACACGTCGCGCTTCTCCTTGGGCGTCAGGCTGATGTTCAGCCGGCCGGAGTTGAGCGTGCCGCCGCCGAGGAACCCGACCGCGTTCTCGACGGCCGGATCGCGGTTGATGGCGTCCATGAACTGGATCAGCCGGACGCGCTGGGCCTGGAACGACGTGTCCTGGTCGGCGATGATCGAGCCGCTCAGCCGGCTCGTGTCCTGCTGGGGGAAGAAGCCCTTGGGGATCCGGACGTAGAGATAGACGGTCATGGCCATCGTGGCCAGGGTCACGGCGAGCGTCAGGCGCCGGTGGCGCAGCACCCAGGCCAGGGCTCGCTCGTAGGCGCCGAGGATCGCGGCGAACCAGCGCTCGCTCGCCCGGAAGAGGCGGCCGCCGCGCTCCGGCTCGTGCGCCCGGAGGAGATGGGCGCACATCATCGGCGTCGCCGTGAGCGAGACCAGCAGGGAGACCCCGATGGCGATCGACAGGGTCACGGCGAACTCGCGGAAGAGGCGGCCGAC
>Ga0335071_10006516_pt1 | contig 12041 bp, 10 predicted proteins | sample Lox_Sample_15_FD_206724 | JGI IMG/M metagenome (GOLD analysis project Ga0335071, IMG submission 206724) | Soil microbial communities from Loxahatchee National Wildlife Refuge, Florida, United States - Lox_Sample_1.5 | ecosystem: Environmental > Terrestrial > Soil > Wetlands | place: USA...
GACGGCCCCAGCCGGACTCGAACGCGTGCCGCGGCCCCGGGGGTGAGGGGGCCGCAAGGCCCCCTGTGAGAGAGAGCCAGCCGTGTCCAGACACGGCGAGGCGCGGCGGCGACGGCGGGGAACTTGACGGCCCCAGCCGGACTCGAACGCGTGCCGCGGTCCCGGGGGTGAGGGGGCCGCAAGGCCCCCTGTGAGAGAGAGCCAGCCGTGTCCAGACACGGCGAGGCGCGGCGGCGACGGCGGGGAACTTGGTGGCCCCAACGGGACTCGAACCCGTGCCGCGGCCTTGAAAGAGCCGTGTCCTAACCTCTAGACGATGGGGCCGTCGAGGGCGGAAATCTAGCATGCCTCCGATGGCCGCAGGCCGCGGACCGAGAACTCCGCGTCCACGACGCCTTCCCCGTGATCCGTCAGATTCTTTTTGCGAACACCTCGGTGAACCAGAGGATCCCGTCGGTCCCGGCCAGGATTCCCACGGCCGGACCCCTCGAGACCGGAAAGCCGGTGACGTCCCGGGCCGTAGAGGCCGCCGCGGCTCCGCCGCCGAGCAAAGCGAGCAAACGAGTCGGAAGTCGACGCGGCATGGCGAGCCTCCTCGCCGCTTTCGACGGAGGACTGATGCGACGCCCCCCGATCGCCGGAGACGCTGGACGGTTCGTTGGCGTATCGTTCCTCGAGAATTCTGCGGAGGAAACATGCGACGGGGAACATGGTTCGTGGCGGCGGTTGCGCTGCTCTCACCACTGACGGCGGGTGCGGCGAGCGCCCAGATTGCCGCTCCCGTCCCGAAGAAAGCCGCCGCGAAACCGGCCGCCGTCTCGATCGCGCCCGAGAGCCGGAAGTGCGTGACCTGCCACGAAAAGAGCTCGCCCGGGATCGTGGCGCAGTGGCGGCACAGCGGGCACGCGCGCCAGGGCGTCGCGTGCCTCGAGTGCCACGGCGCCGAGGCAAAGGACCCCGGCGCGTTTCGGCACGAGGGCGCGACGATCGTCACGATCGTGACGCCGAAGGCGTGCGCGGCTTGCCACGGCGACATCGTCGCCGAGAACCAGCGCAGCCACCACGCCGCGGCCGCGTCGTTCATCGGATCGCTCGACAACGTCCTCGGCGAGGTCGTGGAAGGGCGGCTCGCTGCCGTCAACGGCTGCTGGCAATGCCACGGCTCGACCGTCGCGATCCTCAAGAATACGGACGGCACGATCAAGACGAACGCCGTCGGGGCCCCGGTGCTCGATCCGGCGACGTGGCCGAATACGGGGATCGGGCGCGTCAACCTCGACGGGTCGCTCGGCGCCTGCACGGCGTGCCACAGCCGCCATGCGTTCTCGAAGGCCATGGCGCGACAGCCCGAGGTCTGCGGGAAGTGCCACCTCGGCCCGGACCATCCCCAGGCCGAGATCTACGACGAGAGCAAGCACGGCATCGCCTACCGGACCCAGAAGTCGCAGATGCACCTGGACGACGATCACTGGGTCGTCGGGGTGGACTACACGGCGGCGCCCACGTGCTCGACCTGTCACATGTCGGCGACGCGGAACCAGCCCGTCACGCACGACGTCGGAGCGCGGATCTCCTGGACGCTCCGCCCGGTGATCTCGAAGAAGCTCGACCACTGGGAAGGCAAGCGCGACGCGATGAAGGAGGTCTGCACCAACTGCCACGGCGAAGCCTTCATCGATTCGTTCTACAGGACGTTCGACGCCACGGTCGACCTGTGGAACACGAAGTTCGGCCAGCCGGCGACGAACGTCATGAGCGCGTTGCGCGAAGCCGGGAGGCTCACGCCCACGCCCTTCGACGAGGAGATCGAGTGGACGTACTACCGGCTCTGGCACCACGAGGGGCGGCGCGCGCGCATGGGCGCGTCGATGCAGGGCCCCGACTACGTCCAGTGGCACGGCTTCTTCGAAGCGGCCGAGAACTTCTACATGAAGTTTCTGCCGCAGGCGAAGGAGGCGGCCGGGGGCGACCCCAGGGTCCTCGCCGTCATCCAGGCGGTCGAGGACGACCGGCCCAACTTGTGGAAGAAGGGCCTGTCTCCCGAGGAGCGCCAGCAGATCGACGACTTCTACAAGGAGCGGTACGGGGAGAAGTGAGACGCGGAGCTCGCTGACTCGCGCCCCGGTTACACTGTCTCGATGTCGATGCTTCAGGCCGTGATCCTCGGGGCCCTCCAGGGCCTCACCGAGTTCGTGCCCGTCTCGTCGACGGCACACCTTTTCCTGGCTCAGGCGCTGATGGGGATCCGCAACGACGACATCGCGCTGTCGTTCGACATCGTGCTCCACCTCGGCACGGCCGCGGCGCTGATGGTGTCGACGCGGCGGGAGCTTCTCCGGATGCTCGAGGAGACCTGGCTGTTCGTGCGCCGTGAACCGGCCCGGGACGCGACGGCCCGGGCACTGCTGCTGCCGCTCGTCGTCGGGACGATTCCGGGGGTTCTCGCCGGGCTGTTCCTCTTGAAGAAATTCGAAGCGCGGCGCTCGGTCGCGCTGATCGGGGCTTCGATGCTCGTGGCGTGCGTCTATTTCTTTCTCGCCGAGGGGCTCTCGGACCGGCGTCGGACGCCGGACCGGCCGCTTGCCGACATCGACGCCGCCGACGGCTTCTGGATCGGCCTGGCCCAGGCGGCCGCCGGACTCCTGGCGGGCTTCTCGCGCTCGGGGTTCACGATCGCGACGGGCCGGTTGCGCCGTTTTGCGCGGCCCGATGCCGCGCGGTTCTCCTTCCTCCTGGCGCTGCCGATCATTCTCGGAGCGGGGGCCAAAGCGCTTCTCGATCTGCGCAAGGCCGCGGGTCCCTCGATGCCGGGGGTCGAGCTGTGGGCCGGGTTCGCGGCGGCGGCCGTCGTCGGGTACGCGTCGATCGAGGGGCTGCTGCGCTTTCTGCGCAACCACAGCCTGAGGCCGTTCGCGGTCTACCTGGGGCTGCTCGGCCTCGTGCTCCTTCTCGGGACGGCCTTTCCGGGCGCGATCGCGCTACCCGGGCGCTGAGGCTTGGGCGATACTGCACCCATGCGAAAGACGAGGGTCCCGCGAATCCTGGCGGCCGCGGCCGCTCTTTGCCTCGGGGCGTCCGGCTGTTCCCAGAACAGCACCTACCAGAAGAACATGAACGACGCGAACACGAAGGGCAAGTACAAGGTGCGGCTGACGACGAACGTCGAGTCGGTCGTCGGCATCTGCAAGTTCATGGGCAACGTCGAGCCGGAGCAGGATCCGGTCGGCGGCATCCCCAAGTCCCAGTACGCCGACTATTTCCGCGTGCAGGCCGTCCTGATGGGCGCCGATACCGTGCTCGTCCGGGGGGACGGCAAGTTCGGAGAAGCCTACGTGTGCGGCCCCGGGCCCCTGAACCCCGACGGCACGGTACGGACGACCTACGATTCGCCCCCCCAGCATCCCTGAGGCTTGGAGGCTTGACGGCCGGGATATGATCTGGACGCTTTGTCCCTGAAGACGAATCGGCTCGGCGCGTTCCTGGCGGCGGCGCTCGCAGCGGGAGCGGCGTCGTCTGCGGTCGCGGCGGACGGCTTCCTGGCGCCGGGCGCCGGAGAATCGGTGGCGCCGGGCTCGATCGTCGACGTTCGTTGGGCGTCGCTCTGCGGCGGCGCCGAACGGGGTGTCGACGAAGCCGAGCTGGTGCTGTCGCTCGACGGCGGCGAGACGTTCCCGATTCGCGTCACGCCGGACCTGAAGCCCTGCGCGACGCACGTCCTCTGGAAGGTCCCGGCCCTGCCGGCCGCGCACGCGCGGCTGGCCCTGCGGGCCGGATCGGACGAGCGGGACGCCACCGAGACGATCGAGATCGTCAGCCGCGACTTCCGGATCCTGCCCGATCCTGACGGGCGCGTGGCGGAGCTCAAGCGCCGCGCGGCGGAGTGGTTCGTTCCGTCCGAGCCGGGAGTTTCCTCGGCCGAAGACCTGCTCGAGACGCGGCTTTCGGGCTCGGGCAACGCGGTGCGCGCAACCGCGGCTCGCTTCGATCTCGCCCTGACGACGACGTTTTCGGGCGCGATGCGTCCATCCCGGGGAATCAACGAAGACGCCCCCGCGCGCCGGGAGGCCGCGGTTTCGTTCGTGCTCTCGAGCGCCCGCCCGGCGGGCGCGCCCACCCCGCTGCGTCTCTAGTCGGCTCTCTCTGCGCCTCGGACAGAGGCCCAGGAGATCGAGCCCCCTCGGAAAAGGGGAGCCGGTCGGCGGCCGCGCTCGCGCGCGGGCGCGACCGACGACCGTTTCCCCGGATTGAGCGCGTTCTTTCGCCGGGCTCCATACCGGGATTTCACGCGGCCTGTGCGGCCCTCCGTCCGCACGGGCCGCCTTTTTATCTGGGCGGATGGGAGTCGTCGCCCGGAAAAGGGGGGCCCGGTCCCCTCGCGGGAACCGGGCCGGAACGGAGGCGGCGGGGGCTAAAAGCGGAAGGACACTTCGCCCCAGAATCGCCGCGGGAACGCGACGTAGTCCTGGGCGTCGCCGATCTCGCTTTCGCCGACGTAGTGGCGGCTGTCGCCGAGGTTGCGGCCGATGACCGAGAAGCGGACGGGGCCCCAGGTGTACGACAGGCCGAGGTCGTACTCGAAGAACGACGGCGTGTACGCGATGTTGATCTTGTCGAACGGCCGGTGGTTCTGGTGGCGCAGGGCGAACCATCCGCCGAAGCCGCTCGGCGGCCCGTAGCTCAGGCCGAAGTTGTACAGGTCGCGCGGCGTCAGCTCGAGGCGCTGGCCCGAGGCGTCCTGCGGCCCCTCGTCCGGGTCGATGAACGTGAAGACCTTGTAGAGCGCGTCGTGGTGAGCATAGCCGTACGTGAATGCCGCGTAGGGAATCTGCTTCGGCCGATAGGAGAGCTCGAGCTCCATGCCCTGGAAGAGCTCCTGGCCGGCGTTGACGAGCTTCGGCTGGCCGTCGGGACCGAGGATCGAGACGACCAGGTTGTTGAAGATCATGTGAAAGAACGACAGGTTGAAGGCGATCTGGTTGTCCCACCAGTTCGTCTTCGCGCCGACTTCCTCGCTCGTCGTCCGCTCGGGGGAGAGGATCTCCGCCGACAGCACGTGGAGGTCGGGCGCGGCCGGCTTGAAGTTCGTCTTCCCCGCGAAGTACAGGTTGACGTCGTTGAGCATCCCCGCCTGGCCGTTGACGACCCGGCCGAGGATCGATCCGCCGCCCGACCACTGGTCGGCGTGCTTGGTCGCCTGGGACGCGCCGTCGTCGGTGGAGAAAACCGTCTCGGTTTCGGAGGTGATGTCGTAGCGCGCGCCGGCCGAGATGGTCAGGTAGGGCACCGGGGTCCACTGATCGTTGACGTAGAGGCCGATGAACGTCCGGTCGTCCTTGAGCGTCTGGGCGCCGGTTGCCGGGATGTCGGTCAGGTTGGGGACGATGACCGGGTCGATCTGGAAGTCGAAGTCGAACGACGTGCCGCTCGACTCGATGCGCCCGGTCGTGATGGCGGCGCCGCCGACCAGGCGGTGGGTTCCGGCCGCCTGGAACGTCGTCACGAGGTGGAGGTCGTCGTAGAGGTCGCTCTCTTTCGGCTTGATGTTGTAGCCGTTGGAGTTGGCCATGTTCGGGTTCTCTTCGCTGACCTCGCCCAGGAAGCTCTGCGCGATGGTGGCGTCGTCCCTGGTCAGCCCGAGGGTGTTCTGCAGGGAGGTCGTGCGGTTGAGCGGGATCGTGCCGCCGAGCGTCAGGGCGTACACGCGGTGGTCGACGCGCGCGCCGATGAACTCGTAGTTGTTGTCGGGCTGGAATCCGGGGATGACCGTGCCCGTCGGCGGGTCCACCGGGAGCGGCGAGCCGAACTGCTGCTGGTTCAGGAACATCTGGTAGTTGAGGAAGAAGGAGGCGCCGCTGTCGAGCGGGACGTCGACGCGGAAGCCGCCGCGGGCGTCCTGGAAATCCGTGTTCGGCTGCCAGCCGTTGGTGAGCTTGTCGAAGTCGCCGAAGATCTTGAACGTGGACTTGCCGCCGAGCGGGATCACCGTTTGCGCGGTGACGCGGCCCTCGTTGAAGGAACCTCCGGCCAGCGAGACGTAGTTTCCCGACGCGCCGGTCTTGGTGAAGACCTGGATCATCCCGGCGAAGGCCGACACGCCGTACAGCGTCCCCTGCGGCCCCTTGACGATCTCGATGTGGTCGATGTCGTTGATGTCGATCTGGGCGAGCTGGGGCAGGAACGGGCCGCCGACGGGCACGCCGTCCACCATGAAGAGGAGGGCGTCGAACTCCTTGAGCCCCCAGATGCCGACGTTCGGCTGGCGCGAGCCGTTGTCGCTGCCCATGCCGGTGTCGATGCCCATCACGTCCTGGATGCCGTCGGCGAGGTTCGTGACGCCGCGGGCGCGAAGCTGTTCGCCCGTGACGACGGTGGCTTCGCCGGGGATTTCGAGCTCGGTTTCCGGGCCCTGGGTTGCGGAGACGACGACGGACTCGTTGACGACGGGAACCGAGGGCTGGGGCGTCGGCGAGGGCGCCGGCGTCTGGGCCGAGGCCAGGGCGCCGGCGGCGAAGAGGAGCGAGGCCAGAACGGCTCGTGAGAGCCGCGATTCTCCGTTTCGGAGAGAAACGCAGTCCATGAACTTCCTTCCTTTCTCTCTTGAGGGGCGGCGCGTCCGCGCCGTGACCGCGAGAAGGGAGGGCTCTACAGCCGCAGGGGGAGCGGGGCGTGGAGCGTCGGCGTCGGCGCGAGTGCTTCGCGCCTCGCGGGCCGCCGGGCAGCGGCGATGCCGGAATCGACCGTCGAGGGGCCGGTGCTCGAAGCCGGCGGCGTGTCGGTGTCATCGGCCGCCGCGTCGTCGGGCTCGATTTCGTCGGGCGCGGCGTCGGGGCGCAGGTCCGGCGCCGGGCCGCGCGCGGGGAGGCCGTCGAGTGCATCGCCCGTGCGCCACTCTCCGGAGATCTCGTAGAGCGGTTCGGGCGCCCGGAAACCCGCGGCTTCGATCACGAAGGGATCGCTGACGGCGAGGATCACTTCGGCCTCGCCGTCTTCGCCGGCGCGGAGGGCCAGCCGCGCGTTGCGCGTCGGGAGGGCGGGGATCCGCCACCGGAGGCCGACGGCGCCGGGCTCCAGCCGATTCGTCACGCGGACGGGAAACGTCGCGCCGCCGTCGAGCGAGAGGACCAGCTCCATCTCGTCTTTCCCATCGCCCGGTGGGAGATCGAGCTCCCAGGAGACCTCGAGCACGTCGCCGGGAGCGGCGCGGTCTCCGCGGCCCGGGGCGCGGAAGCCGTTGGGCGTCGCGGCGGTCACGAGCGTGGCCATGGTCGCCCACGCGGCGAGCGACACGCCGACTCGAAAACCGCTTCGGCGGAGCACCTCAGTCATCCTACCCATCGGGGCTTCAAGGCCTCACCGCACGATCGGCCTGTAGGTGACGCCGAGGCGGTCGAACAGGAAAGCGTAGACGTCGGCCTCCTCGCCGGCCTTCTCCGACAGGGAGCTCCCGATGCCGTGGCCCGAGCTCGCGCTCGTGCGCAGGAGGACCGGCGACTTCGCCGTGGACGCCGCCTGCAGCCGGGCCGTCATCTTGCGGGACTGCATGGGATCGACGCGCGGGTCGTTGGCGCCCGTCATGAAGAGCATCGGCGGATAGGCCGTGCCGTCCCTCACATGGTGGTAGGGCGAGTAGGCGTAGAGCGCCCGGAACTGGGTCGGGTCCTTGACCGTGCCGAACTCGGTGATGTTGAACTCGCCGTTGGAGGACAGCTCGACGCGCAGCATGTCGTAGATCCCGACGTGCGAGACGACGGCGGCGAAGAGCTCCGGCGCCTGCGTGAACGCGGCGCCCATCAGGAGCCCGCCGTTCGACCCGCCCTCGATGGCCAGCCGCGCCGGCCTGGTGTAGCCGGCGGCGATGAGTCGCCGCGCGGAGGCCAGGAAGTCGTCGAAGACGTTCTGCTTGACGGTCAGCCGGCCGGCGCGGTGCCAGCCCTCGCCGTACTCGCCGCCGCCGCGAGTTCCGGCGCTCGCGTAGACGCCGCCCTGTTCGAGCCAGACCTTGAGCATCGGTTCGTAGGTCGGCCGCTGGCTGATCGCGTAGCCGCCGTAGCCGTAGAGAAGCGTCGGGTTGTTCCCGTCGAGGTGCACCGCCTTTGGGCGGAGAATCCGGAGGGGAATCTTCGTCCCGTCCTTCGAGACCGCGGCCTCTTCGACGACCTCGCAGTCCTTGAAGTCCACGGGGGAGGCCGTGGCGAGCGCGGTCTTCTTCGCCTTCAGGTCGGTTCCGGCCCGGTACCAGGCCGGAGGCACGAGGTCGCTCTGGTTTTCGAAGAGGAGCGTCCCGTCCGGCGCGGCCATCATCCCGGTGACCGACGACACGGGCAGGATCGCGACCGGGCCGACGGCCTTTCCGTTTGCGTCGAAGACCCGCAGCGCCGAGGGGCCGCCGACGATGTCGGCGACGTAGAGGCGGCCGGGGGCGACGCGGAAGTCGTCGATCGCGTTGGCGCCCTCGGGGATCAGCGTCGTCGCCGTCGCGAGCGCGGTCGCCCCCGGCGCGAGCCGGAGGATCTTGCCGCGCGGGGCATCGCGGTGCGACAGCAGATAGAGCGTCCCGTCCGGACCGAAGCGGCCCTGCGCCGCGTCGTCGGCGAGCGCGGCGACCCGCGTCCACTTCCCGTCCGGGGTGCGCAGGTACTGCTCGGCCTCGCCGCCGTCGCCGTCCTTGACGGTCGCGAGGACGAAGCGGCCGTCGTCGGACGAGGCGAGCGTCGTCTCCGCGATGTGGGGAAACTCCTTGCCGAGCGCGTAGGCGTCGTCGGCGGTCGGGTCGCCGAGCCGGTGGAAATAGACCTGCTGGTAGAAGTCGAGGTCTCGGGGCGGCCGCTCGCCGGGGCGCGGGTACCGCGTGTAGAAGAAGCCGGAGGCGTCGGCATTCCAGGCCAGCCCGCCGCCCGCCGTGCCGCCGTTGACGTGGGGAATCGCGTCCGTCAGACGCCGGCCCGTCGCGGTCTCCCAGACCGAGACCGACCCCGCCTCGCTCCCGCCCTCCGACATCGAGACGGCGACGAGCCGGCCGTCGAGCGACGGGACGAAGAAGTCGATGGCCGTGCCGCCTTTGGCGTCGAGGGCGTTCGGGTCGACCACGACGCGCTCGGAAGCCGGGTCGTCCGCCGACCTCAGCGTCACGAGGAACGGCTGCTGCCTGGGCGGCTCGGTCTTGAGCGCGAAGATCATGCCACCTTTGGAAACGAGGCCGCGGTAGGACGACGTGCGGAAGAGGGCGATCTGCTGGACGCGCTGCTGGATCTCGGCGAAGTGGGGGAGCCCGTCGAGGGCGGCGCGCGCGTGCTTGCTCTGCGCCTCGCTCCAGGCCTGGACCGCCGGGTCGGACCAGTCCTCGAGCCAGCGGTAGTCGTCGGTGACGGCCGTCCCGAAATAGACGTCGGTCACGGGCTGGCGCCGTGCGGCCGAAGGCGGTTCGGGCGTCGTCATCGGGAGCAGGGCGATGGCCGAAGTGAGCAGGGCGCGTCGCATCGATTGTCCTCCGCGGAGAGGCCGAGCCTCATGAGCGGGCGGATTTTACACGCCGGGAATCGTTCATGTTGGGTTCATCTGGGCGCGCGTAGCTTGTCTCTTCGAAAGGCGCGATGCAAAAAGGCATCGCGAAAAGGAGAAGAAGTCAATGAAGAAGCTCATGGCCCTCGCCCTCGCTCTCGCGTTCCCGGTTGCCGCCATCGCGCAGCAGTCCGCCGCCCCGGCCCCGACGGCCAAGCCGGCCGCCGAAGCGCCGAAGTCCACGGACGCCCCGAAGACGGACAGCTCGAAGTCGACCAAGAAGTCCCACAAGAAGAGCACCAAGAAGTCGACCGACGCGAAGCCCACTCCGGCTGCCAAGCAGTAAGGTCGCCTTGCCGGCGTGAGCCGGCCGTCAGACCGCGGCGCGTCGGGTAACCGGCGCGCCGTTTTCTTTTTCCGTCTGCTACGCTCTCCGGATGACGAGCTCCCAGGCGCCGCGCGACGTTCACTCCTTCGCCAACCCCGCGCACGTCCGCGTGCGGCATGTCGCCCTCGACCTCGACGTCGACTTCCGGACGAAGACCCTGTCGGGCTCGGCGACCCTGCACCTGGAAAGGCCGGACCGCTCGGCGTCGCGGCTGCTGCTCGACACGCGCGGGCTTTCGATCGGGGGGGCCGAGAGCGGCGACGGCGCGGCCTGGACGCCGGCGGCTCACGAGCTCGGTCCTTCCGACGCCATCCTCGGCGCGCCGCTGTCGGTGGCCCTCCGCCCCGGCGACGACCGGGTCCGGGTGCGGTACGGCACCAGCCCGGCCGCGTCGGGGCTCCAGTGGCTCAGCCCCGAGCAGACCGCGGGCAAGCGCCACCCGTTTCTCTTCTCGCAGTCGCAGGCCATCCACGCCCGGAGCTGGGTCCCGGTCCAGGACACCCCGGCGGTCCGGCTGACCTACGAGGCCGTCGTGCGGACGCCGCCGGAGCTCGTCGCTCTCATGGGCGCGGCGGGCAACTCGGCGGGCGAGCGCGGGGGGACGTACCGCTTTCGGATGCCGCAGCGGATCCCGGCCTATCTGATGGCGATCGCGGCGGGCGACATCGCGTTTTCGCCGCTCGGATCGCGCAGCGGCGTCTACGCGGAGCCCTCGGTGCTTCCGGCCGCCGCGCGCGAGTTCGTGGACACGGAAAGGATGATGGCCGCCGCCGAGCGCCTCTACGGGCCCTACCGCTGGGACCGCTACGACATCCTCGTGCTGCCCCCGAGCTTCCCGTTCGGCGGGATGGAGAACCCGAGGCTGACGTTCGCGACGCCGACGGTCCTCGCCGGGGACAAGAGCCTCGTGGCCCTGATCGCGCACGAGCTGGCCCACTCGTGGTCCGGCAACCTCGTGACCAACGCGACCTGGAGCGACTTCTGGCTGAACGAGGGCTTCACGACGTACATCGAGCGTCGCCTGATCGAAGAAGTCTACGGGCGCGAGGCCGCGGCGATGGAAGCCGTCCTCGGCCGCCAGGATCTCGAAGAGGAGCTCTCGCGCCTCGACGACCGCGACGAGATCCTGCACATCGACCTCGCGGGACGAGACCCCGACGAAGGCGCGACCCGGCTGCCCTACGAGAAGGGGGCGCTCCTGCTGCGCTCGCTCGAGGAGCTCTATGGCCGCGAGGCGTTCGACCGGTTCCTCCAGGGCTATTTCGACCACTTCGCCTTCCAGTCGATCACCACCGCGGACTTCCTTGCCTACCTGGGCGAGCACCTGTTCGGACGCGACGGCGGACGGGCGGCCTCGGTCCCGATCGAGGAGTGGACCGAGCGGCCCGGCCTGCCGTCGGCCGCACCGCGCCCGGCCTCGGAGGCGCTCCAGCGCGTCGCGCGGGCCGCCGAAGCGTGGACCGCGGGAAACCCGCAGCAAGCCGCGGGCGCGTTTCCCGGCTGGACGACGCAGGAGAGACTCCAGTTCCTGCGCCGCCTGCCGTCGCCGCTGTCGGTCGAGCGGCTCGCGGCCCTGGACGCGGCCTTCGGGCTGTCGGCCTCGCGCAACGCCGAGATCGCGTTTCAGTTTCTGCTGATGGCGCTCAAGGGCGGCTACCCGGGCGCCGACGCACGGCTCGAGGAGTTTCTCGTGTCGATCGGACGCCGCAAGTTCATCAAGCCGCTCTACGAGGAGCTCGTCAAGACGGAGGCCGGGCGCGCCCGCGCTCGCGCGATTTACGCCAGGGCGCGGCCGGGCTACCATCCGATCGCGGTGGACACCGTCGATCGCATCGTGGGAGTCGGGGCGTGAGCGCTCGGCCCGACGTCGAGCGGCACGTCGAGAGCGCCTGTCCCCTGGACTGTCCGGACGCCTGCAGCCTCGACGTCACCGTCGCCGGGGGGCGCGTCGTCGCCGTGGGCGGCTCGGACACCAACCCGGTCACGCGCGGTTTCATCTGCGCCAAGGTCCGCCGGTACCCGGAGCACCTCTACGGCCCGTCTCGCCTGACGCATCCCGGGATCCGGACCGGGCGCAAGGGCGAGGGCGCGTTCCGCCGCGCGAGCTGGGACGAGGCCCTGGCCCTGGTCGCGGAAAAGATGCTGGCGGTCCGGC
>Ga0335071_10006518_pt1 | contig 12041 bp, 12 predicted proteins | sample Lox_Sample_15_FD_206724 | JGI IMG/M metagenome (GOLD analysis project Ga0335071, IMG submission 206724) | Soil microbial communities from Loxahatchee National Wildlife Refuge, Florida, United States - Lox_Sample_1.5 | ecosystem: Environmental > Terrestrial > Soil > Wetlands | place: USA...
CACCTTTTGAACGTTTGCCGCCACCTCTTCCTCCCCCGCTATATTCAGATAGGTCTCGAACATCCCGGGCCGGCTCTCAACTCCGGCTGATCGCACCGAGACAGGGACATTAAGGATACCCACCTTTTTACACAATTCATCGTAGTGCGTGCGTATGAGGTTGGCAACGGATTTTGGCATTGGTTCATTCTCAATCATGCCACGAAGTTCAGAACTTACTTCTCTAAGACGCTCAACACCCCCTGTTTTAGGTTCTTCAAGGGCTCCAATGTATTGGGCAAGCCTTTCTCCAAGGCCGCTATCCAGCAGAAATTTCTGGTAGAGCGCAAGCGTGAGGGCAAATCCCGGCGGGACCTGTAGTCCCAATCTCGTCATCTCCCCTAGATTTGCACATTTCTTACCCACTAACTGGTTATGCTCCTTTCCTAACTCTTCGAACCAGTAAACCCACTTCTCACACATTGTCTACCCCCTTTACGGCTTCCCTTGTTCCCCTTTGATCGCCGTCATCGCTTCATACCTCGCCCTGCTTGCCGGCATGCCTTTCAGACATGTTATAGACTGCGTCGAATGCTTCGACCATTGCTTCCGCGAACTCGAAGTCTTCCAGGTTGCACGGGACTTCCACTATCTCGACGCGCGGATCAAGACCCTGTCTCATGGTATCAACAAAGACACGGTCTTCACCGGGGTCATAGAGAACCGTCCCTTCGCGGTCTATTGCCGACCAGCCCTTGAGCGGCACGAAAAACTTCACGGGTCCTTTCGCATTGTTCAGTTTCTCCCGGTAAAAAGGCGCTGCATAGGCCAGTTCATCGGGGCTAAAACGGGTCATGGACCTCATCTCATCCATCTTCATGATGCGGGACCTCGACGCGTACTTCTCCCGGTTCTTTCGCGTCACCCCGCAGCCCGTGAGATTTACCGTACAAGGGGCAAGAAACAGGGGTATATCTCTCTCGGCGAAGGCGTCGAACCTTGCCATGCCTGCCGGCCTGTTGCCCTGAAAAAGTTCCTCGATCAAGCCGGCAGGGACGATATCAATGACCCCGTCAAAGAAGCCCTGAGAGATGAGGCGGTCGAGGGCTCTTTCGCTAACCCCCTGCGCGTGGAACGGATAGACGTGGTATCCTTTGGCTTCGAGCAACTTCTCCACTTGCTTCGCGCATTGCGGGCAGAAGGCGATCTCCGTTATGGCAACGGACGGATAGGGCAAAGTGAGGTTGGCGCGCGGGCGGCTTTCCTCCACCATTCCCGAGACGACCCCGGCTACCTGCGAGATAATATTGGTCAGGAGGTTGTTGAGACCGGTAAACTCCATTATCACCTGCATCACAAGGATGTCCGCGGCCCCGAACCACTCTCCGATATAAGCCGGCATGGCTGCCGGAGTGGCGATCACCTTGGGTATCCCGAAGGGAAGCCGGCCCATGACGCGCGACCCTATCAGGGCCATCGATGCCCCGCCCAGTGCCACGGCTCCGTCCACCTCGTCTCTGTCCAACAGCTCGTCGATCTTCTTCTGTGCGCCCGCGATCATCACGTCCGCCTTTGCAAATCGGTCCCGGGAGGCCCTGAATTCTTCCGTGTCCTTACCCATCAGGCCGGCGATCTCGCGGGCCGTGATATCGGCCTGCACCCGAGGCTCCCCGCCCATGCCCATGTCCATGAGGATGGCACGGTGTCCCCGCGCGACGATCTTTTCTTTCAGTAGTTGCAGGTGCTCCCCTTTGGTATCGAGGGTCCCTATGACCAAGATAGTTTTCGACATATCAGTTTCTCCCGAATGAACTCATCTGCGTTGCCATTGCCGCCGCGGCGATTGCTGCTATCCTCTTTTTTTCGTCCACACCGTGGGGCATCCTCGCCTCAAGGGGAGGCTCGCGATCGATGATGGCCTTCATGTCGGTAAGGAGATTTGTTTCCTTTTCGATGAAATGAGTTCCCAGTGCGCCTTCGACAAAGCGAGGGTTCTCCATCACGGCACGGTGAAAGGGGATATTGTTCCTCGGTCCCTTGATAACATACTCGTAGAGGGCGCGCCGCATCCGGCCAATGGCCTCCCGGCGGTCCTTCCCCCAGACGATTAGCTTGGAAATCATGGGATCGTAGAATGGAGGAATCGTGTAGGATGAATAGACCCCGCTGTCCACGCGGATACCAGTCCCTCCCGGAGCATGGTAGCCCGCTATCTTCCCCGGGGTGGGGACAAAGTCATTCAGCGGGTCTTCGGCATTGATCCTGCATTCGATCGCGCTGCCCGTAACGCGAATGTCCTTCTGGGTCAGGCTTAAAGGGAGACCCGAAGCGATCCGTATCTGTTCCTTCACGATATCCACCCCGGTGACCATCTCGGTTACAGGGTGCTCAACCTGGACCCTCGCATTGACTTCGAGAAAATAGAATTTCCCATTGGTAAAGAGAAACTCCATCGTCCCGGCGCCTTCATATCCTACCAGCCTGGCTGCCTTTGCGGCGATTGCTCCCATTCTGGCCCGCATCCTGGGCGTGACCGCGGGAGAAGGTGATTCCTCGATGAGCTTCTGATGCCTCCGCTGAATCGAGCATTCCCGCTCTCCCAGGTGAATGGCATTCCCGTGGGAGTCCCCCAGTAACTGAAACTCGATGTGGCGCGGGTCAGATAGGTACTTCTCGATATAGACGTCGCAGATGCCGAAGGTGGTGCCGGCAATGGCCTGGGTTGATTCCAAAGCCTTGCCTAGGTCCGCTTCATTCTCCACGATGGTCATTCCAATTCCGCCCCCACCGCCCGAAGGCTTGATGATGACGGGATAGCCGATCTCGTGGGCGATGGTTCGCGCCTGCCCGAAATCTGTTACGCACTCATCAGTCCCCGGTACCACCGGCACGCCGGCCCTGATCATCTCCCGTCGCGCCGCCACCTTGTCCCCCAAAAGCGTGAGGACCCTGCTCGAAGGCCCGATGAACTTTATCCCTTCCTGTTCGCAGAAAGAAGCGAATCTGGAGTTCTCTGCAAGAAAGCCGTACCCCGGGTGAATCGCGTCGGCCCCGCAGTCTTTAGCCGTCCTGATCACCTTGTCCATGTTGAGATAACTCTCTGTTGCCGGAGGAGGGCCGATCAGGTAAGATTCGTCAGCGTATTTGGCGAACAGGGCATCCCTGTCCGCTTCGGAAAAAACGGCAACCGAAGGAATGCCCATCTCGCGGCATGCCCGCATCACGCGAATCGCTATTTCTCCTCGATTGGCCACAAGGATCTTCTTTATCATTGGCGCACCACCATGATTACATCCTGGGGATCAACGATCTCCCCCACGGCAACGCAGATCTCCTTGACCACTCCGGCGTGGGGCGCGCTCAGATGCCTCCTCATTTTCATTGCCTCGATCAGGGCCACAAGGTCGCCCGCGTTGACTTTATCCCCCACCTTTACTTCAAAGGAAAGGACGAGTCCTGCCATGCCAGCAAGGACAGCACCTTGGGGAGCGTCCCTTTCCCGTTTCTTCTCGACTATTTGACCGGTCTCCGCGGTTGCTGTGCTCTCTCCGCCGCCGTTCCAGACAGGCGAAATCTTCACAGTAAACATTTCTCCATCCACGTCCACGCAAAACTCTCGCGGGAAGTCGGCCGGCGCCCCTGGGGAGGCTGCGGGCTTGGCCTGGGAGGGGCTGGTTTTCTTCTCAGGCTCGCGGCGCACGGCAGACTTTCCCGGAATCAGCATCTTCAGCAGGAGGTCGTCGTCGGAAAGCTCGGGACCCAATTCCCGGCGTATCTCTTCCACTGACTTGAAGTAACCTTCCGGCGCCCAGTTTATGAAGTCTTTGGTCCTGGGAAAGCTCATCACTCTTTCGACTACTGTCTTATCCACGGGAACGACTGGCTCCCCGTAGTAGCCAAGAACATACTTGATTGCTTCGTCGGTTATCTGTTTATAACGTTCTCCGGAGATGACGTTCTCAACAGCCTGAGCGCCTACGATCTGCGAATAAGGTGTTGCCATCACCGGATAGCCGAAATCTTTGCGCACGTTGACGACTTCCTCGAGTATTTCGTCGACACGGCTTTCCATCCCAACTTCCCTGAGCTGCCGCGTGAGATTCGTCATCATGCCGCCCGGAACCTGGTGGGCAAAATGAAAGAGGTCGTACTCCATCGGCATCCCTATGGGCAGCCCTTCTTTTTCCGCGAGCTGCCTGAAATGGGTTGACACGGTCGCGAGAGCATCTTCGTTCAGGTCGGACGTGTACCCGAGACGGCGGATGTTCTTCAGGACAGTCTCCGTGGCGGGCAGAGATGTGCCATTGGCAAGGGGCGTCACAGCCGTGTGCAAAGTGGTCACACCCGCTTTTACCGCCTCCAGGTAGCACAAAGGCGCGAGGCCCGCATTGCAATGGGAGTGGAACTCGAGAGGCACACCGTCGCAGTTCTTCAGTACGGTGGAAACCAAGTCTCTCGTATCGTCCGGCGTTATGACCCCTGACGCATCCTCGATCATGATCCGGTCTATGCAATCCTTTGCCTCCGTAAGGAGCCTCGTCTTTCGCGCCCAGTGCTCGCTTGTATGGACGGGACTGGATGTATACATCAGGGCCGGTATGACCTCGGCTCCTTCTGCCTTGGCTATCCTGGCAAAATAGATGAACTTCTCCATATCTGTCTGGTAATCACAGATCCAGAAGCTCTTTATGCCGTTCGCAACGGATCGCCTTATCCAGAGGGTGATGATGTCGCGAGGAGTACTGAGGTCAAAGGATGAAAGGCTACCGATCTGGTAAGAACCCCGGATGGGCGTTTTCTTTATAAGTCTGGAGAGGGCTCTGATCCTTTCCCAAGGGTCCTCATCGAGGGTACGGACCTGAACAGTAAAGGCCTGAGAACCAACCGTCGCAATAGCCCTGTATCCGACCTGATCCATCATCTCAGCGATTGGAGTGATCATGTCGGTCCTCATCGTGAAGCCCCAAAGGCTCTGCTGAGCATCTCGTATAGTCTGATCGACAAAATCGATGTTATTCATTGCGGTGTGAGCCCTCCCTTTGTTCGAGTTGAAAAGCATCGATATGCCTTCTTAAATACATTCCATACTCACCGCTGTGTCTTATTAAGTACATTCTGTGCCAGGGTGCGGTGACCATCAATACAAATTTTCTAATAAGTTTGTAAGAGCTTAGTGCGCTCTCCAAGAGCCTGGCGGAGAATTCATTCTATGCCTACGCATGAAGATTGAGAGAGTGCTTACGATCAAGTATTGGTCAGTTCGGTCATTCATTCCTGCCGTTCTCGTTGTTCTTGTTGAACATGTGAGCTTCAGAATGGTGCTTGTGCGGCGACTCGTCCGCTCCTTCCTCGGCATCCTCATAACGTTGCCTTGGCAGGCCTCCATCGTTAGAAAGCTTCAGGAGCTTGCGGCCAGGTAGATGATGATCACGTTCTTGTGCGTTCTTGTACCAATCACATTCCAATCACATTCTTACTTGACACTCGCATTAAGTAATGTACAATGGCGAAAACGGCACTCTTACGGAGCCGCCGGAGATTCGAACGCTTTTCGTACATTGTTGTTGGTTGGTGCACCAATCACTCGTGTGGAATGAAGTATTTCCTCCGACGAGTTACAAGAGGTCGAGAAGGGTTTTACTCATTAGTGTAGCGACGGTCGTTGGAATGTTGTCGCACTCATTCTTCTTATCGTATGACGCCAGATGTTATGCAAGCAGGCCGTGAGCGATCATGGGTTACCTCGTCTTCGGGGACCCGAGCACGAGGGTGAGGCGCTAGAGAAAATGGAGGGTTAGCGCCTGTTCATTACGCGCAGAGGGCCTCGACCGCGCGATGGTGTCGAGCCCTGATCATGAAACACCACAAAATGTGCTAGCGCTCGACCATGGGTCGTTTCCCTCGGAAGACCCAGACGACCCGATGGCCTGCAGGCACAGATTGGTTTGGCGTATCGAGCCATCTCAAGAGCAACCAGAGCCGTGGTAACGCTTTCATGTGGTAAGTGCGCCATGACGTGGTGCATTTTATATAGATAGTGCATTGCTTGCTCGTTCTCGACCGGCACATATTGTGCCCTGTACCGATGAGGAGATCGGACAGAAGGGGGCCGCAAAGCTTCTCTGGGTTCCACCAGTGAGGTTTCATAAGCAGCGCGGTCTAAACTGTACCGGACGGAGGCCATCACCTCCCGGGTCGGGCTACCACTGGATGTATGGTGAGTCAACGAATCTGTCATAGAAGCCTCTGTCTTAACGAAAGACCTCCCTTAATAGTGTGATGGCGCGGGAGGGCAACGCGGCGCGATCCGGGTGGGCTTTACCATCTCACCTGGAAGATACGCATAAATTCGTATCTGAGAGCAGGCTACTCCTTCTTATCCTTCTCTCCAGGGCCGCCAGGGGTAAAGCAGGCACCTAACCATCCTAATGGGTTGAGAACGGGAACATGGGAACCACATCTCGTCTGCCTGTAAAACAGGCTATCTGTGGAGACCGGGGAAGGACGGATGTGGGGCGGAGCCCTCGTAGTAGTCTGAGGACGGGAAAGCCGTCCACGTGGCGAAGGGGGGCAGGAGGCCGAGGTGTTTTGAAGCCGGGGGAATACACTGTGTACACAGAGCAAGGGCCGTTATGGTCCTATCCCCAGCGTGCGGAAAGACGCTTTCAGCGGATTAGCTGAAGTATGCCGTGGTCTTCGGAGAGCCGGATACATAGGGAAACGTGTACGTCCGGTTCGGTGAGAGGCTGCGGGAAACCGACGGCTGAGAGGCTGCACGGCGCCCGTAGTCTACTCTACTGGGCACCCCCTTGGCCATGACTAAATTCCCCCTTTGCAGGTGTAACAAATTAGAGCCTACAGCTCGAAATCTCAGATCGACGAACACCATTACTCACATGAAATGAGGTATTACTCCCGATTTAACAGATCAGCGAAAGACTAGTCTCCCATGATCTGCTCTTAAGCATTCCATAATAGTTAGTGCCTTGGGCAAAAAATAATACTCCAGGGCTGACCAGTTCTTCGCATCCAAATACCCCAAACTAGTTCTGGCGGTACCCTTCATCGCAAACCGCCCGCCATCCGTAACGCACCGGCTGTCATGCGGCTCTGCATTCCGGCCAATCGATTGTTCTCCTTTAGCTTCCTTTTTTCCCCGGCCCTCTTTGAGGGAAAAAAAGTTTTTTTGAGGGTGGATTAACCCGAAAGAAGGGCAACAAATGTTGGTAAAGGCAAGAAAGCAGACAATCACGAACCCGCAGGCTGTGCACGAGATTTTGTCAAGTGTTCTGAGCGCTGAGAATGAGGTCGATCGAATGAAAGAGCACTTCTGGGTAATCGGGCTTAACACGCGTTGCGTCATACAGTACATCGACCTTGCGAGCCTGGGCACGTTGAATTCTTCACTTGTCCATCCGCGCGAAGTTTTTCGCTTCGCCATCTTTAAAGCTGTATCCTCCATCATCCTCAGTCATAACCATCCATCCGGCGACCCTGAGCCTTCCGAAGATGATTTGTCCCTTACAAAACGTATTGCCGACGCCGGAAAGATACTGGGTATTGAAGTCCTGGACCATATTATTATCGGCGATCACGCGAACTACTGTTCGTTCAAAGAAAGGGGGCTTCTATGAAAGTCTACGAGATCATCACCAACGCCATTCTCAAAAAGCTGGAACAAGGTTCCGTACCGTGGCGCAAGCCATGGACTGGACAGGACCAAATGCCCAAGAACCTTATCACCAAGAAAGAGTATCAAGGCATTAATGCGTTTATTCTCGGCTGTCAGGACTATGGCTCACCGTATTGGCTCACCTTCAAGCAGTGCAAAGACCTGGGCGGCACCGTCACTAAAGGCGCAAGAGCAACAGCCGTCATCTATTGGAACTGGCTTGAAATCGAGAAAGACGGAGACGCTGAAGAGAAAGTCCCTCTTTTGCGGTATTACTCTGTTTTTAACACCGAGCAGTGCGAGAACATACCAGAAGACAAGCTACCCCGAATCGTCACGAGCACCAATGACATCGATAGAATTACCATCTGTGAAGAAATCATTAACTCTATGGCAGACAGGCCCACGATAACCCACAAGAAACAGGAAGCGGTCTATTACGCGCTCAGAGATATAATAAACATGCCTCTCTTTGCATCCTTCCAAACAGCCGAAGGCTACTATTCCACGCTCTTTCATGAGCTCGTCCACTCCACCGGCCACGAGAAGCGGCTAGCGAGGCCAGGTATAACAGACCTGTCGCCCTTCGGCACACCTTCATACTCCAAAGAAGAACTCATCGCCGAAATGGGAGCAGCCTTTCTCTGCGGCTTTGCAGGCATTGAAAACGTGACTCTTACTAATTCGGCTGCATACATACAAGGCTGGTTAAAGAAACTCCGGAACGATAAAAAGCTCGTCATCGTGGCCGCTGCGCAGGCCCAAAAAGCCGTCAACTACATTCTCAGCAAGGCTCCTTCGCCGGAATAGGCTCCGGCGCGGCGGGCCGCTTCCGCGGCCCGTTCGGAAAGCTTGTCTCCCATGCTGTGGAAAGAGGCGGTGTTTTGCTATACAATGTCATTACTGTCAAGAACGGGGGTGACCACTTTGAGAGGAGCCGCAAGAAAAGTCCGGCCGGAAGATTATGTTCTGTCGGTCCTTTCTCCTGAAGACAGACTTGACGCAGCCTTCAAGGTTGCGGGAGAAGCCTTCAAGAAAGGCAAACTGACCCTGCAAGACGTCGAAAATGCGGTCAGGCTGGTGAGGAGAAAGGCTTACGAAAAGCAGAAGTAGGATTGTTATAGACACCACGGTGGTCGTATCCGCCTTTGCTTTCGGCGGGATTCCGCAGAAAGCTCTTAAGAAAGCATTTGCAGAAGCGGACATTTACGTCTCCCAAATACTCCTCGACGAGTACCGGCGCGTGCCCCTGCAGCTCAGGCACGAAGAGAAGATTGATCAGCACCAGTTCAAGGCTCTCATCGCGGGCATAGCCGCCTTGGTTGGCAGAGCAGCCCTGATTACGCCGACCAGAACACTCTCCATCTGCAGAGATCCCGCAGATAACATTCTGCTGGACTGCTGCCTTGCGGCAAAAGCAGATATTCTCATCACGGGAGATAAAGATCTTCTTTCTCTGCAAGAGTTGCCCTTTGAGCTCGCAATACTGACCCCACGTAGTTATCTAATGAAAGAATGAGCCAAGACCTATAACTGTTGTTTGTTGCACGGCTCTCTACCTCTCACTTCTGTTCCCACCCTCACCAAAGGATGGCGCACGCCAACGATCTCTCTTCCCATGTGCCTTCGCTTCCGGGCCGAGATCCTTAGGGGGTGCCGCACGTCCGCTGATCGCTGAAACCTGCTACTGACCTTGTCAGGACAGAAGCAGATTTCAGCCGCGCTCTACGGTCTTGAACGATATGCGTCTCTACTTCCTTTTCACGTTATCGAGCCCACGGCACTTACTGAACTGGAATAAATTTTACTTGCTCCCTATTTGGGAACAGGGTATACTATTTTGGTGAGAGTCATATTCCGAAAGAAGCTTAAGGAATTTTGGGAGCGGCATCCCGATGTACGACAGCAGCTTCAGGCGTGGTATGACGACACCAAGCATGCGACATGGAAAAGCCCTGCCGATATCAAGGCAGTCTATCGGAGCGCCAGTCTTATAGGAAACGACAGGGTGGTTTTTAACCTCAAGGGCAACAACTATAGATTGGTCGTGGCTATACGCTATGAGTACGGTATTGTATTTATCAGGTTTGTCGGCACGCACCAAGAGTACGACAGGATAGACGCCGCGAAAGTATAAGGGAGATTCCGGACATGAAAATCAAACCAATAAGGACAAAAACCGATTACGATGCCGCACTCAAAGAGATTGAGCGGCTCTTTCACGCGAAGCCCGGTACGGATGAAGCAGATCGTCTTGAGGTTCTAACAACCCTCACGGAAGCCTATGAGGAAAAGCATTACGCGATTCCTCTTCCCGACCCCATTGAAGCTATTTTGTACCATATGGAAAGCCGTGGTCTCTCACGGCGGGATTTGGAGTCCTTTATCGGAAGTCGCGCACGTGTCTCTGAAGTCCTTAATCGAAAACGCCCCCTTACCATGGAGATGATTCGAAACCTTCATAGTGGTCTGGGTATTTCGGCTGAAGTGCTGATTCAACCGTACCGAACTCTCAAGGATGCGGCATAGCAAAGCCCTAAAGAGAAAATGAAAATAGCGCGCACAGTGCGCTACGGCATAACTGCAATTGAGCACCTCAAGCCTTCTCGTCTTGATACTACCTTTCACATGGCGACGGTGCATGAGAGCCTGTTTTATTTATAGAGTTGATGAATCTACTGACCAAAAGAATCACAGAGTATACTCTTTTCACGGACCGTTCTTCGGTTCCGGAGAAATGCCTGGAACTCAGGAGGAGTCTTGGGCTCTTGATTCTACTATTGAAAACGTGAGACATGGCCAAGAAAAAGCCCAGGCAGAATAAGGGCCGAGAGCAACGTATAGAGATGGAGATCATCGTCGATGCTTACGGCCCTGAAGAACAATCGATGGGATGGTACTATTACCTCGAAGAGAAGCTTCAGTTTCCATTTACTGCAGTTTGCAGCGCAAGGCGTGCCATCTCGCCATTGCAGATTAAAGACGAGGTTGACATCCTTAGGATGGCTCCTGAAGAGGAGTGCGAGAAAGAAATGTTCGTTATGATGCAATGGAAGAAGGATGGCTTGGCGGTTCCACTGTCCCAACTCACCCCCATCAATTGCACGGATGAACAAACCAGGCAAGCCGTCGAGGATTGGCAATATTGGGTGCAGATGGGGTAAGAATTCGGGTAATATCCGGCCCAACCCTTTAGTGCACCGGACGCTCGTGTCCTCGCGGTGAACAAAACATCATCTTTCGGCGCTAATGCGTTATTCACAGCCCTTGGCCCGACGGGCCCCTAGTGGATGTTTTTGATACCCGTCAGATTGAAATTTTCTTCCTCTTACCATTAATTCCTGTATAAGTAGTGTGTCAGCAGGTAAGATTAGCCCCAAGAAAGGCAGGGGGACTTATTTCTTCCTGGGTCGCCGAACCCTTATTGCAGTCTGTCCCCCGCCTCTTGGAGCCATGATACGTTGATTGGGCCGTGAAGAGCCCTTGTGACTAAAGAGGATTGGCCGGAGGCAATCCCTGCTTTTCTGCTACGTTCAAGGAGGTATGCGCTATGGCTCTGTGTGTTGGGATTGACGTGTCGAAAGAGAAGTTTGATGCGTGCGGTATAGGGGAAGGAGAAGAAAAGATCTTCTCCGTCTCCTGTCCCATCGAATACGAAGGACACCGAAATGACGCATGTATTCTGGCAGGGGTTCTTAACAGAGGGACCCGTTTCCGGGCCTCATGTGGTGCCCAGCTATTCAGAGACGGTCGGGGGTGAGGATCTTCAACTCCACATGATAACGTATCCGGATTACGCAACAAATGTCAGCGCGTGGGTGGTGGGGAGTTCTCCCGTACCGATCCCCCCGTCACTCTACATGCTGGGTGCGGGAATGCTAGGGTTAGCAGGCATCAGGAGAAGAGTGGCGGGTCGTCTGTTCGGCTGAAGGGAAGACACAGGGGGCGGCGCTTTCGGAAGGGGGTTTTAGGAACCATCACATCAGGGTTGGAAGAACAGAGCGGCGCGTCATCTTCAAGGACTATATCGACAGGGACCGGTTCGTTCGGCTTGCTGATACGGCTAATAGTGCTTTCGCGAGTCGTAATGCTGAGTTCTCGAATATCGCCTCGCCCAACAGTTGCAGGTGGAACGTGCTCTTTTGACGAAGGCTCAACCGATTTTCAAAAAAATCGAACAGACCGTTTTCCGCGATAGCTTCTTCAAAGTCAGCATCTCGTCGGTTAACCACCTTTGCGTTGTTTCAATTGGTAATGCTGACGCTGCGGTTCGCCAGAAAATAGGGAAACCATCAGCAATGGAATTAGCGTAGCCGACTTGCTCGTGGAGAGCCCAGCGCGGATGCGCAATGTCAGCACTCACCTGCAGAACCTGCGACTGATGCTCGCG
>Ga0335071_10006519_pt1 | contig 12039 bp, 12 predicted proteins | sample Lox_Sample_15_FD_206724 | JGI IMG/M metagenome (GOLD analysis project Ga0335071, IMG submission 206724) | Soil microbial communities from Loxahatchee National Wildlife Refuge, Florida, United States - Lox_Sample_1.5 | ecosystem: Environmental > Terrestrial > Soil > Wetlands | place: USA...
AGCCCGGATGGCCGAGAAGAGCATCTCATCCTCAGCATAGGAGGTGAGCATGAGGACACGCGTTTCCGGGAAGCGGCTGGTGATCTCTTCACAGGCTTCGATCCCGGAGGTTCCCGGCAGGCGGATGTCCATCACGACGACATCCGGGTGGTTATTTGCAACCTGCTCGATGGCTTCGCGCGCCGAGGCAGCTTCCCCAATGATATCGAACTGCGGATGCCGCTCAAGCAACGCTTTCAGCCCCAGCCTGACGACTTCGTGATCGTCCACGAGCAAGATGCGTTGTTTTGCCATAGCCATTCCTCCGGCCTGAGTATATTCGAGAGCTTATTGTCTGACAAGGCAGTAATTGATGGAACCGATCGGTATCGGAATGCGCTTTTCTAGAGGAGGAACCAGGTGATCAGGAAATACCCCAATACAGCCCCCCAAAGCCAGGAATCGATCCGGTCCAGAACACCCCCGTGCCCCGGGAAGATATTGCTCGAATCCTTGACGCCGGCCTGGCGCTTCAGCATCGACTCGCCCAGGTCGCCCAGCGTCGTCAGCACGGACAGGGCTGCGCCCAAGGCGGCGGCTTTCCACCATAAAACGCCCGGACCGCCGATGGCGTGCCAGAGGAGCGCCAGGAGGACGGCGCTGATCGTGCCGCAAACAACCCCGGCCCAGTAACCCTCCCAGGTCTTTTTCGGGCTGAGCCGCGGGCTGAGGGTATGCCGGCCGTAACGGCTGCCGATAAAATACGCCGCCATGTCCGCCAGCCAGATGGTCGGCAGGACGATCAATACCCACCATAAACCATCTGGCATGTTGCGCAAGCTGACAAGGTACGACCCGATCCAGCCAACATAGACGATCCCGGAGACGGTGACAGCAAAATCGGTGGCGGCCTGGTCGCGGCCCTTTTCGTAATCGAGCAGATGCCAAGCCATGGCCACTAACACTGTAAGAACCAGGGCGGCGGATTCCAGGGTCGGCAGATAGGTCCGGGCGACTACGACCAGGATCACGCCGCCGATCAGGATCGGCTGCGAAGGTTTGCAGTTCATGTGGCTGAAGATCTGCCCGTACTCCCAGGCGGCGGCCCCCAGGAACAACAGGATCAGAAGAAAATAATAGATGCCACCAAAAATGATTGCCGGGATACCAACTGCCGCCAGGGCCAGGGATGTGATGGTGCGTTTAATCAGCATGATAATCTTGATCCCCCACCATCTGGGACAAACCGCCATAACGGCGGTCCCTCTTCCCGTATGTATCCAGCGCTTTGCGAAATTCCTCTTTATTGAAGTCCGGCCAGTACACCGAAGTGACGTACCATTCCGAATATGCACCCTGCCAGATCAGGAAATTCGAGACGCGCAATTCACCCGAAGTCCGGATGATCAGGTCGGGGTCCGGGACGCCGGCAGTGAAAAGATAATTGCTGACCAGGTCCGAGGAGACCGCTTCCGGTTTGACCCCGTCCCGGAGCATATTCTGGATGGCGTAGACGATCTCGTCCCGACCCCCGTAATTGAAGGCCACATTCAGGACCAGGCGGTCATTGGATTTGGTGATTTCGATCGCTTCCAGGACCTTTTCCTGCAGTTTCGGGTCCAGCCGTTCGAGCCGGCCGATATGGCGGAGTTGGACCCCTTCCTTGTTTAGCTCTGCAAGCTCGCGGTCGATGACGTCTTCGAGGATGTGCATCAGGCCATCGACTTCTTCGCGCGGACGGCCCCAGTTCTCGGTCGAGAAGGCGTAAATGGTCAGGTATTTAACCCCAAACTCCACACAGGCCGTAATAATACGCCGGAGGTTTTCCGTACCGGCGCGGTGACCTGCGAGACGGGGTAAGCCGCGTGAGAGTGCCCAGCGCCCGTTCCCGTCCATGATAATGGCGACGTGGGTGGGAATGCGCGGCCGGGAGGCCGTGGACTTTTTTGCCATAATGCAGTAGCAGCGATCAGATCGCCACTACACCTCCATGATCTCCTGCTCTTTGTGGTGGCCGTGCGTGTTGACATCTTCGATGTACTTGTCGGTGACTTTTTGAAGCTCATCCTCACCGCGCTTCAAATCATCCTCGGAGATAAGTTTTTCCTTTTCGAGTTCGCGCATATCGTTATGCAGATCGCGACGAATGTTGCGGATGGCGATCCGGGATTCCTCGAGGCGGGCATGGACGACCTTGACCAGTTCCTTGCGGCGTTCCTCGGTCAGGGCCGGCAGGTTCAGGCGGATTTGCTTTCCATCGTTGCTGGGGGTGAGGCCCAGATCGGAGGCCAGGATGGCCTTTTCGACGTTCTTCACCGAAGACGGATCGAACGGCTTGATCAACAGGCTGCGCGGCTCCGGGATGGAGATCGAAGCGAGCTGCATCAAAGGGGTTGGTGCACCGTAATAATCGATCGGGAGCTTTTCAACAAGCGCAGGGGTTGCCCGGCCTGTCCGAATCGCGGCCAGGTCGTCGGTGAGACTCTGGATTGCGGCGTGCATGCGTGTTTCGGCTTCCTTCAATATGTCCTTTATCACGTCGGCCTCCTTAAAAAGAATGAAAAAATGACCGCCTTAAGGATACCCTAAAACCAGAAAAAAAGCTACTCAATCGCCTCCAAAGCGTTCCTTCCTAGAAAAAACAGAGCCATCCCGAGTATCCCCGGAAGGCTCTGTCAAAAAGTATCTGATAGGAATCGAGAGTCGGCCACCAACCGGGCACGGCTTCAGGCCGTCACCAGGGTGCCCACCTGATTTCCCTCCAGGGCGCGCTCGAGGGCGGACGGATCCCAGAGATTCACCACCAGGATCGGCAGGTTGTTGTCCATGCAGAGCGAAATGGCGGTGCTGTCCATCACCTCCAGGCGGCGATTGAGGACTTCGATGTAGGTCAGACTGTCGAATTTTTCGGCATCCGCGTTCTTCTTCGGGTCCGCGCTGTAAACGCCGTCCACTTTGGTGGCTTTGATGAGTACGTCGGCGTCCACTTCCACGGCCCGCAAGGCGGCAGCCGTGTCGGTGGAAAAGTAAGGGTTGCCGGTCCCGGCCCCGAAAATGACCACCCGGCCCTTCTCGAGGTGGCGGATGGCCCGCCGCCGGATATACGGTTCGGCCACTGCCCGCATCTCGATGGCAGACTGGACACGGGTGACCACACCGCCGCGTTCCAGGGCATCCATCAGGGCCATCGCATTCATGACGGTCGCCAGCATGCCCATATAATCGGCGGTGGCGCGGTCCATGCCGCGATCGAGGCCTTGTTTCCCGCGCCACAGGTTCCCGGCGCCGATGACGATCGCCACCTCCACCCCCATCTCGCTGACGGTTCTTACTCTCGCCGCGATGGCTTCCGCCTGTTCCGGGTCGATCCCATATCCGCTGGGACCTGCCAGGGATTCGCCGCCCAGCTTGAGCAGGATGCGCCGGTATTTTAGTTCTCCCATATAGCCTCCTCTGCTTTCCTCAAGATGACAAAGGCGAAAAAAGAGGCCAACCGATGGGTTGGCCTCTCCAATTATTCACTCAGCTCGCCCAATTCCCAGCGAGCGAAGCGCCGGATAATGATATTCTCACCGATGGCGGCGATCTGCTCGAGTTGCAGCTTGCCGACGGTCATCTTATCGTCCCGGATGTAAGCCTGGCGGGCGAGAACCACCTCATCCTTGAACTTTTCGAGGCGACCCTGGGCAATCTTTTCAAGCATGGCTTCGGGTTTGCCTTCCTCGCGGGCGCGGGCCTTGGCAATCTCGGTTTCATGGTCGAGGACCTCGGCTGGAATGTCTTCCTCTTTGAGATACTTCGGAGCGGCTGCGGCGACCTGCAGGGCGACCTCATGGGCGAATTTGCGGAACTGTTCCGAGCGGGCAACGAAATCCGTCTCACAGTTGACTTCCACCATCACGCCCACGCGGCCATCTCCGTGGGAATAAAGTTCTACGACGCCGTTCAAGGCAGCCCGGTCGGCGCGCTTGGCGGCCGTGGCCATGCCCTTTTCCCGCAGGAAATCCACCGCTTTCTGGTAATCGCCGCCGGAGGCCTCCAAAGCCTTGCGGCAATCCAGCACGCCGGCCTTGGTGGCTTCACGAAGTTCTTTGATCATTTCAGTCGTAATTTCCATGTCCGTCACCTCAGTTTACTTGGTTTCTTCGTCTTCATCAACAGCGGCAGCGGGGCTTTCAGGACCAGCTTCCTCTTCGGGCTTTGCAGTCGGAACCAGCTTGGCGAGCGTGGAGGCGCCCAACAGTTCATCGTCTTCCAACTCGACGTCTTCCATACCGCGGGGGGCCTTGGCGCTCTTGGCAGCTTCGGCAGCGGAGCTTTCCGCCTGCTTGGCTTCCGCCTCGGCCTCGATGATCTCGTCCTTCCGCATCGCCTTGCCCTCTTCCACGGCATCCGCCATCTTGGCGACGAGCAGCTTGATCGCCCGGATCGCATCATCGTTGGAGGGGATGACGTAATCCACATTGGATGGATCGCAATTCGTGTCCACCAGGGCAATGACCGGGATCTTCAGCAGGTTGGCTTCATGGACGGCGGCGTATTCACGGTCGACGTCGATGACAAAAACCAGGTCCGGGACGTGGACCATGTTGCGCACGCCCGAGAGGCGGATGTTCAGACGGTTGATCTCGCGCTGGATCAGCAAGCCTTCCTTCTTGGTCAGCTTGTCGATATCGCCCGTGGCGAACAGTTTCTCCATCCGCTCCAACTCCTGGATCCGTTGGTGCATGGTGGACCAGTTGGTCAGCATGCCACCCAGCCAGCGCTCGGTAACGTAGGGCATCCCGCAACGCATGGCCTCTTCACGAACGGTATCCTGCGCCTGGCGCTTGGTGCCGACGAACAGGACCACGCCGCCGTTTGCAACCGAGTCACGGATCACATTGAAAGCATTGTTGATCGCCTTGACAGTCTGCTGCAGGTCGATGATATGAATGCCGTTGCGCTCGGTGAAGATGTACGGCTTCATGCCCGGATTCCATTTGTTGGTCCGGTGCCCAAAGTGGACGCCGCTTTCCAGCAGCGCTTTCATAGAAACGACTGACATATTTTCTCCTTCGATCCCGCCCTCCTGCGCCGCGTAATCCGGGCGCGAGGCGGGGTGAGTTTAGCGGGCGTGGCCCCAATTTGGGGTGGAATGTCCCGCTCAGGGACGCTTGATGCCCGTCCCGGGCAAAATGGCCTCCTCGCGGAAGCGGCGGGATTATACCACAGCTCCCCGGGATGTGGAGAGCTTCCGGTCCGATTCCTTCGCCTGTCACCCTACGGTATAATCGATCCAATCCAGGATTTACCCTTTCCACAACGAGGCCGCATGCCCGCTCGCTTGAAAAAAGGATCTTTGCTCGCCGAACGTTATGAAATCCTGCGCGTCTCGGGATCTGGCAGTTTCGGGGTCGTCTATGCCGCCCGCGACACCATGGAGGAACACCTGGTGGCGATCAAGGAAATGCCGATGCAGTCGATCGTGGATTGCGAACGGCAGGCGCAATTGCGAGCCGTCCTGACCCACCCGTCCATTCCGCGCATTTTCAGTTATTTCGCCACCGAGGAGAATTCCTACCTCGTCCAGCAGCTCGTCCTCGGCTCGGACCTGGAAGCCGTCCTGGAAAAACATTTCGGTTTCCTGCCTGAAAAGACGGTCCTGGATTGGGGCATCCAGATCTGCGACGTCCTGGATTACCTGCACACCCATCCCCTGCACGCCGTCATTTTTCGGGACCTGAAGCCCAACAATGTCATGGTGGACGACAAAGGCCGCATCTACCTGGTGGATTTCGGGCTGGCGCGGATTTTCCCGCCGCGTTTTTTCGAGCGCCCGCAGCCGCTTTTCGAACATCTTCGCAAGGGACTGGCGATCGGCACGGAGGGCTACTCCCCTCCCGAACAATACGAAGGGATCGTCCTTCCGCAAAGCGACCTGTACGCAGCCGGCGCATCCCTCCATCACCTGCTGACCCGCCGCGATCCGCGCAAAGAGCCGGCCTTTTCCTTCGACGAGACGCCCGTCCGCTCGATCAATCCCGAGGTGAGTGAAGCCTTCGAGGCGATCATCATGAAATGTCTCGAACGTGACCCGCAAAAACGTTACCCGACGGCAGATGCCCTGCGCAGCGAATTGAAGGCTCTTGCCCGGCAATTGAAGCATGATGCCGCCCTGCAAGGATCGGCGGAAAAGTGATTGTCTGACAACTATATGATATACTTGATATATTGAAATCATTCTTAGAAGCCATGGCAAAGTGAATCTTCGATGGAAAAAATCCTCTGGGACCAAAGCTTGAGCGTCGGGATCGAAGAGATCGACCAGCAGCACAAGCAACTCGTCAAAATGCTCAATCAATTGATCGAACTGGACGGGGTAACCGTCGCTTCGGAAACCATCTCGGATACCCTGACCAGGATGACCGAGTACGCCGATTATCACTTCACGAGTGAAGAACAGTATATGGAGCAGATCCAGTATCCCGAGTTCGAGAGCCATAAAAAACAACATATCGAATTCATGCGCAAGACGGCCGAGCTCTCGATGGGAACGATGGAGTATAAGGAATCCATCCCGGCGGACCTGCTGACCTATTTGAAAGACTGGCTGATCAACCATATCATGGAATCGGACATGAAGATCAAAAGCTACCTTCAAGCCCAGGAAAGATCCTGAACTAATCCCGGTTCGTCCAGCCTGCCCGGCCTGACGGCCGGGTTTTGTTATCGAAACAGTGCGTTATAATCGTTCCGTTCTAGTGGAGCAAAACATGCCAAATCCCCTGGTTGAATGCATCCCCAATTTTTCCGAGGCCCGGCGGCCTGAGGTGGTGGAATCCATCCTTTCCGCGATCCGCGCCGCCGGGGTGACCGTGCTCGATCACCACTCCGACAGCGACCACAACCGCACCGTCATCACCTATGTCGGACCTCCAGCCAAAGTCGAGGCGGCTGCGTTCCGGGCGATCAAAACAGCCGCAAAACTGATCGACCTGAACCATCATACTGGCACCCATCCGCGCATCGGCGCCACAGACGTGGTTCCTTTCGTTCCGATTTCCGGCGTGAGCATGGAAGAGTGCGTCGCCATGGCCCGCCGCTTGGGCGAACGGGTCGCCAAGGAGCTGGACATCCCGGTCTACCTCTACGAGGAGGCCGCCGCCCAGCCTGAGAGGGTCAACCTCGAGAACATCCGCCGAGGGCAGTACGAGGGCCTCAAAGCCGAGATCGAGACCCACCCCGAGCGCAAACCCGACTTCGGTCCGGCCTGCCTCGGGCCGGCCGGCGCAACCGTCATTGGGGCGCGCCACCCGCTGGTGGCTTACAACGTCTACCTGACCACCGGCGACGTCACGATTGCCAAAGCCATCGCCAAGAAGATCCGTGCCTCCTCAGGCGGGATGCCAAGTGTCAAGGCGCTCGGCATGCTGGTGGAGGGCAAGGCCCAGGTCTCAATGAACCTGACCAATTTCCACCAGACCTCGGTGGCCAACGCCGTCGAGGCCATCCGCAAGGAAGCCAAAACGTACAAGGTCAAGATCGACCATAGCGAGTTGGTCGGATTGATCCCGCAGGAAGCGTTGATCGAATCGGCCGTTGCGTATCTGCAATTGAACGGCTTTCAACCCGACCAGATCCTGGAACATCGGCTATACGAAGCTAATGCACAAGGCGGGGCCGAGGGGAGTCCCTCGTTTTTGGATGAGCTGGCAGCCGCGACTCCCACCCCGGGCGGCGGCTCGGCTGCTGCCTACACGGGCGCCATGGGCGCCGCCCTGGTCGCCATGGTCGCCCGGGTAACGATCGGCAAGAAAAAATATGCCGCAGTCGAAGCCCAGATGAACGAGATCATGAACCAGGCCGAACGGTTGCGCCGCGAACTGACAGAAGCCGTCAGCGAAGATTCCGCCGCCTTCGAAGAGGTCATGGCTGCGTTCAAGCTGTCCAAGGAAAACCCCAAGCAGCAGATGGCGCGGGCGGCGGCGATCGAATCCGCCACCCTGGCCGCCGCCCAGGTGCCGCTGGCCGTCGCCCAACGAGCCGTCACCGTAATGGCCCTGGCAGAGCGCTGTGTGGCCCTCGGTAACTTGAATGCCATCAGCGACGCAGCCTCGGCCGCGGCGCTCGCCCACGCCGCGTTGACCTCGGCCGGCTACAACGTCCGGACCAACATATCCGGCCTGACCGACCGGACCGGCGGGGAAAGTTTAATGACCCAATTACACGCCCTGGAAAAGAAAGCCGCCCGCATCGAAAAGGACGTCCAGAAATCGGTGCAGGAGCGCGGCGGGTTGGTGGCGGGATGAGCCGCCGGCTGGTCGCCTTGCTCGGCCTGGCCCTGGCGCTTTCCGCCTGCGGAGCCGGAACCCCGATTGTCGCTCCGGCGCCGTCGGCGACGCCCCTCCGGTCGGACCAGACGAATCCCGCATCCCGTACACCCTTCCTGGTCAGTCTCACCCCGACAATTACGGCCCTTCCGGCTTCCCCCACGCCCGTTCCTCCCACCCCAACCCAAACACCCATCCCGTGCGATCCGGTCAAAGGCTACTGCATCGAAAACGGCCACTTCTACTTCGACCGGCCGATCGCCCTGCCTGGAACGATCACCATCGACCGCGGTTATCCCTATGGGACCACCGAGGGCGGGACGCGTGAACCTCATCACGGCGTGGAATTCTATAATGCCTCCGGGACCCCGGTCCTGGCGGCTGCAGACGGAGTGGTGGCGGTGGCCGGCAACGACAGCCAAACCATCTATGCAGTCCATACAAATTCCTATGGCAACCTGATCGTCCTCGAACACCATTTCCCGGGGATCGACGAGGCGGTTTATACGGTCTACGGGCACCTCTCGAAGGTGGAAGTCCAGGTCGGACAGACCGTCCGGGCCGGAGACGAGATCGGCAAGGTCGGGGCGACCGGCGCGGCCATCGGCAGCCACCTGCATTTCGAGGTCCGGCTGGGACAGAATACCTACGATTCCAACCGGAACCCCGTCCTCTGGCTGAAACCCCTCGACGGCGCCGATGGGACTCAATTCGGCGCCCTGGCCGGCAGGCTGGTGGACGCCCAGGGAAATCCGCTCCACGTCACCGACATGAACATCCAATATTTTCCCGACCGCAACGGCCCGCAGGCCGCAGCCTACCAGATGGAAACGTACGCTCCCGAAGCCCATCCTGTCAGGAGCGACGATACCTGGAACGAGAACTTCGCCATGAGCGACATCCCGGCCGGGAATTACCGGATCAGCAAGATTTGGGGCGGCCGCCTGTACGAAGATTGGATCGTCGTCGAGCCGGGCAAGGTCACCTTCTTCGTGTTTCAGATCGGCCAATAGGAGGAGTTTATGGGTCTCAAACCCGATCACTGGATCCGCAAGATGGCCCTCGAGCAGCATATGATCGATCCGTTCGTCGACAGCCAGGTGCGCGAAGGAGTGATCTCGTACGGCGTGTCTTCCTATGGCTACGACGTCCGGGTGGCTGAAGAATTCAAGGTCTTCACCAATGTTTTTTCCACGATCGTCGATCCGAAAAGCTTCGATCCAAAGAACATGGTGAATATCCGCGGCGAAGTGTGCGTGATCCCGCCGAACTCGTTCGCCCTGGCCCGCACGGTCGAGTACTTCCGCATCCCACGCGGCGTTTTGACGGTTTGTCTCGGGAAATCCACCTACGCCCGCTGCGGGATCATCATCAACGTGACTCCCTTCGAGCCGGAATGGGAAGGTTTCGTGACCCTGGAAATTTCGAACACCACCCCCCTGCCCGCCAAGATCTACGCCAACGAAGGCATCGCCCAGGTGCTCTTCTTCGAAGCGGACGAAGTTTGCGACATCTCGTACGCCGACAAGAAAGGCAAGTACCAGAAGCAGCAATCCATCGAGTTGCCGAAGGTATGACGGGGGCGTTCGAGAGCCGGCTCAGCCCGGCAGAGCTGAAACTGATCGCCGGCCTGGATACGCCGGGCAAGGTCCAGGCTTTCCTGGATACCGTTCCATACAGCGAGGACAAGTTCTACCGCTGCCCGCTCAGGGTCCTGCGGGACCGGAAAGCCCACTGCTTCGACGGGGCCTTGTTCGCCGCCCACGCCCTGCGCCGGATCGGATTCCCGCCCCTGATCCTGGAGCTGATCCCGAACGAGCGCGACGACGACCATATCCTGGCTCTCTTCAAACAGAACGGAGGCTGGGGAGCGGTCGCCCAATCGAATTTCGTCGGATTGCGTTACCGGGAGCCGGTCTATCGAAGCCTGCGCGAGCTGGTCATGTCGTACTTCGAGGATTTCTACAACACGGCCGGTGAAAAGACCCTGAGGGGTTACCGGGGCCCGATCAACCTGAAAGTATTCGACCGCCTCGAATGGGCCGCCAGCGACGCCGGCCTGGAAACCCTGGCGGATGGGATGGACCGCTACCGGAGCATCCCCATCCTGTCGAAGGATATGGCCGCCGGCCTCCGTCTATTGGACCCGCGCAGCCTCCAGGCAGGATTGCTCGGCTCCAACCCGGACGGGCTTTTTAAAGTATCCTGACAATTTATCTCCGAATTTATCCTTGACAGAACTAGACAAGCTGTGATATAAACCGGCCAATTAACTGACAACCGAATATTGCAAGACGCTCTTATCCAGAGAGGCGGAGGGACCGGCCCTGTGAAGCCTCGACAACCTGGCGCAAGCCAAGGTGCCAATTCCGGCAGAATTATCTGGAAGATGAGAGGCTGTGTTTATTTATTTACCCGAAGCCCCTTCTCACCCAGAAGGGGCTTTTTTTATCAGTCTCTTGGGCAAAGCGTGGTCAGGTCGCAGGCGCCGCGACAGTACCGGTATTCGGTGGGTCACCAATTCAAACCAAAGGAGCAGAACCCATGTCCACCAACTCACGCAAGTACGGCTTCGCCACCCGCCAGCTGCACGCCGGCTATTCCCCCGATCCCACGACCGGCAGTAGGGCAATCCCGCTCTACCAGACCACCAGCTACCAGTTCAAGAACACGGAGCACGCCGCCAACCTGTTCGCCCTGAAGGAACTGGGCAACATCTACACCCGCATCATGAACCCGACCACGGACGTCCTCGAGCAGCGCCTGGCCGACCTGGAAGGCGGCGTCGGGGCGCTGGCGGCCAGTTCCGGTCACGCCGCCCAGACGCTGGTCGTCCTGACCCTGTGCGCCGCCGGCGACCATATCGTCAGCAGCAGCCGGTTGTACGGCGGGACCTATAACCAGTTCAATTACACCTTCCCGCGCCTGGGGATCGAGGTCACCTTCGTCGATCCATCCGACCCGAAGAATTTCCAAAAGGCAATCCGCCCGAACACCAAGATCCTCTACGGCGAAACGCTCGGCAACCCCGACATTTCCGTCTTCCGGTTCGAAGAAGTGGCCGCGATCGCCAAGAAGCACAACATCCCGCTGGTGATCGACAACACCTTCGCCACCCCTTACCTGTGCCGGCCGTTCGAATGGGGCGCGCATATCATCACCCATTCCACCACCAAATTCATCGGCGGTCACGGCACGACCATCGGCGGCGCGATTGTCGATGGCGGCAATTTTGATTGGGCCAGCGGCCGCTTCCCCAGCTTCACCACCCCGGATCCGTCGTACCATGGCCTGGTCTATGCAGACCTGGTCAAGGCGGGCTTGCCTCCGTTCATCATCAAAGCCCGCGTCCAGGTCCTGCGCGACATTGGCGCCTGCCAGGCCCCCTTCAACAGCTGGCAGACCATCCAGGGCATCGAGACCCTCAACCTGCGCCTCGACCGGCACGTCCAGAACGCCCAGGCCGTCGCGGAATTCCTGGAAAAGCACCCGAAAGTCAGTTGGGTCAAATACCCCGGATTGAAGAGCCATCCCGATTACCAGCTCGCCAGGAAATACCTGCCGAAGGGTCCGGGCGCGATCCTGGGCTTCGGCGTAAAGGGTGGCCTCGAAGCGGGCAAGAAATTCATCGAAAGCCTGCAGCTCTTCAGCCACCTGGCCAACGTGGGCGACGCCAAGAGCCTGGCAATCCACCCCGCCACCACCACTCACAGCCAGTTGAGCGCCGAGGAACAGGCTTCCGCCGGCG
>Ga0335071_10006520_pt1 | contig 12039 bp, 9 predicted proteins | sample Lox_Sample_15_FD_206724 | JGI IMG/M metagenome (GOLD analysis project Ga0335071, IMG submission 206724) | Soil microbial communities from Loxahatchee National Wildlife Refuge, Florida, United States - Lox_Sample_1.5 | ecosystem: Environmental > Terrestrial > Soil > Wetlands | place: USA: Florida...
GGCTCGGCGGCCGGCCGCGGCGGCGCCGCCGCCGGCACGGCCGGCGCCGGCGGCGACCCGGCCGCGACCAGGGTGCCCGCGAAGGCGAGCGTCTCGGGCCGCGGACCGCGCCACTCGGGCACGATGCCGGCGGCCTCGAGCCTGAGCTCGAGCTGGTGCAGGAAGTAGGCGCCGGTGAGGTCGAGCGCCTCGAGCGCGCCCAGGTCGAGCGCGACGCGCGCGCCGCCGAGCTCGGCGCCGGCCACGGCGCGCGCCAGCGCCGGCGCCGCCGCCGCGCGCCAGCGGCCGCTGGCGCGCAGCTCGCGAACCCCGTCGACGATGGACGACTCGAGATACACGCAGGCTCCGGGCGCCGCGGCAGCGCGGCGCGCTCCGCCAGGGTCCGCCGCGGGCGGGCGCGGCGCGAGCGATGCTAGCAGGCGACGCCGGCCGGACCCAAGGCGCGGCGTTGCCACGCCGCCCCGGAACCCCTACTTTGGACGACGGCCCGGAGGCGCGATGGGACCTGAGGGACTCGGCACCGTACTGCTGCTGCTCGCCGCCGTGGTCGCGGTGGTGGCGGCGATGCGCCGGCTGCGGCTGCCGCCGCTGCTCGGCTACCTCGCGGTCGGCATGGCGCTCGGGCCGCACGCCTTCGGCGTGGTCGGGGACTCCGCGACCACCAGCTTCCTGGCCGAGCTCGGCGTCGTGTTCCTGCTGTTCACGCTCGGCCTCGAGTTCTCGCTGCCGCGGATGATCGCGATGCGCGGCGAGGTGCTCGGCCTCGGCGCGCTGCAGGTCGGGCTGACGACGCTCGCGGCCGCGGCGCTCGCGCACGCCGCCGGCGCGCCGGCGCCGGTCGCGATCGTGATCGGCGGCGCGGTCGCGATGTCCTCGACCGCGATCGTCGTGCAGCAGCTGACCGAGCAGGCCGAGATCAACCGCAGCCACGGCCGGCTCGCCTTCAGCATCCTGCTGTTCCAGGACCTCGTGTTCGTGCTGTTCCTCGCGCTCGCGACCGCGACGGTCGCGGGCGGCGGCGACTACGCGCCGCGCACCGTCGGGCTCGCGCTCGCCAAGGCGGCGCTCGCGCTCGTGATCGTGCTCGGCGCCGGCCGCTGGCTGGCGCGGCCGCTGTTCTTCGAGATCGCGCGCCACCGCGGCCAGGAGCTGTTCACGCTGGCGGTGCTGCTGGTGGCGCTCACCTCGGCGTGGATCACGAACGCGGTCGGGCTGTCGCTGGCGCTCGGCGCCTTCCTGGCCGGCATGCTGCTCGCCGAGACCGAGTACCGCCACCAGGTCGAGGCCGTGATCCGGCCGTTCCGCGACGTGCTGCTCGGCCTGTTCTTCATCACCATCGGCATGCTGCTGGACCTCGCGCTGCTCGGCCGCAACTTCCTGCTGGTGTCGGCGCTGGTGCTCGGCCTGTTCGCGCTCAAGGCGCTGGTGGTCGCGCTGGTCGCGCGCCGCTACGCCGACAGCTGGTTCAAGTCGCTGCGCGCGGGCCTCGTGGTCGGCGCCGGCGGCGAGTTCGGCTTCGCGCTGCTGGCGCTGCTGGTCAAGGGCGGCACCGAGGCGGCGATCACGCAGCCGCTGCTGGCCGCGGTGACGCTGAGCATGGTGCTGTCGCCGCTGGTGATCCGCCACAACAAGCGCATCGCGCGGCTGCTGCTGCGCGAGCGCGGGCCGGCGGCCACGGCGCTCGCGCGCGAGGCGGCCGCCGACGCGGTGCTCGCCGGCCGCGAGCACGTGATCCTGTGCGGCTACGGCCGCGTCGGCCAGAACATCGGCCGCCTGCTCGAGCGCCACGGCCACGAGTACATCGCGGTCGACGTCGACCCGAAGCGCGTGCGCGCCACGCGCCAGGCCGGCGACCCGGTCGTGTTCGGCGACTCGGCCGACGAGCAGGTGCTGCGCTCGGTGGGCATCGAGCACGCGAGCGTCGTCGTGGTGACCTTCGCCGACCCCGCGATCGCGATCGGCATCGTGCGCGTCGTGCGGCGGCTGCGCGCCGCGGTGCCGGTGCTGGTGCGCACCGCCGACGACTCGGCGCTCGAGGCGCTGCAGCAGGCGGGCGCCACCGAGGTCGTGCCCGAGACCTTCGAGGCCTCGCTGATGCTGGTCTCGCACGTGCTCCTGTTCCTCGACACGCCGATGTCGAAGATCGTGCGCATGGTCGGCGAGATCCGCGGCGAGCGCTACGGCGCGCTGCGCAGCGTGTTCCGGCTGCCGGACGCGGAGCTGCCGGACGCCGCCGAGACGGAGCACGAGGAGCTGCGCACCGTGGTGCTGCCGCCGGGCGCCTGGGCGGTCGGTCACTCGCTCGGCGAGGTCCGCGGCCGCGGCGCCGAGGTGCAGTTCTCGGCGGTGCGCCGCGAGGGCATCGTCGGCCGCGACCCGGCGCCGTCGACGGTGCTGCGCGAGGGCGACGTGGTCGTGATCTTCGGCCGGCCCGAGGCCCTCGAGCACGCCGAGGCGGTGCTGCTCGCCGGCTGAGCGGCCGCGCTCAGTGGTGCGTCTTGCGCGGCGGCTGCGGCGGGTCGGGCGTGCAGGCGGCGCACTTGAAGGTGACGCGCCAGATCGTGTCGCCGGCGTCGTCCGCGACCAGCAGCGCGCCGTCGGTCGCGACCGCGACGCCCGCCGGGCGGCCGTAGACCTCGCCTGCGTCGGCGTCCTTGATGAAGCCGCCGAGGAACTCCTGCGGCGGCCCCGCCGGCCGGCCGTCGGCGAACGGCACGTACACGACCTTGTAGCCGGCAAAGCGCGAGCGGTTCCACGAGCCGTGCAGCGCGATGAAGGCGCCGCCGCGGTAGGCCTTCGGGAACTGCGCGCGGCCGTAGAACGCGAGCCCGAGCGGCGCGACGTGCGCGGGCAAGAGGTAGTCCGGCACCAGCGCGCGTGCCACGAGCTCCGGGTGCTCGCCGCGGCGGCGCGGGTCCTCGTGCGCGCCGATGTAGGCGTACGGCCAGCCGTAGAAGGCGCCGTCGCGCACGCTGGTCAGGAAGTCCGGCACCAGCTCGTCGCCCAGCAGGTCGCGCTCGTTGACCGCGGTCCACAGCCGCCCGCTCGCGGGCTCGATCGCGAGGCCGACGGGGTTCCTGAGGCCGCTGGCGTAGACCCGCAGCCCCTGGCCGTTCGGCTTCACGACCAGGATCGCCGCGCGCTCGGGCGTCTTCTCGTCGACGTGCTCCTCGTCGACGTTGGTGTGCGAGCCGACCGCGACGTAGAGCGCGGTCTCCTCGGGGTTGAAGGCGAGGTTGCGGGTCCAGTGGCCGGCGCCGTTCTCGCCCGGCAGCACGACCAGCAGCCGGCACTCGCCGTGCAGGCGCGTCTGGCCGACCAGGAACGGGCAGGCGTACACGCCGTCGTCGGTGCCGACGTACAGCCGGTCGCGCCGCAGCGCCAGCCCGTAGGGCCGCGTCAGGTGGGTGATCAGCGGGTACTGGTGGCTCGCGGCGCCGCCGCCGTCCGGGTCGCGCAGCAGCGTCACGCGGTTGGCGCTCGGCCGCCCGGGCGACGGCGGGTACATGCCGCGCGCCTCGGCGACCAGCACGTCGCCGTTCGGCAGCACCAGCAGCGAGCGCGGATGGTCGAGGCCGCGCGCGAAGGCGTTGACGCGGAAGTTCTGCGGCGCGCGCGGCGTCGCGCCCGCGGGCCAGGCGACGATCTTCGCGACCTTGGCCGCCGACGGCGTCGCGTAGGGCTCCGGCAGCGGCTCGGGCGGCGCGGCCCGGGCGGCGACGCCGACGAGCGCGGCGCCGAGCGCAGCGGCGAGGACGGGTCGCAAGCGGGGATCTCCGGGGGACGCGGGGGCCACAGTCTGCACGGGCGCGGCGCCCGGCGGCAACCGCGCGCCGCGTCAGGGGCCCGGGCGCCCGGCGGGCCAGCGCATCCCGAAGTGGAAGGTGATGTCCGGCGAGTGGTTGACCTCGACGTCCTCCACGACCCCCGCCTCGAACACCGCGCCGGACTCGAGCCGGTAGCGCCCGCCGATCGTCATCTGCACCGCGCGCCCGAGGAACTTGAGGTCCGAGTCGCGCGCGATCGGCGAGTGGTAGTCGAACTGCAGCAGTGCCGCGAGCCGCTCGCTCGCCGACCAGGCGAAGGCGAGCGTCGCGAAGCCGAGCCCGCGCTGGTACGGCAGGCCCGCGGCCGCGTCGCCGCCGAGGTAGCTCAGGCCCGCGCGGCCGGCGAGCGTCCAGACGCGGCTGAGGCGCGTCTCGCCGGCGAGCCAGGCGGCCGCATCGAGCGCGCCGTTGCCCGTGAAATGCGCGCGGCTGCCGGTTGGCAGCTCCACGCCCAGCCAGCCCTCGAGGCGCCCGTCCGCCGCGGCCGCGAGCGGCCGGCCGGCCTCGAGCGCCAGATCCCCGAGCGCGGTGCCGGAGGGCGCGTCGACGGCCGCGAGTCCTGCGCGCTGGTAGCTCACCTCGTAGACGTTCTTCGGCCGGTTCGCGCGGTCGCCCCGCGGCAGGTGGAAGAAGCGGTGCCAGTCGTCGATGAAGCTGTCGAGCACGCCGGCGCCGCGGTTGATCACCGGCAGCGTCGCGCGCAGCTGCCAGTCGCCGACGCCGCGGCTCAGGCTGAGATCGGCCTCGACCGTCTCCTCGTCGACCACCATCTGCTCGGGCGGGGTGTCGCCGAGGTTTACGGTGTTGCTCCACTGCACGCCCGCCGCGAAGCCCCAGCGGCCGTCGGCCGCCGCCTCGAGCGCCGCCGGCAGCGGCAGGTAGGCCGGGCGCGTCAGCGGGTTCTGGTCGCGCACCGGCAGCATCTGGGCGCTGGCCGGCGCGGCGACCGCGCCGGCCAGCGCCAGCGTCAGGGCAATCGGCAGTGGGCGCATCGTCCGGCCTCGTCCCGGGGGGCGGGGCCGGAGGATAGCAGCCCGTTCAGGCGGCTTCGTCGCGGGTGCGCCGCAGCCAGATTGCGCCCGCGATCAGGCCCGCCCCGACCGCGACCCCGGCCCAGACGGCGGCCGAGCCCACGAACTGTCCGGGCCGCAGCAGCTCGGTGAGCGTGCGCGGCACCTGCATGTGCTCGTCGTCGATGGCCAGGACGGTGCCGTGGCCGCCGAGCGCGTGCGACAGCAGGCCGCCGTAGTTCACCCGCTCGAGGAACAGCGTCCAGAGGTGGTGGCTGCGCAAGGTGATGTACTCGGCCAGCGCGAGGCCGATCGGCGGCAGCGTCGCGTACATGAGCGGCGAGCGCGGCGCCCACACCGACACCAGCAGGCACCAGCCCACCACCGGCAGGTACCAGACCGAGCCCGCGACCGTCAGGTAGAGCAGGGTCAGCAGCGAGCCGCCCCAGACCGCCGGCGACCACAGGTGCCCCTGCAGCAGCTCCACCGACGACAGCTTCGCGCTCGCGATCGCGAAGAAGGTGATCTGCGTCGCGAGCGCGATGCCCGCGGCCACCACCGGCATCACCACGAGCGCCACGCACAGCTTCGACAGCACCGTCTCGGCGTCGCTGAGCGGCAGCGACTTCCAGAACAGGATGCCGCGGTCGCGGCGCTCGCCGTAGAGCGCGTCGACCGCGTACATGAACTGCGTGAACATCACCAGGATCAGGAACAGCGAGCCGATGACGCCGAGGGTGAGGCTGACGAAGCCGTCGAGGTGCTCGGGCGTCATCTTCTCGTGCAGCTTCGCGGCGCTCTCGGGGCCCATGCCCTGCAGCGACAGCGTGCCGGTGAAGAACGCGGCGATCAGCGTGCAGCCGATGACGACCGCCGCGAGCATCGCGGGCGCGACCCAGACGCTGCGCGCCTCCCACAGTTCGCGGCGGACGAGCCACAGGAACTTGTTCATGCGGCACCTCCGTGGAGCTTGGCGACGAACAGGTCGGCGACCGAGGGCTGGCGCACCTCGCCGAGGCCGGCGAGCGCCGCGGGGTCGGCGTCCTGGTACAGGAACACGTGCCGCCCGAGCAGCTGGCGCTCGGTCAGCGGCTTCAGGGCGCGCGCCGCCTCGGCCTGCGCCGGCGCCGCCAGCAGCTGCGCGTAGTGCGCCGGGATCTCGTCCATCGGCAGGTCGAGCACGATCCGGCCGCGGTCGATGAACAGCAGGTCGGTGAGGATGTTCTCGATCTCCTCGACCTGGTGGGTCGTGACCAGGATGGTCTTCTCGGCGTCCATGTAGTCCGACAGCAGGCTGTCGTAGAACCGCTTGCGCGACAGGATGTCGAGGCCGAGCGTCGGCTCGTCGAGCACGAGCAGCTGCGCGTCGATCGCCATCACGAGCGCGAGGTGCAGCTGGGTGATCATGCCCTTGGAGAGCTCGCGGATGCGGCTGGTGCGCTTGATCGCGGTGCGCTCGAGGAAGGCCTGGCAGCGATCCGGGCGAAAGCGCGGGTGCACGCCGGCGACGAAGTCGACCGCCTGCTGCACGCGCAGCCAGCGCGGCAGCACCGCGACGTCGGCGATGAAGGAGACCCGCTCCATGAGCCGGTCGCGGTCGTGATAGGGGTCGAGGCCGAGCACTTGAAGCGTGCCTTCGCAGCGCGCGAGTCCGAGCACGGCCTTGAGCGCGGTGGTCTTGCCGGCGCCGTTCGGGCCGATCAGGCCGACGATGCGGCCGGTCTCGACCTTGAACGAGGCGCCGTCGAGCGCGACGGTCTTGCCGAAGCGCTTGCGCAGTCCCTGGGCTTCGATCAGCGTGGCCACGGAGTGGCTCCTTAGGATTTCTCGGAAGTGGTGTCGTCGTCGTCGGCCGGCGCCGGGGCGTCGGTCGCGACGGTCGAGGGCCTGGGCTCGGGCGGCGCCGGCGGCGTCGCGAGCAGCTCCTCGGCCTTGAAGCCGAGCCGCTGGATGGTCGCGTAGACGCGCGGCCACTCGCCCTCGAGGAAGCGCTGGCGCTCGTCCTTGAGCAGCGCGCGCGTCGCGCCCTCGGCCACGTACATGCCCCGGCCGCGGCGCTTCTCGACGAGCTGCTCGTCGACCAGCTCCTGGTAGCCCTTGAGCACGGTGAGCGGGTTCAGCCGGTATTCGGCGGCGACGTTGCGCACCGACGGCAGCGGGTCACCTTCCTTGAGAGCGCCTTCCAGGATCATCGCCACGACGCGATCCCGCAGCTGTCGGTAGATCGGTTGGCTGTCGTTCCAGTTGGCGTCCATGGGGGACTCGCTGCCGGCGTAAGGTGCGCTCGTCATGGGTGATGCGGCGCGTTACTGAGGTACTCTAGCAGTTCGCTTACTGCACCGCGGCAAGCGTCGCCGCCGCCTCAGTCGCGTGCCCGTACACGCTGCCCTCGCGCGGCACCGTCACCACGACCTCCGCGAGGAACGCGCCATCGACGGGCGGCTCGCGGTGCACGGTGACCAGCACCTCGCCGAGATCGTGCGGCGCATGGACGATCACTTCGCCGAGATCGTGCGGGGCGTAGACGATGACTTCACCCAGGTCGCCGCTCGGGACCGGCAGGGTCTCGACGCGGGTCGGGGCATTGTGGCGGACGTAGCTGGCGGCGCTCGCGCCGGTGACGACGGCGACGGCAACCAGGCCCATGGCAACGGCGATGTGGCGGATCTTGTTCGTGAACATGACCTTCTCCTTTTGTCGGTTCCGGAGGCCCTTCCTCCGGCTTGAGCCACCTCCCGCCCGGGAAGTGATGTGCTCCTCTGGTGTTGTAGTTAACTACAACACCTACTCAGGTGCAAGCTTTTTTTGAACTATTTTTTGGGGCCCAATTATCAGCTTGTTGATCAATGACTTACGCACTGACTGGGCTGAGGGCGAGCGCCCGGGGGCCGTGGCGGCGGGGGTTCTTGCGCGATTCCGGGTGCTTGAGAGGCCCTTGCGCATGCCCTTTCCGTCGGTGAGGGCCTGGCGGATGCGGTTGCGGCGTCCCCGAGGCGGGTTGGCCGCGTGCATTCGCTAGAATGCCGCGCTCTCGCAGCCTTCCGGAGCGCACGATGAAGCAGCCCATCAACGTCACCATCACGGGCGCCGCCGGCCAGATCGGCTACGCGCTCGCCTTTCGCGTCGCCTCGGGCGCGATGCTCGGCCCGGATCAGCCGGTCAACCTGCACCTCCTCGAGATCACGCCGGCGCTGCCGCAGCTCCACGGCGTCGTCATGGAGCTCTCCGACTGCGCCTTCCCGACGCTCAACAAGGTCGTCGCGACCGACGACGGCAAGGTCGCGTTTCGCGACTGCGGCGCGGCGCTGCTCGTCGGCGCGCGGCCGCGCGGGCCCGGCATGGAGCGCAAGGACCTGCTGCTCGCGAACGCGCAGATCTTCTCGGCGCAGGGCAAGGTCATCAACGAGGTCGCGCGCCGCGACGTCAAGGTGCTGGTGGTCGGCAACCCCGCGAACACCAACGCGCTGATCGCGAGCCGCAACGCCAGGGACATCGATGCGCGCAACTTCACCGCGATGACGCGGCTCGACCACAACCGCGCGCTCGCGCAGCTGGCCGACAAGACGGGCACCCACGTCAATGACATCCGCCGGATGATCATCTGGGGCAACCACTCCTCGACGCAGTATCCGGACCTGCACCACGCGACCGTGAAGGGCGAGGCGGCGCTGTCGCTCGTGGATGCGGCCTGGTACCGCGACACGTTCATCCCGACGGTGCAGCAGCGCGGCGCCGCGGTCATCAAGGCGCGCGGCGCCTCCTCGGCCGCCTCGGCCGCCTCGGCGGCGATCGACCACATCCGCACCTGGATGCTCGGCTCGGCGGTCGGCGACTACGTCAGCATGGGCGTGCCGTCGGACGGCAGCTACGGCATCCCCGAGGGCGTCGTGTTCTCCTATCCGGTGACCACCGCCGGCGGCAGCTACACGATCGTGCAGGGGCTCGCGGTCAACGACTTCGGCCGCGCGCGCCTCACCGCCACCGACAAGGAGCTGCGCGAGGAGCGCGACGGGGTGCGGGAGCTCATTTGACGACGTTCCTGTTCGCGTTCACGGCGCTCTTCACGATCGTCAATCCGCTGCCGGGCGCGTTCATCTTCCTCGGCGCGACGCAGGATCTCGGTGCCCGCGTGCGCGCGCAGCTGTCGCTGTGGGTCGCGATCTACGCCTTCTCGATCATCGCCGCCTCGCTGTACGTTGGCGGCTACGTGCTGCTCTTCTTCGGCATCTCGCTGCCGGTGCTGAAGGTCGCGGGCGGCATCGTGATCGCGGTCTCCGGCTGGCGGATGCTGACCGGCCCGGACACGAGCGAGCAGCGGCGCGACGAGACCGCCAGCGCGCTGCCGGTGGTCGTGACGCCGAGCCGGCTCGCGTTCTATCCGCTGACGATGCCGCTGACGACCGGGCCGGGCACGATCTCGGTCGCGATCTCGATCGGCGCCAACCGCCCGACCAAGCTCGGCGCCGAGCTCATGTTCTTCGCCGAGACCGCGCTCGCGACGCTGCTGCTCGCGCTCCTCGTCTACGTCTTCTACCGCTACTCGGAGCGGCTCGCGCGCGTGATCGGGCCGACCGGCACGACGGTCGTCGTGCGCCTGACGGCGTTCCTCCTCTTCTGCATCGGCATCCAGGTGCTGTGGACCGGCCTCGAGCAGCTCCTGAGCGGCGCGACGATCGGCATCAGCCTGCCGGAGTCCTGAGCGGCGGGGCGCGCCGGCGAGGCGCCTGCGCTCCCCTGTCGCGCGTGTGGCCGTGGTCGGGCACCGCCGGTCGCGGATCGTTCGCATCATAAACGACCGGTCGTGCGTTTCCTTAAGTAACCGACTCTGCTGCCGATTTCTTTCGGTATCATCGGGATCAGGTCCCCTCCGGCTCGGAGTTGCCCATGCTGAGCCTCCTCTGGCTGATCGCCTTCATCGGCGCCGCCCTGTCCCTCGCCTACCGCCGCAGCAGCCTCGCCAGGGCGAGCCTCGTGCTCGGTGCGCTGGTCCTCGCCTACACCCTGTGGGGCGCGGCAGGCTGGCCGTGGAAGACCGTGTTGTGGCTGCTCTTTGCGCCGATGGCGCTGCTCAACGTCGCGCCGCTTCGGCTCGCGTTCATCACCAAGCCCTTCCTCGTCACCTACCGGCGCATGCTGCCGTCGATGTCCTCCACCGAGCGCGAGGCGCTCGAGGCGGGCACGGTGTGGTGGGACGGCGAGCTGTTCACCGGCGGTCCCAACTGGGACAAGCTGATGTCCGCCAAGCGCCCCGAGCTCACCGCCGAGGAGCAGGCCTTCATCGACGGCCCGTGCGAGGAGCTGTGCCGCCTGGTCGACGACTGGAAGGTCACGCACGAGCTCGGCGACCTGCCGCCCGCGGCCTGGGACCTGATGAAGAGCAAGGGCTTCTTCGCGATGATCATCCCGAAGAAGTACGGCGGTCTCGAGTTCTCGGCCTACGCGCACTCCTGCGTGCTGGTGAAGGTCGCGAGCCGCAGCGCGACGCTGTGCTCGACGGTGGCGGTGCCGAACTCGCTCGGCCCCGCGGAGCTGCTGCTCCACTACGGCACCGAGGAGCAGAAGAACCACTACCTGCCGCGGCTCGCGCGCGGCGAGGACGTGCCGTGCTTCGCGCTCACCGGGCCGCGCGCCGGCTCGGACGCCGCCTCGATCCCCGACACCGGCGTCGTCTGCCGCGGCCAGTGGCAGGGCCGCGAGGTGCTGGGCGTGCGCCTCAACTTCTCCAAGCGCTACATCACGCTCGCGCCGGTGGCGACCGTCATCGGCCTGGCGTTCCGGATGTTCGACCCGGACAAGCTGCTGGGCGACAGGACCGACATCGGCATCAGCTGCGCGCTCATCCCGCGCGACACGCCGGGCGTGACCATCGGCCGGCGCCACCTGCCGCTCAACGTGCCGTTCCAGAACGGGCCGGTCCAGGGCAAGGACGTGTTCGTGCCGATCGAGGCGCTGATCGGCGGCGCCAGGATGGCCGGCCAGGGCTGGCGCATGCTGGTCGAGCAGCTGTCGGTCGGGCGCTGCATCTCGCTGCCGTCGAACACCACCGGCGCCGCCAAGGCGGGCGTGTTCGCGAGCGGTGCCTACACCCGCATCCGCCGCCAGTTCGGCATGCCGGTCGGCCGCTTCCAGGGCGTGTCCGAAGCGCTCGCGCGCATGAGCGGGCTGACCTACGTCATGGACGCGGCGCGCTCGGTGACCGCCGGCGCGATCGACGGCGGCGAGAAGCCGTCGGTGCCGTCGGCGATGCTGAAGTACCACTGCACCGAGTTCGGCCGCGTGGTCGCCAACGACGCGATGGACGTGCACGGCGGCAAGGGCGTGTGCCTCGGGCCGCGCAACTACCTCGGCGGCGGCTACCAGGCGGTGCCGATCGCGATCACCGTCGAGGGCGCGAACATCCTGACGCGCAACCTGATCATCTTCGGCCAGGGCGCGGTGCGCTGCCACCCGTACGTGCTGCGCGAGATGAACGCCGCCAAGGACCCGAACCGCGAGCGCGGCCTCGCCGAGTTCGACCAGGCGCTCTTCGGCCACATCGGCTTCACGATGTCGAACGCGGCGCGCTCGCTGGTGATGGCGCTGACGCTGGCGCGCTTCACGCGCGTGCCGGAGTCCGGCGCCTCGACCCGCTACTTCCAGCACATCAACCGCTTCAGCGCCAGCTTCGCCTTCGCCGCCGACGTCTCGATGCTGTCGCTCGGCGGCTACCTGAAGAAGGCCGAGAGCCTGTCGGCGCGGCTCGGCGACGTGCTGTCGTCGATGTACCTCGCCTCGATGGTGCTCAAGCACCACGACAACCAGGGCCGGCCCGAGGCCGACCAGCCGATCGTCGAGTGGGCCTGCCGGTACCTGCTGTACCGGGCGCAGGAGCAGCTGCACGGCTTCCTCCGCAACTTCCCGGTGCGCTGGCTGGCGGGCTTCATGCGCGTGCTGATCTTCCCGCGCGGCCTGACCTACTCGGCGCCGGGTGACAGGCTCGGCCGCCAGATCGTCGACGTCGTGATGACCCCGTCCGAGGCGCGCGACCGCCTCACGCACGGCGTCTACCGCACCGTCGAGCCCGGCAACGCGCTCGGGCTGCTGCAGGAGGCGCTGGTGCTGTCGCTCGCCGCCGAGCCGATCGAGAAGCGCATCCGCGTCGAGGGCGTCAAGACCGGCCGGGTCACGGCGCTCGACCTGCCGGGCCAGATCCAGCAGGCGCT
>Ga0335071_10006521_pt1 | contig 12038 bp, 10 predicted proteins | sample Lox_Sample_15_FD_206724 | JGI IMG/M metagenome (GOLD analysis project Ga0335071, IMG submission 206724) | Soil microbial communities from Loxahatchee National Wildlife Refuge, Florida, United States - Lox_Sample_1.5 | ecosystem: Environmental > Terrestrial > Soil > Wetlands | place: USA...
TCATCAACGATTCTCCGCCCCCAGGGGTCGTCTCCATTAATGATCATTCTGTATGGATAGGTCTTCTTGCCTGTCGGGATAATCTCGGAAAAGAAGCGCTTCTTCGCCTGGAAATAATCCTCCAAAGTCTTATGGTAATCCAGATGGTCCTGGGAGAGATTTGTGAAGATGCCCATATCGAAGGAGCATTCATCGACTCTCCTTAGATCAAGTGCATGAGAAGAAACCTCCATAACAACGTGAGTAACGCCCTGATCGACCATAATTCTCAATATCTTTTGCAACTCATATGACTCCGGCGTTGTGTGCGGGGCGGGCAGTTCTTTATTATTAAACCTGTAGTTGACCGTCCCAACTATGCCGACGGAGAGCCCGGCGGCCTTGAGTATGGCTTCTAGCAGGTAGGTCACCGTTGTCTTTCCGTTTGTCCCAGTGACACCGATGAGGCAGAGATGGGAAGAAGGGTCTTTGTAAAAATTCTTTCCAAGGACGCCGAGGATCGCACGGGAGTTGAAGACCCTGATAGAGGTGATTCCGGGCGGCGGGGAATAATCTTTTTCGTGAACGACGAATTTTGCGCCCCGGTCTACTGCCTCTTTTATGTAGGCATGACCATCGAGCTTGAGACCGCTTACAGCCACAAACAGGCTGTCTTTCCCACAGTTTCTTGAATCATAGCAAATGGCTGAGACTTCTCCTGAAAGGACTCCGGAGACCCGGATGATATCGATATCCTTTATCACAGCCTGTATTTGCACATTGGTTCCTCAATAGCCAGTACTGAAAGCGACAGCGCAGGTTCTATGGTTGGGTATGGGCGCACCGGGTTTAGGCTCTTGGCTCACTGCCCAGCCTGTTCCTGCCACCTTAACGTCAAGCCCTTTTTCTCTCGCTTTCTTCAGCACATCTCTCATGGTCATTCCGGTGAAATCCGGTATGAACGTCTCATCTGTCTCATTTTCCATATCGTTGTGCCTGCTTATTATTTGCGGGGCAGACACGAGCTTCAATTTAATGCTGTTCGGTTTCTCCTCTTCAAGAACAGGGAAAGGAGCTTCTTTAATATCTGTTTTGAAGCATGTCAAGATCTGTTCGCCGATATTCTTGAAAACGGGAGCAGCGGCCACCCCGCCCCACTTGTCCCTCTGAGGTTCGTCGAGCGTCACCAGCATCGCAATCTGCGGATCATCAGCCGGGAAGAACCCCATAAAGGAGGTGCGGACCCTTTCAGAAGAATAGACACGTCGGGAAAAATCGAACTTTTGGGAAGTTCCCGTCTTACCCGCTACGGCGACATTCGGGATCTGGGCCTTTTTGCCTGTTCCGTCTTCTTCCCCGACTACATCTTTCAGGATGGCCGTGAGTCTTTTGGCCGTTTGCGGCGATACGACCTGTCTTACAGGGGTGGGTGAGACTGTCTTGACAATCTGTCCCTGTTTGTTGACAACTGCCCGTACTATGTGAGGCTTCATCAGCATGCCGTCATTTGCTATGGCGGAAAGGGCTGTGATAAGCTGAATAGCAGTGACGGAGACGCCCTGGCCGAAGGCAATAGTTGATGTGTCAACTCTTGTCCAGTTCTGCTGCGGCCTCAACAGCCCGCTCACCTCGCCGGGAAGATCGATCCCCGTCTTTGAACCGAACCCAAATTGTTTAATATAGTGGTAGAATTTCTCTTTCTTCAGCCTTTCAGAGATCTTTACGCATCCGATATTACTCGAATACTTCAGCACGTCGTGAAAGGTCAGAGACCCGTACCTTTTTTTGTTCGCTTCATGGAAGGTCCTGTCTGATACCTTGTATGATCCATTTTCGCAGTTAAACCTGTCTGTTTCCTTGACTATGCCCTCCTCGAGGGCTCCTGCTGCGAGAAAAGGCTTGAAGGTTGAGCCTGGATCGAAGCAATCAGTAATGACCTTATTCTTTCCTTTGCCGAGATTGTAGCTGGAAAATTTATTTGGATCAAAGCCTGGTTGGTCGGCGAGCGCCAGTATTTCACCGGTCCTGGGATCCATAACGACGACGAAGCCGCCTTTTGCGCCTTTCGCCGTAATTGCTTCTTGCAGATTTGATTCGACGATATGCTGAATGCGGCTGTCGATTGTCAGGATGAGATTATATCCTTCTTCCCGCTGCACGACAGGTTTTTCGATCCGTGGATACAATCGGTTCCCCCTTGCGTCTCGCGCCCAGATTAGCTTTTCCGGAGTTGCCTTCAAGTAGTTATCGTATTTGAGTTCCAGTCCCTCGAGGCCGCTGTAGTCCAGTCCTACAAAGCCGATAAGGCGGCCGGCCAGTTCTCCGCTTGGATAAAAGCGTTTCGGTTCTTTAATCAAGAAAACGTTATCAATATTCAGGGCCTCTATTCTACCCGCTTGGTCAGCTGGAATTTTTCTCGCTAGCCAACAGAAATTTTTTGAACCTGACAGTTTCTTTATGATGCTCTCTTTATCTATATTTAGAATCGGGGCCAACGATTCGGCGACCTCAGAGGAATTACTCATCTTCGATGGGTCGGCAAAGACGGAACTCACCATGGTGCTGGCGGCAAGCTTCTCGCCATTGCGGTCAAAAATAATGCCTCTCTCGGGCTCAATCTGCAGCGTCTTTATATGTTGCCTTTCCGCCAGAGTCTTCAGGAGTTTTCCGGAAAGCACCTGAATCTGGAACGCCCTTGATATGAGGGCAATGAAAAGCACCAGGAAAAATACCAGCACCGTTACGATCCTGAATTTAAGCCATTTCTTTGATTCGCCCGTCATCGCTCGTCTTCCTGATTATTGAGGGGTCGCTTTATTGGCGCCTGCCGCATCATCGTTATTGAGTATTATGACCTGGTCCCTCGTAGGATACGTCATCTGCAATTGCTCCTTCGCTATTGCTTCAAGCCGCTGCGGCGATTTCAAGGTGGCGATCTCGACCTTGAGCTTCGTCTGTTCCTCGATAAGCTTTTCCTTTATGCTCATTTCCGCTGCCACTAGGTATTCGAGCTCCGTCATATGGATATGAGACCAAACATAGAAAAGGGCTACAGCCATCAGCACTAAAGTGACAAAGATAAAATTTGAATATTTTATCTGAGTGGAAGCCTTCTCTACATCGCAGACATTTCCTTGTATGACTTCTTCCGATTGCATTTTCTAGATCCTCTCGGCAGTTCTGAGCTTGGCGCTTCTTGCATAAGGGTTACATTCAATCTCAGAAGCTGCTGGTATTATCGGTTTTCTCGTCAGTATCTTCAACTTAGCCTCTCTCTGACAGGCGCACATTGGTAAGGCCGGCGGGCAGATGCATCCCCTCTCCCAAGAGCGGAAACCGTCTTTAACGATCCTGTCTTCCAGGGAGTGAAACGATATGATGGAAAAGCGCCCCGACTTCCTGAGCACATTAACGCTCCGATTCACGGCGTTATAAAGATTTAGAAGCTCGTTATTGACGTATATCCTGATCGCCTGGAAAGTTCGGGTTGCGGGATGAATTCTCCTTGCCTTGAACGGGGAAGGCAAGGCCTTGGCAATGACATCGGCGAGCTCTGCCGTTGTTTTGATAGGAGATATCTTTCTTCGCATGGAGATCATCTTTGCAATTTTTTTCGCCATTATCTCCTCGCCAAAATCCCTGATGATCCTCTCCAGCTCTTCTTGCGGAAACGTGTTGATAATATCGTAAGCAGAGAGACCTCGGCTCTGATCCATGCGCATATCGAGGGCTGCATTCAGAGAAAAGCTGAAGCCCCTGCAGGCGGTTTTCAGCTGATGAGCAGATACCCCCAAGTCGAGCAGGATGCCATCGACTTCTCTGATATTCAGAGATTCCAGGATCGTATCTATGTCTGCGAAATTGCCCTTTACGAGGATCTTCCTGCCGCCAAAGGGCCTTAATCGCTCTTCCGACTCCCGGATCGCATCGTCATCGACATCGATGCCTATCAATAAGCCGTCTGGTGCGGTATCCTGAAGAATTTCGCCGGCATGTCCTCCCCCGCCCAAGGTCCCATCAACATAGATCCCTCCCGGACGGCATCTGAGGGATTCAACAACTTCTTTCTCCATGACGGGTGTATGAAAGGAACACATTACACAGGCCTTATTCTATATCCCCAGATCGGCCATATATTTGCTGAAGTTGTCGATATCGATTGCGCTTCTTTTTATCTCTTCGTTGAAACGTTCTTTGCTCCATATCTCTATGACCTTAATCATGCCTGCCAGAACTATATCTTTCTCAAGACCTGCATATTCTCTAAGGTTGGGAGGAACGAGAACCCTGCCTTGGCTGTCAAGGGAGCAATCAACAGCGCCGGACATGAAGAAACGCTGGAAGGCCCTGACTTCTTTTCTGAAAAGAGACTGATGGCTGACCTTTTCCTCGAGAATGCGCCATTCGTCATAGGGAAAAACCATTAGGTAGGTTTCCCAATTTGTAATAACCAGTCTGTTGTCATATTTCTCGGCGAAGACTTCCCGCAGTCTTGCGGGAAAGATGATGCGACCTTTGGCATCGATGGAATGATGATATTGACCCCTGAAGACGGACACGCTTATTTCCCTCCACAATAAGCCACTTTACTCCACTTGACCTAACTATAAGGAGGGTAAATTTGTTTGTCAAGAAAAAAATTATTCTTTTTTTCTATTAATTTGATATTTTATGACTGCTTTGTTATGAGCAGAGAGGCTGGGCGAAAAGTTGTGGGAACCATCATTATTGGAGACGAAGTACAGGTAATTGACAGAAGCGGGATATAAGGCCGCCTGCAATGAATCGATGGCCGGATTTGCGATAGGGCCTGGAGGCAACCCCGTGATCATGTATGTATTGTAAGGCGTCCTTCTAAGAAGGCGCTTTCTCGTAATGACTTTTGTGGTGGACGTGATTTCATAGACGGCCGTAGGATCGCTTTGCAGTCTCATCCCTTTCTTGAGTCTGTTATGAAAAACAGCTGATATTAAAGGTTTTTCATCTTTAAACCCCGATTCTTTTCCGATAATGGAAGCAAGAGTAACAACCTCGGGGATCGTCATGCCAACATCTTCTGCCCTTTCATGCATCTCAGGGGTAAAGTTTTTCCAGAATTGCTTAACCATAGTCTTGATTATCTCTTTTGCGCCAATCGTTTTGTCAAAGATGTATGTATCAGGATACAGATATCCTTCGGCACTTCTGCCCTCTATGCCTAAGGAAGTGATAAACTTTGCATCTTCGCAGAGGGACACAAACGCCTTTTCGTCGACTAATTTGTGAGAGGCCAGACGAGCCGCAATCTCTGCAACCGTGAAGTCCTCGGGGATAGTTACCTTATACAGAATAATATCGCCCTTTACCAACTTATTGATGATATCCAGCGGTGACATGGATGTCGATAGTTCATATTCGCCTGCCCTGATGTTGCCCTGCGCATTTCTCGCAATCACCAATGCGTAAAATAGATATTTATTTTTTATCAGCCCCGCATTTTCAAGTAGATCAACCGATCCGAGGAAACTAGTTCCTCTCGGAATATCAACAGTGGCGATCTCATTACGATTGTCCGCGGGACTTAAGGCATAATAGAGACCCCCCAGCAGAAGAAAAAAGGATATGACCATTAAGATGATGACAGGGTTCTTTCTGAGTTTACGAGATCTAGTTCGAATTGCCATACTATTAATTAGTCTGCCCGATAGCTATCGAGACTTGTTGCGGTGTTCCTGGGCATCCAGATATCCCTGGAGAATCAAACTGGCGGCGAGCTTATCTACTATATTCCTTCTCTTGTTTCTTGCTATGTTTGCCCGAGAGAGGATTTCTTCCGCCTCCTTTGTTGAAAGCGTTTCATCCCATTTGATAACAGGCAGAGAGAAGGTGGATTCCAGGAGAGAAGCAAATTTGCTGATTTTTTCACACTGTATGCCTTCAGTGCCATCGAGTCTTATGGGATAGCCGATCACAATTTTCTCCGCGCCATAAGTCCTGATGAATTCGGCAATCTCTTCCAGATCCTGCCTGCGATTTTTCCGGAAAATGGTAGCGAGTCCCTGGGCCGTCATGCCAAGCTCATCACAAACAGCGACGCCGATTCTCTTACTTCCATAATCGAGACAAAGTATCCTCATACAAACTGCGAACCTTTTTTAAACAGATGATGCTATCAAATTTAATCTCCACATTTCAAGCAGAGAATTGTAGTCTTACGATAAGTTGCGGGCTAAGCCATTGAAATCTGAAGGATGAATGGCTGCCGGAAAGATATCCTCCTTCATGGTCAGGCCGAAAAGTCAAGGTTATATTATTTGTTATTGTCAAATAATGGGTAGTTTGTTACCTTATTTTATAATGTTACGTCCTTCCGTGAATCATGAAAGAGGCCCCCTTATATGCCGGGCCGAAGAAAGAATAACATAAGGACAAATCATGGAAATATACATACAGAGGAAAGCACTAGGACGGGCCGGTATCATCATCTCACTCATCATGTTCGGGTGTGGAGTGTTTGCCTGCTCGCTGGACAAGTTCTATTACGCAGACAAGCCGGATCCGGTTAAGGCTATAACAGACAACTATGGCCCACCGCTCTGGGTGGAAGTACAGCAGAATGGTGCGGAAAAGCTCGTCTACCGCATCCGCGATCCTATGGGTGGGAACGATTACCGCCGGTACTTCATCATTGAGAACGGAAAGGTGATAGGCGGCGGAATTCAGTAACACAAAGCAGCCTCAGAGAACCTTATCTCTTGCCTGTAGCTGTATATAATTCGCGAAATAACCTTGGTTCCCGATCGCATCGGACAAGTTTAGAAATCGCTCTCGCGCACATCCTGATTTGTTATTGGCGGTATGCGCCGCACCGCTAAAGCTTCTGTCCATTTAGATGAAGCGATGTGCTCTATAGTCGATCTTTCCCTTTTTTACCCTGCAAATATTTCTCCAGTAATCATGATGCGAAATCATCTGTTCCTTTGTTTGCGAAGCAGGGCTGACGGCTGCGAGGGATTTTTTTGTTATTGTTAAACGTCAGGTAGTCTGTTATTTAGGTTTTCATGAAGCATTTCATCATAGGCACAGCCGGTCATGTCGATCATGGCAAGACAGCTCTCATCAAAGCGATCACCGGCGTCGATACGGACAGGCTCAAAGAGGAGAAGGAGAGGGGTATCAGCATTGAGCTTGGCTTCGCCTCTCTAACAGTGCCGAGCGGTCAGACATTTGGTATCGTAGACGTTCCCGGACATGAAAGATTCATAAAAAATATGGTGTCGGGAGCTTCCGGTATCGATATGGTGATTTTGGTGATCGCGGCAGATGAAGGTGTGATGCCCCAGACAAGGGAACATCTTCACATCTGCTCACTCCTCGGCATAAAGAAGGGTCTTGTCGCTCTCACCAAAATCGATATGGTGACTGATGAATGGCTCGAACTTGTAAAAGACGATATCCATGAATTCCTGAAAGGGACATTCCTGGAGCAGTCTCCTGTAATACCTGTCTCTTCAACTACCGGTGTAGGGATCGAGACTTTGCTCGATGCGCTTGACAGAGTGGCGTCAGAGATAGAGGGAGGAGCGGACGCCGGTATTTTCCGGCTGCCGGTTGACAGGGCGTTTACTATGAAGGGATTCGGGACGGTTGTCACGGGGACTCTGATTTCTGGAGACATAAGATTGGGCGAAGAGGTAGAGATACTGCCCATCGGAGTCACTGCCAAGGTGCGCGGCCTTCAGATCCACAACCAGAGCGCAACTGTTGCTGAGGCAGGTCAGCGGACGGCCATAAATTTGCAGGGAGTTGAAAAGGATACAATTGTTAGGGGAGATGTCCTTGCCAGGCCCCGGACTCTTAAACCGTCGAGCCGCCTCGATGTGTACATTGAGTATCTGTCAGATAACAACAGGAGATTGAAGAACAGGAACCTCGTGCGGTTTCATGTGGGAACTAATGAAGTCATAGGCAGGATAATACTCTTGGACCGTGAAAACATGGAGCCTGGAGCCAAGGCTCCTGCGCAGGTTGTCCTTGAGTCTCCCCTTGTTGCCATGGCGGGAGACAGGTTCGTAATCAGGAGTTACTCGCCTGTTACAACGATCGGAGGAGGCATCATTGCCGATCCCCTGCCTAGAAAACATAAGAGAAATTCCGAGAAGGTATTTCATGAAATTGCCCTTTTGCGTAATGGTTCTGACACAGAGAGGGTAGAGACTATCGTTGAGCGGTCGGGAATTGAGGGTATTGATATATCGGAGCTTGAGATGAGGACGGGAACCCATCAGGGTATCCTTAAGGACATCCTCGAATCTCTGTCTTCAAAGCGGCAGGTCGTCGTTCTGGATATTGATGAATCCAGGGTCGTATCATACCCCATCTATCATAGCCTTCAGGAAAAGATTCTTCTGGAAATGCGGGGGTATCATGAGAAATATCCGCTGAAGGAAGGCATTTCAAAAGAAGAATTGAGGAGCACGGCAGGGCAGTTCGCCAGACCAAAGCTGTTTAACATGGCCGTAAGAGGGCTAGAAAAGAGAGGCGAAATAGCCGTCGATAAAGAGAGCGTCCGCCTGTCGGGGCACCGTGTGGATCTTAAGGGAGAACTGGAAGATCTGCGGAGCAAGATTGCTCAGGTTTATATGGATGCAGGACTTACCCCCCCTTCGATCAAAGAGCTTATGGAAAAATATACGGACCAAAGGGGCTTGGCAGAAAGTGTCATTAATGTGATGCTCAAGGAAGGTTCTCTGATAAAGGTAAACGAGGATCTCTACTTTCATAAAGGGGTTTTAAACAAGCTCCGGGAGGATTACAAGAACCTTCTTACGAGGGACGGAAAGGCTACACCGGCAAGCATGAAAGAGTTGACCGGTCTTTCAAGAAAATTCATCATACCGTTGATGGAGTACTTTGATCTAACGAAGCTGACTATCAGAGCGGGTGATCATCGTATCTTGAGAGAGAAGTGAGTGATGGCGACTAATAATGGCAGGTGCAAACATGAATATAAAGAGTAAGAGCGTTTATATCAAAGATATAAAGCCCGGCGAGAAAATAAACGAGTTGTTTCTTGTGACGGAAAAGAATCTCGCCTTTTCGCAGAAGGGGACTCCTTATCTGAACGTTCGTCTAAAGGATAAGACTGGGGAGGTTGATGGAAAGATATGGGAGAATGCTATAGGTTGGGACAAACTGTTCAGCAAGGGGGATGTGATCAAGGCGCAGGGAGGGGCAGTCAGCTTCAGAAGCACAGTTCAACTTTCCATAACTGGTGTCATGAAGGTTGAAGACTCTGCCATCGACATAGCCGAATATCTGCCCGTTGCCAAAGGAGATATCGGTGCGATGTTTGCCGATCTGATGGCCTTTGTCGAGCAAATCGAAACGCCCTGCTTGAGGGAGCTGTTGCACTTGTTTTTCGACGAGGGCGAAGTGGCAAAGTTGTTCAAACAGGCCCCCGCAGCAAAAAGTTTTCATCATGTTTACATCGGAGGTCTCCTTGAACACACACTGTCGGTTATACGCCTGCTCGATCAGGTAACCAAGCATTACCGGGGAATAAACAAGGACCTTCTCATAACCGGTGGGATACTCCACGACATAGGCAAGATTTATGAATACAAGTACGACAGAATGTTTGACTACAGCGACGAGGGCAGGCTGATTGGGCATATCGTGATTGGTCTAGAGATGCTGGATGCCAGGATTAGCGCCGTGGAAGGCTTTCCCACTCAACTTGCCATGGAACTCCGCCACCTAATATTGAGCCATCACGGGACTCAGGAATTCGGTTCACCAAAACGTCCAAAGACGCCGGAGGCGTTGATAGTGCATTTCATTGATGATCTCGATGCCAAGGTTAATGCCTTCCAGGAGTTCATCCAGGACTCCGATGACGATTCACACTGGACACCCTTCCACAAATTGTTTGAAAGATTCATATATAAAGGCTGATTGTGTCTCTGGTTGCGTATACCTTAACTTGCTAGACTCGCCGGTTCTTTTGCATCACGACCTTCTGCTCATTTTCCGGTAGCAGGCATCCGGATAGACAATGATCATCACATCTGCCATCGCATGGTTCTATATGAACCGTCACATTCGTATCGGGGAAGTGGCTTTCTATGCTTCTTGATAACTCATCGGTGATTTTGTGAGAGTCCGCGACAGACATGGAAGGGTCAACTTTAATGTGGAAGTCAACGAAGCGGTAATTTCCCGCCTTGCGTGTGCGCAGTTGATGAAACCCATGTATCACGGGCTTATGCGTCATGATCAACCGGCGGATCCAGGTCTCTTCATCTGCGGGAAGTTTTACATCCATCAGATCCTGCGCGGATTGTAGGGTCAGTAGGTAAGCGGCCCCCATAATTAATGACGCAACCACGATCGCTGCGACAGGGTCCAGCCAGTAAAGATCGGTGGTGGGCGAAATAAGGTGACCCGTCCAGATTATGCCGAGGCTTGCCATTACACCGGCGGAGGTGATGACATCAGTGCGCAGATGCCAGCCGTCGGCCTCCAGGGCAATGGAGCCGGTTTCTCTTGCGACTTTAAAAAGCATTTTCGATACGACCATATTAACCAAAGCCGAAATTAACATCACAACAACGCCCCAACTGACATATTCAATGGGTTCCGGATTCAGGAGCTTCCTGATGGCCTCGTAGATGATCCAGAGGGCGGCCAGAAAAATGAGCAACGCCTCAACGGTGCCGGAAATGTTTTCGAACTTTCCATGGCCAAAGGGATGCTCGACGTCGGCCGGCATGCTCGATTTGCCGACGGAGAATGCCGTGATGAGTGAAGCCAGAAGGTCTACTCCGGAATGGATTGCTTCAGACATGATGGACACTGATCCAATCAGAAGCCCTACAGCGATCTTCATGGCCACAAGAGCAGTATTTGATAGTACGGAAAGTCGTGCAACTCTTACTTTGCGATCCTGCAAATCCATATGGAAAATACGGTCAAGGTAATGACTACGTTATCTTTTCGTTTCAATAACGGAATACAGCCGCGATTGGTTTTTCATCAGGCATTTTGTCATGTGAAAGCGAATAGACAGTGCCGCCATTCAGCAGAGTCTGGATTGCAGAAAAATCAGAGAGGTCCTCACTGCGAGGTTCCATCTTTTGATGCAGTTGCACATCCTTCGATTCCGAATCAAAGATGCCCCATTGACTATGCCCTGTGGCGATAAAGAGCAAACCGACCCGTCCATCGCATGCGGCACGGACGATTTCTTTAGTGTCGCTGGAGGTCAATCCCGTACCGGAAGACTGCCGGTATTGGGCAATTGCGTCATTCTCAGCCTTTTGGAAATAAGGTCTTACGATAACAAGCGCCAGTTTATGCAATTGTTCAGTACTAATCCCTTTGGGGTTTCCGGGAATCCCATCTTCCATGAGATAAGGATACGTATTTACTTCTCTGTATATCGGGAACAGATAATCGACGCCAGCGAGCACCAAAGGCACACGCTCATCTTTCAGGAGGTCATGTAATCCCTTGTTGATCTGGCGAAAATATTTTGAGATGTTTTCTTTGGCATCATCGAGTTCAGCTCCGCCTCCTGACATCATCGATCCTCGCTCCCCTCCTCGGGGCGTACCTCTATGGAAGCGTATCTGCTTTTCCAGTTCATCGTACTGGAGAGCCTCCGCTAGATTTTTCGGTATTGTTTCGAGCTGGATTTCTCTGATGTTCTGTTTCGTTCCCTCATAGAGTCGGCTCCCTTTTTGACTCAGCGTCAAAATATAGTAGCGGCCGTCACCGCTCAACGCCGGCAGAAGCGGGTTGACGTGAAAACGGTCGGCAACAACAATTAATTCATCAAAATTTATCGGCAGGCTGTAATTACGGAATATATCTGAAGATACGAAGATGGCGAGACCTCCATTCTGTTGTCGCCAAAAAGGAATATTTCCTGAAAGCCCCTGTGCCGGTTCCATTAATGCCTTCGCCTCCGTGGCACGGCAGCCAGTAGCCATCAATTTTTCCTCGGCTTCACGAAGCAAATTTCTGAATCGGATTTGATTCTGCTGGAACTCAGCACCAGCACGATAGGCTGGCAT
>Ga0335071_10006522_pt1 | contig 12038 bp, 8 predicted proteins | sample Lox_Sample_15_FD_206724 | JGI IMG/M metagenome (GOLD analysis project Ga0335071, IMG submission 206724) | Soil microbial communities from Loxahatchee National Wildlife Refuge, Florida, United States - Lox_Sample_1.5 | ecosystem: Environmental > Terrestrial > Soil > Wetlands | place: USA: Florida...
GCCCGACCTTCAGAGTGCTAGCAACCATCCTGCTAGCCTTTCCGCTGTTGTCGATTCCGGCCTTTGCCGGTCATCTTCATCACCTCTGGTACAACAATTCGAACTGGCAGGATCAGGACCTTACCGCACTAACAGGCGGAGCCAGTTCCTACGGCGCCGGCGTCGCAGCCTTCTACACCACGCCCAATCAGGAGTTCCACGTCTACTACGCCGATACAAATGGATACGTCCACCAGCTGTATTACAAGAACACCACGTGGAGCGACACCAATCTCACGGCGCTGACCGGCGCCCCTCTCTCTTTGGTCGGAGGGTTATCCGGATTTGCCATCGGGAATTTGCAATATCTGTTCTACGTCACCGTCGATCAGCATGTTCATGAGATGAACTACAACAATGTCAACTGGACCGATGCCGACGTGACTTCTCTGGGAAATGGAGTCCTCGCCAATCCTGTCGTGACCGCATTTCCGACCAAGCCGAACAATCAACTGCACGTCTACTATCAGGATTCCAATGCCCACGACATGCACCAGCTGTATTTCAATGGCAGCTCATGGAGTGATTCGGACCTGACTTCAGCGACCGGTGCCTACTGTCCCGGCGGACAGTGGTGGTTTGGTCTAGCCACAGGAAACTTGCAGCACATCGTCTGCGCCGGATACGGAGCCTATTCGAACAACCTGGATCTGCTGCACATCCACTACAACAATTACACCTGGGTCTACCAGGACATCACCTTCAAGGCAGGTGGCTCTGAGCTGCCCATCTTCCCGGATAGCGGCGTCTCGGGCTTTGCGGCCTCGAGCGAAGGACACCTCTACGCTGTCACGAATGACAGCCACGTTCATCAGTTCACGTACGCAAAAGGACAGTGGATCAGTTTGGACCTGTCCGCAACCATCGGCGCGCCTCAAAAAACATATGGTGGAATCGCCTCCTTCCGCACTACGCCGAACGGTCAGTTCCACATCTTTTATGCGCCGAATTCGGATGTTTACCAGCTCTACTTCAATGGCACAGCCTGGTCTGTGCAGAATCTGACCGGAGGCGGCGGGCAAGCCAACTTCTATGCCGATATCACCGGCTTCGCCATTGGCAATTTGCAGCACGTCTTTTACTTCGATAATCAGAATTGACGTGCAAGGTTCGTCCACAAAAGCAAACGGCCCGTAGCTTGCGCTGCGGGCCGTCCGGTGGACTGTTGTGGATTGACCAAGAGGTGGTCACTCTACGTGGCCTCTTCGGCAACTCCGGGCTCCCGACGCGACCTTCCCGCCGGGCGGACACAATCCTTACTCACCGTAAGTACGCGGGCTGTAGCTTCGAATGCGGTCCTTGCAAATTCCGCTCCAAAGCCCCGCTTAGAGCAACCAGCTCTAAGTCTCAGCCACCTCACCTGGTCTATTGGTCTTTCTACAACTGCCTTCAGAACTTGTCATCAGACCACCTCCTTTCCGGTGTAATCGCAGACTAATATGAAACGGAATCGCACGTCAATCGGGGGATTTCGGAGTACCGCGAAAAACAACAGGGAGGCGGGTGCCTAGCGCGTCGCCGGTGTAGACGAGGGCGCGAGCTAACCAATGCAAGTAGAACACGCAAGCTAGATCGAGACGTGGTTTCCCTCGCGAACTCTGCGGCATTTCTTCGCGGCCTTCGCGGTTAGTCTTTCTTACCGCAAGGTCGCATAGAAAATCCGCGAAGAACGCGAGCAAAGTCCAGTCACGGCCACCGAAGAACAACTCGCGCGATCCCAGAAGATCAGGGAGCGCCTTTTGCGGCGGCCTGTGCCGGGACCGATATCTGCACCTGGTCTGGAGTGGTCCAGATCTCCTTCATATCGGTCCCAAACTGCAGCCGGTTCATCGTAACCTTGATCTGCGGCCCGTTGTCTTCCACCAGCAGGTAGTGATTGTTGATCTCCTTGCTCTGATACGGATCGCTCGGCGCCCTCTCCACCGGATACGCATGCGCGCCCGCACCGCCAGTCACGAAATATGCGACGCCCCCATGCTCGTGCCGCTCGTAATTGTGAACGTGCCCAGAGAACATCACAATCCGGTACGAGGCATGCGCCTGCCGCGTCTCCAGAACTTTCGCCAGCGCCTGCTCGTTCGAGCGCGCCGAGTGACCATGGTCAAACATCATGGTGCCGCCGGAACTCGTATACGGCGGATGGTGGTCGAGAATAAAAACAAAGTTCACATCTGCCGGAACATGATCGAACTTGTCCGCCAGCCAAATTCCCTGGGGACCAGCGACTTCGTTGATCGAGCTATCGATCACCAGCACCAGCACATTCGCCGCACGCACCGAGTAGTACCGGCTGTTCTTCAGCTCGGGAAAATGTTGAAAGTAATTGGCCAGCGCAACCCGCTCGTTGTTGCGGATATCGTGATTCCCCAGTGTCGGATAGATTGGGATCTTATTGTCGCGCCAGATCTGCGTCTCTGAATCCCACACTTTCCAATCTTTAGCATCGTCGCCATTGAAAACCAGGTCGCCGGTAAAGCACACGAAGGCCGGATCAGCTTGCGCAACGGCCTGTACCAGCGCACGGCGAATGGCTGGATTTGCGGCATCGGTGTCCCGCGGATCGTGAAATCGTGCGTCGCCGTAGGCGACAAAGCGAAGGGGAACCTTCAGGTCAAGTGTCAGCTCAACCGCTGAGAACGGGGCAATGGATCTTTTTGAGGAACGCGCGATCCCGACCAAGATCGCGACCGAAATCAATAACGGGAAGAGCCGCGCAAACAAACTTCTTCGAATCCTCATAACTGGCTAGCTCGGCGCCCCAATTTCTATTGTGCCACTTAGTTGGACTTGCCATGGCTCTAGGGCAGACCAAACGTGTAGATCGCGCTTCCCGCAGCGACCGCAACATATTCCTTGCCGTCGACCGCGTAAGCCATCGGTCCCGCGTATACAGCGCCTCCCATCTGAAAGTGCCAAAGTGGCTTGAGCGACACGGCATCGAAGGCGATAAAGTTCCCCTCAGCGTCTCCACTGAACACCAATCCTCCAGCCGTCGACAAGACGCCGGACCAGGTGGGCGACGTGTGCTGAAACTTCTGCTTGATCTCACCCGTAATCGGATCGATCGCCTTTAGGAATCCAAGATATGGCTCCGCTTCTTCCGACGGAAAGTAGGCGCTGCCGTAGAAGGCGTGTCCGGCCTCGTAAGGCTGGGGAGCTGTGCTGAAGATGTCGCACTGATCGCGCGCGGTCACGTAAACCAATCCCGTTTGCGGATCGTACGTGGGTGCCATGAAGTTTGTCGCTCCGAGCGCACCGGGGCAGACAGTATGTCCTTCGAGCGTTGGCGACGCTTGTTTATTTGCGACCGGACGACCTTCGCTGTCTTTGGAATCACTCCACGTTGTCTTGCCGTACGGAGTAGCCGAAATCAGCTTCCCGCTGGTGCGATCGATCACGTAGAAGTAGCCGTTGCGGTTGGCCTGCGCGATGAGCTTCTTGCCGTCTTTTTCAATCAGGATGGGAACCTGAGTGGCGTCCCAGTCGTGCTCGTCATGTTTCGTGAATTGGAAGTACCAGTTCAGTTTGCCAGAGTCGGGGTTGAGCGCGAGTAGCGAATTAGAATACAGGTTGTCGCCCTCGCGTCCTGCGCCGCGATTGGAGGGTGCAGGATTTCCCGTCGGCCAGAAAATCTGGTTTGTCGTGGGATCATACGTACCCGTATTCCACGCCGGGGCACCGCCCACTTTCCACGATTCGCCTTTCCACGAGTCGTGTCCCGCTTCTCCGGGGCCAGGAACTGTGTAGAAGCGCCATTTGCGCTGGCCAGTCTCGGCGTCGTAGGCGTCTATGAATCCGCGAATGCCGTACTCGCCGCCGGAGACCCCGATGATGATGAGGTTCTTCACGGCGAGTGGGGAGACCGTGAAACTGTATCCCATGCGGTGGTCCGCAGCTTCGACATCCCAGCGAACGGCTCCGGTCTTGGCATCAAGTGCAATGACGTGCGCATCGAGCGTACCGAAGAAAACTTTATCGCCAAGAATCGCTACTCCGCGATTGACACGGCCGCAACACGGGCGGATATCAGACGGAACCTGGCGCTGATAAAGCCAGATGGGTCGGCCCGAGCGTGCGTCGAGGGCGAAGGCACGGTTGTCTGGCGCCGTGGCGTAGAAAATTCCGTCCGCCACGAGAGGAGTAGTTTCGAATTTACCACTAGCTCCAGTTTGATATACCCATTTGACGACAATCGTTTTTGCGTTCGAATTGTTGATTTGATCGAGCGAGGAATGTCGCCTGCCTGAATAATCACCCGAGTACATCAACCAGTTCTGCGGTTCTTTTCCGGAGCCAACAAGCCGCTCAGGGGTGACCTGGGCGTAAATGTGAAAGCCGAAAAATAGAGTGCAGACGATGGCAGCAAGCCGGAAGTAATTCGACGTTCTTAGCGCCTTTCGCGGCTTTCCTTCGCAATCTTCGCGGTGAAAAGCTTTAGGATTTCCGTTCATTTAGCCCTCAATCCAGCCAGGAAGGCCACAATGTCATCCACTTCCTTATCGCTCAGAACATCCGGATCATATTTCGGCATGAGGGATTCGCGGCTCTTCTGAAAGGATTTCAGCCTCTCTTTCTCGAGCAGGTGAATGTGCTCGCCCTGATCCATGATTTGGACAGTGAAGCTGTCTTCATTCATCGCGACACCCTGGATTTCCTTGCCGTCTGCAGTCACCGCGGTGACGGTCTCGTATTCCTGTGGGAACTCCTTAGTTGCCTCTGTTAATCCCCAAGCAAGACGGCGGCTTGGATTTCGGATCGAATCGATGAGAGATGTACGGGTCCGCGATCCACCCACTCCGGTCAGATCGGGCCCAAGTCGTCCTCCTTTGCCGTTGACCATGTGGCACATAGAGCAGTTGCCATCACCGAAGAAGATTTCTTTGCCGTGCACAGCATCACCTGTCGATTTAGCCGTAGCCTTCGCTTCCTGGCTGCGAATATAGGCAATGATCTGCCAAATTTCGGTGTCGGTCATGCCAACGCCCTGGCCGTTGGTGCCATTCGCAGGCATTGCGGTGCCCGGAATGCCGTTGCTGATGACCTGGAACATCTCCGCGTCATTGTGAGTGTGCTTCTTTTGAGCGCGTGTCAAATCAGGACCGCGTCCTCCGCCGCGCGCGCCGAGCCCGTGACACAATGCGCAGTTGATACGGAATTCGTACTCGCCGGCCTTGGCTGCGTTGGGGTCATGCGCCAGCGGATTTTGATCTTGCGCGGCACAAAGAAGCGCCACAGAGACAAAACATCCCAGCCACAATGCTCTCAACATGAGTCCCCTTGAGCAATTTGCGGCATTCTACGCCAAGCAGTCGAATTTGCAGCTTTGGAAATCCTCTTCACCAGCAGGTTGTAGGGACAGCCGCCGTCGGCTGTCCGCGGAGCGAAGCTCCGCCTTTGGCTACCGATCCGTTTTAGTTGAACTCCCCCGCGTGGACATGTCCATGGGATATCTGACGCCTGCACTTTTGGCTCTCTACACTGAAATCCTGCCGGAGGAAAGTCGATGTACGTAAGCGGAGAACTTTTTTCCTTTAGGCAGCTAAGCCATTGATCTTTCAGATTTTCCACCGGAATGCATCGGGCTGAGGAAGACCAAGATGGGCGAGAACTCGATAAGCGAACTCGCGCGCCATCTCATCTAATGAAGCAGGACGGTAGTAGAACGCGGGGATCAACGGGAAGATGGTCGCTCCGGCGTCGGCTGCCCGATACATATTGCGAATGTGAATTTTGTTGAGTGGAGTCTCGCGAACACAGAGAACCAGAGGACGTTTTTCTTTCAATGAGACGTCGGCTGCGCGCTCGATGAGTTGCGCCGCAACCCCATTGGCGATGCGGGCCAAAGTGCCCACGCTGCATGGGAGGACAACCATCGCGTCGGCGGGGTAAGAACCGCTCGCGACGTTGGCTCCAATGTCGGCGTTGGATTGAAGTTGGATCTTGTTCTTTGAAGCCTTAGCAGATTTGCCGAGAAGTTGAGGGATGAGATCGTTTCTGCCCTTGATCTCAAGTTCTTCGGCCATCACGCGCAATGCGCTGTCGGAGGCGATGAAGTTGACGGTCTGAATCCGCTCTTCGCGATCGACGGCGAGCAGAAAGTGGCGGAGAAAGATGGCGCCGCTCGCGCCGGTCGTAGCGATGGTCAGGTTTTGCGTCGGGTAATTGGGCAAACGACCTCCGAGACGTTCCTTCACGGAACTTCGGAGCATAGGGATTGGATGAACCAGAAGTCAAGGAGTAGCTAGGAGCTAGGAGCTAGCGGCTAGAAGCTGATATGTCATCGACGGCCAATTTGCGATCCCGGCGCAGCGCGGCGCAGTTGCACGCGCTGGAGGAAGTGGAGCGCGAGATCCGCTCGCAGGATTCACACGGCCGCAGAAAGTATCTTCGCGAATTCAATCACGCCTTCCGCAGCTACGAGTCGGTTCTCAGCGGAGAGGAATTGCAGGCTTCCATTCGTCCCGCGGACATCGTTCTGATCGGCGACTATCATGCGCTGCCTGCATCGCAGCGTTGTGCTGGGTCGTTGCTGGAGCAGAGGGCGCTGGTCGGAGATCGTCCGGTTGTACTTGGAGTGGAAACCATCTTCGCGCGCGACCAGCACATCCTCGATGAATGGTGGCGGCGCGAGATCGACGAAGCTGAACTGCGGCAGCGCATCCGCTTTGACCTCGATTGGGGATACGATTGGACTCCGTTCTACGAGCTTCTCGTCAGTGCTCGCGACAACGCCGAAGCGCTCTATGGCCTCGACTGCATGCCGCGCGAAGATCTGCGCAAGATTGGCGCTCGCGATTCGCATGCGGCGGTGAAGATTGCCGAAATCCGGCAGCGGCATCCGAATGCGGTTGTCTTCGTGCTGTTTGGCGAGTCCCACATGGCTCCGAGCCATCTACCGCGTGCGGTGCGCAAGTACAACGCTGACGCGAAGGTGATGACTGTCCTGCAGAATGTCGATGCGCTCTACTGGCGCGCCGCGGGAGAGCGACTGGACAAGATTGAAGCAGTGCGCGTGAAGGATGATGTTCTCTGCGTGTTCAATGCAACGCCGCTGGAGAAGTATGAGAGTTATCGACTCTTCCTGAATCAGTGGAGCCGTTGCGATGATTGTCCGGATTACGCGCCGACGATCTACAACCTGATCGACAGCCTGGCGAGCTTCCTCGAGATCAACCGCTATTCGCCGCACAACAGCACGCAGCCGAAGTTTCTCGTCGATCTCTTGCCCGAAGTTTACGGCGGCTCGACGAGCCAGACGTTTGGGCGTCTGGTATTGCGGAAGGGGCTGGACGCGCCGGAACTGCAGAGACTGATGAAGCGAGTGGAAGACTGCGGGAGCGCGTATCTTCCGCAGGTGAACGCGTTCTACGTCCGCGAGTTCCAGATGGTGCATGCCGCGGAAGATGCGACGCGGTTTCTGCATCAAGCCTGTCAGGGATTGCCGCAGCGCATGAACGGTCATCCACCGGCAGCATCCGCTTTGCTGGGTTCGGAACGGGCTTCGGATCGCTTCTATGCTCGCGTGGTCGAACATGCGGTCGCGTATTTCGGGTCGCGAGTCTTGTATCCTTCGCGAACAGTTTCGAATACCGAGGAAAGGTCGTTGACACGTGCGCTGTGCGACAAAGCTGCGCAGGCAGCATTGCGATCCGACGAGACGAGGTTCGAGGAATCTGCGCTTGAACTGGGCGAGCGCATCGGACAACAGATCTATCAGGCTTACCTGAGTGGCAAAGTCGCTCCGAAGGGATTGCGCAGGCTCTTCCTTGCGCATCTGCACGAACCTGGAATGGCTCGGAAGGTTTGCGGCGCGGTGATCTCCAAGTTGCGCGTGCTGTCGCGTTCGAGCGCTAAAGCTGCTCACGCTTGAACTGGGGCTAAGGCCCACATCATATGTAAGCCTTAACGCGGCGCTAAAGCGCCGCTCTTCCACGGCAGATGCTAATCTAGAACTCGCTGCCTAACCTTCGAACTGAGTGCTGCCTTTGAACGCCGACGCAATCCGCAAATTATTCGAACAAGTACGAAAAGGCTCGATCACACCTGACGACGCTGTGATGCGGCTTCGTCATCTTCCATTCGAAGACCTTGGTTTCGCGAAGGTCGATCATCATCGGGCGCTGCGCAATGGAATGCCGGAAGTGATTCTTGGCGAAGGGAAGACTCCGGCGCAGACTGCGGGAATCTTCGCAAGGCTTGCTAAGCATGGCGGAAACATTCTTGCGACGCGCGCGAATGAAAAGCAATTCGCAGCAGTGAAGAAGAAAGTGCGCGGAGTTGAGTATCGGGAGCTGGCGCGCGCGATTGTCCTGCACAAAGACTCGACGAAGTATGGGAAGGGAATTATCGCGGTTGTTTCAGCAGGCACGAGCGACATTCCTGTCGCGGAAGAGGCTGTTGTCACGGCTGAAATGATGGGCAATGAAGTTGAGCATTACTACGATGTCGGCGTCGCGGGAATTCATCGGCTGCTGGCAAATCGCGAGGCGCTATCGCGCGCGCGCGTGGTGATCGTCTGCGCGGGAATGGAAGGCGCTTTGCCGAGCGTTGTTGGAGGTCTGGTTGGAGTTCCTGTGATCGCGGTTCCGACGAGCATTGGTTATGGAGCGTCGTTCAAGGGAATGGCTGCTCTGCTTGGGATGCTGAATTCGTGCGCTTCAAACGTGAGCGTGGTGAACATCGACAACGGCTTCGGCGCTGGATATGTCGCGTCTTTGATCAACCGGGTCTAGACATTGGGCGATTTTGCGATTGAGTCATCGGGCGATTGAGTCAGTTTTTCTGCGGATTCTCGCGACTGGACCTGCGGAATTATTTCCCATTTCGGGAATGGTGGTTTTTCTCGAGGTATCCCCCCTCCCCCTCGGTCTACTGGAATCATCAACTTAGCGGGAAATTCCGAAATAATCTATGTGGCTCAGTTACTTAGGGGCAAAATCTTCAGCCTAAAGGACTTAGGTCCTGCTGGCCGTTATTGCCCTACACCGCTTTCGCCTTGGCAATGATCTGCTCTTTCGGTTGCCAGTGCAGTGATTGGGATCACATCGGTCTCGAATTCTTCAGGCGAGTGGGCGATGGGCAGTCTCACTTGTTCCGGGGCGCCCGATCGATCGTGTGCGGAGTTAAGTAGTCGGCCAATGTGGGATCTGAGTGAGATCGAGATGTTTCAACACTTATGAGCAGACACGCCGGGCCGAAGGCGAATGCAGTACTGCCACAACCAGTGCCCTTTGAACGATGGGCACGACCAAAGATGTTATCGCAGTTCAGGCCCGCGATTGGCCAGACACCGAACGAGTAATACAACAATGTTAGAGCCGAGAGGGATGCCGCCACGTAGAGGCCGATAACGTCGCAAATGCCATAACGGTATTGAGGCCACCGGACCGGCAACAAGGATGAGACACCATGCAGCAATCGTGGTGACGCCGAACGCCCCTGAATCGATCAATGCCGCCAACCTTGAGCTGGAAGCAAACTGGAAGATCATGAGAACCGGGCGAAGGACTGCGAGACCGACTATTACAGCTTCCAGATTGTTGTAAAGCACGCCATTTAATCCCAGTCGGGTGCATTTTGGAGTGAGATCGGGATTTTCGCTACCTATGAACGTAAGCGAGTAGCAGGAAATCGAGGCGCGCGCTTTAGGCCGACTTTATCGCCCGAATGTTCTGATTCATCCGGAAGAAATTGGACGAATCGTACTTATTCTTTACTGCCAAGAGCCTGTCGTAGTTCTCTCCGTAGGCACCTCTGACCCGCTCTGCTGGTTCATCATTTCCGAGGTAGTTCACATAAACCCGATCTCCGATGGATGGCTTCACTCCTTGCCAGAAATCATTTACCCAGCGCATTCCCTCCTCGTTCTGTTCAGGTCTATCCCAGCTCCCGAGCAGTAGGAAGTTGAACGGAGCATTGCGATGGGCGAAGGCTGTCGAGTCTGTAGAGATCCTCGCTGCCTCTCCATGAATGAACTCCAGGCCAAATCCACTGCGTTGCATGGGCTTGTTTGTCCCAAACGTCGCCATTGTGCTCAACGTACTTTCCCGTAAATCGTTCAGAAATGCCGATCTCCAGTAATGTTGCTTTCCGGGTTCTGCCCACCAGTCCATAACTTTCTGAAATTCCTTATATGGCATTATCTGGAACTGATCTACCAGTGGGTTCCCGAAGGATCGCAGGGGTTTGAGCACCTGCTCTCCCTGTTTCACGTCTCCGCTGTAGCAGCCCGCCAGCCCCGTGATGGTGTTTCCATCTGGCAGCGTCAGCACTGCCGCCATAAGCCCAAGTTCGTCCGGAGACTCCAGAGCAAAATCCCGCATAAACCGGAGAGCTTCCGTACAGTGAGACATCGGATGCGCCACAAGTCCTGCAAACACCGGCCCTTGTTCATGCAGACGGTACTTTAGCGAAGTGACAACACCGAAATTGCCGCTACCGCCTCGCAGGGCCCAAAATAAGTCACAGTTCTCTTCTTCGCTCGCCACTATCAGGCGTCCATCTGCCGTTACTACATCCGCAGAAATCAGGTTGTCGCATGCCAGCCCGTGCTTGCCCATTAGCCAGCCCAGTCCACCCCCGAGGGTGAGGCCAGTAATTCCGGTCATGGAGATGGTTCCGAGCGTAGTAGCCAAACCGAATGCCTGTGTCTCGTGGTCGAATTCCTTCAGCGTCACCCCTGGATCGCTTTGTGCGATGCGATCATTAGGATCGATCCGAACGGTCTTCATTTGAGAGAGATCAATCACCAAGCCGTCATCACACACGGCCATGCCCGCAACACCATGGCCTCCGCTACGGACCGAGGCCACCAAATCGTGATCTTGCGCGAACCTGACGCAAGCTATGACATCCGCTGCGCCTACACAACGCGCAATTGCAGCAGGGCGGCGGTCGATCATGGCATTAAAGACTCTTCGCGCTTGGTCGTAGTCGGTCTCATTGCGGGCGATGACACGTCCGCGCATCGCCGTTCTCAAGTTTGCAAGGTGTGTCTCCGTTAGCATGCAGTACCCCCGCGTGGGATTAGTAGACAGCCCCGGAGTCGCATTCGGCTGCGGATGATAGCACTACTTTTGCCTTTCTTCCAAAAGGGAAGGCAGCATGAGTGGCGAAACCAGGCGGATTGCACTCAAAGTGCCCAATCTGAATGGGGACAAGGAATAGCCTTGGGTCGGACCATGTGGACTAACCGGGAACGAATGTCAACAATGTCGTGATTTTGGTTGTCGGCTTAGCCCTTGCGAGGTGTGTGTGTATAAGTGTGAAATAGAGGATCAATGGCCATGACGCTTTCTGCCGAAGCAAAGGATCTCATCGACCGCGCCAATTTCGCTCATCTCGCAACTCTTATGTCGGATGGGTCGCCGCAGTCTGTGCCTGTTTGGATTGGGCGGGAGGGCAAGCGGCTTGTGGTTTGTACGGGCGAGGGATCGCTGAAGGCGAAGAATACGAAGCGCGATCCGCGGGTGGCGATCTCGATGGTGGACTTTCACAATCCGTATGAAGAAGTGCAGATTCGCGGGCGGGTGGTGGAGCGGCGTCCGGATTCGGATTTCAAGATGATGGATGCAATCTCGCACAAGTATACGGGGAAGCCGTTTCCGTTTCGCAGTCCGGAGGGGCGGGTGGCTTTGATTATTGAAGTGGAGAAGGTGCGGTATACGAAGCTGCCGTTTGAGCATACGCCGGCACAAAGATGAAAAGCGTGCTTGCCCCCATTCCCCGGACCAGCCAGAATTTGATTTCACTTGGCCGGCGAAATGCAAAATCCCCACCTCTGGCAAAAGCGGCCAGAAGTGGGGCACCCATCTTTGAAAGCGGCCGAGCTTTACTCCTCAGGGCGGACAAAGGCGTCCGCCCCTAGACTGACAACTAGCTCTTTGCTACTTCCAGCTGGTTGTTGACGCTGAATGCGCCGAACAACTGGCCTGCGCGAATGCCAGCCACCTGCTTGTCCATCGCATTGTTCACTACTCCGTAGAGCGTGACGTGTCCGT